>ERZ827520.900-NODE-900-length-41030-cov-15.825284_pt1 | contig 41030 bp, 33 predicted proteins | sample MGYA00519581_ERZ827520 | MGnify/ENA primary metagenome ERZ827520 (study PRJEB31778, sample SAMEA3449339) | human gut metagenome | biome: human gut; feature: human-associated habitat; material: faeces | place: United Kingdom | collected 2010/2012 ...
ACATATAAAAGCGCATCGGCTTTTCTTCTTACATTCAGAACTTGGACACTTTTGAATCACAGAGAGGAATTAAAGTTGATGCTCGCGCTGTTTTACGGCGCGGGCATTCCTTTCATCTTTCTGTGCAGGCAGTCCAAGGCCTTGAATGTGGATGAACAGAGTTTGTCCGCGTTTTTTGTGTTTTGACATTTGCTCGATGTAAAACTCTAACTCCTTGAATGATGAAACGCTTTAATTTGCTTGTGTATGTTTACCGGGGCATAAACACGCTGGAAGAAAAATTCACCCGGAAGAACCATCCCGATTACACATCCGATTTGAGTAAGCATATCCTGATCGTGACGGGTGTATTTATCGGAGCGACATTAATTACCTCGCTGCTGGGGGTGTAGTTATGAGCATGCAGCACGGAAATTTCTCTCCTAATTTGTCGGTTGGCATGGGCATAGGTCTGTTTTTTCTTTCAACGACTCCTTTTCTGTGTTGTGTCGCCTACTGGATCTATTATTTGAAACGGCATTTGTATTTGTTCTCGACGACCGGTCAGAAAAATCGGATATGGACTGTTCACTTGTGTGATGCTTGCTATTCTGGGACCGTCTATTTTCCCGCTGCTTATAGCTCTTGTTTTGCTGTCTATTGCCATTTCGATCGCTTTGTTCCTGTTGAGTGTCGTGATGACGATCATTGCCTTGTTTGACGGAGGAGGTTCGAAAAAGAGGCGGTTTTCGCTCGACAATGGCGATAAGGTGACCGAAAAATCGGGATTGTTCGGCGAAAAATATTATGAAGGCCGGAGCGGAAAATCCTATGAAACCGACGATAACGGCAGGACGTTCTCCGAAAAGTAGCATTCCTCACCGGGTTTCACATGACTGCAAAAAGGCTCTCGTTTCCGAGAGCCTTTTTGCAATGAAGTCTTGTAAAATGTAGCCTATCGCCGCATCATCCCGCCCGGCATCTTGGGCATCTTCATGCCGCCGCCGGCCACGGCCTTCATCATCTTGCGCGTGTCGTCGAACTGCTTCATCAGGCGGTTGACGTCGGCCATCGTCGTACCCGAACCTTTGGCGATGCGTTCGCGCCGGCGGGCGTTGATGATCTCGGGATGCTCGCGCTCGGCGGGGGTCATCGACGAGATGATCGCCTCGGTCTGCTTGAACACATCGTCCGGAATGTCCACGTTCTTGAGCATCTTGCCCATGCCGGGGAGCATCGAAGCGAGGTCCTTGAGGTTGCCCATCTTCTTGATCTGCTGAATCTGCGAGATGAAGTCGTTGAAGTTGAACTGGTTTTTGACCAGTTTCTTTTTGAGCTTGCGGGCCTCCTCCTCGTCGAACTGCTCCTGTGCGCGTTCCACGAGCGACACCACGTCGCCCATGCCCAGGATTCGGTCGGCCATGCGCTCGGGATGGAACACCTGCAAGGCGTCCATCTTCTCGCCGCTCGAAATGAACTTGAGGGGCTTGTTGACCACCGAACGGATCGAAATGGCCGCACCGCCGCGGGTGTCGCCGTCGAGCTTGGTGAGGACCACGCCGTCGAAGTCCAGCCGTTCGTTGAACTCCCGGGCGGTGTTCACTGCGTCCTGACCCGTCATGGCGTCGACGACGAACAGCGTCTCCGAAGGTTTCACGGCGGCCTTGATGGCCGTGATCTCCTGCATCATCGCCTCGTCCACGGCCAGACGGCCCGCGGTGTCGACGATCACCACGTTGTAATTCTTCTGCCGGGCGTACTTGATACCGTTCTCGGCGATCTCGACAGGATTCCTGTTACCCTCCTCGGTGTAGACCTCCACGCCGATCTGTCCGCCGAGCACTTTCAGCTGGTCGATGGCTGCGGGACGGTAAACGTCGCCTGCCACCAGCAGCACCTGGCGGCCCTTCTTCGACTTGAGCAGCGAAGCCAGCTTGCCCGAGAAGGTCGTCTTACCCGAACCTTGCAGACCCGCGATCAGAATCACCGCAGGCGTGCCCTCCAGCCGGATGTCCGTGGCCGTGCCGCCCATCAGTTCGGCCAGCTCGTCGCGGACGATCTTGGTCATCATCTGTCCCGGCTTGACGGCTTTGAGCACGTCCTGGCCCAGGGCTTTCTGCTTCACTTCGTCGGTAAAGGTCTTGGCGACCTTGTAGTTGACGTCGGCGTCGATCAGCGCGCGGCGGATCTCCTTGAGCGTCTCCGCGACGTTGATCTCGGTGATGCGCCCCTCGCCTTTGAGAATTTTGAACGACCGTTCGAGTTTATCTGTTAAATTTTCAAACATGACTTCTGAAATTATCCGAGCGCAAAGATAATCAATAATTCACAAAGCACAATCCGCCGTGGAAATTTTGTTATGCCGTGAAAAATAGTTATGTTTACAACTGAACCTAACCGTCATGCAATGAAGAAATTTCTTTTCCTGCTGCTTGCCGTCACGGCCGGGACCGCTCCGGCGCAAACCCTCGTCTATCCCGGCGAGCACGAAATGCCACCCGTCCCGAAGACCTTCGACAACGAACTGGGCGTGCGCTACGGAGCGCAGCTTTACGTGGGCGACGGGCGGGGACCCGAATTGCAGGCCTTTTCGATCGACTATGCCCGTTATAATTTTTACAATATCGGTTTTCGAACGGGGCTGAACGTCTTCGTCGACGAGGATGCCGAGAACTATTTCTCCGTGCCGCTGCAATTCACCTGGCGGACCGGACGTATCGCCTCGTCCTGGCGCCGGGAGAGCCGGGAGCGGAGTGTGCAGAATAATTACTACAACGGCTCTTATGCAGATCCTTACGGCGCTTATTCCGGCGGAGGGGCGGACGTGGGCAGTACGTTTCTCAACGTGCTGCTTGCGATCCTGCCCTCGGGGTTCGAGGTCCATGCGGGCTTTACCCCGGGGCTGATGTGCGGGCCGTTCACGACCGAAGGCTATTCGACGACCGACCCTTCGTGGCGGCCCTATACCGTCCGGCAGCGTTTCTCCTGTACGTTCGACGCGGGTGCGCGGCTGATCATCCCGATCTGGCGGTTCAACCTCTTCGGCGACTTCACCTATCACTGCTACCTGACCGATAATTTCCGGGCCGGGGAGTTTCGGCCTTCGCGCTCCTATATGGGGCTGGGTGTGGGGCTGTCGTTCAATTTTTAGGAGCGGGATTCCGGAACGGTCCCTCCGTTACCCGGTCCCTCCGTTACCCGGTCCGTCCGTCGCTACCGGAGCAGTCCGGCTTCGTAATAAATCACGATCTGCTCGATCATCCGGTCCTCGCCCTCCCTGTCGTATTCCGACTTGAGGTTCTGGCCGAAGATTTTCGAGACGCCCTGCCAGAATCCCGCTACGAAACCGCCGCGGAACTCCTTCAACACCTCGTAGGCGGTGTATTCGGTTTCGCGGTCGATGAGTTTCAGCAGCACGCGGCCCTGCGTGCGGGTCATGTGTTTCAGCACGGGGGTGTATTCGTCCTTGATCTCGTGGTAGATTTGTTTGATATACTCCTTCTGGGCCTTTTTGGTCGGCAGGCGGCACAACTCCTCCTCCATCGTCGCCATCTTGGCCTTGGCGATCTGCGCGATGGGGTAGACCTTTTTCACGGCGTCCACCAGCCGGCGGTAGCGGCGCAGGTCGACCGGGCGGCTGAAGACGTAGACCGGCAGGACGTGGACCAGCGGGATCGAATCGCCCTTCTCGACCGTCCACTCCTGATGCCAGAAGCCACGGCCTCCCTGCGCCTGCGCTTGGGAAAGCGCGGCGGCGAGCAGGGCGATGAGGAGTATCCACTTTTTCAACGGCGGCGAATTTTTTGTACCTTTGCGGCGGAGTCCGGATGAAAACCCGTGCGGTTTTGCATCCGGTTTGCCGGGGTGTCTCCGGCAAAGATAACGATTCACCGCGATAAACGAATTACGAACAGCGAATATTATGCTTGAAAAAGGACTTTCCGCCCGCAGCGCCGCAACCGTCGCCGCCGGCAACACGGCCGCCGCGATGGGTTCGGGCGACCTTGCGGTTTTCGCCACCCCCGCGATGGTGGCGCTGATGGAGAACGCCGCCATGACGGCCGTTGCCGGCGAACTTCCCGAAGGCGCGACCACCGTCGGCTCCGAGATGAACGTCACGCACATCAAGCCGTCGGGACTTGGCGCCGAAATCACCGCCACGGCCGTGCTTGCCGAAGTCGAGGGGCGCAAACTGACCTTCAACGTCGGGGCCCGCGACGCCGAGGGGCTGATCGGCGAGGGCATCCATGTCCGCTACATCGTCGACCGGGAAAAATTCATGGCCAAGGTAAAGTAACGGAAAAGCTCCGGATCTTCTGCGTCTGCGAAAAGACGTACAGCTTGATTTGTAGTTATTTATGCCGGATCGAAGGATTGGGCTCTGTGTTTGGACAGGGCTCGATCCTTTTCGTTTGTGTACAATTCTGTTCAAGTCGCCCGATACCTGTAAATTTCTGTGCTTATACTACTTAATCTTGCTGAATTATTGGCGGTTGAATTTGCATAATTGATTTTTTTCGTTATTTTTGCCCTACATCCATTACAACTACATATTGTAATTATCCGTAAGACTCTCGCGAACCTGTCTTCAATGTTTCATCCTTAAACTTCAAACTATGAAAACTCGCATTTTGACTTTGACAGCAGCCCTGCTTCTACTGGGTGGGTTTGTCGCATGCAACGACTCGGAAGAATCCGAATATATCGGCACTCCTCCCGTCACAGCCTCCGCGGACGTATCGGCTTTTTTCAAGACCTATCTGCCTTCGAGTTCCAGTTCGCATCCCGAGCCGGAATTCAATTTCAGCGAGATCGATGATCGCGACATCGAATGTTTTGTGATCAACAGCATGGAAGAGTTCGAGGCCGTTGCACCTCCTTCGGTCGAGCTGCCAGTAATCGACTTTGACAAATATACCCTTATTATTGGACAGCATTGGATGGGGCATCCCGGATGCTCTTTCGAGAAGCAGGCCGTCGATACCGAATCCGATAAGATGACATTGAATTTGGTGTATAAGCAACTGAAGGGTGGTACTCCGGCGATTATGACTATTTTTTATTTCTGGGGACTATACGACAAACTTCCCGAAAAAACGCTTACTGTCAACAAAATCATAATTTAGATATTCTTATATCATGAAAAAGCTGCTTTCTCTTATCATTGCAGTCATAACATTTTATGGTTGCCAGGATGACATTTTGTCAGAGGAATATCAAGAAAACGTTCCCGCGACCCGTGCGTCTGTGGGTTCGTCTGATTATTATTATTTGGTGTGACGGTGTGAAAATCCCACTAACGGTCAACGAGAACAAGTCGTATGTTTTGGTTGAAACCGCAAAAATTGAAAGTGTTCGCAAATCGGCCGTAAATATCCGTGGGGGAAATACCAGAACTATTGATAACTATGCTGCGCTGGGCATAAGATCGTCAAAAGAGTTCCGCATGCAAAAAAGTCTTACGTCGTTTACGCTGGATAACGCCCAACAAAAATCGATTAATCCGCAGGATGTAGTGTATGAGGCTCCCTATTTTAAAACAAGCGATGGCGCCGATCTCGGCATAACGAATGTATTCAGCGTACAACTGACAGGAGAGCAAGACCTTGCCAAACTTCAAAAAATCGCGGAAGAGTATAATCTGGAGATATTGGGAGAAAACAAATTCGACCCGAGTATCTATTATCTTTCGTGTACAAAGGAGTCGAAAGGGAATGCGCTCGAAATGGCGAATTTTATGTATGAATCGGGCGCGTTTGAGTATGCAACACCCGAGTTTATCGTTGAGTCGATGCCCGACGCCGCTCCGAACGATACCTATTTCAGCTATCAATGGAATCTGAAAAACGTCTCTTATTCGGGGATCGATATCAATTATGTGAACGCAAGGAATGCCTTTGCTTTTCCATATATCAACGATATTATCGTTGCGGTTGTCGATAACGGTGTTTATAATAACCATGATGATTTACATTTGTATAATGTCAGTTACAACGCTCACACGGGAGGAATTCCAAGTGGGCTATACGGAGATCACGGCACAAAGGTTGCCGGTGTTATCGGAGCCACGGCTAATAATGGCAAAGGCATTGCAGGCGTTGCATCCGGAGTGAAAATCATGCCCATCAGTATTTGTTATACTGATAACGAGCTTGGCATAGCTGCCTCCACCACGACCAATTTTGCGAATGCAATTCGGTTTGCCGCAAATAATGGTGCGCGCGTAATTAATAATTCATGGTCATTTGATACATCTTCTCCAATATCCGAAATCAATAATGCTATAACATATGCTCATGGTAAAGGATGCATCGTTGTTTTTTCATCGGGCAATAAAGGCAGTGCTGTATCACAGCCGGCAGCGGGAGCACCTTCTGCAACGTTAGTAGTAGGTGCAATAGATCGGAATGGGTACAAATCGGATTTCTCCGGTTATGGTTCTTCATTGGATGTTGTCGCTCCCGGGCGTGAAATCTGGACAACAGATGTGACCGGTGGATATACTTGTGTGCTGGGCACATCTTTTGCTGCTCCCCATGTTTCCGGCATCGTGGCTTTGATATGGGCAACGGATCCCGATCTTTCGGTATGGCGGGTACGCAATATTATCGAACAAACTACCCGAAAGATCGGCGGCAACACTTATGGTGTCGATCCGCTTCGATTGAACGGATTATGGAACCAATTTGTGGGTTATGGTCTGGTAAATGCCTATGCAGCTGTATCAGCGGTTTCGGGGTCCGCTCCCACCGCTGATTTTGCGTCGGATACCGATACCCGTACTTCACGATATCGAATGTCGGGTGTTGAAAAATGGTCTATCCACATCTTCCGGGGTACATCTGGCATTGATTCCGCAAGGGTACTCTTACTAAATTGATATTGGAGTTCCTGACTTACAAACTGCTGATAATTTGGCTGTAAATCAGAGGTTGGATAAAAATATTTTATCCAACCTCTGATTATACTGTTATGAGGCAAACCCGTGATCGGCAATATTCTGGGCGCACGACGCATCCGGAACTTTTCGGTCAAAGCCCGATCAGGACGTGTTCGAGCCAGATCACCGCGATGCCCGCCAGATAGCCGGACAGGGCCAGCAGCGAGATGCGTTTGAGGTACCAGCCGAAATTGATCTTTTCGAGTCCCATCGCCACGACGCCGGCCGCCGAGCCGATGATCAGCAGACTGCCGCCCACGCCGGCGCAGTAGGTCAGCAGGTGCCAGAACAGCCCGTCCGCCACGAAACTCTGTGCGAAAGCCGGGTCGGCGCTCGCCGCAGCCGTTGCGACGTCGGCCACCGGGTACATGCCCATGCAGGCCGCCACCAGCGGCACGTTGTCGACCACCGACGAGAGGATGCCGATGGCGCCCGCGATGGTGAACACTTCGTGGACATTCTTGTCCAGCCAGTCGGCCATGTCGGTCAGCACGCCGCCGGTCTGCAACGCGCCCACGGCCATCAGGATGCCGAGGAAAAAGAGAATCGTCAGCATGTCGATGTGCTTGAGGACTTTGGATACGCGCGGCTGGATCGACTCCTCCATGTTGCGGATGCTGCGTTTGCGGTCGTAGATGATTTCGGTCAGAATCCACATGAATCCCAGCGACACCATCATGCCCATGTAGGGCGGCAGTCCGGTGAGGCTCTTGAACACCGGCACGAACAGCAGACTTACGACGCCCACAATAAGGATGAATAGACGCAGGCGCGGACCGATGCATTCGGGGCATCCCGATGCGAGGGCCTTGGCGCTGACCGCGGCGGCGGGGCGGTCGGCGACGTAGCGGCTGGCGATGGCCGCAGGGATCACGACCGACACGAGGCACGGCAGGAAGAGGTTGGCGATCAGGTTGGCGGCCGTGACGTTGCCGCGCATCCACAGCATGATGGTCGTCACGTCGCCGATGGGCGACCAGGCGCCGCCGCTGTTCGCGGCGATGACGATCACGCTGGCGAAAATCCACCGTTCCTTCTTGTTGGCGATCAACCGCCGCAGCAGCATGACCATGATGATCGTGGTGGTCATGTTGTCCAGTGCGGCCGACATGAAGAAGGTGATGATCGCCAGCAGCCACATCAGTTTGCGCTTGTTGCGCGTGGTGATGTGGTCGGTGATGACGTTGAAGCCGCCGTAGCTGTCGATCAGGTCCACGATGGTCATGGCCCCGATCAGGAAGACCAGGATTTCGCACGTGTCGCCCAGCTGGTCCACCAGCTCGTGCTGAATGTGCGGGTCGTTGCCCAGGAGGCTGAACACGGTCCAGATCGCTCCGGCCATCAGCAGGGCGACGGCCGATTTGTCGATCCTGGTTTTGTGCTCCAGCGCGATGAACAGATAGCCCACCACGAAGAGCAGAATCATTGTCGGAATCATATCGTTTGCGTTTATTTACAGGGTAACTGAAGCAAAGATACGAAAAATCCGGCAGAGGTCCGGTTTTGTCCCTGCCAATTTTGCATCCGGGGGTTGGTTTTTGCGATTTTTTGTTTATCTTTGCAGTCGCTTTCGAGCGAATGTTTGAGCTGTGGTGTAATGGTAACACAGCAGATTTTGGTTCTGTCGTTCTGGGTTCGAATCCCGGCAGCTCAACACGAAAAGGCGGTCATGTGACCGCCTTTTTCGTGCATACGTTTGTTTAGCGGATCTTGCGGTGTGAGATGAGCGCGGCGATCCACAGCAGGATGACCGAGCCGATGACGGCCGTCGCCAGACTGCCCAGCGTGCCGACGGGAACCCATCCGAAGAGCGAAAAGAGCCAGCCGCCCAGTACGCCTCCGATGAGCCCGACGATCAGGTTGACGAAGAGTCCCGAACCTCCTCCCTTGACGATCAGGTTGGCGATCCATCCGGCGGCCAGTCCGATCAGCAGATACCATAGAAAATACATAGTCTTGCATTTTGGAACGCTTTTCGGAGTGCAAAATCCGTACCCGGCCGGGCCGGGGCGTTTTATAAAGCCTTTTTCAGCGCTTTTGCCAGCTGATCGGGACACGACGTGCCGCGGCCCCGGCAGTCGATGCCTTCGAGCCGGGCGACGGCTTCCGCGGCCGTCATCCCGCGCACGAGCGCCGCGATTCCCTGCTGGTTGCCGTGGCAGCCGCCCGTGAAGGAGACGCTTCGAACGACGCCGTTTTCGAGTTCGACGTCGATTTGCCGGGAGCAGGTTCCCTGGCAGACGTGTGTTATTTTCTGTGTCATGGAGTTACGATTTTCCGGTTTGCGGGGGCGAAGATACGAAATTCGGAGCCTTTCACAAAATGTTGAAAACTTCCTGCTCCGGAATTTTGAAAGTCGGGGAATAATGGAGACTTTTGTGACCCGCAAAGGTATCCTTCGTCCCGCCGGGGCGGAGGATAAGAGGGAATCGGGTGCGAATCCCGGACAGTTCCCGCTGCTGTATGCGCTTTATGCCGCAGGCGAATCGTCGAGCCACTGTCCCGCGGGGGATGGGAAGGCCGCCTGCGGGTCGGTGCGAGTCAGAAGACCTGCCTTTGCGCATGCAATGTCGGCCCTGCGGGGAAACGGGGCCTGTTGTGAAACGTATATACTCATATTACAATGGATTACACGCAGATTTCCATCATCAAACGTGATGGTAAAACCGAGCCTTTTTCTCTGGATAAAATCGTCCGCGCCATCACGAAGGCCTTTCGCGCGGGCGGCATAACGGACGAGGGGCAGGCCGTCGAGCAGATCGCATCCGACGTGGCGGCGGCAATTACGAAGGCCGAGATTTCGGTCGAGGAGATTCAGGACATGGTCGAGGAGCGGCTGATGAAACGCAACCCCTCGATCGCCAAACGTTATATCATCTACCGCGAGTGGCGCAACGTCGAACGCGACCGCCGCTCGTCGATCAAGAGCGTCATGGACGGCATCGTGACCGTCGAGAAGAACGACATCAACCTTTCGAACGCCAACATGTCGTCGCACACGCCCGCGGGGCAGATGATGACCTTCGCCTCGGAGATCACCAAGGACTACGCCCTGAAATATCTGGTGGGCGTGCGCCACGGCCGCGCCCACCGCGACGGGGACATTCACATTCACGACCTGGACTACTATCCCACCAAGACCACGACGTGCATTCAGTACGATCTGGGTGACATCTACGAACGGGGATTCTCGACGAAGAACGGCTCGGTGCGCACGCCGCAGTCGATCCAGAGCTACGCCACGCTGGCCACGATCGTCTTCCAGACCAACCAGAACGAGCAGCACGGCGGGCAGTCGATCCCGGCGTTCGACCATTTCATGGCTCCGGGCGTGCTGAAAACCTTCCGCCGTCACCTGACCGACATGACGCTGTTCCTGTGCGGCGTGCGGGGCGGCGTGACGCTGGAGCGCGCCGAGCTGAAGGCCCTGGTCGTCGAACACGTGCCGACGATCGAACCCTGCGAGACGGCGGTGGGGCGTCTGTTCGCCGCCCTGCGCCAGTCGGGCGTGGAGGTCGCCGACGAGGACATCCGACGCATCTGGCGGCAGGCATACGACACGACGCGCCGCGAGACCCATCAGGCGATGGAGGGATTCATCCATAACCTCAATACGATGCACTCGCGCGGCGGCAACCAGGTGGTGTTCAGCTCGGTGAACTACGGCACGGACTTTTCGCCCGAGGGCCGCATGGTCATCCGCGAACTGCTTTCCGCCACGATCGAGGGGCTGGGGCACGGCGAAGTGCCGGTCTTCCCGATCCAGATTTTCAAGGTCAAGGAGGGCGTTTCGTGGTCCGAAGAGGACTATGCCGCAGCGGTGAAGGACTTCGACAAGGCACTGGCTGGGGAGATCAAGTTCAAAACTCCGAACTTCGACCTGCTGATCGAGGCGTGCCGCACCACGTCGGTGGCGCTGTTCCCCAACTTCATGTTTCTCGACGCACCGTTCAACCGCCACGAGAAGTGGCGCATCGACGACCCCGACCGCTTCCGCTACGAGGTGGCGACGATGGGGTGCCGTACGCGCGTCTTCGAGAATCTGCACGGCGAAAAGTCGTCGTGGGGGCGCGGCAACCTCTCCTTCACGTCGATGAACCTGCCGCGGCTGGCCATCGAGGCGATGTGCGAGGCCGGGGACATGATTCCCGACGGCAACAAACACGCGATCCGCAAGGAGGCGCGCGAAATTTTCCTCGAATCGGTGCGCAAGACCGCCACGATGATGGCCGAGCAGCTCTACGAACGTTACTGCTTCCAGCGCACGGCCCTTGCGCGGCAGTTCCCGTTTATGATGTCGAACGATGTCTGGAAGGGCGGCGGCCGGTTGCAGCCCAACGACGAGGTGGGCGACGTGCTCAAGCACGGCACGCTGGGCATCGGCTTCATCGGCGGACACAACGCGATGGTGGCGATTTACGGCGAAGGCCATGCGACCTCGAAGGAGGCGTGGCAGACGCTCTACGACGCCGTGACGGTGATGAACCGCGTGGTCGAGGAGTACAAGGCCAAATACGGGCTGAACTATTCGGTGCTGGCGACCCCGGCCGAGGGATTGAGCGGACGCTTCACGCGCATGGACCGCAAGCGTTATGGGGAGATTCCGGGCGTCACCGACCGCGACTACTACGTCAACTCGTTCCACGTCGACGTGCGCGAGCCGGTTTCCATCGTCGAGAAAATCCGCCTCGAAGCGCCGTTCCACGCCATCACGCGCGGCGGGCATATCACCTACGTCGAACTCGACGGCGAGGCCCGGAAGAATCCCGTGGCGATCCTCAAGATCGTCAAGGTGATGCAGGACGAGGGGATCGGCTACGGCTCGATCAACCATCCGATCGACACCTGCCGCAAGTGCGGCCACCGCGGGGTGATCTACTCGAAATGTCCCGTCTGCGGTTCGGACGACATCCTGCGCATGCGCCGCATCACGGGTTACCTGACAGGCAGCCTCGAATCGTGGAACTCGGCCAAGCAGGCCGAGGAGCGCGATCGGGTAAAGCACCGGTAATTTCGATTCTCACCGGCATCTTTTGCACTTCCCTTGCGGGGCGAAACAGTTACATGCGTTCGTATGCTCCTGCTTCGCCCCACTTCACGAAGCCCGAAAACCGCTTTGCGATAATCGAAATTGGCGGCCCCCCTGTCCGCCCGCCTAAAATCAAAATTCACCCGGCGGAAGAATTCCTTTTTGCCGCCGTCTCCGGTCGCGTGCGGCAAGTCCCCGCCTAAAGTTTAGAGGTGGATCAGATTTGTAAACACGGCGTTCCGCCGTGAATCGAGACCGACGGTGTTGTATTCATGTTATGAAAACGCAATGGAATTATTAAGAATCATCGGCATCTATCCCGAAACCATCTCCGACGGTTACGGGCTGCGCTATGCGATCTATTTCGCGGGGTGCGCGCACCGTTGTCCCGGCTGCCACAACCCCGAGAGCCACGATCCCCGGCGGGGCGAGCCGCTGACCGTGGAGCGTGCCGAAACCATCTGCGCTGCAATCGCCGCGAATCCGATTCTCGACGGGGTGACGCTCAGCGGCGGCGATCCGCTGTTGCAGCCCGAAGCCATGGCGGCCTTTCTGCGTCTTCTGAAGGAGCGCACCGGGCAGAACGTCTGGTGCTATACGGGCTATACGCTCGAAGAGTGTCTCGCCGACCCGGCCCGCCGGGAGTGCTTGCGGTGGATCGACACACTGGTCGACGGACGCTACGTCGAGGCGCTGCGCGATCTGTCGCTCGATTTCCGGGGGAGTTCCAACCAGCGGATCATCGACGTCGGGGCCTTGCACCTGTTCGGATAGGCGTATGAAAAAAGAGCTGCAAATACTTGCAGCTCTTTTTTATGCGCGGGTTATCTCTACTGACGCTGGAGGTCCGAATTGTCGGCTACGACCATGTTTTTGTCGATGCGCAGCGTCACATTGCCGTCGACCTCGATCAGCAGGGTGGTCTCCTTGATCTCCTTCACGACGCCGTAGATGCCGCCGGCGGTGATGACTTTGTCGCCTTTTTTCAGACCGTTGCGGAACTCCTGCATCTGTTTGCGGCGCTTGGCCTCGGGACGCCACATGAATAACCAGAGAACCAGCACCATGAGGCCGATCATAATAATGAAACGGTACTGCTGCATGAATCCCGGTTGAGGCTCTATGGGGACCGTCTGAAGAAAATTAATCATAATTGTATTCGTTTTAAGTGTTTATTCCATTGAACGAAGCAAAGGTACAAATTATTGCCGAATAAACAAGGATTTATTTTATGTCCGCTTCCACGAACAGCCGCAGGGGCCGCTGCCCTCCCGCCAGCGTGATGTCCAGCGCCTTGAGTTGCCAGCCCCGTTCGCCGCGCGAATCGAAGGTGAGCGTCACCTGCCGTGCGTCGCCCGGTGCAATCGGTTGTGCGTCAAATTCGAGCGTCGTGCATCCGCAGCTGCGCCGGTAGGAGGCGACGGCCACGGGACGGCTCGCGTCGTTGGCCAGCCAGAGGCGCAGCACGGCGATTTCGCCGGACCCGAGGCGTCCGAAACGCACGGTGTCCGTGCCTCCCGTGGTGAGAATCGAATCCGTTAGCGAGATAATCCGGCCCTTGCGTTCGACCGCACGGGGAGATGTGCCGCAGCCAACGGCGAGTGCCGCCAGGGCGAGGATCGCGAGCATGCGGGTCATGGCCGGCAGGGGTCAGATCAGGCCGCGCCCGGCCTTTTTGATGCGTCCTTCCACGGTCAGCGACTCGACGATCTTGTCCAGCACGCCGTTGATGAAGGTGCTGCTGCCCGGGGTGGAGTAGTATTTCGAAATTTCGATCCACTCGTCGAGCGTCACCTTGACGGGAACCGACGGGAACGAAGTCAGCTCGGCCATCGCCGTGCCGATGATCAGGTTGTCCATGAAGACGATGCGCTCCACGTCCCAGTTGGCCGTGAACTTCTCGATGTAGTCCTGGAAGGCGGAGTAGTTGACCAGCGACTTTTCGAACAGCGTCTTGACGAATTCGGGGTCCTCGCTGCTTTTGAACTTCGCGGGAACCTTCAGTTCGGTGTGCGAGACGCGCAGGTTCGAAAGCGTGCGCAGGACCATGATCACGATGTAGGGAAGGTCGTCGGTCCAGAGGATCGACATCTCCTCCAGCACGTCGTCCAGCGCCTCGCAGCTCTGCAACTCCTTGAAGAAGTCCTCGAGCAGCTTTTTGTCGTCGTCGAACGAGCGCTCCTCGCGCTGCATGTAGTCCTTGTAGTAGTCGCTCTCGGTCAACTGCGCGTAGAGCGTGCGGATCAGTTCGGGATAGCGTTCCCATCCCAGTTTGCGGGCCGCCACGTGATCGTTCACCGCGTCGCTGTTGGCGATGGTGCGGATCACGGCGTTGTCCACGAACTTGGTGTTGGGGTTGAGGTCTTCGAATGTCGGCAGTTTCTTCTGTTTGGCCAGCTCCTGACGCTGTTCGGCGTAACGCGCGATCTCCACGGGGAGGATCAGTATCTGGAAATAGAGGTCATAGGCCTTGTCGACGGACGCCATCAGCGTTTTTTCCGACGCCATCATGTTATCCGCGCCCGATTTGAGATGGGCGAACAGCGCCTTGACGACCTTTATACGGAGTAATCTTCTGCTCAACATTTTTTTAGAACGATTTTTAACGGCCGCAAAAATACAACTAAAAATCAAGAATAAAAAATTAAGCCGGGAGAATTCTTTCTCCGGGCGATTTCCGCGCGGCCGTCGCGGCGGATTCCGGCGTATCCGAAAAAACGGGAGGCGCGATGGCCTCCCGATGCTGCAACTACTTTTCCCGGATCGACTTTTTCTTGCCTACATGACTTTGATAGACACAATAAACGATTCCGGCCACGAGCAGGACAAGGATGCAATAGCCGGTGCTTCGGGCGCTGGCTTTGAGCATGCTTTCGAGAGACATTTCCGGATAGAGAAGCGCGAAGACACAAAGAAAATAGATGAAGCAGGCGCCCATGTTTCGCAAGGTGAGGAACCGGGAAATACTCAAATCGTCGTCTTTCGTCTCTTTTGCATCGGGAACCGGACACGTATCGGGACGTTTATCCGGACCCTTTCTGATTCGGTTCCAAAAATAGACGGCCGAAAAGATCACGATGCTTACGATCGTATAAATGGCGATGCACCGCACGAGGCGTCCCGGAGAGCAATCTTTTCCGGGTGTGGGCAGAAACGCTATAATCATCAGAACGACGTAGAAATTAGCCAATCCTTTGAGAAACACTTTCAGCTCGGTTTTGTTCATGGCAGATTCATTTTAAATTCCCTCTTCGGCCTCGCCTCCGAAATAATAGCAATGGCGTTTTATATTGGTCCTAATTTAGGACATTGGATTTTGAAATAAAAGAGGCGAACGGAGAACGGATAAATAGAAAAAAATATACTGAATTGCGAAAGAAATATACTCTGCCGACCGCTTGCGGGGCTCTTTGCATCCTGATTTTTAATTTTTAATTCTTAATTTTTAATTTGCTTTTGCCTATCTTTGCACCCGTATGGAACAATTGGAAGAAAAACAGCCTTTCGACGTGATCGTCATCGGGGCGGGCGCTGCGGGCATGATGGCCGCGGGTACGGCGGCGCGCAGCGGCAGGCGCGTGCTGCTGATCGAAAAGATGGAGAAGTCGGGCCGCAAGGTCCGCATCACCGGCAAGGGACGATGCAACGTCACCAACGCGCGTCCGGCCGAGGAATTCGCCGATCAGGTGCGCACCAACGCCGAATTTTTCAAGGTCGCGTTCTCGGAGTTCAACAACCGGGCGGCGATCAAGTTTTTCGAACGCGCAGGCGTGAAACTCGACATCGAACGCGGCGACCGGGTCTTTCCGCAGAGCGGCAAGGCGTGGGACATCGCCAACGCCCTGCTGGAGTTCTGCGTCGAAAACGGCGTCAAGATCATCTACAATACGCGTGTTACGGAGATTCTGACCCTCGGGGACCGGGTCTTCGGTGTGAAATACATCAACAGGCGCGGTTTCGAACGCAAGGAGGAGTGCGCGCAGGTGATCCTCGCCACGGGCGGCGTCTCCTATCCCGCGACCGGATCGACGGGCGACGGCTATGCCTTCGCCGCCGACCTGGGTCATACGATCGAGCCGCTGCGTCCGTCGCTGACGCCGCTCTTGTCGTCGCACGCCCAGATGAGATACCTCGACAAGGTGCTGCTGCGCAACGTGCGCGCGACGCTCTATGTCGATAACGAACCCGTGCGCGAGGAGTTCGGCGAGATCGGATTTTCCGACCGCGGCATCGAGGGCGCCGTGGCGCTGCGCATGAGCCGCGACGCGGTGGACGCCCTGATCGAAGAGAAGCGCGTGAAGCTGGTCCTCGACCTGAAACCCGCGCTCACGGAGGAGGTGCTGCACGAACGCATCGCCCGTGAAATCGCCGAGCTGCAACCCAACGAGTTCTTCGGCGAACTGCTGCGCAAGCTGGTTCCCAAGCCGCTGGTGATGCCGCTGGCGCAGGAGGTGGACATCCGTGCGAACTGTTACGTCGGCAAAATCACCGAGGAACAGATCACGCGTCTGGTGCGTACGCTCAAGGGGCTGACTTTCCCGATCACGGACTATGCGCCGTTCGAATACGCCGTGGTGACGGCCGGCGGCGTGCGCTGTGACGAAGTGAATCCCTATACGATGGAGTCGCTGAAAGTCAAAGGGTTGTATTTTGCCGGCGAGGTGCTCGACATCGACGCCAATACGGGCGGTTACAACCTCCAGATCGCCTTTTCGACGGGCCGCCTGGCCGGGTCGCTGAAAAAATAGACGTTATGAAGATCGTCGGCCATCCCATTTCTTTCCGGTTGCCCGGGCGGGTTTCCGAACTGCGCAACCGGCTCTCACGCGCCCGTTATTTCCGCGGTCACGGAGTCCATTCGCCGTTCGTCTACGACATTGTGCGCAGCGTCTTCATGCGCGACGACCTGCTGCCGGGCCGCCGGGACCTGTACGAAGCCCTGCTCACGGCGGGCGTTTCCCGCCGTCGGGCGGTGCAGTTGCAGAATCTGATGATTCATTGCGGCTATACGACCTTTGGCCTGAATCGTGCGGATGCGGAGTTCTGCGTCGCCACGTGCGGCCTGCCGCGCCCTGCGACGCTCGCGCTGGTGCGTGCGGCGGCCGAAGCGGGGCATACCGTGGCGCTGATGTCGCCCTACGACGGCTGCGAACGGCAGGCGCTGTGCGGGCAGATTATCGCGGGACACGCTTCGACGACGGTGGATAACCGCGGTTACCTGCTGATTTTCAACAACCATTTGCCGAAACAACATTTCAGGATATGAAGGTATACACGAAAACGGGCGACAAGGGAATGACCTCGCTGATCGGCGGCGAGCGGGTCTTCAAGACCGACGAACGGGTCGAGGCTTACGGTACGGTCGACGAACTGGCCGCTTTCACGGCCCTGCTGGCCGACAACATGCGCGGCGACGCTGCGCTGGCGTCGTCGATCGGCGACCTGAACCGCATTCTTTCGCGGCTGATGTCGGTCGAGGCGCTGCTGGCCACGGGGCAGTCGGGGAGCGACAAGGTCGCTCCGCTGGACCCGGAGACCGTTGCATGGCTCGAAGGGCGCATCGACGCCATGCAGGAGGTTCTGAAACCGATTGATAAATTCACGATTCCGGGCGGAAACGCCGTGGTGTCGATGTGCCACGTGTGCCGCACCGTCTGCCGGCGCGCCGAACGCGCCGCGCTCCGTGCCGACGCCAGATACGGCGTCGACTCCACGGCGCTGGCCTGGCTGAACCGGCTTTCGGACTATTTCTACCTGCTGGGACGCACCCTCACGGCCCATTATGCCGTCGACGAGGTCCTGTGGATTCCCTGACCTGGCCGGGTATGTAAAATGCGAAGCGGCACATTCCGGGAATCGTGCCGCTTCGCATTGATATTATTTTGAGGCCGCCGGCCTCAAAATCGCTTTTTAGTATTCCTCCTCGTTGAAGAAGAAATCGTCCTTGGAGGGGTAGTCGGGCCAGATGTCTTCGATAGATTCGTAGATTTCACCCTCGTCTTCTATCTCCTGCAGGTTTTCGAGCACTTCGAGCGGCGCACCCGAACGTACTGCATAGTCGATGAGTTCATCTTTCGTTGCGGGCCAGGGGGCATCTTCGAGTTTCGATGCCAGTTCAAGCGTCCAATACATAGTCACAATATTTTTAAGTTCCCAATTGTCAACGGATTATTTGTCCTCAAGGGGTGTTAACCCGTTATGGCTGATTTGCAAAAGTATAAAAAAAACGAGAAAAACAAAGAAAAATCGGCAAAACATCGTGCGTGTGTTATTATATGGTTGGTAACCAATGTTTTGAGCGGTGGAAAAAACTCGGCTGCAAATTGCGGTGAAAGGGTTTTGCCTCCTCCGGCGGGCGGCGTCCCGTGGAATATGCCGCCGTCGTTTTTTTGCGGAGTTCGTTTTTTATCGTATTTTTGTTACGATTCGAAATAATACGACTTATTTTAAAAACGAAAACCCCGACTCCATGATCCGCATCAGCCGCTTTTTCCTGCCTTTTCTCTGTTGCCTGACGGCGCCCGTCCTTGCCGGTACGCAAACCCGCTGGGAGGTGGTTCCCGACAGCACGGCCATCGTGTGGAATGTCCGCGAGGGCGATTCGCACCGGGACCATATCGAAATGAGCGGATTGCGGATTTCCGCCGTCCTGCGCTACGGTGTCGGCGCCGACGGCAGTTTCCGGTTCGAACGCAGTATCGTGTGGCCGATGCTGCGCACCATCCCGAACAATACGCACGGTTCGCTGATGCGGCGTTTCGCGTGGGACGTTCCCCGGATGCTTTCGGTCAATGAGAATTGCCTTCAGCAGGAGAAGGTCCGCCGGATCGTGCTCGACGGCACGATGACCGTCGAGAGCGACTGGACGGCGGTCAAAGGCTCGCTTTCGCTGACGCGTGTCCTTTTCCCGTCGGTCGACGAGGCTGCCTTCTGCGAAAAATACATCCTGAAGAATACGGGCGAGAAGCCGCTTTACGTCGAGATTCCCCGGGCGCGTTCGGTGATCCGGACAGCTCCGGCAAAGGGCGTGGAGGGCAGTTACGAACTGGTGGCCGAGATCTGCGGCGACACGGCGCTGATGCTCGCTCCGCGGGCCGAGGTCGCTTTCGGGGCCTTTTTCAGCGGCCGCCGGTCCGGGGACGAAGCCTTGGCGCTGAACGTCGACGCGGAGTGCGCCAAACGCCGTGCGCTGGTGGCCGAATGGCAGCGCAATCTGGTGCTGGACACCCCCGATCCCGTGATCGACGCCATGTTCGCCTTTGCGAAAATCCGCGCTGCGGAGAGCATCTACGACACCAAGGGCGGCCTGATGCACGGTCCCGGCGGCGAGCGTTTCTATGCCGCGATCTGGGCCAACGACCAGGCCGAGTACATCAACCCGTTCTTCCCCTTCCTGGGCTACGACCGGGGCAACCGCTCGGCGCTCTGCTCGTTCGGCTATTTCGCCCGCTACATGAATCCCGACTACCGGCCGATTCCCAGTTCGATCATAGCCGAAGGAACCGACATCTGGAACGGCGCGGGCGACCGCGGCGATGCAGCCATGATCGCCTACGGTGCGGCGCGTTATGCGCTGGCGCGCGGCGATGCCGCCGAAGCGGCCGAAGTGTGGCCGTTGGTGGAGTGGTGTCTGGAGTACTGCCGCCGCCGGCTGACCGGCGACGGTGTGGTGGCCTCCGATTCGGACGAACTGGAAGGCCGCTTCCCGGCCGGGGACGCCAACCTGTGCACCTCGTCGCTTTATTACGACGCGCTGCTCTCGGCCGCAATGCTGGGCCGCGAACTGCATAAGCCCGCCCGGCAGCTGGCCGCCTACGAACGTCAGGCCGCCGCGCTGCGGAAAAACATCGACCGCCATTTCGGGGGCATGGTCGAGGGCTTCGACACCTATCGTTATTATACGGGCAACGACCGTCTGCGTGCGTGGATCTGCATTCCGCTGACCGTCGGCATCGACGAACGGAAGGAGGCGACCGTCGAGGCGCTCTTTTCGCCGAAACTGTGGACCGAAAACGGCCTGCTGACCCGGTCGGGCGACAAGACCTTCTGGGACCGGTCGACGCTCTACGCCCTGCGCGGGGTCTACGCCTCGGGCGAGACCGAGAAGGCCACCGGCTATTTGTCCTATTATTCCGGGGTGCGCCTGCTGGGCGACCATGTTCCCTACGCCATCGAGGCGTGGCCCGAAGGTTCCCAGCGTCATCTTTCGGCCGAGAGCGGCCTTTACTGCCGCATCCTGACCGAAGGGGTGTTCGGAATCCGTCCGACGGGTTTCCGGTCGTTTACCCTGACGCCGCGCCTGCCCGCGGCGTGGGACCGCATGAACCTGCGCAACGTGCGCGCCTTCGGCTCGGCGTTCGACATCGAGGTGCGCCGTGCGGCGAAGGGGATGGAGGTCGCCGTGACGCAGGACGGGCGGGAGGTCGTCCGCAAAAGGCTCCGCGCGGGGCAGAGCCTCGGGGTGACGCTGAAATAGAAAAAGAGAGGGAGGTTTCCGAAAACCTCCCTCGTTTATTTCACCGCGATGTAGAACAGGTCGAAACAACCGTCTCCCACCGGTTCGATGCGGTAGTCGTCCATGCGGATCGAGGTCGTCAGCCCGGTGTTTTCCCGGAGGAGCTTGCGGCGGTTCATGCGGTTGAGGATGTCGTAGGGGATTTGCAGCATCCAGCGCGGCAGGCGGTGCTGGAGGTCGAGAATGTCGAAGCGCGTGATGCGTTCGACGCCGCGGCGGTTTTCCGCATAGTAGTCCATCACCTTTTCGTTGCCGAAGACCCCGAGGGTCTCGATCTCCGAAAACCGTGCGGCGAGCAGCCTGCGGAGTTGTTCGGCCGTGTATTCGCGCACGTGCCACGGGTTGCGGGTGAGCGACATCGGGGCGTTGGGGGTCGTCACGATGAACCGTCCCCCGGGGCGCAGCACCCGGTGTATTTCGCGCACGAACTCCGCATCGCGTTTGATATGCTCGATCACCTGGAACGAGATCACGCAGTCGAAACTTCGGTCGGGGAAGTCCAGCGGCGGGACCACTGCCTGCCGGAACTCGACGTTGGGGCGGTCGAGCAGCTCCGGCGCCGGGGCGTGCTTGTCGACGGTGACAAACCGCCGCGCCCGGGGCGCCGCTACCTCGATGCCGTAGCCGGCTCCGGTTCCGATTTCGAGCACGTCGCCCGCGATGCGCGCCGAGGCGGCGTGGTAGGCCAGCAGCGAGCGCTGGAAAACGAAATTGTCCGAGGCTTCCGCCGAAACGCGCTCCGCGGTGTTAATCTTCGCCATGTTTCCGGATTTTGATGCCTTTTTCGCCGGCTTCGACCGCGCCGCGCTTGAGGAGCATGCCCAGCGAGCGTTTGAAAACCTTTTTGCTCGTTCCCGTGAGGCGCGTCACCTCCTCGGGGGCGCTGTCGTCGTTCAGGGGCAGGAATCCGCCGTTGTCGCGGACCAGCTGGAGCAGCACCTCCGCCGAGTCCTTCACCTGCGCGAATCCCGTCTGCTGGAGGCTCACGTCGATGCGGTTGTCCTCGGTGATACGCCTGACGTAGCCTTTCAGCCGGTCGCCGACGGCCACGGGACGGAAGATCTGGTTGCGGTAGATCATGCCCCAGTGGCGGTTGTTGACGATCACGCGGAAGCCGATTTCGCTCTCCGAGGCCACCAGCAGCGAGACCTCCTCGCGGGGTTTCACCGTGATCAGGTCGTTGTTTATGAAACTCTTGAGTTTGGTCGTGGCCACGCAGCGGCCCGTGATGTTGTCTTCGTAGAGGTAGACGATGTAGCTGTGTCCGGCCAGGATGCCGCCCTGCTGGTTGCGGTTGGGGAGGAACAGGTCCTTGCCGTGCAGTCCCCAGTCGAGGAAAGCCCCGTGGGCCGTCTTGTCCACCACGCGCAGATAGCCCGCTTCGCCTTCGCGCAGCAGCGGCGTTTCGGTCGTCGCCACGAGGCGGTCCTCCGAGTCGTGGTAGAGGAAGACCTCTTTCCGGTCGCCGACCTTGTCCGTCAGCGAAGTGTAGCGGTTGGGGAGCAGCACTTCGTTCTGCTCCTCGTCGGCGAGGTATAGGCCGTATTCCGATACGCGGCTTACGGTGAGGGTTTGTATGCGTCCTGCTTTCAACATGGTTTTTCCGGTATATACGCTGCAAAAGTACGTTTATTTTCGTCCGAATCCAAACTTCGCGGGCCGTACTGCCGGAAGATGCGGCGGATTTGCCGGCTTGCGGAGCGAAAGTTTTGCGGATTGGCCGAAAAACCGTATCTTTACGAAACGTAAAAATCTCCCGAAATGATGAAACTACGCCGATTTCTGTTCCTGCTCTGGGCGGGATTGCTGGTAGCGGCCGCCGCGTGCGCCCAGCCTGTCAGCACGCTTTACGACAAGACCGAATACCGTATCGCCATGCGCGACAGCGTGCGCCTGCACACCTCGGTCTTCACGCCCAAGGCCCCCGGCAAGGCCCCGATAATCATTTTCCGGACGCCTTACGGTACGGGACCTTACGGCGAGGGACAGTTTCCCGGCAGTTTCGAAAAAGGCTACATGCGCAGTTACGTCGACCGCGGCTACATCATCGTCCAGCAGGACGTCCGGGGCCGCTACATGAGCGAGGGCGAGTTCATGCACGTGCGTCCCGCGGGCTTCGGCAGCGTGGACGAGACGACGGACAGCTACGATACGGTGGACTGGCTGGTGAAGAACATTCCCGGCAACAACGGCCGTGTGGGTTTCGCGGGATGCTCCTACCCGGGATTCTACGCCCTGATGGGCGGTTTGAGCGGGCATCCGGCCGTGAAGGCCGTTTCGCCGCAGGCCCCCGTTACGGACTGGTACATGGGCGACGACGTGCACCACAACGGCGTGCTGATGTTGAGCGACGCCGTGCGGTTCCTCAATTCGATGAACACGCCCGCTGGACACGAGCCGACCGACAAGATGCCGCGGCGCGGGCTGACGATCTCGCCCGACGAACGCACGTTCTTCCTCACGGAGCGCCCCACGCGGGCTGACCTGACGAAACTGCTGGCACCCAATGCGTTCTGGGAGGAGATGGCCGAACATCCCGACTACGACGAGTGGTGGCGCGCGCGCGACACGCGCCGGGCCTGCTACAACATCCGTCCCGCGATGCTGGTCGTGGGCGGCACGTTCGACGCCGAGGATTGCTACGGGGCCTGGAACCTTTACAAAGCCGTCCTGCGCCAGAGCGCCCGGACTCCGCTCCATCTGGTCGTCGGGCCGTGGGCCCACGGGGCATGGCGCGGCGACGGGCGTACGCTGGGCGACTTCGATTTCGGAGAGGAGGCCTCCGGAGCCTACTATATGGAACATTTCGAGGCGCCCTTTTTCGACTGCTACCTCTGGGCGCGCGACACGGTCGACCGGCTGCCGCCCGTGGCGGCTTTCTCGTCGGGCGACAACCGCTGGCATACGTTCGGGCGGTGGACGCCTTCCGAGGCCCGCAAACTGACTCTTTACCTCGCCGGCGGCGGCCGCATCACGACCGAAAAACCGACGGTGAAAAACTCCTCGACGAGCTATACGTCCGATCCTGCCGACCCCGTGCCGTATATCGCAACCTCCGGCACGCGGCGTCCCAAGGAGTATATGATCGCCGACCAGCGGTTTCTGGAGGGCCGCAAGGACGTGCTGACGTTCGTGACCGAACCGCTTGCGGAAGACGTGACCCTTGCCGGTCCGGTCGAGGCTTCGCTGAAAGTGGCCCTTTCGACCTCGGATGCCGATTTCGTCGTGAAACTGATCGACGTTTACCCCGACGAGGGTGAAAAGGCCGGCATGCAGATGCTCGTCCGCGGCGACGTGGTGCGCGGCCGTTACCGCGACGGCTTCACGCGTCCGAAAGCCTTCGTGCCGGGCAGCCCCGAGACCGTGCCTTTCCGCACGACCGACATCGCCCACACGTTCCGCGCCGGACACCGGATCATGGTGCAGGTGCAGAGTTCGTGGTTCCCGCTCACGGAGCGCAATCCCCAGCAGTATGTCGACCTGTGGCGCTGTGCGGCGTCGGATTTCGTGCCCTGCCGGGTGACGCTTTTCCACCAGCGTGACCGCGCGTCGTCGCTGACCGTCTATAAGCTCTGATTTTCGTGGAACTCCGCATCGCCCTCTGCCAGTGCGACATCGCCTGGGAACAGCCCGCGCGGAACCTCGCGCGGCTCGAACCGATGGTCGCTGCCGCCGAAGCGGATGTCGTGCTGCTGCCCGAACTGTTCGCCACGGGCTTCACGCTCGATCCCGCCGGAGTGGCCGACGGGGCCGGCGGGGCGGTCGTCACGGCCCTGCGCCGCTGGGCCGCCCGATACGGCAAGGCGGTCGCAGGCAGCGTCGCCGTTGCCGAAAACGGACGTTTCTACAACCGGATGTATTTCGTGAAACCCTCGGGCGAATTTATCGGCTATGATAAACGCCATCTGTTCGCACCCGGCGGCGAAGCGCGCCAGTACACGCCCGGCGACAGCCGTGCGGTGGTCGAATACGGAGGCGTGCGGTTCCTGCTGCTCGTCTGTTACGATTTGCGTTTTCCGGTCTGGAGCCGTTGCCGGGGCGATTACGACGCCATTCTGTGCTGCGCCTCGTGGCCTGCGCCGCGGCGCGAAGTGTGGCGGACGCTGCTGCGCGCCCGGGCCATCGAAAACCAGTGCTATGCGGCCGGGGCGAATCGGGTGGGGGATGACCCTGCGGCCCGTTACGCCGGGGATTCGGCGTTGGTCGACTTCAAGGGCCGCACGATGGCCGAAGCCGGCGGCGGGGAACGAATTCTGACAGGCGTGTTCGACACGGAGGCGCTGGCGGCGTTCCGCGAGAAATTCCCCGCATGGCGGGATGCCGACGAATTCGTTTTGAAATAGACGTGTCATGCGCGCGGGGGACGCCAATGCCTGTTATTTTGCCCTTCAGGCGATTATTTCCGTTGATTTATTTTGAATTCAGCGGAATTTGAATACCTTTGTTTTCAGCTATGAAACGATCTGACAGCGATAGAACGGGTTTTCGTTCGGAAAATGAAACGGGAGGTAAATTTCTTCCCCATTGGCTCTCGGCTGTCGATCGACTTACCCCCCCCCTCGCGCTGTTCCGGTTGAATTTCTGAATCCGGCTTTCCGCGATTATATAATGACTCTGACAAGGGGTTGTTGTGTTTTGTCGTGTCGTATCTCGAAATCACTCTCATCCAATAAAAAAATGCGTATGAAATCCAAAATCTTTACATCGTTCCTGTTGGCGGCAGTGCTGCTGTCGGGATGCAAGAAGGACGATCCGGCTCCGGATAAAGCGACTTTGTCGGTCAGTCCCCAAACTGCGATTGCCTTTACGGCCGCGGCGACGGAGACCTTCACCGTAAAGGTCGTCACCAATCAACCGACCTGGAAAGCCGAGTCTTCGCAAAGCTGGTGCAAGGTCGCTGCGGGGGAGGGTCAGTTTACGGTTTCCGCCGATCCCAATACGTCGGAAACAGCTCCGACGCCGGCGGTGATTACGGTGACGGCCGGGAGTGAAAAGGCGACGATTGATGTCACGCAGGCAGCCGCCGGGAAGGAGCAATATCCCGACACCGAGGCCAAACTGAAGCAGGCTATCGCCAAAGTGTGGACTTTTGCGGAGAGTTCGAACTATGTTTCGCTCGAGTTCACAACCGACGGCCTTTATACGTTTTTATCCAAAACGCCCTTTACCCGGGCTGCGGAGAACAATATCTACCTGCTTTCGGGTGCCTATTCCGTTGCCGCCGATCTGCACGAACTCACGTTGAGCGATTTCGGCAAAATCACCATCAGCGACGTGGGGAACGGCAAAGCCTCCATGACGATCGCCCCGACCGGCGGAACTCCCTCCACGGCGGAACTCGACGAGCAGCGTTTCGTAACTCCCCCGGCGTCGGCGGATAAGAAGATCAAAAGGGTCGAGTCGAAAGATCCTACGGAGGGAAACGGCGCCATCGAATACAGTTACGATGCGAATCGGCGGATGTCGAAGATTAAGATTTCACAGGGCGGCCTGACGCTGGAAATTCCGATCAATTACGAGGATGGCAAAGTCTGGTATCAGTTCGAAGGCGGCGAAACCCTCGGAGAGCCGGGCGTGTTTAAGGTTACCTATACGCTCAATGCGGCGGGGCTGGCCCGCTCTTCGGTTATTCAGCACAAAGGCGTCGTGCTCTATAAGATATACTATACTTATAACAACCAGAGGCAGCTGGTCTCCTATCGGATGACGGACAATGCCGGGAAACTCGACGGGTTTTGCAATGCCACGTGGGTGAACGGGAATGTGGTGAGCACTTATTCCGAGAGCGCGCACACCTGCGACGGCAGTTATGATGAGTATGACGGGCATAAATATTACCATCATGACCATAACGGCGACGGTGTTTTCAACCAGGAAGATATTATCACCCGCGAGACGGACCATAGCACGTACAGCTATTCGGCCCGGGAGAACAAGGGTGGCTACATGTATCCGATCGTTACGCCCGATATATTCGGCTCTTCCGATGTTTTCGATCAGTTGGGCCAGTGGATCGGCGTGCTCGGCGTCTCCTGCAAGCACCTGATGTCGGAACATGCGGATGCCGACGGTGCGTTGACCTACCAATTCGACGCCGAAGGGTATCCTACGCGCATCGACGTGTCGTTCCCGGAGGATCCTTCCGATAACTGGTATATCCTCCAGACCTACGAGTAGGGGCGTTAATACCGGTGATTCGTGTAAAGTCCGTCCGAAATGCCGCAAGGCATTCGGGCGGACTTCGTTTTTTCAGCGTCGGAACCCTGACCGCGACAACTGCGGAGAAGACAATGTATTGAAAAAAAACGTATCTTTGCACGTTGCTGATTTGCGATCCAATAAACCGGACGTTCCGCACGTTTACATACCTGAAATGGAAGATACGATCAAAATACTGGGCGCCCGGGTTCACAACCTCAAGAACGTGGACCTCGAAATTCCGCGCCGCAAACTGGTAGTCGTCACCGGCCTCTCGGGGTCGGGCAAATCGTCGCTGGCCTTCGACACGATCTACGCCGAGGGGCAGCGGCGCTACATGGAGACGCTGTCGACCTACGCGCGGCAGTTCGTGGGGACGATGGAGCGTCCCGATGTGGACAAGATCACGGGGTTAAGCCCCGTGGTGGCCATCGAACAGAAGACGACCAACAAGAATCCCCGCTCGACGGTGGGCACCGTGACCGAGATCAACGACTTCCTGCGCCTGCTTTACGCGCGGGCGTCGCGGGCCTATTCGCCCGTGACGGGCGAGGAGATGGTCCACTATACCGATGACCAGATCGCCGAGCTGATTCTCACGGGCTTCGCCGGGCGTAAGATCGCCCTGATGGCCCCCATCGTCAAGGGCCGCAAGGGCCACTACCGCGAACTGTTCGAGTCGCTGGCCAAGAAGGGGTACATCTATGCGCGCATCGACGGCGAGATCCGCGAAATATCGTCGGGCATGCGCCTCGACCGCTACAAGATACACACCATCGACCTGGTGGTCGACCGCCTCGTGGTCAGCGAGGAGTCCCGCGAAAGGCTGATGACCTCGCTGAAGGAGTCGATGCGCCAGGGCAAGGGCACGATGGCCGTCCACGACTACGGGACCGGGCAGCAGCGTTTCTACTCGCGCCACCTGATGTGCCCCTCGACGGGCGTGGCCTTCGAGGACCCCGCGCCGCACACCTTCTCGTTCAACTCGCCCAAGGGCGCCTGCCCCCATTGCAACGGACTGGGCGAGGAGGCGGTTTTCGACGTGGGGAAGATCATTCCCGATGCCCGCCTCTCGCTGCGCGAAGGGGCCGTCGGACCGCTGGGCAAGTACCGCAACAACATGCTTTTCGCCATTCTGGAGATGCTGGGCCGCCGTTACGATTTCACGCTCGACGATCCTGTCGAAAGTTTCTCCGAGGAGGCGCTGAACGCCGTGCTCTACGGCGATTCCGAGCCGCTGACGGTCGACCTGCAGGAGTTCTCGTCTTCGGGCGGACGCCAGTTCCTCTCGTGGGAGGGCGTGGCCGAGTACATCGGCCGCACCGAGGACGACGATTCGAAGCACGGCCAGAAGTGGCGCGACCAGTTCCTCGTCTACCGCAAATGTTCGGTCTGCGGCGGTTCGCGCCTGCGGAAGGAGTCGTTGCAGTTCCGCGTCGCCGGGAAGAACATCGCCGAGGTGTCGGCCATGTCGATTTCCGAGTTCTCGGAGTGGGTTCCCACCATCGAAAAACAGCTCTCGGAGAAGGAGTGGAAGATTGCCCAGGAGATCGTCAAGGAGATCCGCGAACGCCTGCGGTTCCTGATGGACGTGGGGCTGGGCTACCTCTCGCTGGCGCGTTCGTCGCGTTCGCTGTCGGGCGGCGAGAGCCAGCGCATCCGCCTCGCCACGCAGATCGGCTCGAAACTCGTCAACGTGCTCTATATCCTCGACGAGCCGTCGATCGGCCTGCACCAGCGCGATAACCAGCGGCTGATCCGCAGCCTCGAAGAGCTGCGCGACGCGGGCAACTCGGTGATCGTCGTCGAGCACGACGAGGACATGATGCGCGCCGCCGACTTCATCGTCGACGTGGGACCCCGCGCCGGGCGCAAGGGCGGCAACATCGTGGCCGCCGGGACGTTCGACGACATCCTCCGGTCCGACACCATCACCGCCGATTACCTGACGGGACGCCGGCGGATCGAAATTCCCGAAACGTTGCGCAAGGGAACGGGCGGGCGCATCGTGATCCGCGGCGCGCGGGGCAACAACCTCAAGAACGTCACGGCGGAATTTCCGCTGGGCAAGTTCATCTGCGTGACGGGCGTCAGCGGCTCGGGCAAGTCGACGCTCGTCAACGAAACCCTGCGGCCGATTCTCGCCAGAGAGCTTTACCGCTCCTTCGACCAGCCGCTGGAGTACGACGGGGCGGAGGGCCTCGAACATATCGACAAACTGGTCGTCGTCGACCAGTCGCCCATCGGGCGCACTCCGCGGTCGAATCCCGCGACCTATTCGAACGTCTTTTCCGACATCCGCAAGCTGTTCGAGATGACGCCCGACGCCCAGATCCGCGGCTTCAAGGCCGGGCGTTTCTCGTTCAACGTCAAGGGCGGCCGCTGCGAGGAGTGCCGCGGGGCGGGCGTGCAGACCATCGAGATGAACTTCCTGCCCGACGTCTACGTGCGCTGCAAGGCGTGCGGCGGCCACCGCTACAACCGCGAGACGCTCGAAGTGAAGTACAAGGGCAAAAATATCGACGACGTGCTGAACATGACGGTCAACATGGCCGTGGAGTTTTTCGAGAACATCCCCAATATCTACCAGAAGCTCCGGGCCATTCAGGAGGTGGGCCTCGGCTACCTGACGCTCGGGCAGCCCTGCACGACGCTGTCGGGCGGCGAGAGCCAGCGCATCAAGCTCTCGTCCGAGCTTTCGAAGCGCGACACGGGCCGCACGCTCTACATCCTGGACGAGCCTACGACGGGGCTTCATTTCGAGGACATCCGTCTGCTGCTGGAGGTGCTGAACAAGCTCGTCGACCGCGGCAATACGGTCATCGTCATCGAACACAACCTCGACGTCATCAAGGTCGCCGACCATATTATAGATATAGGTCCCGAGGGCGGGGCGGCCGGCGGGGAGATCATCGTCGCGGGCACGCCGCACGAGGTGGCGCAGTGCGAGGGCAGCTACACGGGTCAGTTCCTCAAAAAACTGGGGTTGTAGCGTCTCCGTCTGTCCGGCGGGGCGCTCTGCCGTGAGGCTCTGAAACTCGTCCCGAGGGAGGGCGGCGTATGCAAACGCCGACGCCCGTGACGGCAACGGTGTCCGGAAGCGGAAAGTGGCCCATGATCCCGCTTTCGGCACAAAACTTGCTTTCATAGCCGTAACAAACCTTATGTGCTATGAAAAAAACAGTCATTATCGTTGTGGGCCTGCTGCTCTGTGCGGCGGCCGTTACCGTGATCGGACAGAAAAAAGTGCTGTCGCCCAAGGAAGAACGCCGCGAGGTGCGCGAGAAACGCCGTGCGGAACGTATTGCCAACTACGAGAAGTTCATGGACTCGCTCGTGCTGTCGCGCAACTTCCAGTTCAACCCGACGACCTTCCAGCGTCAGCCCGCAGGTCCGATGCGCCAGATTATGAACCCCGCGTTCAACGTCGGCATGTGGGACGGAACGGCGGACATCACGCTTCCCTACATCAAGGGTTACGTGCCGCCTTACTATGTGACGATCATCAATTACACCGTTTCCGATTTGCAGGGCTATATCACCGAGCAGACGCACGAAGGCTGGATGGTGACCTTCTCGACCTCGCTGTTCTCGGCGTCGACCTACACGTTCACCTTCGAAATCTTCTCCCGCACGGGCGGTGCTACGCTGACGATCACCAATCCGTGGTATAACCCCGTGCAGTATACGGGTTCGATTTCGCAGCTCTATTGACGTAAATCCATTTTGTCGGACCCATCCCGGGCAGCCGTATCCGCTGCGCTGTCCGTTTGCCGCTCCGGCGATCCCCGAACCCCCGCCTCAGGCGGGGGCTTTTTTCCCGTTCAATCCGATGTCCGACTTATGAAACACTCCGTTTTTTCCACCTGCGGCGCACTCTCTTTCATTGTCTGCGCCGCCGTCGCGCAGACCCCGCAGTATACGCTCGAAACTTCCGCCGCGGACAGCGTGCCGCAGACGACGATCGTTCCCGTGCAGCAGGCCCCGGTGCAGGTCGTGGAGCATACGACCGTCTACGAGGAGCCTGCGGCGGGGATGGACCGCGCCCAGCGCAGGGCTTATAAGGCCCGGGTCTACGCCGCGAAGATCGACTCGCTGGTGCAGTCGCGCGACTATATGTTCTTCCCCAACTCGATGCAGCAGCTACCCGGCGGAATGATCCGTTCGATCTATGCCGACTACTTCTTTTTCGGGGTGTTCGTCGACCATGTCGAGGTGCACCTGCCTACCGAACGGGGCATCACCCAGTATGTCGAGATGCTGAATTTCGATTCGATGTCGGTCCGCGACTACCGGGCGGCCCGCGTGCAGTGGGGCTGGTCGGTCTCCTTCAATATTTCGGACGGCAACACGCTCTACCACGCCGATTTCGCCGTCTCGACCGCCACGGGCGAAACGGTGCTGACGCTCCTGACGCCCGACGTCACGATGCGCTACGTCGGCTGGCTGTGGAACAAGCGGGTGAACGACCCGCGGTTCCGGAGAATGGATTGAAGAAACGGGTTGCTCTCAAAGCAACCCGTTTTTGAATGCAACGACGAGGAACAGTCATTGCAGAACCTGATATTTGACTTTTGCAGAACTGACTCCGACCTGTTCCGCGTAAAGTTTGATATGTGTCGTATATATCTTGGGGGCGATATTATAACCCTTCAGATCTGCATACGTCTCGCATTTGACAACATATCCACAGCCGGCTTCCAATGCCGTATTTACTCGATAGCTCATCGGCGTGAATCCCGATTCGGGAATGGATGTGATTGCTCCCAAGCCCTTTACCTTGCCCAAGGAACAGATTGCAACGTCTGAAGGGTTGATGGAAACCCCATCGGTGTACATGTTTCTGTATCCATCCACCCAAATAGTGGAGGGGGTAGTCCACGACAGGGTGCAGGCATGCCATGAATAGACCCCTGCAAGTGAGATTCCTACCGGATATTCATAATCTTCGGCCATATTTTGCGTGATGGTTCCCGGAGGATCGGGTTGCGATCCTCCCTCTTTTTCGCAGGAAGAGGCGATCGGTATCAGCAGAATAAGCAATAATGTTTTTTGCAGGAGTTCGGCGATTGAATGACATTTGGCGAAAATGATAGCGTTTTTCATCATTTGAATTTTTAAGGAAAGGTTCATTTTAAATTCGGGACACAAAAAAACGCGGACAAATTCCTTTATCCACGTCGGAGGTATTGGACGACCTACAAGTAAGATGAAAGAAATGCCCGCGCCGTAAAACAGCACGAGCATCGCCTTTAGTCCCTTACTTGTTAGAAAGTGTCCAATTTTCCGACGTAAGAAGAAAAGCCGATGCGCTTTTTATATGTCGTGTGCCCGCAGGCACGGAGTTGAAAGGTTGTTTTCTACTGCTTCATAGGCGTTGCGGTTTGGTGTTTGATCGTACAAATATAAGCAATTCTAAAATCTGAATTATTTCCCGTCCGCAGGACGGTAAATAAGCGCCACGGCGGAGACGGAGATGCCTTCCTCGCGCCCCTCGAAGCCCAGATGCTCCGTGGTCGTGGCCTTGACCGACACCCGGTCGTCGTCTACGCCCATTGCGCCGGCCATCGCACGGCGCATGGCGTCGATGTGCGGCCGCAACCTGGGCTGCTGGGCGCGGATCGTGCAGTCCACGTTCCCGATCTCGTAGCCCTTTTCGCGCAGCAGTTCCGCCACGCAGCGCAGCAGGATCTTCGAGTCGATGCCCGCAAAATCGGCCGACGTGTCGGGAAAGTGCAGCCCGATGTCGCCCAGCGCCGCGGCGCCCAGCAGGGCGTCGCACAGGGCGTGGATCGCCACGTCTCCGTCCGAGTGGGCGACGCACCCTTTCGTGTGGGCGATCTCCACGCCTCCCAGAACCAGCGGCAGGCCGTCGGCCAGAGCGTGTACGTCGTATCCGTGTCCTATTCTGAAATCCATTCGTTCCCGTATTTTATATTGTCAAAGTTACGGATTTTTTCCTAACTTTGCAAAAATGCAAAAATCTATGTCGGAAATAACCTCTTTGGAACCGCGTCTTGTCTGGGAACAGTTCGACGCCATCACGCGTGTGCCGCGTCCTTCGAAGAAGGAAGGCAAAATCATTGATTTTCTGGTCGATTTCGCCAAAAAGCACCATATCGAATATAAAAAGGACGCCATCGGCAACGTCGTGATGCGCAAGCCCGCCACGCCGGGCATGGAGGAGCGCGCAGCCGTGATCCTCCAGTCGCACATGGACATGGTCTGCGAAAAGAACTCCGATGTGGAGTTCGACTTCGACAACGATCCCATCCGCACGCGTATCGACGGCGAGTGGGTCCGGGCCGAAGGTACGACGCTGGGCGCCGACTGCGGTATCGGCATGGCCGCCGCGCTGGCCGTGATGCTCGACGAGACGGTGGAGCACGGTCCCGTCGAAGCGCTGTTCACCGTCGACGAGGAGACGGGCCTCACGGGTGCGTTCGAGCTGGGCGAGGGGATGCTCACGGGCAAATACCTCGTCAACCTCGATTCGGAGGACGAGGGCGAAATCTTCATCGGCTGTGCGGGCGGCATCGACACCATCGCCACGTTCCACTACACGATGGAGCCGTCGCCGAAGAACTACACGTTCTTCCGTGTCGACGTGTCGGACCTTCAGGGCGGACACTCGGGCGACGACATCGACAAGGGCCGCGTCAACTCGAACAAGACCGTGGCGCGCCTGCTGTGGGACGGCATGCAGTCGTTCGAACTCAAACTGTGCTATTTCAACGGCGGCAACCTCCGCAATGCCATTCCCCGCGAGGCTTACGCCATCTTCGGCGTTCCGGTCCGCTTCAAGGAGGAGTTCGTCAAGCGTTACAACCTTTTCGCCGCGGACCTCGAAGCCGAATTCCGCTTCCGCGAACCCAATTTCAAAATCACGCTCAACGAGATGCCCCACGTCGACGAGGTGCTCGACAGCAGGACGCAGTCGGCGCTGGTCTACTCGTTGGTGGGCGTTCCCAACGGGGTCGTGGCCATGTCGTTCGCCGTTCCGGGGCTGGTCGAGACCTCGACGAACCTCGCTTCGGTGAAGTTCGCGGAGGGCAACCGCATCGTCGTCACCTCGTCGCAGCGGTCGTCGGTCGAGAGCGCCAAGACCTACGTGATGCAGATGGTCGAGTCGGTCTTTGCGCTGGCGGGCGCCGATGTGGCCCATTCCGACGGCTATCCGGGCTGGATGCCCGACCCGCAGTCGAAGCTGCTGGAGGTCACCGTCGATGCCTACAAACGGCTGTTCGGCTCCGAACCCAAGGTCCGCGCCATCCATGCCGGGCTGGAGTGCGGTCTGTTCCTCGAAAAGTATCCCGATCTGGAGATGGTCTCCTTCGGTCCGACGCTCCGCGGCGTGCATTCGCCCGACGAACGGCTCGAAATCGCCACGGTTCCCAAGTTCTGGAAACTGCTGACCGAAGTCCTGAAAACAATCTGATTCCGATTCCGGCGTCCCCGCTGCGGGGACGCCGGAATTTGTCATGCCCCATCCCCGTCTGACGCTGCTCCTGCCGTGTCGCGACGGCTTTTCTGTTTGCCGGACCGTTTTGCCGCGCTGCATGCGATCCGGTTTTGAATCGTCGGACTTTTTGCTATCTTTGTGTTCTGTAAAGTCGCAAAGATATGCTGAAAAGCTGTTGTGCCCTGTTGTTTCTCCTGTTTCCGTGTGCGGCGGCGGCCCAGTACCCCGGCGACGAATACTATCCCTATGCCGAACGCGAGGAGCGGCGCGAACTGCTCACGACCGATTCGACGCTCTTCTACCGCGCCGTGCAGTCCCCTTCGGACCTCTACGGCCTTCGCACCGGTTTCAACCTGCCGCAGGTCGCGCTCCGGCGTCGCGGACTGGATTACACCCTGGAACGCACGTCGCTCATGGGCGTTGCGGTTTCCTACCGTTACCTCGCGGCGCTGCGCCTGCTCGGGGCCGAAGAACAGCGCTATGCGGGGCTTGCCGCCGCGCCCGGGGAACCGGCTGCGGCGGGCGGCATGCGGGCGTTCCGGTTTTCGGACGGGGAGCCGTTGCAGCCCTTTCTGGCTTCGGTCCGCTTCACCGACCGCAATTACCTCGTGGGAGCGAAAGCCGCCGTCTCGGCGTCGCCGGGCGACGGCTGGCGCATTTCGGCGGCTCTCGACGCCCGCTCCGGCCGCGACATGCACGTCGAAGGGGTCTTCACCAATGCCGTGACCGCCGGACTGCGCCTTGCCCGGCGTTTCGGCGAAGGGCACGAACTCTCCGTGCTGTGTATCGTGCCGCCCTCGGTGCGGGGCACGCGCCTCTCCTCTTCGGAGGAGGCTTTCACGCTCACGGGCGACCGTCTCTACAACCCGGCGTGGGGCTGGCAGGACGGCAGGGTGCGCAACTCCCGCGTGCGGCGCGAGACGGTTCCGCTGGCCCTGGCCGCCTATGCCGTGCCGCTGTCGGCTTCGACCTCGTTCGCCGCCACGCTTGCCGCCGAGGCGGGCGTCGCGAAGTACAGCATGCTCGACTGGTACGACGCCCGCACGCCGATGCCCGACAATTACCGGTATCTGCCCAGCTATACGGGCGACCGGGAGACCGAGCAGGCGTGGCTCGCCCGCGATCCGCGCTACACGCAGATCGACTGGGACGAGCTGATCCGCCAGAACCGCATGGCGGGCGGACATGCGGTCTATGCGTTGGAAGACCGTGTCGAACGGCTCTGCAACCTCGCTTTCGACGCGTCGTTCGCCACCGAAGCCGACGCCCGGCTGACGCTCCGCTACGGAGTTTCGCTCCGCCGCGAAAACACCCGTTCCTACAAGCAGATGCGCGATCTGCTGGGCGCCGGGTACGTTACGGACATCGACCGCTTCCTGATCGACGACGACACGTACGGCAATCTGTTGCAGAACGACCTGCGGCATCCCGGACGGACGGTCCGCGAGGGCGACCGCTTCGGCTACGATTATGCGCTGACGCTGCGCGGGGCTGCGCTCCGCTTGCAGGCCGATTACCGCTCCGACCGTTTCCGGGCCGATCTTTCGGTCGTGCTGGGGAGCGATGCCGTCAGCCGCCGGGGCTATTACGAGAAGGAACTTTTTCCCGGCGGGCAGTCCTACGGCCCTTCGCGCGTCATGCGGTTCACGCCCTACACGCTCAAGGCCGCTGCGGGCTGGGCCTTCTCCCCGCGCCGCTATATCGAAATCGCCGCCGCGGCCGCCGCCCGGACCCCTCGGGCCGGGGACCTTTTCTTTCAGCCGCTCTATAACAACCGTACGGTCGACAACCCCGTGCCCGAACGCATCTACGCCGCCGAACTCAACTGCCGCCTGACGGGACCCGTCGTCGATTTTCAGGCGGCGTTCTTCGCTGCCATGACGCTCGACGGCATCGAGACGCGGACGTATTACGACGACATGGCCTCGGTCTACTGCGACATGGCTGTGACGGGCGTTGGGCGCATGTCCTGCGGCGCGGAGGCCGCGGCCGACATCCGGCTGTCCTACCGCTGGCTGCTGTCGCTGGCCGCTTCGGCCGGACGCTACGAATACATTCGCGATCCGCGCGTCACGGTGCTCTCCGACGTGGATAACTCGGCCGTCGACGTGCAGGCCGTGAGCCGTATGGGCGGCTGCGAGACGGGCGGCGCCCCGCAGCTGACCGCTCTGGCGGAGATCGCCTGGTTCGGCCCGAAAGGGTGGGGATGCCGCGCTTCGGCAGGATATGCCGGGCGGCGTTACGTCGAACCGATGCCCCTGCGCCGCACCGACCGCATCGCGGGTCAGGGCGGTATCACACGGGAGTTTTTCGACGCCTTCACCCGGCAGGAGCGGCTGCCGGACGCCTTCACGCTCGATGCCGCGCTGTTCAAGTCGTTCCGGTTCGAACGTTCGCGGCTCACCGCGTCGCTGATGCTGCGCAACCTGACGGGCGAGGCCGATACGGTCTATGGCGGCTACGAGTCGCTGCGCGTGCGCCGCATCCGCCCGGGCGACGACACGCTCTACGCGCCCCACGCCTCGCGCTGCACCTATGCGTGGCCCCGTTCGTTCTATCTTACAATCTCTTACCGGTTTTGATCCGCACGTAAAAAAACGTCCGGATTTTTTGGATTTCCGCGTTAAATTCGTATTTTGGAGAGGCAAAAACCTTAAAAACTTCCAGATCCATGATTATCGGTATTCCAAAAGAGATCAAGAACAACGAGAATCGCGTTGCTCTTACCCCCGCAGGCGCCCGGGAGCTTGTCAAACGGGGACACAAAGTTTATGTGCAGGCTACGGCCGGTGTGAACAGCGGATTTGCCGATGATGCCTACACGGCCGTCGGGGCGGAGATGCTTCCCTCGATCGAGGAGGTCTACGCCCGGGCGGAAATGATCGTCAAGGTCAAGGAACCGGTGGCTCCCGAGTACAAACTCATCCGCAGGGACCAGCTGGTTTTCACCTTCTTCCACTTCGCCAGCAGCGAACCCCTCACCCGTGCGATGGTCGACAGCGGGGCGGTCTGCTGTGCCTATGAGACCGTCGAGCGCGCCGACCGTTCGCTGCCGCTGCTGATCCCGATGTCGGAGGTCGCGGGGCGCATGGCCGCGCAGGAGGGACGCTATTTCCTCGAAAAACCCCGCGGCGGCAAGGGCGTGCTGCTGGGCGGCGTGCCGGGCGTGAAGCCCGCCAAGGTCTTCGTCATCGGTGCGGGCGTTGTCGGAACGGCTGCGGCGCGCACCGCTGCCGGAACGGGAGCCGACGTGACGATCTGCGACATTTCGCTCCAGCGGCTGACCTATCTGGCCGACGTGATGCCCCGCAACGTCAAGACGCTGATGTCTTCCGAATACAACATCCGCGAGGAACTGAAGCATGCCGACCTGGTGGTCGGCTCTGTGCTGATTCCGGGAGCCAAGGCCCCGAAGCTCGTCACGCGCGACATGCTCCGGGAGATGGAGCCGGGAACGGTGATGGTCGACGTGGCCATCGACCAGGGCGGCTGTTTCGAGACTTCGCGCCCCACCACGCACGAGGACCCGGTCTATTACGTCGACGGCATCCTGCACTACTGCGTGGCCAACATTCCGGGCGCCGTGCCCCGCACCTCGACCCTCGCGCTTACGAACGCGACGCTTCCCTACACCATCCAGCTTGCCGACAAGGGCTGGCGGCGCGCCGCACAGGAGAATCCCGAGCTGGCGCTGGGGCTGAACATCATCGGCGGCAGGGTGGTCTGCAAACCCGTGGCCGACGCCTGGGGGCTGCCTTACGAACCGTTGGCGCTGTAACCTGCCGGGGCGGTAATCCGCAGGTGTTGTAACCTGCCGGCCTGTTTTGCGGCGGCCTTCCTGTCCATCCGGGACGGGGAGGCCGCCGGTGTGTAATTATCCGACTTTTTGGACGATTTGTTTTTGAAATTATTAAATAATTCATATATTTGCAAGAGAGCAAGGCAGTTACGTCGGTCATTCCGGTTTCATTCCGGTTGGAATGCGTCGCTAAAAGCGTCGAATCTTCAAGTCCGGCGACTGTTTTTGTTACGGATCGTAAGCAATACAGAAAGTCAGGGTGGCGTTTGCCGCACGGAAAGCGTGGGGCGGCGTCATTAAGTTTTATTCGATAAAGAGGTTAGTATGAGTGAGAGATTGTACATTTTCGACACCACGCTGCGCGACGGTGAGCAGGTCCCCGGTTGTCAGTTGAACACCACCGAAAAAATTGAAGTCGCCAAACTGCTCGAAAGCCTCGGCGTAGACGTCATCGAGGCGGGATTTCCCATCTCCAGCCCCGGTGATTTCAACTCCGTGCTGGAGATTTCCAAGGCCGTTTCCGAGCCGACGATCTGCGCGCTGACCCGCGCCGTGAAGAAGGACATCGACGTTGCGGCCGATGCGCTGCGGCTGGCCAGGCGCAAGCGTATCCATACGGGCATCGGCGTTTCGCCGCAGCATATCTACGACAAACTGCGTTCCACGCCCGAGAAGATCGTCGAATCTGCCGTCGAGGCGGTGAAATATGCCAAACGCTACGTCGAGGATGTGGAGTTCTATGCCGAGGACGCCGGGCGCGCCGACGTCGAGTACCTCGCCCGCGTGGTCGAGGCGGTCATCCGGGCCGGCGCGACGGTGGTCAATATCCCCGACACGACGGGCTACTGTCTTCCGAACGAATACGGCGCGAAGATCAAATACCTCGTGGACAACGTTCCCAACATCGACCGGGCGATCATTTCAACCCACTGCCACAACGATCTGGGCATGGCTACGGCCAATACGCTGAGCGGCATCCTGAACGGCGCCCGGCAGGCCGAGGTCACGATCAACGGCATCGGCGAACGGGCCGGCAACACCTCGCTCGAAGAGGTGGTGATGACGCTCCGCTGCCACAAGGACGTGGCCGTCGACACGAACATCAATTCGCGCCTGATCACCAAGGCCTCGCACCTGGTGTCGAGCCTGATGAACATGCCCGTGCAGCCCAACAAGGCCATCGTGGGCCGCAACGCCTTCGCCCATTCGTCGGGCATCCATCAGGACGGCGTGCTCAAGCAGCGTCAGACCTACGAGATCATCGACCCGCAGGACATCGGGCTGAACGAGTCGGTCATCGCCCTCACGGCCCGCAGCGGGCGCGCGGCCCTCGTGCACCGGCTCGAACTGCTGGGCTACGACCTCACGCAGGAGGAATTGGACGCCACGTACGAGAAATTCCTCGCTCTGGCCGACCGGAAGAAGGAGATTCACGACTACGACCTGTTGTACCTCGTGGGCGACATCGACCGCATGAAGCAGCAGTCCATTTCGTTGAAATTCATGCAGGTGACCACCGGGACGCTGGTTCCGACGGCTACCGTGGTGCTGAAATTCGGCGACCACGAACGCATGTCCACCGCCACGGGCAACGGTCCGGTCGACGCGGCGGTCTCGGCCATCAAGAAACTGATCAACGAGAAGGTGGTGCTTGCGGAGTTCCTGATGCAGGCCATCACGCGCGGTTCGAACGACGTGGGCCGCGTGCATGTGCAGGTCGAGTGCGGCAGCCGCACGGTCCACGGATTCGGCGCGCACACCGACACCACGCGGGCTTCGATCGAGGCGTTCCTCGACGCGCTGCGCGCACTCAACGTAACCGAAAAAATCGAGGAGGAGGATTGATATGGGACGAACGCTTCTGGACAAGATATGGGACGCGCACACGGTGCGTGTCGAGGACGGCGGCCGCTGCGTGCTCTACATCGACCGGCAGTATATCCACGAGGTGACGTCGCCCGTGGCTTTCGCGGGGATCGAACGCCGCGGCTTCGGCGTCGCGCGTCCGGCGCAGATCACGGCCACGGCCGACCATAACATCCCGACCGTCGACCAGCACCTTCCGATCGGGGAGCCGGAGTCGCGGCGGCAGGTCGAGACGCTGGCCGAGAACTGCGCCCGCCACGGCATCGAGCACTTCGGCGTGGGACACCCCAAGCAGGGCATCGTGCACATCATCGGCCCCGAGCTGGGATTCACCCAGCCGGGCATGACGATCGTCTGCGGCGACAGCCACACTTCGACCCACGGAGCTTTGGGCGCCGTGGCGTTCGGCGTGGGGACTTCGGAGGTCGAAATGGTCTTCGCCAGCCAGTGCATCCTCCAGACTAAACCCCGCACGATGCGCATTACGGTCGACGGCGCGCTGCGTCCGGGCGTCGAGGCCAAGGATGTCATCCTCTATATCATCTCGAAACTCACCGCTTCGGGCGGCACGGGCCATTTCATCGAGTTTGCCGGCAGCACGATCCGTTCGCTCTCGATGGAGGGCCGCATGACGGTCTGCAACATGAGCATCGAGTGCGGCGCGCGCGGCGGCATGATCGCCCCCGACGAGAAGACCTTCGAATACCTCCGGGGCCGCGAACGCGCTCCGCAGGGAGCCGCCTACGACGAGGCCGTGGCCCGCTGGCGGGAACTTTACAGCGATGCGGACGCGGTTTTCGACAGGGAGTACCGCTTCGACGCTGCGGACATCGCCCCGATGATCACCTACGGAACCAATCCCGGAATGGGGATGGCCGTCGACGGAACGATTCCCGCCGACGCCGATTCCAAGGCGCTGGAGTACATGGGTTTCAGACCCGGGGAGCGGATGTTGGGCAAAGCGGTCGACTACGTGTTCGTCGGCAGTTGCACCAACGGCCGCATCGAGGACCTGCGCCGTTTCGCCCGTCTGGTCGAAGGCCGCCGCAAGGCGGACAACATCACCGCATGGATCGTTCCCGGCTCGAAGGGCGTCGAAGCCGCCGCGCGGGCCGAGGGACTGGACCGCATCCTCGCCGCAGCGGGTTTCGAACTCCGCCAGCCGGGCTGTTCGGCGTGCCTGGCGATGAACGCCGACAAGATTCCGGCGGGCAAATACAGCGTTTCGACCTCGAACCGCAA
>ERZ827520.917-NODE-917-length-40507-cov-5.462622_pt1 | contig 40507 bp, 32 predicted proteins | sample MGYA00519581_ERZ827520 | MGnify/ENA primary metagenome ERZ827520 (study PRJEB31778, sample SAMEA3449339) | human gut metagenome | biome: human gut; feature: human-associated habitat; material: faeces | place: United Kingdom | collected 2010/2012 ...
GAGTTCTCTTTTTCTTTGTTTTTGTGTTACCTATGTATTATAGCTCAACATTTTTTCAAAATTTTTGAATTTATTTGCGAAGCCGTCTTTCGGCCCATGCAGGCTGCCTGAAACGCAGCGCGTTTTCCGGGACCGGGCCGGAATAAGCGTGTCATTGCGGGCCGCCGGGCTGATGGTCTGCGGGATTGGGCCATGCGTGGCGCGAATAGCGCGAGGGGCTCATGCCCACGATGGAACGGAAAACGGTGCAGAAATAGTTGGCGTCGTTAAAGCCGCTGGCATACGCGGAGGCGGAAACGCTGTAGCCGTGCTTGAGCAGGCCCTTGGCCACGTTGATGCGCAGCTGGTTGATATAGGTGCGCAGGTTCATGTGCATGCGCTGGCTGAATACATGGCTGATGTGCGAATCGGAATAGTTGCAGGCGGCCGCGATCTGCGCCACCGTCAGCGAGGAGTCCGTAAAGTGATTATAAAGATACGACATGATGTTTTCAAACGCCGTCTCGGTGGGGGATGCGGCGCGCTTCTTTGCCAGCGAAGCATAAGGTCGGAACAAATCGGCCAGCACAAAGGCGACGATATCAAACACGGCCTTTTCATCCTCGGTTGGGGCGGCGGCGCAGACCGACTGCTGTCTGAAGGCGATCAGCTCCTCCGCACGCATGCCCCATTTTCGGGCCAGAGCTTCGATTCTCTCGTCCGATTCCTGCGTATCCTGGCAATACATGCCCACCGATAATGACCCGATGCATATATCGTCTAACAGGATCGGCACGGAATACTCGCTCAGCCCAAACTGGCAGTCCCGGATAAACGGCTCGCGTTTTCGCTGGCAAAGCCATTGATGCACCTTGCTGCACGTGACGCAGCAGGCATAAGCCTGCTCGTTTTGCTTCATGGCGGTGCAAAACGCGCAATGATGCCCAACGTGCGGCACCAGAATGCCGCCAAGGGATGTGTTCCAGCTTAAAAAGCCGACGAAATCCTTAACTATAATAATCCGGTTTAGTCTTTCAAGCCGCGACAGCAGCGAAAGCAGTGCTTTTTCACTTTCCATGGATTTCACCTCCAAAGAAATGCCAGATTATTTATCCTTGATATCATAACAAAAAGATACGTCTCTGTAAAGCAATTGCAGATTTTTCTAGATTATCTGCAATTTTTTGCTGAGACAATTCGCTCGATCGATGATAGAATAGCATCATCAGGCAAGGAGCGGCGCGGGTATTATCCGGAGATACCGGCCGCCCTGCACGGGATTCACATATGCGTATGAACGCCAATAAAAGAATGGAGGAAATGATCGTGAAACGAATCGTTGCAGTTCTCTTGTCGCTGATCCTGGCGATGTCCCTTGTGGGAACGGCCTTTGCGGAAGACGCACCCAAGTACATCGATGATAATGCAGCCACGATGACGGGCAGCGTCCGCATGCTGACTGCCTACGCCGGCTCCGTCGGTACGGATGCGCTGATTGCCGATTTCAATAAGTACTATCCCAACATTGAAGTGACCTACGAGGTATATACCAACAACAGCGATGGCAACCTCACTGCAAACGCCGCCATCCAGGCTGGCAAGGTCGATGTGATTGCGAGCTACGATGCGAGCCAGGCTTCCTTCCGCTGGGAAAACGGTCTCCTGCTGGACATTACGGATCGTCTGGCTGCCGACGGACTGGATCTGGTGAAGGAATGGGGCACCGACGCATACACCTATGAAGGACGCTGCTATTACTTCCCCTGTGCTGCCACCACCATCTTTGTTGCCATCAATATGACCGCCTGGCAGGAAGCTGGACTGGGCGAGCTGCCCAGCAGCTGGACCTGGAATGAGTATCTGGAAGCCTGCCGGAAGATGACCAAGCGCGATGAAAACGGCAATGTTGTCGTATATGGCGGCACCGATTTCAATCAGCGCCAGTACTGGATCAACTATATGCGCCAGACCAAGGGCGTGGACGCCTACTATACGGCGGACGGTCAGGCCGACTTTACCAGCGGTCTTGCCGCAACCATCCTGCAGCGTGAACTGGACGCCGAGGCGGAGGGCATCTGGTATCCCAAGATCAACCTGATCACCAACAGCACCAAGTCCCGCGATCTGCTGCTCACCGGCGTTGCGGCTTCCTGCATCGAGTCCATCATTACCCGCTTCATTACCAACCTGGAAAAATATCCGCACGACTTTATCCTGGGCTATGCGCCTATTCCCGTAAACAACGAGGGTGAATACAACTACACCCTGGCGCCGCTGCCTACCGAGGGCTATTCCGTGACGGCCAACGCGCAGGACCCTGACGCTGCGTATGCCTTCGCCAAGTTTGCATCCACCTATGGCAGCAAGTATATGTACTCCGCTGGTCATGCTTCCACCTGGACGGGAATTAACCCAGACGAAATCGTGGATCTGGTGTTCGGCTCCGCTGAGAACGCCGCCAAGTACGTAGATGTTGATTCCTATATTGCGTACAATATCGCTGCGGGACATCAGTCCTATGTGGATAAGAACATTACGGCCTACAACGCCATTGCAACGCTGGTAGACGAATACACCGACTATATTCTCAGCGGCGAAATGACGGTTGAGCAGGGCCTTGCCGAGCTGAACGAAGCGGCCAACGATGCCATCTTCAGCGCGCAATAACAGGCACTCAGCCACTTGCATGGGGGTATATGCGGAGCGCTCTCCCATATACCCCTTATTCTATCCATACAGAGAGGATATGCACATGAAAAACAAAACGAAGCTGACGCTGACCGGCTATGCATTCCTTGCTCCGGCGCTTCTCGTTTTTCTGACTATGGTGCTGATGCCGGTTTTGATATCGTTGGGACTGGCCTTCACCAAGTGGAATTTCTTTTCCGGCTTTTCCAAGCTGAAAATCGTGGGCCTTGCCAACTTCACAAGGCTTTTCACTGCAGACCGTTCTTTTAAGAATGCCCTGATCAACACGGTGGTTTACGCCGCGACGACGGTGCCGCTTACCGTTTTCTTATCGCTGATTTTTGCGCACATTGTAAACGGCCGCGTTTATTGTCAGCGCTTTTTCCGCCTGGCCTTTTTTATTCCTTACATTTCCAACATGGTCGCCCTGGGCGCGATTTTCAAGTTCCTTTTCCGCTCGGATGGTCCGATCAACGCCATCCTTGTCAACTGGTTTCATGTTTCGCAGGCGCCAAACTGGCTGGTATCCTCCTCATTGTGCAGGATACCGATCATATGCGTTATGGTGTATTCAGGCATAGGCTTTTGCCTGATCGTTTACATCGCCGCGCTCAAGGGGGTCTCTCAGGATCTTTACGAAGCGGCTTCTATCGACGGCGCGTCGCCTATCAGACAGTTCTTCTCGGTTACGCTGCCGGTTATCTCCCCGACGACTTTTTATCTTGTCATTGTACGCCTGATCAACGCCTTCCAGGTTTTCGCCGCAATCAATATCATTGCCGACGGCGGCAAATCTGCAGGCAACGTCAGCCTGGTGGTGCTGATTTACGAGGAGGCGTTTAAGAAATACAACTTTGGCTATGCCAGCGCGGCTTCCTGGGTGTTGGTTGCATTTATCTTGCTGGTTACGGCCGCCAATTTCTCACTGCAGAAAAAGTGGGTTCACTATTAAAAAGGAGCAAAAGCAAAATGAAAAGAACAGCTGCGAAAACTGCGCTCTCTCTGCTGATGCTTTGCTTTGCTGCGGCGTTTATGCTGCCTTTGCTGTGGATGCTTTCTTCATCGCTGAAAACGCCGGCGCAGGTTTTTGAATCGCCGTTTCGATGGATTACCGATTCACTGCGCTTTTCCAACTACGCCGAGGTCTGGACAAATCCCGATCTGCCGTACTGGAAAATGATCGTCAATTCGCTTCTGATCGCCCTGGGCAGCGTCGTCGGGCAGCTGCTGATATCGTCCTTGGCTGCATATGCATTTGCAAAAATCCCGTTTGCCGGGAAAAGCTTCATCTTTATGCTGATGCTTACAACCATGATGATTCCTGTACAGGCGCTGATTATTCCCAGATTTATGCTCTATCATAAACTCAATCTTTATGATACACTATGGTGCGTGATCTTTCCTAACTTCTTTAACGTTACTTCCATTTTTTTGCTGCGGCAGTTCTATATGGGCCTGCCCAACGAGATGGTGGAGGCAGCGCTGATTGACGGCGCTGGGCACTGGCGCATCTGGAGCGAGGTCATGATGCCGCTGACGAAGAACGGCTTGATTTCTGCGGCAATCCTTGCCTTTATCGGCGCATGGAATGAGTATCTCAGCCCCCTGATTTTTTTGCCAAGCTCCGAAAACTACACCATTGCGTTGGGTATCCGCTGGTATCTCAACGACACGGCTCGAGAATACAACCTGATGATGTGCGCTGCGGCAAGCGCCATCATTCCGATTGTTATTCTATATATTTCCGCGCAAAAATATTTTGAGGACGGCATCGCCGCCTCGAGCGTCAAAGGCTGAAAAGGAGTGGTATTTTATGAAAAAAAAGCCGAACATCATCATGATTTTGACGGACGATCAGGGATACTGGTCTTTGGGGTGTACCGGCAATAAGGAAATCCGCACGCCCAATATCGACGCGCTGGCCGCCGGCGGCGTACAGCTGGATAATTTCTTCTGCGTATCGCCTGTGTGCTCGCCCGCGCGTGCCTCGCTGCTGACCGGGCGCATTCCCAGCCAGCACGGTATTCAGGATTGGCTGCGCGTGGGCAACGGCGATAAAAAGAACGATCCGCCTATCGACTATCTGGAAGGCATTACCGGCTATACGGACATCCTGGCGAAAAACGGCTATACCTGCGGCATCAGCGGCAAATGGCATATGGGCGCTACCTGCAAGCCGCAAAAGAGCTATAGCCACTGGTTTGTTACGCCGGGCGGCAGCGGAACCTATTGGAATTCCGGCGCTTTCCGCGGCACGCAGCAGGTGCAGACCGAGGGCTACCTGACCGACGTAATTACCGACGATGCGCTGGGCTTTATCGATGAATGCGCGGATAAGGACGAGCCGTTCTATCTCAACCTTTCCTTCACCGCGCCGCACAGCCCGCATGTGGATCAGCACAAAAAGGAATATGTCGATTACTATTATAACAACTGCACCTTCGCCGACGTTCCCCAGGATAAGCGCAGCCCCGGCAGCATTCAGTTTCCGCACGACATCGCCTACAGCCTGACCTTTGCGGATAAGAGCAGGGAGTTTCTGACGCTGCGCGATCTGCTCAGCGGCTATTATGCGGCTGTGCAGGGCGTGGACGACAGCGTGGGCAGAATCGTGGCCAAGCTGGAAGAAAAGGGCATCCGCGATAACACGCTGATCGTCTATACCAGCGATAACGGCTTCAGCTGCGGCCAGCATGGTGTATGGGGCAAGGGCAATGCGACCTTCCCGCTCAATCTGTTTGATACTGCCGTGAAGGTGCCTTGCATCTTCAATTTCCCCGGCGTTATCCGCGCGGGCGTAAAGACGGACAGCTTGCTTTCTGCTTACGACTTTATGCCTACGCTCCTGGATCTGTTGGGCTACGAGAATCCGGAAGCTGCGGAGCTGCCCGGACGGAGCTTTAAGAACCTGCTGCTCAGCGACGCCTCGGAGGAGTATCATGAGGCGATCACCGTCTTTGACGAGTACGGTCCCAACCGCATGATCCGCACCAAGGAATGGAAGTACATCCATCGTTATCCCTACGGCCCGCATGAGCTGTACGATCTGGTACATGACGAGCGCGAACAGTTTAACCTGCTGGAAGAAAACCGCTGCTTCTTCTATGGCCCCAAGTTTATCGAAGCCAAGGCGGCCGAGATGAAGGCCATGCTGGACGACTGGTTCGCCCGTTATGTAAACCCTGAAATCGATGGCGCGCGCGAGCCTGTCTGCGGCCGCGGCCAGCTTTGCCGCTTGGGCAAGGAATCCAACGGCCAGGTGACGTTCTCCCCGGTCAGTCAGACAGAATACAGCCGCTAATAGTGAATATGAAAAAGCCCTCTCGGAAAATCCCGGGAGGGCTTTTTGCATGATTAGAATTTCAGTACACTGGTTAAGGTCAGAATGGTAATGGACGGGGTGTTGAACATGCGCAGCGGGATTGGATACGCATCCGATACGCCAAGCCCGGGGCTGATATACTGCGTAACGCCCTGAATGGTGCTCAGCCCCTGGATCAGGTTATCCTGCGGAAACCAGCCGCTGATGTTGGCGGAATCCGGCGCCTTGAGCGCGCCGGCAAAGGGCACGCGCACCTGGCCGCCGCAGTAGTGCCCGGCCAGCACCAGCGACACGCTGCGCAAAAAGGCGTTCTCCTCGCTGCCTGACCATTGCTGCAGGGTTTTGATGGTGGTTTCAGTCAACGGATGATGTGTCAACGCAATCTGCACATCCGAATCCTGCATCTCCTTCATTGCAGCATCAATTTGATCCAGCACAGCAAGCTGATAGTCAATCACCTGAAGCTGCGCGGCCTGCTCTGGGGCGTTCTGCGGCTGATTGGCCAACGCCGTGTGGCGCGCCTGATAAGCCGCACGGGAGGAATCGATATCCAGCCCGTACATGGATTCCGGGCAGAACCAGACGGCGCTTTTGCCTACGGTCAGCTTTTGAGGGGAATCCAGATAAATCGCGCCGTGCTCCTCGGCAGCCAGCACATAATCGGCCTTTACGCGCTCGGGCGTATTGGGCTGCGCGGCAATGGGCGCGGGGTCCTCATCGCCCGCAACAAAGTATACCGGCACGCGCCCGGCAAATACGTCGATCAGCTTAAGAAAAGCGTCGTAATTGCCATTCGGCGCGCATACGTCGCCCGTGATGCACACGGCGTTGTAGCGCGCGGTTTTCAGCATGGTGGAGATGGTGGATTGATTCGCGCCGTATTCGTTGCCGTGCAGATCGCTGATGTGCAGGATGCGGAACTTCTCCAGATCCTTACTTAGGGATGTGATGGTTACATCCTCATTTAACAGCTTCACGCGGCCGTTGTTGACAAAGTTGAGCGCGACAATTACGGCCAGCAGCAGAATCAGCAGCATGGGATACACCAGCGCGCCAGTGCGGCGGGGCTTGGCGTCGGTAAACAGGGAACGGCTTTTGCGCATGCGTTCAGGCTCCTTTAGTAATACCGTTTCATTATAGCCAATCATGCAAGGGATGGCAATGGAAAATAGCGGGCGATCTTGTAAAAACAGCAGGAAAAAGGGGGGAACAAGGCGAATTAAACAAAGCTGTAGAAGGAGGCTTGCGCAATGCCCAAACCAAAGACCATTTTTGTCTGCTCCGCCTGCGGATATGAATCCCCGCGCTGGTATGGCAAATGCCCATCCTGCGAAAGCTGGAATACGCTGGAGGAAACCGCGCCTCAGGCTGTATCGGCCATCGCGCCCAAGCCGCAGAAGCAGCGCGGCGGCACCGGCGCGCAGGCGCAGAGGATTTATGAAATCGAGGCGGGCGCGCAGACGCACGAGCCTACCGGCATCGGCGAGTTTGACCGCGTGCTGGGCGGCGGCATTGTGGAGGGCTCGCTGATGCTGGTGGGCGGCGAGCCGGGCGTGGGCAAAAGCACACTGCTGCTGCAGGTGTGCGCGCGCATGGCGCGCATGGGCAAGCGTGTGCTGTATGTAACGGGCGAGGAAAGCACGCGGCAGATTCGCCTGCGCGCCGACCGCCTGGGCGTGGGGCATGAGGAGATTCTGGTGCTGGCCGAAAACGCCATGGATGCGATTGAGGAAAAGCTCAATACCATCCAGCCGGATTTCGCCGTGATCGACTCCATCCAGACCATGTACCGCCCTGACCTTGCCAGCGCGCCGGGCAGCGTCAGCCAGGTGCGTGAAAGCGCGGCGGTGCTGATGCGTTATGCCAAGACCAACGGCTGCGCCATCATCCTGGTGGGGCATGTGACCAAGGAGGGTGCGATTGCCGGCCCCCGCGTGCTGGAGCACATGGTGGATGTGGTGCTGTACTTTGAAGGTGATTATCAGCATGAGTATCGTCTGCTGCGCGCGGTCAAAAACCGCTTCGGCTCGGTCAATGAGCTTGGCATGTTTGAGATGACGGGCGAGGGCATGATGCCCGTTGAAAACGCATCCGAAACGCTGATATCGCATCGTGCCTCGGGGGCCAGCGGCTCGGTGGTGTTTTGCTGCATGGAGGGCAGCCGCCCGATGCTGGTGGATCTGCAGGCGCTGGCGGCGCAGTCCTTTTACGCCGTGCCGCGCAGAACGGTCAACGGCGCGGATCAGGCGCGCGTGGCGCTGCTGCTGGCGGTACTGGAAAAGCGCGCGGGTCTGCGCATGTACAATCAGGACGTATATGTTAACGTCGCTGGCGGCCTGTCGCTGTCTGAGCCTGCGGTTGACCTGCCGCTGTGCGTGGCGGTGGCTTCCTCCTTGTCTGATAGTCCGCTGCCCAGCGACCTGGCCGTGATGGGCGAGGTGGGCTTGACGGGCGAGATCCGCGCCATCACGCAGATGGAGCGCCGCATCAACGAGTGCGTGCGGCTGGGATTCCGACATATCATGTGTCCGGCGGATTCTGTTAAACGCTTGCATCTGCCCGAAGGCGTGGAGCTGACTCCGGTGAAAACACTGGCGCAGGCGATTACGCTGCTGGGACTGAGAAGATAAAATCAAATTTCCGCCTTCTGCATGCCGAAGTGTCCAATGGGCATACTACGCATACAGGAGGCGGATTGTTTGAATGAAAAAAGCTGTACTACTATCCTTTCTGCTGTGCCTGGCCCTTGCCTGCACAGCCTGCGCAGGCGGCGATATGCAGCCTTCGCCCACGCCCGATGCGCCCACGGAAGCGCCGCAAGACGCCAATCTTCCCCAGCTGCCGGAGGATATCCGCGTAGATCAGAACGGCGTGCCCGTGCTGAACGTTTATGTGCAGTCAGAGGATAAGATCGACGAAATGGGCCTGGAGGAGTACCTTTGCGGCGTGCTGGCGGGCGAGATGAAAAACGACTGGCCCGAGGAGGCGCTCAAGGCTCAGGCTATCCTGGCTCGAACGTTTGTGCTGAAATTTCTGATGGAAAAGAAAAGCATGTATGAGGGCGCGGATATCTCTACCGATATCCGCGAAGCCCAGGCCTACGATGCGGAGGGCGTGAACGAGCGCATCCGCGCGGCAGTCAAGGATACGCGCGGCATGGTGGTCTGCTATCAGAATGAGCCAATATACGCTTGGTTCCATGCCCATTCGGGCGGCAAAACCGATACGGCGGAAAACGGGCTGGATTATCAGCAGGCTGCGCCCTATACCCAGGTGACGGACGGCAACGAGAGCGAAAGCGCTCCGCAGGATGCGGCGCGGTGGTCGACGCAGTTTACGGAGGCGGAGGTCATCCAGGCTGCCGCCGATGCGGGGTTGAAGCTGGACGGCGGCATTGAAACGGTACAGGCCGGAGCCAAGGACGACAGCGGCCGGGTAGGAGAAATCCTGCTGAACGGCCAGCCTGTTTCGGCCAATGAATTCCGTATCACCATTGGCAGCACCAAGATGAAATCAACGCTGCTGACCCATATTGCCTATTCGGATGGAACGCTTGCGTTGTCCGGCCGCGGTTATGGCCATGGGGTGGGCATGCCCCAGTGGGGCGCCTATGGCATGGCGGAAAATGGCAAAACGGCGCAGGAAATCATCAATCACTATTTCAAAGCTGTGGATATTGTGCAAATGTGGAAGTAGTCTGGACAAAAAACCATATAGTGGTTGACAAAATCACGCTTTTTGTTTACATTGTGCAATGTAGCAAGGGCGTGATTTTGCTTTATTCGGCATCAGGCTGATCATGCCCGCATAAAATGAACAGTTCGCTTGAACTGCACAAGAAGGAGGAACGATTGATGAAAAAGTTTATCGCTCTGTTGCTCACGCTGCTCCTGGCTCTGTCCGCCGCTGCACCTGCGCTGGCAGAGAAACAGACATATCGCTCCCTGTACAGCGGCGAAGTGACAACACTGAATTATCTGACCACCACTACCACCAGCGAGTTTGGGCTGCTTTCTAACCTGATTGATACGCTGGTTGAATCCGACCGGTATGGGCAGCTTCAGCCCTGCCTGGCTGAAAGCTGGGAAGCCAGCGCCGACGGCCTGACCTGGACGTTCCGCCTGCGCCAGGGCGTGCAGTGGGTGGACGCGCAGGGCAATGCCGTGGCTGAAGTGACGGCTCACGATTTTGTGACAGCTGCCGAATACATTCTCAACGCCCAGCATGCCTCCGGCAGCGCCAAAACGCTGTATAAGATCATCGTGGGCGCGAAGGAATACTACGATGGCACCGCTACCCCCAAGGAGGGGGAGCAGCCCGCCCCCAAGACCGAATGGGATACCGTGGGTGTAAAGGCGCTGAATGATTATACCCTGCAGTACACCTTGAAGAATCCTGTGGCCTATTTCCTGTCGATGGTAGATAATCAGGCTTTCATGCCTGTTTATGGCCCTTTCCTCACTGAAAAAGGTGAGCAGTTTGGCCTGGCTACCGGCAACGATACCCTGCTGTACTGCGGCGCGTACACGCTGACGGAGTTCAAGCCCCAGGAAACCCGTGTGCTTACCAAGAACAGCGCCTATTGGGATCTCGAGCATGTAACGATCGATCAGATTGTTTATCGTTACAACAAAGAAGCATCGACCATCTCGGCTGATCTGTATCTGAAGGGCGAGGTGGACTCCGCCTCTATCAGCGCCGAGATTGCCAGCCAGTGGCTGGACGATCCGGTTAAGTCCGAGTATATCCGTCCCGACCGTCCCACCAGCTGCTACAGCTATTTCTTCTCCTTTAACTATGCTCCGCAGTTTGCGGCCGAGTATGAGCCTGAAAACTGGGCCAAGGCCGTTGTGAACGAAAATTTCCGCAAGTCCTTCTATTACGGTCTGGATCGATTGAAGGTAAAGACGGCGGCGGATGCGGACAATGCCGAGGCGCTGCTGTTCAACAGCATTACGCCTACCGATTTCCTGATTATCAACGGCGAAGATTATGTAAAGACTGGCGCGCTCAAGGCTATTACCGAGCTGGGCGTGGGCACCTATCAGACTGACAAGGCGATTGAGTATCGCGACAAGGCCATTGAAGAACTGACCGCCGCTGGCGTTACCTTCCCCATTAAGGTATTTATGCCCTATAATGCCAGCGTGAACAGCTGGGCGGACGAGTGCCAGATCATCGAGCAGCAGCTGGAAGAACTGCTGGGCAAGGATTATATCGATATCATTATCGAGGCATATCCTTCCTCCGGCTTCCTTGGCAGCACGCGCCGCAGCGGCAACTATGCCTTTATGAAGTGCAACTGGGGTCCGGATTATGATGATCCCGAGACCTTCTCTGAGCCCTTTGCCGCCGGCAACAACTATAACTTCATCGATAAGTGCGAGGGCATGGATGAGGTTCGCACCGAGCTGTACAGCCTGTTTGATCAGGCGACGGCCATCTATGATGACCTGACGGCACGCTACGCGGCCTTTGCCCAGGCGGAAGCCTTCATCGTGGATCACGCCATCGTGATCCCCTACGGCTTCAGCACGGGCGGCTACACCGCCAGCCGCATCGATCCCTTCACCTTGCCCTACACGGCGACCGGCATTTCCAAGGAGCGCTTCAAGGGCGCGGTGCTGCTGGATCAGCCCATGAGCACCGATCAGTACTACGACGCCTATGACCAGTGGCTCAGCGATCTGGAAGCGCTGACGGCCAATCCCTAAAATAAAGCTTACACGCAATGCGCGCGGCATGCGGCGGGGGGCGAAACGCCTCCTGCCGTCCTGCTGCATTTACGGCATGGCCGGAAGGAGCGGGCCTTGGGTAAATATTTACTGAAAAGAATGATATCCTCCGTGCTGACGCTGCTGGTGATTTTGACGGTAGTGTTTGTTTTGCTGCGCCAAATGCCGATTGAGGGATACTTTGATAATTTTGATAAGCTCGACGACAGCATGATCGCTGCGCGCCTGACGCAGCTGGGTCTGGATCAGCCGCTGCATAAGCAGCTGCTCAGCTTCTTTGGCGGTTTGCTGCACGGCGATTTGGGCACCTCTTCCCGCTACAGCGTGGGTGCGCCCATCAGCGGCATCATTGCGCAGAAAGCGCCCATATCGATTATCCTGGGTTTGCTTTCCATGGGCGTGGCGCTGGTGCTGGGCATCCCGCTGGGCGCGGCCATGGCGCGTTCTCAATCCGGCTTCTGGGATCGCTTCGGCACGGCTTTTATCGTATTCGTCAACGCCGTGCCCGCGGCGGTGTACTATATTTACCTGCAATCGCTTGGCTCCACCGCCCTGCGTGTGAGCATGCTGTTCAGCCGCGATGATCTGCGCACCTGGATTCTGCCGGTCTTTTCCATGTCGCTTGGCAACATCGCCTATTACGCCATGTGGCTGCGCCGCTATATGGTGGATGAAAACAACAAGGATTATGTAAAGCTGGCGCGCGCCAAGGGCGTAAACGAAAGCAAAATCACCATGCGCCATGTGTTCCGTAACGCCTTTGTGCCTATGATTCAGTATATTCCAACGTCGCTGATGTATACGGTATGCGGCTCCATTTATATTGAGTCGCTTTATTCCATTCCCGGTATGGGCGGCCTGCTGGTGGATGTGATCAGCCGCCAGGATAACCCCATGGTTCAGGCCATTGTGATGATTTACAGCTGCATCGGGATTGTGGGCCTGATCCTGGGCGACCTGCTGATGGTGCTGGTGGATCCCCGTATCTCCCTGCACGGAAAGGGGGATGCGCGCTGATGGGCATGTTCAGCAAATGGAAAAGCGCGCCGGTAGAGGCGCGCATGAGCGATTCTCTGCGCGAGCGCATGCAGGCGGCGGCCAAGGCTCCCTTTGCGTTTGCGCAGTATCATCCGGGCGAAGGGGAAATGATCGGCTATTCCGATTATTCCTATTGGGGCAGCACCTTCCGCGCCTTCCTTAAAAACAGGGTGGCGCTGACGCTTTTCTGCGTGCTGCTGGCGCTGCTGCTGTTCACCTTTATCCAGCCGACTCTGCCTGGGCAGTACCCAGCCAACCTGATTATCAATCACCCGATCACGCAGATTCAAATGAGCAACATCGCTCCCTCCCTGACCACGGTGAAGACTCGCGTGGAGGCGGGTACGGAGCTGATCGTCACCCCATATGAAAACGAACGCTGGAGCGCGGTGAGCAATGTACTCGCCTCCCTGAAAGCGCGCGAGCAGTTTACCGTGCTGGAATACGGCGATTCCTATTGCTATGTAGAGATCAACGGCCAGCGCGGCTATGTGAAAAACGACTTTACCACCAAGCTGAAGCTGCCTGAGGACTATACGCAAACGCCCTATACCGCGCGATCCAATTTTCCCATCAAGCTGTACAGCTCCCCGGCGGATTGCACCAACAACGGCGACGCGCTGTTTGTAGAGACAAGGTATCTGGATATGGACGGCGATCATGCCGTCACCAATGCGGCCTGCGCGCTGCGCATCCTGCCCAGCACCGCGCCGTTCCTGTTTGGCACCAACAATCTGGGGCAGGATCTGTGGGCGATGGTGTGGTCTGGCACGCGTACGTCGCTGTTTATCGGCTTTATGGTGGCGGTGATCGAGGCATTCACCGGCATCGTCGTGGGTGTGCTGTGGGGCTATGTTCGCAGGCTTGATCGCCTGCTTACGGCGGTTTACAACGTGGTTGACAACGTGCCCACCACCATCGTGCTGGTGCTGATTTCCTATATCATGCGTCCAGGCGTAGGCACGCTGATCTTTGCCATGTGCCTGACCGGCTGGGTGGGCATGGCGCGCTTTATCCGCAACCAGATCGTCATCATCCGCGACCGCGACTATAACCTGGCTTCCAGGTGCCTGGGCACCAGCACACTGCGCATCATCACGCGCAATCTGCTGCCTTATTTGGTATCGGTGATCACCCTGCGCATGGCGCTGGCCATTCCCGGGGCGATTGGCAGCGAGGTATTCATTACCTATATCGGCCTGGGCTTGCCCGTCAGCACGCCTTCGCTTGGCAACCTGATCAATACCGGGCGCAAGCTGATTTCCACCTCGCAGAGCTATCAGCTGGTTTTCCCGACCATCGTGCTTTCCATCATCACCATTTCCTTTTACCTGATCGGCAACGCCTTTGCGGACGCGGCCGATCCCAAGAATCATGTGTGAGGCAGTGCCTATGATTTGTCAGGATGCGCCGCGCGCCCGCTGCTATCTGGAGGTGAACACGGCGGCGATTGCCAACAACCTTGCCGCCGCGCGAGAGCTGCTAAAGCCCGAAACGCGCCTGATTGCCGTGCTGAAGGCGGATGCTTATGGCTACGGCTTGCGTACGGTTGGACGTTTCCTTTGGACACAAGGTGTGCGGCACTTTGCTGTAGCGTGCCTGTCAGAAGCCTTTGAGCTGCGCGACGCGCTGCCGGAAGCCTGGATTCTGTGCATGGGCGAATCGCTGGATGGTGCGCTGGATACGGCGATCAGGCAGGATATCCGTTTGACGGTTGGTGCCTGTGATGCCGCGCAGCGCGTGTCGCAGGCAGCGCAGCAGACCAATACGCCTGCCAAGGTTCATTTTAAGGTGGATACCGGTCTGCATCGCATCGGCTTTGTGCCCGATACGGCGGCGGAGCAGATTGTCCGCTGCACCGCATTGCCTGGCATTGCCTTAGAGGGCTTGTATACCCACTTGGCGCTCCACAATACGCAGAGCGACCAGGCGCAGCAGGCGGCCTTTGAGACGGTGCGCACAGGGCTTTTAGCAAAGGGGGTTGCCATTCCTATGGCGCATATGCTGGACTCCATCGGCATCACCCGCTATCCGCAGTGGCAGTATGATGCGGTGCGTGTGGGCGCCATGCTGTATGGCAACACGCCAAATGGTTATGCGCAGCCCGAAAGAATCCAGCCAGTCGGTCGGTTCTGCGCCCGAGTTACGCGTGTGTTTATGGTCAAGGCGGGTGAGCTGATCGGCTATGACGACGACCATCCGCTGATGCGTGATACTCGCGTGGCGGTGATCTCCGCAGGCTATGCAGACGGCTATCCACGCGTGTTCAGCGGCAAGGGAGAGATAGAGATTCATGGCCGCCGGGCACGGATACTGGGCCTGATCTGCATGGATCAGATGATGGCGGACGTGACGGACATCCCAGAGACTGCCCCCGGCGATACGGCGACGCTGCTTGGCGGCGGCGTTTCGCTGCGCGAGTATGCTCAGCGCGGTGGGCTCAACCGCAACGAGTGCACAGCCATCATCACCAGGCGTGTGCCGCGGATCTATCTGTAAATAAACACCCCCGAATCGCGCCGACAGGCAGACGATCCGGGGGTGTTTTACGAGTGAAAGATCAGTTTCCTTTTTCGATATAATCTCTGGCGCGTATCAGGATTTCATGCGCGGGAGCCAGACATTGCGGGTTGGCTGCCAGAATGCAGGCGGGCTTGCCGAAGTCCGTTTCGGCTTCATAAGGCATGGTAAAAATGCCGCCTGCTTCCTCAATCAGCAGCGCGCCGGCTGCGAAATCCCAGGGGGAGAGCAGCAGCTCAAAAAACACGTCCGCGCGCCCGCAGGCCAGATCACAGCAATCCAGCGCGGCCGAGCCTACCCGGCGCAGATCGCCGCTGCGGGTAAGAAACTGATGGAAACAATAGGCCGTTGCCGCGGCCAGGTGCGCATAGTAGGGCGATGTGCCAAAGGCGATCAGTGCGTTATCAAAGGCATTTTCGGTCACATGGATGGGCTGGCCGTTCATGCATGCGCCCTCGCCGCGAACGGCGGAAAATAGCTCGTCCGCATAGGGATTATAGATCATGCCGAGAATGGGCTTCCGATCCAGCATCAGCGCGATAGATACGCAGGATGCGCGGCGGCTGCGGGTGAAATTGCAGGTGCCGTCCACAGGATCGACAATCCAGGTATAGGCGCTTGTCAGCGCTTCGTTTTCCTGTTCCTCGGCAAAAAAGCGGCTGTCTGGCAGAAGGGCAAGCAGCTCTTGCTTCAAAAACTCCTCCACCGCTACGTCCGTATCCGTTACCAGGTTATAATGCCCGGCCTTTTTGTGGATGGGCGATGCGCTGGTATCGGCAATTTTTTTGCCGGCCTGGCGGATCAGCGCTTCCACTCGGGTCTGTATTGCGTGCAAATCAATCATGGGTATGCCTCGCTTTCGTGCGTGTTCGTCCCTTGGATTATAGCATAATTCGCTGGCTGCGCATAGCTTTTTTTAGCCATCCTATGGCGCAGCGGAGGAGAATACGGTATAATAGAACGGCAAAGGAGTGTTGACGATGGATATTACGCGCATTTGCGCTATGCAGCGCGCTTATTTTGAAAAAGGCGAAACGAAAAATGTTGGTTTTAGAATTGCACAGCTGAAAAAGCTGCAGGTGGCCATCCGCGCGCAGGAGAAGCTGCTGCTGGATGCGCTCCAGGCGGATCTGGGCAAGAGCGGCTTTGAGGGATATATGAGCGAGGTTGGCATGGTGCTTGAGGAGCTGGCCTATATGCTGCGCCATGTGCGGCGCTTTGCCCGCGCAAAGGCTGTGCCCACGCCGCTGGCGCAAGGGGTTGCTGCATCGCGCGTGCTGGCCAAGCCCTACGGCAATGTGCTGATTATGAGTCCGTGGAACTATCCGCTGCTGCTGACCATCGGCCCGCTGGTTGATGCGCTGGCTGCGGGCAATACGGCGGTGGTTAAGCCCAGCGCCTACTCGCCCAACGTCAGCCATGCCATTGCAAAGCTGCTGGGGGATACCTTTGCGCCCGAATATGTGGCCGTCATTGAGGGCGGACGCAATGAAAACACCGCGCTGCTGGAAGAGAAGTTTGATTATATTTTCTTTACCGGCAGCAAGACGGTGGGCCGCCTGGTGATGGAAAAGGCTGCGCGCCACCTTACGCCCGTGACGCTTGAGCTGGGAGGCAAAAGCCCGTGCATCGTGGATGAAACAGCCAATATCGCCTGGGCGGCGCGGCGCATTGTGTTTGGCAAGTATCTTAATTGCGGACAAACCTGCGTAGCGCCGGATTATGTGCTGGTGCACGAGCGGGTGCATGATGAGCTGATTGAAGCCATGAAGCGCGAAATCGCCCGCCAGTTCGGCGAAAAGCCGCTGGATAATCCTAATTACGGCAAGATCGTCAATCAAAAGCACTTTGAGCGTCTGTGCGCCCTGATGATGGATGAAAAGGACGTATTTGGCGGCGAAACGAACGCGCAGCAGCTGCGCATTGCGCCGACGATCATTGATCACGCCACACGGGATTCCGCCGCCATGCAGGATGAAATCTTTGGCCCCATTTTGCCGGTGTTGACCTTCGAAAATATCGCCGAGGTGCCCGCTATCGTGGCGCATCATCCAACGCCCCTGGCGCTGTATCTGTTTACAAGCGACCGCATGCACGAGCGCATGATCATGAACGCCATCTCCTTTGGCGGCGGCTGCGTCAACGATACCATCATCCATCTGGCTACCACGCACATGGGCTTTGGCGGCGTGGGCGAAAGCGGCATGGGCAGCTATCACGGCAAGCGCGGCTTCGATACCTTTACGCATTATACCAGCGTGGTCAAGCAAGGCGTGTGCGGCAATTTGCCGTTCCGTTATCAGCCATACACCAGCCTGAAAGCGCGCGTGGTGCGGTGGTTTATGCATTAAGAATCAAATGTGGAAGGCCGGGAATTTCCTGGCCTTTTTGCGTGTGTTCAATTTTCAATCTGCGTAATCAATTCCAGCTGCTCAGGCAGGCGGTCGATGCGTTCTTTGATGAAAAGCGGGTAGAGATAAGCGCTTTTTACCTGATCAAAGGGCAGCCATTCAAATACATGGTGGTGCTTTCCCTCCGTGCTTTCAAAGCGCCTGCCGCGGGCGAGCAGCTCCGCGTCCGCTTCCAGCAGATAGTATAGGCAGAGCTCATGATAATGCTGCCGGTTTACATCCTCAACAAAGAAGTTTTCGCACAGCCACAGAGGACGGAGAATAAGACCTGAAAAGCCAAGCTCCTCGCGCATTTCACGGTGCATGGCGCTTTCCAGTGTTTCGCCCAAATGCACGCGCCCGCCGGGGAGATAATAATAGGGCGAACGCTCATCCTGCATGGCAAGCAGATGGTTGTCATGGATAATGACGGCACACACGCGATAGTTAAACGTGCCCTCCGGGGTAACAAAGGTGACGTCCATAAAGCTCCTTTCCGATGAAAAATCGCGGGGGACGGCCTTGCGGCGCATCCTCCGCGATTTGCAATGAACGGGATTATTCGGCTTTGCGGCCGATGGTCGCCTTGATGCGGCGAACGCCGGCAGAGGAGGCCTCTTCCTTGATGATTTTAAAGGAAACCAGATCGCCGGTATTGTTGGCGTGCGGGCCGCCACAGATTTCCTTGGAGTAGGGGCCCATGGTGTACACGCGCACAACCTCGCCGTACTTGCTTTCAAACAGGCCCATCGCGCCCTGCGCCTTGGCCTCGGACACGGTCATTTCCTCCATGGTGATGGGCACCTTGGCGGCGATGGCTTCGTTTACCAGCGCTTCTACCTGGGCCAGTTCTTCGGGCGTTACTTTACGGCCGAAGGTGAAGTCAAAGCGCAGGCGCTCGGCGGTGATATTGCTGCCCTTCTGGTGCACTTCGTCGCCCAGCACCTTGCGCAGCGCAGCCTGCAGCAGGTGGGTGGCGGTGTGCAGGCAGGTAGTCTGCTCGCTATGATCGGCCAGACCGCCCTTGAAAATCTGCTCCGCGCCGCTGCGGCTGGTGGCCTGATGCTGCTCGAAGCGCTTGGCAAAGTCAGCCTCATCCACGGTCAGGCCGTTCTCGGCGGCCAGCTCCTTGGTGATTTCGATGGGGAAGCCATAGGTATCATAGAGCTTGAAGGCGCTGCGGCCGTCGATCACGTTCAGGCTGTCATGAATCCTCTGGCATTCAGCTTTGACCTTGGCCAAATCGCCAGCCTTGACGGCCTCGACGGCAGAGACCATATCCGGCTGCGGGCGCAGGACATGGGTCTTAACCGCTTCTTCAGCAGCGGCAAGGGTATCGTCGGCGAGAATCTTCTCCATCGCTTCGCGGGTGCGGCGCAGGTTGTTCATCACCTTGTCAAATTCCTTTTCGCCCTGCTTGAGGGTACGGGCGAAGCGACCCTCTTCCAGCGTCAGCTGCTCCAGCACGAAGGCCTTGTTCTGCTCCAGCTCAGGATAAACCGCCTTGTACTGATCGATGATGACCTTGGCGATTTCAGCGGTGAAGCCCTCTTGCAGGCCCAGACCCATGCCGTAGCGCACGGCGCGGCGGATCAGGCGGCGCAGGATATAGCCCTGACCCACGTTGCTGGGGCCGATGCCGCGCGGATCGCCGATAATGAAGGTAGAGGTGCGCATATGATCCGCCACGATGCGGAAGGCGCGGGTGTTCTCGTCATCGGGAGTATATTTTTTGCCGCACAGCTCCTCGATCTTGGCCAGGATGCCGGTGAAAGCGTCGGTTTCATACACGCTCTTTTTGCCGTTGAGCACGCAGATGGTGCGTTCCAGACCCATGCCGGTATCCACGTTCTTCTGCGTCAGGGGAATGAAGGAGCCGTCCTTCTGCTTGTTATACTGCATAAACACGTCGTTCCAGATTTCCAGATATGCGCCGCAGTGGCAGGCAGGGGAGCAATCCGGGCTGCAAGGCTTCTTGGTGATGATAAACATCTCGGTGTCCGGGCCGCAGGGGCCGGTCACACCGGCAGGGCCCCACCAGTTATGCTCCTTGGGCAGATAGAACAGATGATCGTCCTTTACGCCGCACTTGCGCCACAGGTTAGCCGCTTCCTCGTCGCGCGGGCAATCCTCATCGCCCTCAAACACGGTGAAGGCCAGCTTGTCCGGGTCGATGCCCAGCCATTCGGGGCTGGTTAGAAATTCCCAGCTCCAGGGGATCATCTGATCCTTGAAATAATCGCCCAGGCTCCAGTTGCCCAGCATTTCAAAGAAAGTCAGGTGGCTCATATCGCCCACTTCATCAATGTCGCCGGTGCGGATGCACTTCTGCACGTCGGTCAGGCGTGTGCCCTGAGGATGCTTCTGACCCAGCAGATAGGGAACCAGAGGATGCATGCCAGCGGTGGTGAAGAGCACGGTGGGATCGTTTTCGGGAATGACGGAGGCGGAAGGAATGACGCTGTGACCCTTTTTCTGGAAGAACTTCAGGAACAGCGCGCGCAGCTCATTGGAAGAAAGCTGTTTCATAGCGATTACGCTCCTTTAAAATAATAAAATTGTGCCTGCACGCTCGAAGACGAACAGACACAATATTCGCGGTACCACTTCGATTGGCGATATGACTCGCCCACCTCAAGCCTGATAACGGTAGGAACCGATCCGCCATACTGGATTTCCGGCGGACAACTCAGCAGGGGCTTCTCCGCTTGGCGCCGGCCTTTCACCATCGCCGGCTCGCTGAAGATCAGCGGGTACTTATCTGCGTCAATGCTGCGTATTCAATTCGGAGAAAAGTATAGCTTTTTCGGCGTCTTCTGTCAAGATGCAGTTTGCAAAAAGCCTTAGAAATTGCGGCTCATATCATAGCGATTGTAGAAATCGCTCCGGTATTCTTCCAGCCTGTCCTCGGCGATGGCCGCACGAATGTCTTCCATCATGCGCAGCAGGAACCGCAGGTTATGGATGCTGGCCAGCCGCGCGCCAGTGATCTCGCCTGCTTTAAGCAGGTGGCGGATATAGGCGCGGGAATGATTGCGGCAGGCATAGCAATCGCAGTCCTCCTCAATGGGGCGGAAATCGTGAGCGTATTCGGCATTGCGGATGACCATGCGGCCGTGCTTGGTAAACACAGTGCCGTTGCGCGCGATGCGCGTGGCCAGCACGCAGTCAAACATATCTACGCCGCGCAATACGCCTTCCAGCAGGCAGTCTGGCGTGCCTACGCCCATCAGATAATGCGGCTTATCATCGGGCAGATAGGGTACCAGCTCATCCAGCATTTCGTACATGACGGGCTTGGGCTCGCCCACGGAAAGGCCGCCGATGCCATAGCCGGGAAAATCCATATCGGCCAGCGTCTTGGCGCTTTCAATGCGAAGATCCTTGTAAAACGCGCCCTGTACGATGCCAAACAGCGCCTGATCCTCGCGGGTATGATACTTTTTGCAGCGCTCGGCCCAGCGATGCGTGCGCTCCATGGCCGCCTTGGCGGTATCGTAATCGCAGGGGTATGGGGAGCACACGTCAAAGGCCATGGCGATATCCGAGCCCAGCATCTGCTGAATGCGCATGGATTCCTCCGGGGAGAGGAAGCGTCGGCTGCCATCCAGATGGCTCTGGAAGGCTACGCCCTCTTCTGTGATCTTGCGCAGCGCGGCCAGGGAGAACACCTGGAAGCCGCCGCTGTCGGTCAGGATCGGACGATCCCAGTTCATAAAGCTGTGCAGGCCGCCTGCCTCCTGCACCAGCGCTTCGCCGGGGCGCAGATGCAGATGATAGGTATTGGACAGCAGAATCTGCGTGCCGATCTCCTTCATCTCGCGGCTGGTCATGGCCTTGACGCAGGCCTGCGTGCCCACCGGCATATAGATGGGCGTTTGAATATCGCCGTGGGGGGTATGCACCACGCCCAGGCGGGCGCGCGATTTTGCGTCGCGCTTTTTTACTTCAAAGGTCAGAGCTTTACTCATGCTTTCCTCAAATTACAGCTGTCCAGGTTCAAAGATGATCTGCGGCCAGGCCTTTTCCAGGCCGTCCAGCTCGCGGGTGAAGGCCGTCCAGGGGGCGGCCTCGGGCGGGGGCGCGATAAAGAGCATGCTTTCGCCGGTGATGGGGTGATTGAGCGTCAGCCGCATGCCCCACAGGGCGATCTGCTGGCCGCGTTTGCCGTTGCCATAGCGATTATCGCCCCACAGCGGATGACCCGCATGCTGCAGCTGCACGCGGATCTGATGCGCACGGCCCGTTTCCAGGCGGATGCATACCAGCGAGTGTCCGCTGCGGCGCGCTACGCCCCGACCGTGCAGGATGGCCTCCTTGCCCTGCAGCTTCAGGTAGGAGGGGATGACCTTTACCTTGTTGGCAGCCTCATCCTTTTGCAGCCAGTCGTGCAGGGTGAAGCGATCGGGGGCGTCGCCCTGGCAGACGCATACATACTCGCGGCAAAGCTCGTGCGTGCGCACCTGCTCGGACAGGCGGGAGGCCGCCTTGCTGGTACGGGCAAACACCAGCAGGCCGCCAACAGGACGATCCATGCGGTGCACCAGGCCGATAAAGGCCTCGCCCGGCTTATTGTATTTTTCCTTAATGTACTGCTTCAGCCAGCTCAGGACATCGGGATCGCCCGTGCTGTCGCCCTGCACCAGCATGTTGGCGGGCTTGACCAGCACCACGATGTGGTTGTCCTCATAGAGGATTACGGGGTCCTTGATGATCTCACTCATGCGTATTTCCTTTCACGGGAGCACGTCCCGTCAGTCCTTTTGCCAGCGTCCGCTGGCGCCGCAGGGCAGCACGCCGCCCGCGCGCACCGGCAATACCACTTCCTGCGCGTCCACCTGCCCGCCAAAGCGGGATACAACCGTGCGGCCGATGATGTTTTGCAGCACAGCCGGCTGAAAGCCTGTGGTGTAGCTGTTGATCAGGAAGAAAAGCGGCCGGGGGCTAAGCACTTGCGCGCAGGTATCAGCCAGGGTGTAGAGCTCGTTTTCCAGCTTCCAGACCTCGCCGCTGGGGCCGCGCCCGTAGCTGGGAGGATCCATCAGGATGCCGTCGTAGGTATTGCCGCGGCGAATTTCACGTCGCACAAAGGCCAGCGCATCCTCCACGATATAGCGGCAGGAGGTTTCAGGCAGACCGCTGAGCTCACGGTTTTCCTTGGCCCACTGCACCATGCCCTTGGCAGCATCCACATGGGTGACGTGCGCGCCCTCCGCAGCACAGGCCAGGGTGGCCCCGCCTGTATAGGCAAAGAGGTTAAGCACCTTTGCCTGGCCGCTGCGTGCGCGGATCAGCCCGCGCATCCAATCCCAGTTGGCGGCCTGCTCGGGAAACAGGCCCGTATGCTTAAAGCCGGTGGGGCGCACATGGAACTTGAGATCGCCGTAGCTGATCTGCCAGCGCTCGGGCAGGCGCTCCTCAAAGCGCCACTCGCCGCCGCCACGCTCGCTGCGCAGATAGTGCGCCTGCGCGGCGCTCCAGCAGCCAGGATCAGCCTTGGGCCAGATGACTTGCGGATCGGGGCGGCGGAGCACATACTTGCCCCACCGCTCCAGCTTTTCGCCGTCGCCCGTATCCAGCACTTCAAACGATTGCCAATGATCGGCTATAAACATTTATACCCTCTTGACGCCGATGACGGCGCTTTCTCCGTTGATGTCCCATTCCTTCACAGCTTCGCCGCCGGCAGTATCCGTCAGCGTCAGGCTGTCGGCCAGCACGCCGGCAAGCACCATATCGCGCGCCTTGTCCAGCGCTGCGGCCAGCTTTTCGCCGCACTGGCAGGTGACGGCGATGTGGTCGGTCACATCAAAACCGGCGTCCTTGCGCATGGACTGCACCTTGCTGATAAACTCGCGCGCAAAGCCTTCCTCGATCAGCGCGTCGGTCAGCTTGGTATCCAGCACCACCGTCAGCTTGCCGTCCACCTGGGAGGTGTATCCTTCCTTCTTGACGGCCTCTACCAGCACGTCTTCCTTATTGAGCACGATATCGGTATCGTCCATACGCAGGGTGACGGTCTCGCCCTTTTCAAAGGCGGCGACCACGGCCGAGCCGTCCAGCTTCTGCAATTCGCCGCGCATACGGCCCAGGAAGCGGCCATAGCGAGCCTTGAGGGTGAAGAAGTTGGGCTTGAGATCGTAGCTGACAAACTCGCCCGCGTTCTGGATGAACTGCACGTTCTTGACGTTCAATTCATCCTCAACCAGCGATTTGTAGGCTTCGCCAAAGTCCGCGCCGCATACATAGAGTATGGACAGCGGCTGGCGTACCTTGATGTTGCTCAGGTTGCGGCAGGCGCGGCCCAGCTGTACCACGTTCTCCACCGCCGCCATCTGGCGTTCGGCGTCCGTGTCGATCATGCTTTCATCGCACACAGGGAAGTCGCACAGATGCACGCTTTCGGGCGCGCTGTGATCCACGGTGCGCACGATGTTCTGATAGATGCTTTCGGACATGAAGGGCACGAAGGGGGCGATCAGGCGGCACAGGGTGGACAGCACCGTGTACAGGGTGATGAAGGCGGCTTCTTTATCGCCCTCCATGCCCTTGCCCCAGAAGCGGTCGCGGCCCAGGCGGATATACCAGTTGGACAGATCATCCACAAAGTCGGTCAGCTTGCGGGTGGCTTCAGGAATGCGATAGTTGGCCAGATCGTCGTCCACGCCGCGGATCAGCGTGTTCAGGCGGCTGAGAATCCACTTGTCCATCAGCGTCAGCTGCGCCTTGCGAAGATCGTGCTGGGTGGGATCAAACTGGTCGATATCGGCATAGAGCACATAGAAGTAATAGGCGTTCCAGAGCGTGCCCATGAACTTGCGCTGATACTCGGACACGTTGGCCTTGGAGAAGCGGCTGGGCAGCCACGGCGCGCTGGCGGCATAGAAATACCAGCGCACGGCGTCCGCACCCTGATCGTCCAGCACATCCCAGGGGTCTACTACGTTACCCAGATGCTTGCTCATCTTGCGGCCGTCCGCATCCTGCACGTGCCCCAGCACCAGGCAGTTTTTGAAGGGCGAGCAGCCGAACACCTGCGTGGAAATGGCAAGCAGCGTATAGAACCAGCCGCGGGTCTGGTCGATGGCCTCGGAAATAAAATCGGCCGGGAAGCGGGACTCGAACTTGTCCTTGTTTTCAAAAGGATAGTGCCACTGCGCAAAGGGCATGGAGCCGGAATCGTACCAACAGTCGATGACCTCCTTGACGCGGTGCATGGGCTTGCCGCAGTGCGGGCAGCGCAGAACAACCTGATCGATATAGGGGCGATGCAGCTCGGGCAGGTTAACCTCACCGATGGCCATATCCAGCAGCTCCTGCTTGCTGCCGATGACGTGCATATGGCCGTCCTCGCACAGCCAGATGGGCAGCGGGGTGCCCCAGTAACGTTCGCGAGAAAGGCCCCAGTCCACCACGTTTTCAAGGAAATTGCCCATGCGGCCTTCCTTGATGTTGTCGGGCATCCAGTTGACGGAGCGGTTATTGGCAACCAGCTGATCGCGCACGGCGGTCATGCGGATAAACCAGGTGGGGCGGGCGTAATACAGCAGCGGGGTGTCGCAGCGCCAACAGAAGGGATAATCATGGGTGAAGGGCACGGCGGCAAAAAGCAGGCCGCGCTGCTTCAGATCCTCCAGAATCAGGGGATCGGCGTCCTTGACGAACACGCCCGGCCAGGCAGTTGCGGCAACCATCTTGCCCTGTGCGTCCACCAGATTGACGAAAGGCAGGCCGTTTTCGCGGGATACGCGATTATCGTCCTCGCCGAATGCAGGGGCAATGTGAACGATGCCGGTACCGTCGGTCATGGTGACGTAATCGTCGCAGATGACGAACCAGGCTTTCTTATCCGGCTCTACAAAGCGATACAGCGGCTCATACTCCAGGCCGTGCAGCGCGGTGCCGGGCATTTCATCCAGGATTTCGGGCTCTTTGCCTTCCAGCACCGTTTCTACCAGCGCCTTGGCCATGATATAAACGCGGCCTTCGGCGCGCACATGGCAGTAGGTTTCATGGGGATTGACGCACAGCGCCAGGTTGCTGGGCAGCGTCCAGGGAGTGGTGGTCCATGCAAGCAGATAGGTATTCTCCTCGCCCACAACCTTGAAGCGAACAAAGGCGGATTTTTCCTTTACGTTCTTATAGCCCTGGGCAACCTCATGGCTGGACAGCGCGGTGCCGCAGCGCGGGCAATAGGGCACGATCTTGTGTCCCTTGTAGATCATGTTCTTTTCGGCCAGCTGCTTCAGGCTCCACCACACGGATTCGATATAATCGTCATGATAGGTGACGTAGGGGTGCTTCATGTCCACCCAGAAGCCCACGCGGTTGGACATGTCCTCCCACAGGTGCAGGTACTTCCAGACGCTCTCCTTGCACTCCTTGATAAAGGGCTCGATGCCGTAGGATTCGATCTGAGGCTTGCCGTCCAGACCCAGCTTCTTTTCCACCTCCAGCTCTACCGGCAGTCCGTGGGTATCCCAGCCGGCGATGCGCAGCACAGACTTGCCCTTCATGGTCTGATAACGGGGAATCAGATCCTTGATGGCGCGGGTAAGCACATGGCCGATATGGGGCTTGCCGTTGGCGGTGGGAGGGCCGTCGAAAAAGGTGAAATTATCCGCGCCGTCGCGCAGGTGGAAGCTCTTGTTGACAATATCGTTGTCCTGCCAGAACTTGAGCACTTCCTTTTCGCGCTCGTTAAAATGCATGTCGGTTGTGACTTTGCTGTACATCTGCTTGCTCCTTTCAGCCGCTTGTATCCAAAGGATAGAAAAAGCCTGTCCATCCCATGGGACGGACAGGCCGCGGTACCACCCAAATTGACGCACAGTGTGCGCCCGCTCTTTGCCTGTAACGGGGGCATGCCGCGGGGGATTAGCCCGAGCTCCGGAATGATCTGGCATCGGCCGCCGCTGCCGGGCTTGCATCCTCCCCGGCTTGCTGAAAGCGCGTGTCCGCACCCGTTTCCATCATCGCATAATACTTAAGCATTATACCAGATAATCGCTGGAAATGTAAAGCCCTGAAAGCGTGAAAACTGTACTTTTCAGCGTTCCTCGCGGAAATAATTGACACCGCAGGCGGCCGGCGCCTGGTTTTCGCGGCGCATGCGGATGGAGGAGAGCACCAGCACCACGCAGGTAACGGCAAAGGGCAGCATCAGGTAAAAGGCCGAGGGCAGGGAGATAACGCTGGCGGGCACATAGAGCTTGAGGATGCGCAGCGCGCCAAAGAAGAATGCGCCCCACAGCGCCTTGGCGGGCTTCCAGGATACAAAGATGACCAGCGCCACGGCGATCCAGCCCTGGCCGGATACGCAGTCCTGCTGCCAGTTGCCGGCGCAGGTAACAAGCGAGATATACGCGCCGCCCAGGCCGCAGATTGCCCCGCCGATCAGCAGGTGCACATACTTGTACAGCGTTACGTTTACGCCGGCAGCGTCCGCAGCGCCGGGGTTTTCGCCGATGGCGCGCAGGTTCAGCCCGCAGTGCGTTTTGTTGAGATACAGATGCATACCGATGGCCAGCGCCACAGCCAGATACGTAAACAAGCTGTGGGAAAAGATCAATTGCCCAACGACAGGCAGATCGGACAGAAAGCCCATATCCAAGGGCTTAAAGACGTTGACAACGCTGGCAGGCACAACGACCACGGAGGCTGAGCTTTTTTGCAGGCTGGTGCCAAGAAAGTTGGCTACGCCCGTGCCAAAGGTGGTCAGCGCCAGGCCCGATACGTTTTGATTGGCCTTGAGTGTAATGGTTAGGAAGGCGTAAATCAGTGCGCCCAGCACGCCAGCGCCGATGGCAAACAGCAGCGCGACCACAGGGCTGCCCGAAATATAGCCGCCCATGAAAGCGAAGGCCGCGCCCATGTACATCATGCCCTCTACGCCCAGGTTCAGGTGCCCGGCCTTTTCGGTGATGATTTCACCCAGCGTGCCGTACAGCAGCGGAACGCCCGACAGCACGGCGGCATACAGGAAAGCAAGAAAAGTGCTCATCACTTAACCTCCTTTTTGCGCTGCACGCGATAGGTGATAAAGAACTCAACGCCCAGAACAAAGAACAGGATAATGCCTTGCAGAATGCCGAAAAACTCGCTGGAAATCTTGTAAACCGTCTCCACCGACGCACAACCCTTTTTGAGCACGCCAAACATCACGGCTACAATCAGGATGCCAACGGGGGACAGCCGCGCCAGCCAGGCCACGATGATGGCCGTAAAGCCGTCGCCGCCCGCCACGCTGTCTGTCAGCATCTTGTTGGCGCCGCTGGCCTGAATCATGCCGGACAGGCCGCAGACGCCCGCGCTGATAAACATCGTGCGCAGGATGATGCGGTTGACCGGCATGCCCGCGTAGCGCGCAGTGGTGATGTTGTCGCCCACCACCGTCAGTTCATACCCATGCTTGGTATAGCGCAGATAAATCAGCACAAACAGCGCGATTGCCAGGGCAAAGATCCAGCCCGCGTGCACGCCGAGCACAGCGGGCAGGCGCGCGGCGGAGGCAAAGCGCGGCATTTCGGGAAAGCCGTTCTTGGCCGGGTCGCGCCACGGCCCCTCGCGCAGATACTGGATAAAATAGGCGGCGATGTAGTTCATCATCAGGGTGAACAGTGTTTCATTGGTGCCAAACTTCGTCTTGAAAATCGCCGGGATCAAGCCCCACAGGCCGCCCGCGATAAAGCCAGCCACGGCCATCACCGTCAAAAGCAGCCAGCTCGGCCAGTCAAACGAATAGGCAAAGAAGGAAGCAGCGATGGCGCCGATGCAGATTTGGCCCTCCGCGCCAATGTTCCAGAATTTCATTTTGAACGCCAGCGTTACGCCAAGCGCCACGATGGCCAGCGGCACGGCGTTTCGCACTACGCTTGCGCGTGCGGTCTTCTTGGCCAGCGCGCCGTTCAGCATGGTCTGATAGACCAGCAGAGGGTTGTAGCCCAGACACAGCAGGATCAATCCGCCCACCACCAGCGCCAGCAACACGGCCGCTACACGCAGCAGCGCGGCCTTCCAGGCGGCCATGGGCGCGCGCTGGGCCACGTGCAGCCCGGCAAAAGACAGCTTAGGCATAGTCATCCTCCTCATCGTCGTGCTCCCACGCGCCGGTCATTTTCAGCCCCAGCAGCTCTTTGGTAGCGTACTTGCTGTTTACAATGGCGGATACCCGGCCGTTGCACAGCACCAGGATGCGGTCGCACAGGGACAAAAGCACATCCAGATCCTCGCCGATAAAGAGCACGCCTACGCCCTTTTTCTTCTGCTCGTTGAGCAGATGATAGATCGTCATGGAGGAGTTGATATCCAAGCCGCGCACCGGATAGGCGGTGATCAGCACACGGGGATTGGCGTTCAGCTCGCGCCCCAGCAGCACCTTCTGCACGTTGCCGCCCGAGAGCTTGCGCACCTGGGTGGAAATGGAGGGGGTGAAGATTTCAAGCGCCTTAACCATTTGGACGGCTTCATCCTTGGCCTGACGGCGGCGCAGAAAAACGCCCTTCTGATCGCGGTAGGTTTTCAAAAGCAGGTTGTCATACAGGCTCAGGCCGCCCGCCAACCCCATACCCAGGCGATCCTCAGGGATGAAGGACATGCTGACGCCGCGGTTAATAATCTCGCGCGGGGTCAGGCCGTCGATGCGCTTGTTTTCCATCAGGATGGAGCCGCCTGCGATGGGATGCAGGCCGGCGATGGACTCGCACAGCTCCTTCTGGCCGCTGCCGGCCACGCCCGCTACGCCCAGAATTTCACCGGCGCTGAGGGTAAAGCTCACATCTTTGAGCGCCTGTGAGCCGTCCGCACGAAAAACATTGAGCGCGTGTACGTCCAGCAGTTCACTCCCTACGCTGGCTTCGGCGCGTTGAATGTTCAGGTCTACCGCATGGCCTACCATCAGGGAGGTCAGTGCGTATTCATCGGTTTCGGCGGTATTGACCGTGGCGACGGATTTGCCCTTGTGCAGCACGGTTACGCGGTCGGACACGGCCAGCACCTCATCCAGCTTATGGGTGATGATAATGACGGCATGACCTTCACTGCGCATCTTGCGCAGAATTTCAAATAGGGTGGTAATCTCCTGCGGGGTCAGCACGGCCGTGGGCTCGTCCAGGATCAAAAGATCCGCGCCGCGGGAGAGCACCTTAATAATTTCTACCGTCTGCTTTTCGCTGACGGACATATCGTATATCTTTTTATTCAGATCCAGATGGAAGCCGAATTGTTCGCACAGCTGCTCCGGCTGGATGCGCAGGTGCGCGCCTGCGCCCAACATGATGTTTTGCCGCGCAGTAAACACATCCACCAGCTTAAAATGCTGGTGCACCATACCGATTCCCAGGGAAATGGCTTCCTGCGGAGAACGGATATTCACTTTTTTGCCAGCCAGATAGATTTCGCCCGCGTCCGGCTGATAAATGCCGGACAGCATATTCATCAGCGTGGTTTTGCCCGAGCCGTTTTCGCCAAGCAGGGCCAAAATTTCGCCCTTGCGGACGTTCAGATCGATCCCATCGTTGGCGACCACCGCGCCGAAGCGCTTTGTCAGCCCGTGTAGCTCAATGGCATACTGCGCCAAAAGAACATCCCTCCCGCCATGGATTGAATGTTCTTATTATAAGGCAAACATTCGAACAAAATCAAGTGCAAAATGTTCGGATTTCTTACAAATTTCGCGTTCGTTTTTTTGTTATAGCGCCATGCTCGCCGTGCCATATACGCAAAAGCCGATCGCTGCGGCCAACAGGCACCATTCCCACACGCGCAGGCTGCGCCGCCGTCCGGGCAGGCACAGGTACAGCACGGCGTATGGAATCATATCGCAGGTATAGCGCGCTCCAAATTGATATCCGCCGAAGGTGCGATGCATCAGCAGCAAAAGCAAATGCAGGATAAAGCAAAGCATCAGCCCACGCTTGAGCAGCGTAAAGCGGCGCGCGCAGAGATCCGCGGCGCACTGAACGAGCAGCAGGATAAAGATGGGGCTGGCAAGCAGGAAGGAAAAGCCAAACTGATTCAGCGTCCAGCCGTCCATACCTTCAGAGAAGGGGAGCCCCAGCACGAATGTTTTGAAATTGGCCGGGATGTGCCACAGCGCAAACTGCGTGCCGCCCTGGGTGGAAAATTCCGGCAGGTAATTATGCCCAAATTCCAGCGGATTGCCAAAACGCGCGTAGTTATACAAGGCATAGGCAGCCGCCACAAACAGTCCCAGCAGCGTGCCGGGAATCAGCCGATGCAGCAGCGTAGACCAGGCTTGTCCGTCCCTGCGTGCCTTATCAATATACAGCGCATAGAGCAACAGCCCGTATAGCACATTAAAGGGGCGGCAGCCGACGGCCAGCGCGTACAGAAAAAGCGCCGGTGTGGGATGATCGCGCAGCATCAGCAGGAGTGCAAGGCAGGTCAGCATATAGGCCAGCAGCTGCGCCTGATACCATACAGCGCCGTCCAGCGTCAGTGCCAGCAGGCAACTGCCAAAGCTGCATAGCAACGAAAGCCCCGCGGCGGAGGCTTTGTCGTAGCCGGCGTCGCGCATCATACGGTAAATCGCCAGCAATCCAAAGAGCATATACAGCTTTACCAGCAGATGGTCAGGCGTATTTTTACCAAACAGGAAGGTGAGAAAATACAGCGGCACGCTGGGCACTGGGGGAAAGGAAACAAAGTACTTGCCCTGATAAATGGCCAGCTCCAGCCAGGGATAATCCTGGCTCAGGCAGATTTGCCCATCCCGCCAGGCAAGCGCCTGCAGGGTATAGGTGCAGTAGCCGGACGGCCCGATGGGATTGCGCCCCATTAGCGCGCAAAGCACGCAATAAAACACAGCCGTTGCCCAGCACAGCAGCAGCGGCGTATAATCGGCGCGGCGCGCACGGCGATAAATGTTGCCGCACGCGCCGCCTACAAAATGACAAAAGTGATTCATTATCTCATTTCTTTGCTGTCATAGCCCAGCGTTTTCAGATCCGCCGCGCTGTTGCGCCAATCGGGGCGTACCTTGACCCACAGCTGCAGATTAACCCGCATGCCCAGCAGCGCTTCCATATCCACGCGCGCCTCACGGCCGATCAGGGACAGCATCGCTCCGCGCTTGCCGATAATGATGGCCTTGTGTGAATCGCGTTCGCAGTAGATATCCGCATGGATTTCCATCAGGTTGTCGTTCACCTTTTTCATGCCCAGGATTTCCACGCCCACGCCGTGCGGCACCTCGTCCCGCAGGTGCAGCAGCGCCTTTTCGCGCACGATTTCGGCACACAGCACGCGCTCGGGCTGGTCGGTGATCATATCCTCGGGGAAGTAGCGCGGGCCGGTAGGCATTAGTTTAAGCAGCTCCTGGGTAAGCAAATCCAGATGCGCGCTGGTCTTGGCGCTGATGGGCAGGATTTCGGCAAAGCCCATCTCCTTAAACTGATCGATCACGGGCAGTACACGCTCGTTGTCAATCAAATCGCACTTGTTCAGCAGCAGGATGGCGGGCACGCCCTTCTTGGCCATGTCTTCCGCGATTTTACGATCCTGCGGGCCGACGGCGGTTACATCCACCATCATCAGCAACGCGTCTATGCCCTCCAGGCCGCTCTGCACAGCCTGCATCATATAGCTGCCCAGCTGCGTGCGGGGCTTATGGATGCCGGGCGTGTCCACAAAAACCATCTGGTAGCCCTCGCCGCTCATGACGCCCAGCAGACGGTTGCGCGTGGTCTGCGGACGGTCGGACACGATGGCGATTTTTTCACCCACCAGGGTGTTCACCAGCGTGGATTTGCCCACGTTCGGGCGGCCCACCACGGCCACAAAGCCGGATTTGAAATCAATTTTCGTCATTTGCGTTTAGTCCTTTCCAAGATAATCGCCCGTGCCGTTAACCGGGCCGAATGCGCCGTAGAGCAGTTGATCCAGCGTGGCCTCGGCGCGCTGATCGCCGCAGGCCGTGATAACGCGCAGGTGCGGGGCAAACTCGCACAGCGCCTGACGGCAGATGCCGCAGGGCCAGGCCAACGCCTTTTCGGTGGCGATGGCGATGGCTACAAACTCGTGCGCGCCCTCGCTGACCGCCTTGAACAGCGCCGTGCGCTCGGCACAGTTGGTTGCGCCGTAGGAGGCGTTTTCGATATTGCAGCCCGTAAACACGCGGCCGTCCGCCGCCAGCAGGCAGGCGCCCACCTTGAATTTGGAATAGGGAGAATAGGAATACTGCATCGCCTTGGCGGCCAGCGCCAGCAGCTCGTCATCGGATACGCGGGAGATTCCAGCTTCGTTCATGGCTTTTTCCTCCATTCTTCGCATTTGAGATTTATCCTGATCGTTCATATGATCGTAACCCATCAGATGAAACAGCGCGTGCGCGGTCAGATAGCACAGCTCGCGCTCAAAGGAGTGGCCGTATTCCGCCGCCTGCGCGCGGGCATGATCGAGCGATATAATGATATCGCCCAGCCTGCAGGCGCGCTCCTGCGGATCGTATAAGCTGCGCAGGGTCTTTGGACAATGTCCGGCCGTATGCCGTGGATTAAACGGCCCGGCGGGAAAAGACAGCACGTCGGTCGCACGATCCACATTGCGCTGTTCGCGGTTGATCTGGTGAATGTCCGCATCGTCCGAAAAGCGCAGGTAGGCCATGCAGGGCTGCGTTACGCCCTCTGCGGCCAGGCAGCAGCGCGCCACGCGCAGAAGCGTTTGTTCCGCGCCCTCAGGCACAGGCAGCGCGCAGTCAAAATCAAAGTGAAATTCATTCATTTTCGGAGCTTTCTTTCTTGCTTTCATCTTCAGTGGGCGTATCGGGCTCATCCGAGATCGGAGGCTGCTCGGAGGTTTCGCCTTCCGTTTCGGGCTTATCATCTGTTTGCGCGGCGGGCACATCGTCCTGGCGCTCGCGCAGCACTTCCTCTACGGACAGCGGAGCGGAGGCGGTGGGCGGCTCGATGACGGGCAACGGCCGAGCAGGCTCAAACTGTTCGGGCTCCACATAGACAGGCTTGGGCGCGGCTTCGGGAGTTTCCGGAGACAAAACGGTCTTGCCGGGCTGCGGGGGCAGATCCTCCTGAGCGGCTTCCTCACCATCCCAGGGTTCCTCTGCGTCACGCACGGCGGGCGGCTCGGCGGTGGGATGTTCTTTCGTCTGCGGAATGTGCGCGGGCGGATCGGGATACTCAATGCGCTCGTGGAACACGCCGTTGAGCACCGTGGCGCAGGCGTGGCAGATGCGGTCGATATCGCGCAGCGTCAGGGGGCTGTTGGAAAGCTGACCATCCTGCAGCTTGCCGCGCACAAGCTTGACGATAAAGTCCTCAATCGCATCGGGGGTAGGATTCTGCATGGAGCGCACCGCGGCCTCGATGGTATCGCACAGCAGCACGATGGCGCCTTCACGGGTGGCGGGCGGGTTGCTGTCATAGCGGTAATCGGCGATGTCTACCGGCTTGCCGTCGGCGTTTTTAAGCGCCTGGGTGTAGAAATACATCACCGGCGTATTGCCATGATGCTCTAAAATGATCTGCGATACCTCGCGCGGCAGATGGTAATTGCGTGCCAGGGTCACGCCGTCACGCGTGTGCGCGATGACGATCTGCGCGGCGGTATAGGGATCGGTTTCGTTCAGGCGGTTTTCCGCACCAAGCTGGTTTTCCTTAAAATACATGGGACGGCGCAGCTTACCCACATCGTGATAATAGCCGCCCACGCGCGCAAGCAGGGGATTGGCGCCGATGGCCTCTGCCGAGGCCTCGGCCAGATTGGCAACCACGATGGAGTGGTGGTAGGTGCCGGGGGCTTCCAGCAGCAGCCTGCGCATCAACGGATGATTGGGGTTGGACAGCTCCATCAGCTTGGTGGGGGTAGGCAGGTTGAACAGCGCCTCCAGCAGCGGCTGAATAGCCAGGCAGAAAACAGCAGCGATGCCCGCCCCACCCATGGTCTCCAACGCGACGGTTAGCATGCCGCCCACGCTGCTGGTCATCAAGCCCAGCGCCAGCATGACCAGAAAGTTGCACAGCGCGGCAGCAACGCCTGCGGCGATCACGCGCAGACGGTTGCCGTGGCGGCTGAGGATAGCTGCCGCCAGCGTGCCCGAGCACAGCGTGCAGCTGAGCAGCTGCACCATTTCACTGGTATAGCTCCCGCTTCCGCCCGCAGCCAAGGCGCTTACAAGGATGGCAATAGCGATATTGAAAATAAGCCCCGTGGGCAGACCCAGCATAGCCGTGAGCAGCATGGCGCACAGAAGCGTGGGGGCAAGGCGGATATTGACCATGCGCATCAGCACGCAGGCGACAAGCGTTACGATGCATACGATAAACAGCAGGATCAGCCGCCGGTAATCCGCCGTGATATCATGGCATACCATGCGCAGCAGCACCATGGCAAGCCCCATCACCAGCGTGATCAGCAGCCCAGCGCCTAGATAAATGCTGATATCCACGGTGGTGTTGTTCAGCAGCCCCAGATTGGACAGCATATCGTACTGATAGCGCTCCACATGGCCCTCGCCCTTGACGACGATATTCTGCCCCTGCTTGTACACAATGGGCTCTACGCTGTCGCGCGCCAGCTGACGTGCGGCCTCGGTGGCCTCCTGATCGATAACCATGTTGGGACGGATGACCGTGCGCAGAAGCGGCTGCACAATATTTTGCAGAAGGCTGGTGTCCACACGATAGCCGACGATCTGCATAATGCTGGCCACGGCCTCGTTTTCCTGACCCTCAGTGACATAGCTGGCCATGGTGTTCTGCACAGCGGCGTAAAGGGTGGTATACAGGCTGCTCAGATCGGCGTGGGTGGTGTTCAGCAGCGTGCGCAGCTGATAATCGCGCAGGTCAAGCAGCGTCAGGATGGTGCGGGCGTAGGCAAGCTCGTCCGCAGCGTAGCGCCGGTTTGGGCCGTAATCCTCCAGCGTTTCGCTGTATTGGAGGACGGCCTTCATCTGGCTGAATATCTGATCAAAATTGCTCAGGACGCTTTCTGTAACGCCCTCTACAAAATGATAGGTCGGCTGCACGGCCTGCGCCGCCGCTGTGCGCAGGGCTTCTGTGGTTACTTCGTCCACCACGTCGCGGTTGGCGGTGATGGTGTGCCGGGGGACCATGCCGATGGCGATGTCATAGCGGACGGGCATGATCGCGCCGCAGAAAACCACCAGCATCACCGCGATGCCGCATACGGAAACCAGCGTGCGCATGGAAAGCGCCGCATTTTTGAAGCGCTTTGCCAGAGCCTTGGCGCGGGTAAGGAACCTGCGCATCCGTGCCCTGGTCATGCGGCCGGATTGCTGCGTGCTCATGCTTTACCTCCGTTTTTTTCATATTTTTCATAGGCCTGCACAATGCGCTGCACCAGCTCGTGGCGCACTACGTCGCGGGCGGTCAGTTCCACAATGGCCACGCCCTCCACATTGCGCAGGACGTTTACGGCTTCCACCAGGCCGCTTTTCTTGTCCCTGGGCAGGTCGGTCTGGGATACGTCGCCGGTAACGATGCAGCGGGAGTTGACGCCCAGGCGGGTCAGGAACATCTTCATCTGCTCGGGGCTGGCGTTCTGCGCTTCATCCAGGATAATAAAAGCGTCACTGAGCGTGCGCCCGCGCATAAAGGCCAGCGGAGCCACCTCCACCGTGCCGCGCTCCACCAGGCGCTGATAGTTTTCCACGCCCATCAGCTCGTGCAGCGCATCGTAAAGCGGGCGCAGATAGGGATCTACCTTCTGCGTCATATCGCCGGGCAGAAAGCCCAGCTTCTCCCCCGCCTCCACCGCCGGGCGCGTCAGCACGATGCGCTCCACCTCCTTGGCCTTGAGGGCGACAACAGCCATGGCCATGGCCAGGTAGGTTTTGCCCGTGCCCGCAGGGCCCACGGCCAGCGTCAGCTCATGCTTGCGCACAGCCTCCACATAGGCGCGCTGCCCCAGTGTTTTGCTGCGGATGGGGCGGCCGCGGTGGGTGATGGCGATGACATCGCTGCCGCTGAGCTGATCCAGCAGGTCGCTTTTGCCCTCGCGTACCAGCGACACCACATAGCGGATGCGCATGGGATCTACCGTTTCGCCGTGCTGCAAAAGCGTAATCAGCCGTGCGACGGCGGTTTCTGCAGCCGCGACATTTTCAGCGTCCCCGCGAAATTGCAGCTCCTGCCCGCGCAGGGCGCTGACGACGGACAATTCCTGCTCCAGCACGGCCATGTTGCGGTCGTTCATGCCAAAGAGCTTTTGATAAGCGTCAATATTTTCCAAAGAAAGCAGCAATGAGCACCGATCTCCTACTCAGGTGATATGGGGAGAAAACGACCGATTTCCATCTGCATTTCGGCAGTGGCAACCGCCATTATATTTCCCCCTTCTATCATACTATAATCCAGCCATTTGTCAATAATTTCATCGCTTCCGCCGCAAAAAGTAAGCAGTTTCTGCATGGCAAGGCGGCCGGATTCATGCTGTAACGCCTGTTCATCACGCGGGCTTTCCTCCAGCGCAACCTCATAAATCGTCTGGCGCTCTACCCAAATTGGCAGCCAGGCGGCGATGGGATACAGGCGCTCGGCTTCGGTTTCGGCGGTCAGATACTCTGGCTCCGACTGCAGGGCATAGCGATAAAAAGGGCAGGCAATCACCATGCGCTGCATGCTGCGCCCCGTGCGAATGCTTTGCGTTTGCGTGCCGCTTAGCACGGCGGAGGCGCTTTTCCATACGCGCGCCGTGATCCGTCCGCTGGCGTGCACAGGGGTAAAGGATTCATCCTTGCTACGTTCGCGGCCATAGATCAGCACGTCGCCCTCGCTGACAGTATCGCCCGCTGAAACCGCCGCTTCGCCTGCGTATACATCGATGTGCGCGATCACGCCGTCGCAGACAGCCACGATATTGCCTGCCGCCGTCTGGCTGATGCCGCTTGGCATGGGCACCCCCTGCGTGATTTCAATTCTGAGCGTTACGCCCTGAATCCGCGCGCGCACCCAGGCGATTCTGGGCAGGCGATAGAGCAGATCATCGCAGATTTGGCTGGTTTGAACGGCGGATTTGAGCCTGCCTGGCCGCAGCCCCTGCGCGTGCAGATAATGGCGCACCTCGCCCGCATACGCGCCCGCGCCGCTGATATCAATTCGCCAGACAAACTGCAGCGAAAAGGCCAGGCAGCACAGGGCGGTCAGCAGGGCGATTGCCCCCGGAACCAGGCGCGGCCACTGGGCAAGACGGCGCGCATAGCCGCGCGCAGGCAAGGGCATGCAGGCAAAGCCCAGGCTTTGCAGAAGCCCGGACACCCGCTCCTGATCGCGGCTTTCATAATAAAAGCAAAGCGTTTTTGCATCCTGCCGCCGCACATCATAAAGTTGAACGCCGGCAGCCTTCAGCTTTTCCAGCAGCCGCTCCGCGCCCAGCCCCTGGCAGGATATGCCCTGCAGCAGCGCCCTCATGGTGTAAACTCCAAGCGCCGTATCTGACCTGTGATAGCCGCGTCCTGCGCGCCATAGCTGCTGAGCGCAAGGTTTTGTCCATCGATGGTCAAATAGCCGTTTTTTGTGCGCAGACGAATACAGGATGGATCAAAGCTTAATATGCCCTGATGCTGCTCTACCAGCAGCGCGCTTTGCGCGGTAAGCACAACGCGCATTGCTCCGGAGGTAGCCTCGGCGGGCAGAAAATCGTTTAACCGCATAAAAAATCCCCCCGCGCATTGTATGCGCAGGGGAATGTGGATCATGACGGGAAATCAGATCTTGAACTGAGCGATGTCCTTTTCCAGATCCTCGCAGTCGTCCGCATACACTTCCAGGGAGATGGGGCGGCTCAGATCCAGGGAGAAGATGCCCAGGATGGACTTGGCGTCCACCACGTGACGGCCGGCGCGCAGGTCCATATCGAAGGGATAGCGGTTGACGATGTTAACGAAGGTTTTGACTTCCTCGGCGAAGCTGAGCTTGATGGGAATCGATTTCATAGGAATCCTCCTTTTGCTGATGTGATTTTCTTACGCGATACAACAGGGTCAAGCCCTTGCTTGCCCTTATTATAACCGCAGGGAGCGCTAAAATCAAGCGTTGGCGCGCAGCTTTTCAATGGCTTTTTGTACGCGGGCGAGCGTTTCGTCACGGCCCAGCAGGTAGGCGATTTCAAACGCGCCGCCGGGGGTGGAGGCAAGGCCGCTCAGGGCGATGCGCAGCGGCCAAAGCACCGCGCCGTTCTTTTTGCCCGAGGCCGCGATGGCAGCCATCACGGTATCGTGAATGGTGCTTTCCTGCCAGTCGGTAATGCCCTCCAGCACCGGCTGCACCATCTCCAGCGCCTCCAGCGCCACCTCGGGATTGGTCTTCATCTTTTTGTTGTTGTACAGATCCAGATCATACTCCGGCATTTCAGCCAGGAAGCGCACCATATCGGGCACACGGTTGAACACCTCGGTGCGGCCCTGCATCAGCTCGGCCAGGCGCTTGTAATCAAAGTGCTTTCCGCCCAGCGCCTTGTCGAACCAGGGCGTGACCATCTTGAGGTACTCATCAAAGGGCAGCTTGCGGATATACTCGCCGTTGAACCAGGTCAGCTTGTCCATATCGAAGATGCCCGGCGCGTTGTTCAGGCGGTTAATGTCAAACGCCTGGATCAATTCGTCCATGGTGAAGAACTCGCGCTCGTCGCCCGGATTCCAGCCTACCAGCGCCAGATAGTTGATCAGCGCTTCCTTCAGATAGCCCTTTTCAATGAAATCGCTGTAATAAGCGTCGCCATGGCGCTTGCTGAGCTTATGCTGCGCGTCGCGCATCACGGTGGTCAGGTGCACATACTGGGGGATTTCCCAGCCAAAGGCGTTATAGAGCAGATTGTACTTGGGCGTGGAGGACAGGTACTCCATACCGCGCATGACGTGAGTGATGCCCATCAGATGGTCGTCAATTACGTTGGCAAAGTTATAGGTGGGCATGCCGTCCTGCTTGATGAGCACCATATCGTCCAGCGTATCGTTGGGGAAGGTCAGGTGGCCGAACACCACGTCGTCATAGGTGGATTCGCCCGTGGTAGGCGCGTTGAGGCGAATGACGTAGGGCACGCCGGCGTCCAGCTTGGCCTGTACCTCTTCCCTGCTCAGGTGCAGGCAATGTTTATCATATTTGAATACCTCGCCTTTGGCTTCGCACGCGGCGCGGCGCTCGTCCAATTCTTCCTTGGTGCAGAAGCAGTAGTAGGCAGCGCCCTTCTTCACCAGCTGCTGCGCGTAGGGCAAATAGATTTCCTTGCGCTCGGACTGGATATAGGGGCCAACGGGACCGCCGATATCGGGGCCTTCGTCCCAAGCGATACCGCAGCCGCGCAGGGTATCGTAGATCACTTCGGTTGCGCCCTCGACAAAGCGCTCCTGATCGGTGTCCTCGATGCGCAGGATGAACTTGCCGCCGTTCTTCTTGGCGTAGAGATAATTGTACAGCGCGGTGCGCAGGCCGCCCAGGTGCATAAAGCCGGTGGGGGAGGGCGCAAAGCGCGTGCGAACTTCCTTCATTGCTGTAATTCCAGACCTTTCACTGTTTATTTTGCCTTACTTGACGGGAAAGCTGCTCTTCAGGCTGGCTGTACGGTTGTATACAGGATGGGTATCGGTGCTGTCGGGATCCTTGCAGAAATAGCCGTTGCGCAGGAACTGGAAGGTATCGCCGGGCTTGGCGGATACCAGCGCGTGTTCGCAGTAACCGTTCATCACCTGCAGGGAAGTATCGGACAGGAACTTGGTTACATCCTTTTTATCGGCAGCCTCGGCGGTATCCCATTCCTCGGTCATCAGCTGATCGTACAGGCGGGCTTCAAAGGGCGCGCAGTCGCGGGCGTTGACCCAATGGATGGTGCCCTTGACCTTGCGG
>ERZ827520.919-NODE-919-length-40463-cov-4.108320_pt1 | contig 40463 bp, 34 predicted proteins | sample MGYA00519581_ERZ827520 | MGnify/ENA primary metagenome ERZ827520 (study PRJEB31778, sample SAMEA3449339) | human gut metagenome | biome: human gut; feature: human-associated habitat; material: faeces | place: United Kingdom | collected 2010/2012 ...
CCACCATGCCCCAAACCAATAGCGCCGCTAACACCAGCAGAAGCGCACCAATGCCCCAGCGAAAACCAGCCATCGCCGCTCCATCCGAACGGCGGAGGAAAGCGCCGCAGCGGAACGCGTATCCGCCGCAGCGGAATAATCCCCCGTCAGAGAGTTTCCGCGTTTTACCGTATTATTGCAATAAGCGCCCCGGCGTCGGACAGGATTCCGTACGCCGGGGCGTTTTATTATCAAGGCTGGCGACGCCCGCCCGTCCTGCACGAAAATTTTCCTGCGCGGCCTGTCCCGCCGGTATGCAGCCGCTTTTTCCCTCATATTAAGTTAAGGAGACGCTGGCGCGTTCCGTTTCTCCTTTTCAGAAGCGGGAACTTTCAGCGGTTCCTAGCCGCCGGGAGGAACCGCACCGGCGGACATCGGGGAAAGGCGTGGTCGTTTTCATGTTTATCGTTATTGACCGAAAAAAGCTGCTCCGCGCCGCCGCAGGCCTGCTGGTCGCGGCGCTGTTTACGGTAAGCGGCCTTCTGGTATATACGCAGCTCACCGCCGATGCGGCGGAGGGACAAACCGCTGAAAGCGGTACGGACGCTGCCGAAAAAAAGTTTATTAAATGGGTGGATTTCAACGTCCCCTACGAAGCGCTGGACCGGGCCCTGAAGCTGGATGTGGAATCCCACGGCGCCGATACGCCGGTCAATTGGGTGGAGCTGCTCGCCTATGCCGCGGCGAAAAACGGCGGAAACTGGAAGGGCTTTAAGGTAAGCAAGCTGGATGAAACCGCCCAAAAATTGCAGGAGGGGACTCCCATTGAAGCGCTGACGAAGGATATGAAATACTACAGCTATTACCAAGAGGCCTATTCCGCCGTGCTCGGCGGGCTGGTCGGGGAATATGAGATCGAGGTGGCGGACGAAACGGCGGCCGGCGGCAAACGCTGGGAAAGCCGCTACGGATTGAAAGGCTTTTCCCCCATCGCTAAAAACTATCCCTACAACGATTTCGATGATTTCGGCAGCAGCCGGGATTACGGCTTCAAGCGCAAGCATCTCGGGCACGACCTCATGGGCGCGGTCGGCACCCCTGTAATCGCCGTGGAGGGCGGCACCGTGGAGGCGCTGGGCTGGAATCAATACGGCGGCTGGCGGATCGGCATCCGCAGCTTCGATAAGAAACGGTATTACTATTACGCCCACCTGCGAAAAAACTTCCCCTATAACAAAGAACTGAAGGAAGGATCGGTCGTCCAGCCGGGGGACGTCATCGGATACCTCGGACGAACCGGTTACAGCGCGACCGAAAACGTGAACAACATCACCCAGCCCCACCTGCATTTCGGCCTTCAGCTGATTTTCGACGAATCCCAGAAGGAAGGCAACAACGAAATCTGGGTGGACGTGTATGCGCTGGTCCGGCTGCTTTACCGCAACCGCTCAGAGGTCCTGAAGGAGGAAGAAACCAAGGAATACCACCGGATTTACGCCATACGCGACCCTGCCGTTCCGGAAAACGCTCCGCCGGTTGAAAGCGGGGCGGAGGAGACGGTGCATCCTCTTCCGGCTGATTCAGGGCCGTCATGCCCGTTTTTAACATGTCAAAAGGGGAGCAAATGCCGACTGGCGTTCGCTCCCCCTTAGTTTTGTCATATGAGCTATGCTTTTTGTCGGCCTTTCCCGCCGGTTCCGTCACCGTTTGGAGATAACCTCGCCCTGCCGTTTATAGATGCTTCCGGCCGGTACAAATCCACGAACCATGGACAAAGGATAAATCTGGCTGCCGGAACCGATCACCGAACCGGGATTCAGCACCGAGCCGCAGCCCACCTCAACGTTGTCCCCCAGGATCGCGCCGAATTTTTTCAGCCCGGTCATCACCCGCTCCCCATTGCAGGAAACCGTGACCAGCGTCTTGTCGCTCTTCACATTGGAGGTGATGGAGCCTGCGCCCATATGCGCCTTATACCCCAGAATGGAATCGCCGACATAATTGTAATGCGGCACCTGCACCTTCTCCGAGAGGATAACATTTTTCAGCTCGGTGGAATTTCCCACCACAGCGCCGTCGCCGACGACAGCGCTTCCGCGGATAAAGGCGCAGTGCCGGATTTCCGCCCCCGCGCCGATAATCACGCCGTCCCCGATAAAGGCGGACGGGGCGACCGACGCGGTTTTATGAATCCATACCCCGGGACGGGGGGAATCGTATTCCTCCGGCGGCAGGGTCGGGCCGAGCTTTTCGATAAACTCCCGGATTCCAGCCAGCGCCTCCCACGGGTACTCTGCCGACGCCAGCAGCGGCGCGGCAAGGGTATGGCCCGGCTCAAACAGCGCGGACGGCAGCAATACTTCGATCAATTCGCTCATAGGACAACGGTCCCCTTTCTATGCTGTTTGGGCGGCGTCCGCCCCGGCCCCCACAATGGCCGTCCTCTTCACTTTATCATGTTCCGGCGGACAGCACAAGGGGAAAGCCCGCGAATTTTTCGCGGAGGAAAACTCTTTACAGAGGACGCGCGTTTTTATGCGGCGGAATACGTCTTTTATGAAAAAAGAGATTGATTGTTTTATAACAATACCTGTGGTAAAATATTGTCAGCGCCGCAAGGCAGCGTCCGGCGGAAAATCCGGGCGGGCGGCGCTGCAGTACATTTCAATCGCGCCGCAGGAAAAGGCCGGCGGAGGCCCTGCCCGGCGGCGCCCGTTTATGGAGAGGTTGTAATACTATGACGGCTGCACTGGAGACGACCGGCCTGTCCGTCCGACACGTCAGCAAATCCTTTGGCGACAAAAAAGCAGTGGACGACTTGAGCTTCGCCATGACCGAGCCCGGTGTCTTCGGCCTGATCGGTACCAACGGCGCGGGAAAGACCACCACCATCCGGATGATCCTTGGGGTGACTGACCGGGACGAGGGCGAGATTACCTGGAACGGCGGTCCGCTGAACCGCCGCACCGTGCGCTTCGGCTATATGCCGGAGGAACGGGGAATTTATCCGAAAATCCGGGTGTTCGACCAGCTGGTATATTTCGGCCGGCTGCGGGGGATGCCCCGCCGGGCGGCGGCCGACGCGGCAGACCGCTGGCTGAAGCGTCTGGAAATGACTGAATACCGGAATATGCCGGCGGAAAAGCTTTCCAAGGGAAACCAGCAGAAAATCCAGCTGATCGCCACTATCCTCCACGACCCGGAACTGATCTTTCTGGACGAGCCGTTCAGCGGGCTGGATCCGATCAACGCCGACGTTTTCAAGAGCGTACTCGCCGAGCTGATCGAGGATGGGCGATATATCGTGATGTCCAGCCACCAGATGACTACGGTGGAAGAATACTGCCGCGATCTGGTGATCCTTACCCAGGGCCGTACCGTGCTGCAGGGGAACCTGCGGGAAATCAAGGCGGGCTACGGGCACACCAACCTGTCGGTAATCTGCGGGCGGGATGTGCTGCCCCTCGCGGAAAAGCATGGGCTGCGGCTTTTGGAAAGAACGGCGGAGGGATACGAATTCAAAATTGACGGGGACGAACCGGCCCACGCCTTCCTGTCCGATCTGGTGGCGGAGGGCGTATATCCCGACCGTTTCGAGATTCGCGAGCCCTCGCTGCATGAAATCTTTGTGGAGAAAGTGGGGGCGGCGCAATGAAAGACATCGGCATCGTATTTCTGTTTACCTTAAAGGATAACGTCCGCAAAAAAGCGTTTATCCTTACCACCGCTCTGGTTCTTATCCTGATCGTCGTCGCCTGCGCCATTCCCGCGCTCACGGGCGGCGGGGAGGACGACGCGGCCGCTCCCGGCGCAGTCGACGTCGATCCCTCTACCGTAGAGAAGACCTCCGCCTGTTACCTGATCGACGAGGGAAACCGCATTCCCAGCGCAAAGGAAGCGCTCGCCGCCGCTCTCCCCTCCGTGGAATTCCGGGACGGCGACGCCGCGTCGATCGACCGTTACCGGCAGGAGATCGAGGAAGATAAAAGTCTCAGCATGATCGAAATCGCCGCCGGGGAGGACGGTCTTCCTCACATCCGGCTGTATGCGGCGGACTTTATGAGCGGGCTGTCTTCTTCCGCGGTATCGGAGACTCTCCGCGCCGCTTACGTTTCGGGCGCGTTGTCCGAAGCGGGCGTGTCGGAGGATATCGCCCGTCTCGCGCTGTCCGACCTGCCGCTGGAGCCGGTAACGGTCGGTAAAATGGACCTTTCCGGCTATATGCTGGGGATCGTGCTGGTGGCGATCATGTTCTTTGCGGTCTATTATTACGGCTATGGGGTGGCGATGTCGGTCGCTTCCGAAAAAACCTCCCGTGTGATGGAAACGCTGGTCATCTCGGCCAAGCCCTCCCATATCCTGCTGGGGAAATGCCTGGCAATGGGCGTGCTGGGACTGCTGCAGCTTTCCCTTTTCCTAATTGTGGGGGCGACCTGCTTCCAGCTGATGGTGCCTGCGGACTTTACCATCGGCGGAATGCCGCTCGCCCTGTCCTCCTTCACGCTCAGCTCAGCGCTGCTCATTCTTGTGTACTTCCTTCTGGGCTACGCGCTGTACGCCATGATCAACTCGGTCTGCGGCGCGACCGTCAGCCGGACGGAGGACCTCAACTCCGCGATGATGCCGGCGGTGCTGGTCAGCCTGATCTCCTTCTACGCCGCGTATATGACGATGCTGATGCCGGATAGCGGGATGAAACGGATCATGACCTATATTCCCTTCACATCCCCGTTCATCATGCCCTTCCGGCTGCTGAATGAAACGGTCGCGGCGGGGGATATCCTGATCTCGATCCTTCTCCTTCTGGTCGGAATCGTGCTGGTGGCCGCCGTGTCGATCCGCCTCTATTCCGCCTCGGTGCTGCACTACGGCTCCCGCCTGAAGCTGAAGGATCTCTTCACGCTGAAGGCGTAACAGCGCGTCTCTGCACGAGCGAAAAGTCCGAAGCCCCTTTCACGGAGCTTCGGACTTTTTCATTACGATGAGCAGCATCCGGCAGAAGTCCACGGCCTTTTGTCCGCCGCATTCCCTTTCTTATAAGCAAACCTCCCTGGGCAGGAACAAATCATGCAATATAGGACTTGACAAATGCCGACAAATGCGGTATAATCGCTGTAAAGAAAAAAACTTTACAGATTAAACGGCGGCGGACGCAAAAGAGGGTTGACGCATGGCGAAAAATATGGAAATCTCGTTTCTGTTCGATTTTTACGGCGATATGCTGACCGATAAGCAGCGGGACATGGTGGAGCTGTATTACAACGACGACCTCTCCCTTTCCGAAATTGCCGAAAACGAAGGCATCACCCGCCAGGGCGTCCGGGATTCCATTAAGCGGGCGGAGTCCCAACTGCTGGAGATGGAAGACCGTCTCGGCCTGGCCCGCCGCTTCCGCGAAATGCAGGAAGGCTTTGAAGCCATCCGTCTCGCCGCCCGGGATATTCAGGAGCTGAACAGCCGGTACAGCTATTCCCGGGAGATCGACGACCGGGTGCGGACCATCCTCGAGCTGTCCGAAAAGCTGAACGCCGTCTGACCGGCGCAGCAGGCCCCGCTTTTCCCGGCGGCAGGCCGCAGCAACCGTTATTTTGTAATAAAGGAGATTTACCGTGGCTTTTGAAGGTCTTTCCGATAAGCTCTCCGCCGCCTTTAAACGGCTGCGCTCCAAGGGAAAGCTGTCCGAGTCGGACGTCAAAGAGGCGATGCGCGAGGTGCGCCTCGCGCTGCTGGAAGCCGACGTAAACTATAAGGTCGCCAAGGACTTTACCAAAACCGTCACCGAACGGGCCGTCGGCTCGCAGGTGATGGAAAGCCTCACCCCCGCGCAGATGGTCATCAAGATCGTCAACGAGGAGCTGACCGCTCTGATGGGCGGGGAAGCCGCGCGGCTGGCGACCACCAACCATCCGCCCTGCGTCGTGATGATGTGCGGCCTGCAAGGCGCGGGTAAAACCACCCATTCCGGCAAGCTGGGCCGGATGCTGAAATCTCAGGGTCATCGTCCCCTGCTGGTCGCCTGCGACGTTTACCGTCCCGCCGCGATCACGCAGCTGCAGGTGGTCGGGGAAAAGGCGGGCGTTCCCGTGTTTGAGATGGGGACGGCGAATCCCGTAGACATTGCGAAAAAAGCCATCGCCCACGCGAAGGACCACGGCAACGACTATGTTATCCTCGATACGGCCGGCCGGCTGCATATCGACGAGCAGCTGATGGACGAGCTGAAAAATATCAAGGCCTCTGTCTCCCCGCAGGAAATCCTGCTGGTGGTGGACGCAATGACCGGTCAGGACGCGGTAAACGCCGCCTCCGCCTTTGACGAGGCGCTGGGCATCACCGGCGTGATGCTGACCAAGCTGGACGGCGACACCCGCGGCGGCGCGGCCCTCTCCATCCGGGCGGTGACCGGCAAGCCAATCAAATTCGCCGGCATCGGCGAGAAGCTGGATGAGCTGGAGGTATTCCATCCCGAGCGGATGGCCTCCCGTATCCTCGGGATGGGGGACGTGCTCTCCCTGATCGAGAAGGCGGAGCAGCAGATCGACCGCAAGCAGGCCGAGGAGCTCGCCCGCAAGATGCAGGAAAACAAGTTCGACCTCAACGACATGCTGGACCAGTTCGCCCAGATCAAAAAAATGGGCAACATCAAAAGCATGCTGGGGATGCTTCCCGGGGTAGGCAAGCAGCTGCAGGACGTGGATATCGACGAGCGTCAGTTCGACCGGGTGGAGGCGATCATCCTTTCCATGACCCCGGCGGAACGGGAGAAGCCCGACATCATCAACCCCTCCCGCAAGCGGCGGATCGCGGCGGGCTGCGGGATGAAGGTGGAGGATGTCAACCGCCTGCTCAAGCAGTACGATACCATGCGCCAGATGATGAAGCAGATGCGGGGCATGGGCAAGGGTAAAAAAGGACTTCGAGGGATGCCCAAAATGCCCCCTATGCCGCCGATGGGCGGCGGCCGTCGCGGCTTCTGAACCGCCCGGCGCGATAACGGAATTCTGCCATAAGGTTCCCCTTACTGGTTGAAGATATTTTTATTGAGAATTGTTGGAGGTACAGACATGGCTGTCAAAATCAGACTGCGCCGGATGGGCGCGAAGAAAAACCCGTTTTATCGCATCGTGGTGGCGGATTCCCGCTATCCCCGCGATGGCCGTTTCATCGAGGAAATCGGCTACTACAACCCGCTGGTCGAGCCGGCGGAAATCAAGGTCGACGCCGAGAAGGCGCAGAAGTGGATCGCCAACGGCGCTCAGCCGACCGACACCGTAAAGGACCTGCTCAAGAGAGCGGGTATGTAATCCAAAGCGGAGATACAAATAAAGGACAGAGGGCTCCGGCGGACTCGTTCCCGCCGAGGACTCCTATCAGCAAAGAAGGGGGTTAATGCCATGAAAGAACTTTTGGTATCCATCGCAAAAGGTCTCGTTGAAGATCCCGACGCCGTCGTTGTGGAGCAGGACGAGCCTGCCGAGGACGGCACCATTGTGTTCCATCTACATGTTGCACCCGACGATATGGGACGCGTCATCGGCAAACAGGGCCGTATCGCCAAGGCGATACGCACGGTCATGCGCGCCGCCGCCACCCGTCAGGAAACCCGCGTATCGGTCGAGATCGACTGATCGGGGCTGAACAGCCCGGCGCGTTTTCCCCGTTGGGAAATCCCTCCGCGCGCGAACCATGCGCAGCAATCCCGGACGAGCAGTTCGTTCGGGATTGTTTATTGCCCATGGAAATCCCAACACAGCCGCTTTTGCGAAAAAAAGCAAAAAAAGGCCTTTTCTTTTCCCTCCTAAGCCGATATACTAAGCTGTTGAAAACGGCCGTCGCGCTGCGCCGCAGCGATATTGCCGTCCATTAGAAAGGATGAAAGCTCATGCAATACGAAGCGTTGGACATTACCGTCGATTACAGCCGCGCCGGCGTGGCCTGTAAGGGTCATCCCCGTCTGTATGCCTACCTGCGGGATCCCTCTCCGGAGATGTCTCCCCCGCCCCGCCCGGCCCTGGTGATCTGCCCCGGCGGCGGATATTTCGGTACCTCCGACCGAGAGGCGGAGCCGATCGCCCTGCGCTTTCTGTCCATGGGCTTCCAGTGCTTTGTCCTGCGATACACGGCGGTTGGGGAATCCAGCTTTCCCGGCTCCCTGCTGGAGCTCGCCGCGTCGGTCGCGCTGGTACGGGGCCGGGCGTCGGAATGGAATATCGACCCGAACCGGATCATTGTCATGGGCTTTTCGGCCGGCGGTCATCTGGCGGCCAGCCTGGGTGTGTTCTGGAACAAAGACTTTGTGAGCGATCCGCTTGGACTGAAAAACGAGGATATCCGGCCGAACGGGATGATCCTCGGCTATCCGGTTATCACGTCGGGCGAGTATGCCCACCGGGATTCCTTCGTCAATCTGCTCGGCGACCGGTATGAGGAAAACCTCGCGCTGGTTTCGCTGGAAAACCAGGTGTCGGCGGACACGCCGCCGACTTTCCTTTGGCATACCTGGGAGGACACCTGCGTCCCCGTAGAAAATTCCCTCCTTCTCGCCGGCGCTCTCCGCCGGAACGGCGTCCCGCTGGAAATGCACATCCTGCCGTGGGGCTGCCATGGGCTGGCCCTCGCCACAGAGGAAACCAATATCGCGGTGGACTCCTGCAAAAACTGGCCGGAATGGGCCGAACGCTGGATTCGGGATTTGTAAGGTTCCGCTAAGCGGATTGTATTTACATAAGGCGGCCTCCGGGTTTTGTGAAATCCGGAGGCCGCCTCTTTTTCCGTGTAGGCCCTGTTGCTTTTTGTCGATTATATGGTATAATTTTCCTATATCTAGATAAATCTGTATTTTATGGAGGAAAATACTATGCCTGGCAATAGTAATCTTCGTATGTCGCGGGCCGGAAAGACGGATGAATTCTATACGCAGCTTTCCACGATTGAAGATGAACTGCGCCACTACCGTTCCTATTTCAAGGACAAGATCGTATTCTGCAACGCGGACGACCCGGCCGTCGGCGAGGATGGTCAAGATCATTTTGGAGACGGCCTGGGCGGCTACACCAGCAATTTTTTTCGCTATTTCCAGTTGAATTTTTCACAGCTTGGCATTAAAAAGCTAATTACCACCCATTATGAGGCGAACAAGCCCAGCTACAAATTTGAGATTGTCAGCAACGACAGGGGCGAACAAATCCGGCTGCCGGATTATGTGAAAACGCCTTTGGAGGGAAACGGCGACTTTCGTTCCCCCGAATGCCTGGCTCTGCTCGAGGAATGCGATATCGTGGTCACGAACCCGCCTTTTTCCCTGATGAAGGAGTATCTGCCGTTGATGGTAAACAGCGGAAAGCTGTTCCTTGTATTGGGAAATATGAACCATATCACATTCAAGGAAATTTTTCACTACTTTAAAGACGAGAAAATGTGGCTCGGTTGCAACAGCGGCCACTTTTGGTTCCGTGTCCCGGATTATTACGAGGAAAAACAAACAGATTTCAAAATAGACGAACACGGTCAAAAATGGCGGCGCATGGGCAATATCTGCTGGTTTACCAACATGGATATTGAAAAACGGCACCAACCGCTGGATTTGTATATGCGCTACACACCGGAAAAGTACCCGGCTTATGAAACATATGATGCGATTGATTGCGAGCGGTACAGTGAAATTCCTGGGGATACAGATAAAATCCTAGGTGTTCCAATTACATATCTGGCCTATCACTGTCCGGAACAGTTTGAAATATTGGGAAAATTCGATGGCGGATCTATCACAAATGATCTTGATTTAGCAAAGCCTGTTGTGGATGGAAAATCCAGATATAAGAGAATCGCAATCCGAAATAGAAATTCCAAAAAGGCAGGTGAGGGCGCATGAACATCAACCGTATACAGGTAACTATCCGGGAACTGATTGACGGCTATGAGGAAAAAGGAGCCGACGGCGTCGAGGGCGTCGTAGCCTATGGCGGCGGACTGGACGTGCGCCCTGCTTATCAGCGGGAGTATATCTATCCCGCCAGGGACCGGGACGAGGTAATTCGTTCTGTCAAAAAGGGCTTTCCCCTCAACGTGATGTATTGGGCAAAAGCCGGAGATGGGCGATATGAGCTGATGGACGGCCAGCAGCGCACCATTTCCATCTGCCGCTACGCGGCGGCAAAGGAGGAGGCAAACCGCAAAAGCTATGAACAGTGCTATTCCGTCGATAACCTTTACTTCTTCAACCTGCAAGCCGATCAGAAGCGGAAAATCCTGGATTATGCGCTGGATGTTTACATCTGCGATGGAACGCCGTCCGAGGTGCTGGACTGGTTCAAAATCATCAACATTGCGGGCAAGGTATTGTCCCCGCAGGAACTGCGGAATACCTCTTATACCGGCCCCTGGCTGTCGGACGCAAAGCTGCATTTCTCCAAGCCCAACTGCGCCGCCTATCACATGGCAAAGGACTATATGAACGGTTCTCCGCTTCGCCAGGAATATCTGGAAACGGCAATCGAATGGATTTCCGCCCGAGATGGCCTGAACACCGTCGAGGAATATATGGCGCTTCATCAGCACGACGAAAACGCCAACCAAATCTGGATTTATTTCAAGCGCGTCGTCGAGTGGGTTCAGACCATCTTTCCCGTCAGACGCAAGGAAATGAAGGGCCTCGAATGGGGCCTGCTTTACAACGCGTTCAAAGATGCGGCGTTAGACCCCGACCGGCTGGAACGGGAAATAAAAGTCCTCATGATGGACGACGACGTAACCAACAAAAAGGGGATTTATGCTTATGTTTTAACCCGCGAGGAACGTCATTTGAATATCCGCGCCTTTACGGAAAAGCAGAAAAGGGAAGCCTACGAGCGACAAAACGGCGTCTGTCCGGACTGCAAACAGCCCTTTTCGTTCGAGGAAATGCAGGGCGACCATATTACGCCCTGGAGCAAAGGCGGGCATACGACTTCAGACAACTGCAAAATGCGCTGCGCCGACTGTAACCGCCGCAAAAGCGACATATAATCGGAATTTCCCCATTATTTTTCCTCGTTTTGCGACGTATTGGCTTCCTTCTTCCCCCGCTTTTTCTCCCACTGGGCCTTCCAATACTCCCGCAGGTCGCGGGTGGCGGAGGTTTTTCCCCGCCGATCCATGTGCGGGAAGGCGCTGAGCATCCGGCGCTGGAGCGAACGGGTGCTGGCAATCGCGTCCGTCCGTTTCCGCTTCAGCTCGTCGGCCGCGTCGGCCAGCCGGCGGCGGAGGTCCTCCTCCGGGAGCGCTCGCCATTCCGCCATCCGGTCTCTCCGCTCGGCGGCGCGCCGTTCGCTGTGCAGGGCGTATTTCGCATACGCTTCCTCCAGCCTGCCGATCACCGCCTCCTTGGACGGAAGCTCGATGCTTTCCAGATGCTCGCGGATCAGCTCGGCCCACTTATCCAGCTGTTCCAGCTTGTTCCCGATGGCCCGCGCGACATGAACCGACACGGCGAGGTCGGCGAGGAACAGCGCCCCCAGCCCGCCCGCCAGCAAAGAGGGCAGCCAGCCCGCCGCCCCATACAACCAGGCGACCAGCCTTTCAAAAAACGGCTGCACCCAATAGATGAATACCGTTGCCAGCCCGCCCCATGCCAAGGAAATATGTAAACAGATCCGGCCGTTCAGGTTAAAGCGATGCTGGGAGTAATCCCACCACCGGGCGTGAAACAGCTTCTCCATCGCCCAGGAGGTGAAATACTCCACCGCTGAGGCGAGCGCCGCCCCGGCGAGAAACACCACCGGCAGGGCCAGGAAAAGAGTGTCTACCCCGTCCCGCACCGGGATCAAAAGAATCAGCATCAGCAGCACGCCGCAGCCGTAGATCGGACAGATCGGCCCGTTCAGGAAACCGCGGTTTACAAAATGCCGCTCGTTATAGGAACAGAGGACGGTTTCCATCACCCAGCCGCAGAAGCTGTAGATGAAAAAATACAGGATCATGTCCACCAACGGGTAGGGCATCGGTTCATCGACTCCTTTGCGCCGTCCGGCAGAGCTCCGGGCGGCGGTTTGCTTTTATATCCTGAATCCGGATCAGCGTCCGGCGGCCAGGGCAGCGGCCGGGGCGGCAGCCAGAGAAATAAAGGCCCCCATATTCCCCCGCCGTCCTCCGGTCGCCCGGTGGGACCAGAAAACGTCGGGGCGACAGCGGGTACACAGGTCAGTCACGGTGATATTGTCCGGGGACAGGCCGGCCGCCAGCAAAATCCGACGGTTGATCTCCCACAGATCGACATGATATTTTCCGTTTCCATCCTCCGACCAGCAACGGTGATCCGTCTCCTCCATGCCGGCGAATGTCTCGTATACCGGCGCGTCCACCTCAAAGCAGCAAAAACCGATGGAGGGACCGATTCCGGCGAGGATATCCTCCCGCCGGCAGCCGTAATCCCGGCGCATCCGTTCCACCGTCGCCGCACCGATCCGAGCGGCCGTCCCCTTCCAGCCGGCATGGGATGTCCCCACCACCCGGCGGATCGGGTCGAGGAAAAACAGGGGCACACAGTCGGCGTACTGGGTGCAGAGCGCCACATCCGGCTCGTCGGTCAGCAGGCCGTCGATATCGGCATACCCTTTCTCACGGGTCACGCCCCGTCCCCGGTCGGCCGCGGTCACATTCCGGATCGTGGTATGGTGCTCCTGCGCGGAAACCACGACATTTTTCGCCGCCACCCCGATCGCCCCGCAGAACCGTTCAAAATTTTCCCGGACCGCCGCCGGATCGTCTCCCCGGCTGTAGCTCAGGTTCATGCTTTCGCAATCCCCGCCGCTTACTCCCCCCAGCCGGGTAGAGAACCCATGACGGACAAAGGGAAACGCATCAAAGGAGGGGAAGGTATAATACGGGATATCGCCGAGAGGATCTTTTGTAATATGAAGCGCCAGCGTCCGGCTTTCCGGGAACGTCATGCAGCCATCGTCCTTTCCTTGGTTGTCGATTCGGTTCGGCTTTTCCGGTTATAGATTCTGTATCACCACATATCGCAGCACGCTCGCCACCCCCGAGAGGATAATCAGCAGCACCGGAGAGACCTTCCGCCAGAGCAGGAGAAAGGTAAGCACAGCAAGCAACAGGCCAAAAGCGCTGAACCGCACCGGAGCGCCGCCCAGCAGGTTGGGCAGCTCGGAGCCCGCCACGGTGAGAAAAAGCATATTCAGCGCGGTCGCCCCCACCATCCCGGCCACGGCGGGCCGGATGCCGGTCATCCCCGCCCTCACCAGCTTACTGTCCCGCACGGCAAAAAAGAACCGCGCCGCCAGCAGGGACAGGAGCAGACTGGGCAGGGTCACCCCGATCGTGGCCACCACCGCGCCCAAAACGCCGCCCGCCCGTGTCCCCGCAAAGGTGGCGGCGTTGATGGCGAGCGGGCCGGGCGTCATCTGGGATATAGCGACGATATCGGACACTTCGGCCGCCGTCATCCAGCCGGTCGCCGCCATCTCCTGCTGGATGAGGGGAAGCATCGCCATGCCCCCGCCGAAGGACAGCGCGCCGATTTTCAAAAACGTCCAGAAAAGCTGCCAGTACAGCATCAGGCGACTCTCCTTCCGGCCAGGGAGGAGACCGCGTGGACAACAAGCCCGAGCAGCAAACCAGCGAGGATCAGGAGCACCGCGTCCAAACGGGTCAGCAGGGCCGCCGCCAGCGCGCCGGCAAAAACCAGCGACGTCCAGGCGCACCGTATCCGCCGTTTCCGCCGGGAAAGCAACGTTTCCTCCTTCTGCTGGTGTTCGTCTCCGGCGGACGGCGGAGGAACGCTTTCCCCAATAGAATCCACCCCCACGATCGCCGCCCTTCCGAGCGAAACGGTCGCCCAGGCAAGCAGACCGCACACGCAGGCCTGAATTCCTTCCATCGCCGCTGCGACATAGGGGTTGGCGCGAAACCAGGTATAGCACGCGGCGATTACCGACATCACAAACAGAGGAGGCAGCGTCATCCCCAGCCCCGCGAGCAGCCCGCCCTTCACCCCGGCCGCACGGTAGCCCGCCATCACCGAGGCGTTCAGCCCGATCGGCCCGGGCAGGGACTGGGCGACAGCCAGCGCGTCGATCATCTCCTCCTCGTCGAGCCAGCGGCGCTTGCGGGCGTAACATTCGCTGATCAGGGAGATCATCGCATAACCGCCGCCGATAGTGACCAGCCCGATCTTCAGAGTCTCCCCAAAAATAGCCAGCAGCTTCCGCGTGTCCGTCCGTCTTGCCGGTGGGCCAGGCGTCGCGCCGTCCGCGTTCGGTTTATCCGGAGAGGGAACCTCCGCCCTATTCTCCCCCTCCGGCGGCTCAAAAGGGCCGACGGCTCCTCCCTTTTCGCTGTTTTTATTGTTTTTATCTTTCCCGTCCACCGCGGCGTCCCGGCAGGCCTGCGCCAGGCGGTCCACCACCGTGTCCCGGCCGAAACGCTCCAGGGTCAATGCCCGGATGCGGGCGGGGTCGTATTGCCCGATCGTATCCCGCATGGAGCGCATCGCCTGCGCCATGGCCTCGGGATCATCCACCGGCGTTAAAAGGCCAATTTCCTCGGTCACGATATCCAAGGGGCCGCCGCAGCGGGTGCTGATCACCGGCTTACCGCAGGCCGCCGCTTCGTTGAGCACACAGGAAAGGGTTTCCACCCGGGAGGAGCAGACGAAACAGTCGCAGCCATTCATATAATCCGCCGCCTGCTCCCGGGGAACCGCCCCAACCAGACGGCAGGAATCGGACAGGCCCAGCTCGTCAATCAACGTCTGCAGCGCGTCCTGCTGCCCTCCAACGCCGGCAATCTCCAGCACGGCGGGGCGGGAATCCCGGGATTCCCTCTCCCGCAGCCGGGCAAAGGCCCGGATCAGGGTGTCGTAGCCCTTGATCGGCCGAAGCTGTCCCATCGCACGGAATACAAACGGTGTTTCCGCCATATCCGATGCCGGAGCCTCGTCCCGCTTTGCGGCCTTCTCCGCCGGGGCGAATACCCGGCCGTCCACCGGATCGGGAATGATCCGGGTCTCCCCGGCCGGTTCCATAACCTCCTTCAGCGCGCCGCTCACGCAGGCGTTCACCCGCGCCGCCTTCATCACGGCGTGAAGGCGGCGAAGCGCCGGGCTGTCCGCCGGTTCGGTGAGAACATACGAGGAATGCTCCATAAAAAACAGCGGCAAATGATGCTTTCTGCAGAGGGCGATCGCCTCGTACCCGTGCAGGGAGGAACGCAGGTTGACCACGTCCGGCCGGCCCCATTCCTTTTCGATCCGGCGGTATAACGCTTCCAGCATCCTGGAACGCTGGAAGCAGCGTCCCCGTTCCCAGCGGGGGGTGAGGTTGGGACGGGTATAGGTATAGGTCAGCACCCCGTTCACCATCTCCCGGCGGACGCCGTTATGGCCGGGATGAAAATCGTTTCCCACGCTGACATGGGCGACCGCGACCTCAAAGCCGCGTTCAGCCAGCGCCTCCGCCTGCTCCTTATAAAAGGTGCCAAGCAGCGGTGCGCCCGGCGTCGGATACCAGGAAGGGATCATCAGGACTTTCAACGCGTATCCACCTCTCCTTCCGCCATACACGGCGGCAAAGCGGCGACAGCCGGATTTCCCGGCTGCGTCTTGGTTCATCCGGCGGCGTTTCCAAAAGGAACGGCAGCACCGTCTCTATTTCGTTATTATAGCCCCCTCTGCCGGGAAAGCGCAACCCTTGAAGCAAAAATGAACGGAATATTTCGGGGAGGAGCGCTCCCCCGCTGAAAAAAAGAAAAAACCGTTGCCTTTTCCGACCCTTTCCCTATATAATGAAAGCGCGGCAAACGCGGCGGGCGTGTGCCTTTTGAGCGCGTCCTATCCATCGACAAAGGAGGATTTCATCTTGCGATTGTTGTTTAAACAGCGGTTCTTTTCCTGGTTCGACAGCTACGACATCTACGACGAGAGCGGCAACACGGTTTTTACAGTGGAGGGAAAGCTCAGCTGGGGGCATACCCTGCATATCCTGGACCGGCAGGGCCGCCATGTCGGGACGGTTAAAGAGGTCGTCATGACCTTCCTGCCGAAATTTGAATTGTATGTGGGCGGTCAGTATGTCGGACGCATCGCCAAAGATTTCCGGCTTTTTCAGCCCTCCTATACCATCGACTTCAACGGATGGAGCATTTCCGGCGACATTTTGGAATGGGATTATACGATCCATGACATCGCCGGACGCCTTGTGGCCTCCGTGAGCAAGGAGCTGCTGCATTTCACCGACACCTACACCATCGACGTTGAGGACGCCAACGACGCCCTGTACGCGCTGATGGTCGTTCTGGCGATTGACGCTGAAAAATGTTCGAGGGGGTAGAATCTCCGGTAGAGTCTACAGAAAATCCTCCGGCAGAGTTCTCCGTCTTCTGACAGCAAAGCGGCCCGCAGAATACTCTGCGGACCGCTTTATTATGTCGTTGGGTCAGTCGTTGACTTTCTTGCCCTCCAGATAATTGTTCATCTGGTTCAGCATTCTCTGCACGTCGCTGGCTTTGACGGTATAGGCGTCGCCGCCTTCAAGCTGGCAGAGATAGATGCTCGCGCTCTGCTTATAGAACCGGGCAACGACCGGGCTGGACGATGTGTCGATCGGCTTAAGGGTGAACGTCACGTCCGGATCGCCGGAGGGCGTTTTGTCGGTGTCGCCGTACCGGTCTACCCGCATGAATATCTGATACAGAGTGCGGAAATCCCCGGTCGGATATACCGTACCGTCCACTGTGACCTTGAGCTTGTCGTCGTTCTCGGTTTCATCCGGGAAATGCTCCAGCTGGAAGGTTGTCTCCTTGCCATCGGCCGAAACGCTGATGGAGGCCACGTCGGTAATGTTGGCCATAAACAGGAATTTGCCCAGCATATCCCCGTATTGAACCTCCGCCCAGCCCACGGAGGAAGGATTGATGGTATACACCGCGTCGTAATCGTCGACCAGGGCGTAATAATTGCCGTCTTCGTCCTTTCCGCCAAGCCGGATGGTGTGGGTGGTCTTATTGTAATACACCGTGGAGGTGTTTCCGTCGTCATCGGTACTGGAGGTTTGGATTGCCAGCGTCAGCTCTCCGACCGAATAGGGGTCGTCCAGGCCATAGGTCTTCCGCTCCTCCTCGGTGGGATGCGCCTTGACCGCCTTCACCGCACTCAGTGTGGTGGCGCTGCTGAAGGTGGACTGCACGCTCTCACTCGGATCGACCCCATACACCTTCGGTGACGAAGTGACATAGGTAAACGTCGACAAACCGGCGGGATCCCCCTCCTCATATACCCGGAAGGAGAAGGGCTTCGCCGCGCGAACCGTTCCGCTCAGGTTCATGCCGTACACCATCGCCTGTCCGTTCTCGTCGTCCTCCCGCGTTGCGGGCGCGGTGATCAGCGAGGTGCCGATATAGTCCTCCGGATTCTTCAGGAGTACCGTGCTCAGCCCGCTTCCAGCGATATAAATCGCCTCGTCGGTGCTGACCCGCACATAATACCCATCCTTCACCGGATTCTCATTTCCCAGTTCGACGGTAGCGGTCGTCCCATCGGCATAGGTGATTTCCGCCGTCGCCTGCGGGTCATCCAGGCCGTAATCAGCCGCGTTTTCGGCATTGTCCGCCACCTTCCGGCTGGCGGTCATAGTGGCGAGGTTGCTGGTCAGGGTGCTGAGAGCCGAGGTGTTCACCGGCAGGTCCTCAAACCCTTCTACCAGCAACTGTCCCTCCTCATCCGGCGAGATGGTATAGGCGAGCTCCCCCCGGCGGATAACGACCTTAGACACCGGATCACTGACGGTTTTTCCGTCCGCGTCGGTCGACTTGTCGAGCATGGTGATCGTGGAGGAACTGGCGGTTGTGGAAGACTCCTCCCCCTCCTTCTCCGGAAGAAGGAAGAGCAGCCCCAGCAGAAGGCCGATCAGGGCCAACACCGCCACCCCTGCGATAATCAGGGTACGAACCTGCTTGCTCATAGACGTCTCCTCCTGAGGAAGACCACCAGACAAACAATCAACAGCGCCAGCGGAATCGCAATCACGAACACGACCAGGAAAATATACGCCTGGCTGGTATTAAACTCCAGCTTGGTTCGCTCCAGCGGTTTGTTGGAAATCTGGACGGAGGACTCATTGTGGGTCACACCGTTGGCAAGGCCCAGCAGCAACTCCTCGTTATAGACCGTAGACATTTCGGTAACGCTACTCATGAACATCTGATTGCTTCCGAACACGAGAACGTTGGTCTCGATCTTGTTGTTGTCGCTGTCGTAGTCCCATTTCACAGCCATCGCGGCGCCGGAGATCGGGTACTCGTCCGCGTCAAACGCCTCGGGCGTAGCCGCCTCTTCCCCCTCGCCGGTTTCGGAAAGCGCTTCTTCCATTTTGATCAGTTTGGCGCTTTCCGGGAAGGTGACCAGCGGAACGTTAAACAGGGAGTTCTGGTTATTGTTCTCCTTATTGGTCAGAATCTGGCGGGTAACGGGCATTAATACGCGCTGTCCGGAAATATCGCCGGTATAGTCGCTCGAACCAACGTCGCCGTAGACATGATACGGGTTCATATAATAAACCCGGCTGCTGCTGGTCTCCTGAATCAGATGATCGGTAACCTCCAGCCCGTACTCTATATTCAGGAAATCGTACAGAGTGGGGCAGGATGCCTGATAATTGACAACCACCATCAGCTGGCGGCCCAGCTTACCGTCGTTGTCCAGCCAGTCGCGCAGCCGTTCGATCTCCGAATCGCTGTAATCCTTGGTCGGGGCGGCGATGATCGCCATCACGGCATCCTCGCTGAATTCCTCCGAACCGGTGATGTCCAGCTCGGTAAGAGAATAATTGTTGATCTCCAGAATGGACTGAATACCGGCAATCGTGTTGGAATCCTCGCTGTGGCCTGTCAGCAGCAGCACCTCGGGCGTCACATCGCTGGTCACCATGGCCAGGCGGGAGGCCATCACCTGCTCCACCTTGGACTCATAATCGCTGACCTGGCCGGTATAGTAATACATGCTGTCATCGGCCGTGTACATGTCGTTGAAATTGGTCTTCTGGTGCCGGGTTTCGCCGCAGAAGAGCATCACGTCGTAATAGGTGGGGCTATATTTCTCGTACTTCTTGGCGGCCGTCGGATCGCCGTAGATATCCACATAGGTCGTCTTAATCTTTCCGCCGGACAGGGATTCGTACTGCCGGGTCAGCTCATAGAACTGCTTGAGCAGATCGTTGAGCGCGTCGCTCGACAGGTTCGGGTTCTTGATGTCGGATTCCTCGGCAAACACCACGATCTCGACGTCCTTATCGACCGCTTTGACCACTTCCTTGCTTTCGTCGGTCAAAGTAAACAGCTTATCGGAGGTCAGGTCGATATTCAGCGGGAAACGGTCGGAAAGGATATTCGCCACGATGTTGATCAGCACGATTACGACCACGACCACAACCGTCAGCGCGGTCGCCATGCCTCCGTAGCGCAACTTACGGGTATCCCTGTGGATCTTTTCCTTTTTTCTTTTCTTCTTTCCGTCTTTTCCGCTTTGCCCGTCTTCGCTGTCCGTTTCATCGGATTCTTCTTCCTCCGAGAACAGCTCTTCAGAGGATTCCTCCCCGGTCTCAGCGGCAGTCTCTTCGGCGGCAACGGCCTCTTCATTTTCGGTTGCCAGCTCCGCAGCAGCCTCGTCCGCCGGGACGGTATTTTCCTCTGCCGGAAGGGATTCGCTGGGATTCAGCCCCTCGCGCTCCGGCGTGTTGTCGTTTTTCAAGCTCATGCTCCTTTCCTGCTTTTAAGGAAGTATAATTGCTGCCGGGGCCGGATCAGCTCCATCTCTTGCTGTCCAGCACGCGAACCGTCAGGAACAGGAACAACGCCTGCATGCTCAGGAAGAAGATCACGTTCGCGTAGTCCAGAATCCCGGTGGTGAATTCCGAATATTTCTGAGAAACCGACAGGAAATCGATCACCGTCTTTACGGCCGTGATATTGGAGAAGATGCTGGAGAGGGTATCCATCATAATCAGGATCACCGAAACGCCGAGGGTACAGATCGCGGCGATCAGCTGGCTCTCGGTCAGGCTGGAAATCAGCAGGCCGATCGAAATGACCACGCCGCCCACCATCAGCAGGCCGAGGAAGTTGCCGAACACCACACTCCACGACGGCGTCACTTGGAAGGCGATTACCACCGCAAACACCAGCGTAATCAGGAGGGAAACAGCAAACATCAGCAGCGCGGCGAAAAATTTTCCAAATACGATTCCGGTCAGGCTGACCGGGGAGGTCAGCAGCGCCTGGTCGGTGCGCTGCCGCTTTTCATCGCTGAACAGCCGCATGGTCAGGATCGGCAGCACCAGCATGACAATGGTGAACAGGTTGCCGAACACATAGGACAGATCGCTGCTGCCGGAATAAATATTGAAGGCAAAGAAGAAATAGCCGGACGCGCAGGCAATCACCGCCAGCACGACATAGCCAACCGGAGAGGTGAAAAAGGATTTAAATTCCCTTTTGAATATGGCACCCATCAGGCGCGGCCCCCTTTCTTGCTTTTTCGCAGAGTAGGAAGATTTTCACGGGTCAGGGAAACGAACACGTCCTCCAGCGTCATTTCCATGGAGCGCATCCCCATGATCGCCCAGTTCCGGGCCGCCAGGCGGGTGGATATCTCGCGGCGCACATCCTCCCCTTCCTTCGGGGTGACCGCGAATTCAAACACGCCGGGCTCCTTTTCGCCGAGGGAGGCCACATGCTCCACGCCGGGCACACGGGTGAGAAGAGCGTATGCGTCCTCCTCGCCGCCGGCGACCCGCAGCAGCAGACGGCGGTCGCTGGAGTACCGTTTGGTCAGCTCCGCGGCGGTGTCGTCCGCTACAAGCTGGCCCTGGTTGATGATGATGATCCGGTCGCAGACCGCCTCGATCTCCTGCAAAATGTGGGAGGAGAGGATGACGGTATGATGCTTTCCAAGGTTTTTAATCAGGGTGCGGATTTCGATGATCTGGTTCGGGTCGAGGCCGACGGTCGGCTCGTCCAGAATCAGCACCGGCGGATTGCCGATCAGCGCCTGCGCGACGCCGACCCGCTGCCGGTAGCCCTTGGACAGGTTCTTGATAAGCCGTCCGTACACGTCGGTGATTTTCATCAGCCGGCAGATCTCCGCGATATGTTGGGCGCGGGGCAGGGCGCATTTCTTAAGATCGTACATGAAGTCCAGATATTCCCGCACGGTCATATCCAGATACAGCGGCGGCTGTTCCGGCAGGTAGCCGATGCTCGCCTTCGCCTGATTGGGATTTTCCAGGATATCGAAGCCGTTGATCTTTGCCGAACCGCCGCTGGCCGACAAATAGCCGGTCAGTATGTTCATGGTGGTGGATTTTCCCGCGCCGTTCGGCCCTAGGAAGCCGACGACCTCGCCCTCATCCACCGTGAAGCTGATATTGTTCACAGCCAGATGGCTGCCATATCGCTTCGTCAGGTTTTGTACCTCGATCATGGATAGCGTTCCCTCCTGAGTTTTCATAGTCGCGGACCCGGGCCGCCGGGACCCGGATTCCGTTTTACCCACACTACCTTTTATTTTAGCGGGACGGGTCTGCCGAATTGTAAACAGTCTTTAAAGCTTGTGTGTGCATCGTGTGATTTTTAGGCAAACCCTTCAGTTTTTCTTAACTTGACTATTATATCATCGTGTGCAGCGCTTTGCAATCACGAGTTTTTCCAGCAAAGCCGGTGGAAATCCCGGCGCAGGCGCGTTATAATAAATCCGGCAAGGCCGGATTTATCCGCCCGGTATTCCCTTATTGTAATAGAATAAACCGGCGTGGGAAAACCACCTTCTTTTCTGTCCCGCCAAGGCGGCAAAGCCGAACCGCCGGAGCTTCTATTGCTTCCAACAAGAACGGAGAAGAGCGTAACAGCGTAAAAAATACGAGCAAAAATACGATTTTTCACGAAGAAATGGAGATTCTTATGCGTCTGCTTCATCTTGCCGACCTGCATCTGGGAAAAAGCCTGCTGGAGGCTCCCCTGCTGGAGGATCAGCGGTATATTCTGAACCAAATCACCGCGCTGGCGGTGGAAAACAGCGTCGATGCGGTCCTGATCGCCGGCGACGTCTACGACCGCTCCATCCCGCCCGCCGAGGCGGTGGAGCTGCTGGACGAATTTCTGAGCGGCCTGAGCGAGCGGGGAATCGCCGTGCTGGCGGTATCAGGAAATCATGATTCGCCCGAACGGCTGGATTTCGGCAGCCGCCTCTTCGCCAGCCGGGGAGTACATATCGCCGGCCGGTACGACGGCGCGGTGCGTCCCGTCACGCTGGAGGACGAATACGGCCCGGTCCGGGTTTATCTTCTTCCCTTCCTCCGCCCGGCGGTGGTGAATGCCCGTCTGGGCTGCGCTGCCTCCAATACCGACGAGGCGGTACGGGCCGCGCTGGCCGGCCTGCCCGAACGGCCGGAGGAACGCAGCGTGCTGATCGCCCATCAGTTCGTCTGCGCGGGCGGGCAGGACCCGGAGCTCTGCGAATCCGATACGGTCTCGGTCGGCGGGAGCGACCGGGTGGACGTTTCCTGGTTCGACGGGTTTGATTACGTCGCCCTCGGCCATCTCCACCGCGCTCAGCGGATCGGACGGGATACGGTGCGGTACGCCGGCTCCCCCCTGAAATACTCCCTGTCCGAAACCCGCCATGTCAAAAGCGCGCCGCTGGTGACGCTGGGCCGGAAGGGCGATGTCACGACGACGCTTCTCCCCCTCGTTCCCCGACGGGAGCTGCGGAAGCTCCGCGGGCGGCTGGACGAGCTGCTCGCCGCCGGGCGGGAGAAGGCCGCCGATCCGGAAAACGACGACTATATCCACGCCGTCCTGACCGACGAAGCGCTTGATCCGGCTGAACGGCTCCGTACCGTGTACCCGAACCTTCTGCATGTGGAGCTTCAGCCCCCTGAACGCACGATAAGGGAGGAACCGTCCGCCGATCCTCTCGCCCATAAATCGGAGTCGGAGCTGTTTGAGGAATTCTTCGCCCAGGTAAACGGCGTTCCTCTCTCCGACGAGCAGCGGATCATGCTGGACGAGGTGATCCGCACGGTCCGCGATAAAGAAGAGGGCGGCGCCTGACCGCTTTTTCCACCCATATAGAAAGGACGACAGCCTATGAAGCCGCTGGTACTGACCATGAGCGCTTTCGGTCCCTACGCCGGGATATGCACGGTGGATTTCACCAGGCTGGGCGGACGGGGGCTTTTTCTCATCACCGGAGACACCGGCGCGGGGAAAACCACCATTTTTGACGGCATTTCCTACGCGCTGTTCGGGGAAACCAGCGGCAGCAGCCGGGGCGGGGAGGGGCTGCGGAGCGATTTTGCCGCCCCGGTGACGGAAACCTATGTCTCCCTGACCTTTGAGCACCGGGGAGAGTGGTACGCTGTGCGCCGCAGCCCGGAATATTCCCGTCCTAAGCTGCGGGGGGAGGGGCTGACCCGGCAGCCCGCGTCAGCGGAGCTGACCTACCCGGATGGCCGGGTGGCCGCCAAAGTCGGGGAGGTCACCCGCTGCGTCGAAGAGCTGCTCCGGCTGAATTACCGGCAGTTCAAGCAGATCGGCATGCTCGCACAGGGGGAATTCCTCCGCCTGCTGCTGGCGGGGAGCGACGAACGGGCGGACATCTTCCGCCGGATTTTCGACACCGGGACCTACCGCCGCATCCAGCAGGAGCTGGCCGCCCGAGCAAAGGAACGGAGCGGGGAACTGGCCGCCGCCCGTACTCACCTGCTGGACAACTGCCGCCGTATCCGTGTGAAAGATATCCCTGCGGACGACGAACCGGGCGCAGCGGCCGCCCTGTCCGACGCACTGGACCGGCTGGGAAGCGACGGGGCGTTCGGCGTCCCCGCTGTGCGGGAGGCGCTGGAGGAACAGAACCGGCGGGACGCCGTGCGGCTGAAAGCGCTGGCCGACGCGCAGGCAGCGCAGGACGGGGAGCGGCAGCGGCTGACCCTCCGGCTGGCGGCGGCCGAGGAAGCGGCCCGGAAACGGACGGAGCTGGAAGCCCTCCGCGCCCGGGCGGCGGAGATGGCGCAGGCCGCCGAACGCCTCCGCGTACTGGAACAAGAGCTAGCCCGGACGGAAAAGGCGCAGGGACTGGCGGCGGAACGCGCCCTCCTGCAGAGCGCCCGGCGCCAAGCCGCCGAAGCGGAGGAGGAAGCCGAGCGGCTTGCTCTTCAACAGAAGGAATGGGAAAAGGAACAGGACGCCGCTGAAGCCGTGTGGCGGGAGCTGGCGGAAGCCGAGCCGCAGCGGCGGGCGCTGGAGCGGGAACGGGACGCGTTGGCCTACCGGCTCCCCCAGTTCGCCCGGCTGGCCGAGCAGACGGCGAAAGCGAAAGCGCTGGAAAAAGCCCATACAGAGACCGCCGAACAGCTGGCCGGGCAGGAACGCGCCGCCGCCGAGCGGGATGTCCGTCTGCGGCGGGGAGAGGAGGAGGCCCGGGCGCTGGAGGGCGCGCAGGCGGAAGCCGACCGGCTCACCGACCGGCTGGACGCGCTCAGCCGGCGGCGGCTGGCTCTGGAAGCCCTCGCGGCGCTGGCCGGGGACGGCGAAAGGGCCGGGCAGGCGCTCGAATCGGCGGAGGCGGATTTTGCCCGCGCCGCCGACGCCTACGCCGCCGCCAAACAGGAATACGACCGGGCGGAAGCCCGCTTCTTCCACGCGCAGGCCGGTCTTCTCGCCGTCCGGCTTGTCTCCGGCGAGCCCTGCCCTGTCTGCGGCGGACGGGAGCATCCTTCCCCCGCTCCTCTGCCGGACGCCGCCCCCACTGAAGCAGAGCTGGAGGCGCTCAAGGCCGCGCGGGACGGAGAAAACGCCCGCTGCATTGCGGCGGGAAACGCGCTGGAAAAGCGCCGAGCCGAGCGGGACGCGCTCCGGGCGGAGCTCAACCGCCGGGCGAAGGAGCTTTCCCTGCCGTCCGGCGAGCCGGACGCCCTTGGAGAAGCGGCGCGGGCAGAGAGCCGGGCCGTGCAGGGAGAAGAGGAAGCGCTCCGGGCCGCGCAGGACGAGGCGCGGACAAAGGCGGAACGCCGCCGGGTATTGACCGAGCAGCTTGCCGTCCTCCGGGAAGAGCGGGACGGCGCTCTCCTTGCCCGGGATGGACTGCGGGAGGAAGCCGGGCGGCTGACCGCCGCCCTTGCCGCCGCCCGGGCCGAGGAAAAGGCGCTCGCTGACGCCCTGCCTGAAGGCGGGCTCTCCCCCGCCGAAGCCAAAACGCGGCTGGAGGCCATGAACACCCGGCTGGACACGCTGAACGCCGAAAAGGAAAACGCACGCGTCCGGCGGGAACAGGCTCTCCGGCAAGCGGAAACAGGGACAAGCCTGTGGGATCGGGCCGCGAAGACCGCTGCGGAAGCGGCGGAAACCGCACGCCGTTTGTCCGGGGAGTTTGCGGAACACTGCGCCGCTCTCGGCTTTGCCGGAGAAGAGGCGGTCGCCGCCCTGCTGGACGAGCCGAACCGGGCGGCGGCCCGACGGGAGGAGCGGGACCGGCTGACGGAGACCCGGCGCGTCTGGACAGAAGCAATCCGGCGGCTGGAAATGGAAACCGCCGGGGACGCGGCCGATCCCGCCGCCGCAAAAGAAGCGCTCGCCTCCTGCGAGCTGGCCGCCGCCGCGACGCGGGAGGAAACGGCGGCCCTTCGCTCCCGGCTGGACGGGAACCGCCGAATCGCCGGCGAGCTCGCGGAAAAGCTCGCGGAAAGCGACGGGCTGGAAAAGGAGCTGCTCAGCCTGCGCTCCCTTTCCGACACGGCAAACGGGACGCTGAAGGGAAAAAAGAAGCTCCAGCTGGAAATGTATGTGCAGGCTGCGTATTTCGACAGCGTCCTGCGGGAGGCGAACAAGCGGCTGCACGGGATGACCCACGGCCGGTTCGAGCTGGTCCGGAACGATTTCCAGGAAGCCCTGACCGACCGGGGGCTGGAGCTCGGGGTATTCGATCACTACACCGGCAAGGCGCGGCACGTCAAGACCCTCTCCGGAGGGGAGAGCTTCAAGGCCTCCCTCTCCCTCGCGCTGGGCCTGTCCGACGTGATTCAGCGGCGGGCCGGCGGGGTGTCGGTGGACACCCTGTTCGTGGACGAGGGCTTCGGCTCCCTGGACGCGGAAAGCCTGGACGCCGCGGTGAAAACCCTGCTCTCCCTCGCCGGGACCGATCGGCTGGTCGGCATCATCTCCCATGTGCAGGAGCTGAAGGAGCGGATCGACCGGCAGATCCTTGTGCGTAAAACGCCCCGGGGCAGCAGCGTAACGGTCCTGCCGTCGGAAACAGGGCGGTAAACCGCCTTCGCAGTGAATCCGCCTTTTTTCGTCCGGACAGGCCCCGATTCGTCCGGATTAGGGGTAGATTTTTGGTTACAGGTAAAGTATAATAGAAAAAAGCGGGGAAGGGAGTGTCACCGTGAAATATAAAGCCCTGTTTTTTGACCGCGACGGCACCCTCACCTACTACAATCCGGAAAAAGAGAAGTACCGGGATGAGAGAATTTCAACATGGAGCGGAAGGCCCTTTGCTCTTCCTTATGAAAAGATGATGCGGCTGTTTTCGCTTGCCTCCGAAGGCAGGAGTCCCTGGTATAAAAGCCTTGACGACGAGCGCGCCTTTTTCCGGCGTTATTACCGGTGGATGCTCAGCGAGGAAGGCGTGACCGACGATTTGGAAAACCGCGCCGAAGCGGACGGAGCGAGAGAGCAGGGATTCACCTCCTTTCTTATCGACCGCTCCGATGGAGAGATCAATACAGCCGTCGCCAGTGATCGCTGGACGATCCGCAATTTAACCCAACTCGTGGAATTTGTGCAGAATCGGGAACAGTGACATGTTTCCATTCCTCCTATGGGAAAATCGTTACAAAGGAAACGCTGTGCCTTTCAGCAGGGCGTCATACCGAAAATAACCATAAAATTTGGGAAGGGAGCCGATGAAAATGGCCGCGAAAAACCGTGTGAAGCTCGACATCTGCGGGACCGAATATATCATCTCGACGGAGGAACCCGAATCCTATGTGCTGGAGCTCGGGGCGGAGCTGGATCGCTCCATGCGCGCCCTGATGAGCAACGATCCCCGCATCTCCACCGCCATGGCGGCGGTGCTGACTGCCCTGACCTCGGCGGACGACGCCCGCAAGGCCAATTCCTCGGCGGACAACCTCCGCAGCCAGATCAAGGAATACCTCAGCGACAACGCCCGCGCCCGCGCCGAAGCGGAGGAGGCCCGCCGGGAAGCGGAGCGTCTCCGCCGGGAGCTGAACGAGCTGCGGAAAAAATATGTCCCCGGCTATCCGGTCGGGGAGCAGCGCCCCTGAGCAATGGAGAATACGAACCGCCCGACCGGGCAGTCCGTCCCTCTGGAAATCCTCGCCCCCGCCGGCTCGATGGGCGCGCTGGTCGCCGCCGTGCGCTGCGGCGCGGACGCGGTCTATCTCGGCGGCGGCGGGTTCAACGCCCGGCGAAACGCCCATAATTTCGACGCCGCCTCCCTCAAAGAGGCGGTGGCGTTTTGTCACGTCCGGGGAGTGAAGGTGCATTTCACCCTGAATACCCTGATTCGGGAGGACGAGCTTCCCGCCGCCCTGGCGCTGGCAGAGGCTGTCTGCGCTCTCGGCGCGGACGCGCTGATCGTGCAGGACCTCGGACTGGCGCGGGCGATCCACGCCTCCGCGCCCGCGATGCCGCTGCACGCCTCTACCCAGCTTTCCTGCCATACTCCCGCCGGCGTGCGGGAGCTGGCTGCCCTCGGCTTTACCCGGGTGGTGCTGGCCCGGGAGATGTCCCGGGAGGAAATCGCCGCCTGTGCGGGGCAGGGCGCAGAACTGGAGATATTCGTCCACGGCGCGCTCTGCATGGCGGTTTCCGGCCAGTGCGCGCTGTCCGCCATGCTGGGCGGACGAAGCGGCAACCGCGGCCTGTGCGCCCAGCCCTGCCGCCTCCCTTTCCGCCCCGCCGAGGGAGACAGGCGGCCCGGAGAAGCCGACGCGGCCCTCTCCCTGAAGGACCTCTCCCTGCGGGAGCACATCGGCGAGCTGGCCGGACTGGGGGTCTGTTCCCTGAAGATCGAAGGACGGATGAAGCGGCCGGAATATGTTGCCGCCGCCACCGCCGCCATAGCCGCCGCACGGGACGGCCGCTCCCCGGAGGACGCCGGGCAGCTGGCCGCCGACCTGCAGGCGGTGTTTTCCCGCTCCGGCTTCACAGACGGATACTACACCGCACAGCGGAATAAGAGGATGTTCGGCGTCCGCCGGAAGGAGGACGTGACTGCCGCCGCGCCGGTGCTCAGCCGGCTTGCCCGGCTGTATGAAAAGGAAACGCCCCGGGTAGACGTGTCCCTGACCCTGACCATGCGGGAAGGGCAGCCCCTGCGGCTGACCGCCGCTGACCGGGAGGGACATACCGTCGAGGCCGCCGGTCCTCTCCCGGAACCGGCGGTGAACCGTCCGCTGGATGCGGAACGGGCCGCCGCCCAACTGAAGAAGACCGGAGGCACCCCCTTTTGCGCATCGGTCGCCTGCGAGCTGGACAAAGGACTGACCGTCCCCGCCTCGGCGCTGAACGCCCTGCGGCGGGAGGTACTGGAACAGCTGTACGCTTTGCGGGCGGAGCTGGTTCCCGTCCCCTTTGACCGCCGTCTTCCGCCGTCCGGGCCGCAGGAATTGCCCCCGGATCGGGACAAAAAGCCGCCCTCCCTGGTCGTCCGCTTCGCCCGCGCTGGGCAAGCGCCGGAAGCTATGGACGCAGACGCCATCCTGCTGCCGCTGAATACCCCGGAGGCAGCCCTCCGCCGCTGGGCGGCCCGGGCCGTCGTCGGGGTGGAAATCCCGCGCGGGCTGTTTGGACGGGAAGAGACGGCAGCCCGGCTGTGCAAAACCGCCGTCGCGGCGGGGGCGCGCTTTGCCCTGTGCGGCAATATCGGCGCTATTCCGCTGGCGCGGGAGGCCGGCCTGGCCCCGGTCGCCGGCTTCGGCATGAACCTTTTCAACGGCGGAAGCCTTCGGGTAATGGCCGAACGGGGCGCGAAAGCCGCCGTCCTGTCGCAGGAACTGACCTTCCGCCAGATGCGGTTTGCGGAAAGGGCGGCGCTCCCGGTCGGCCTGCTCGCCTACGGCCGCCAGCCGCTGATGCTGATGCGGAACTGCCCCTACCGGGCGGCGGCCGGCTGCTCCCGCTGCGGCGGACACGCCGCCCTGACCGACCGGACAGGGACGTCTTTCCCCGTCGCCTGTGAGGGCGGCGGAGCCCGCGAAGACGGCGGGGGGGAAGCCGCCTGTGCGGAACTTCTCAATTCCACGCCGCTCTATCTTGCCGACCGGCTGGACGAGCTCCCGCCGCTCGATTTTCTTCTCCTTCATTTTACCGACGAGACCCCCGAACAGGCGGCCGCGGTAATTCGAGAGTACCGCGAGGGCGGAGAACCGCCCGCTTCCTTTACCCGGGGGCTCTACCGCCGGGGAGTGGAATAGGCAATACCTTACCAATCCCCCGGCGAGCCGAGGGACATTCAGGAGGACATATCATGCAGCTGAAAATCAAAAAGACCGATCCGCGGGCGGTTCTTCCCTCCCGCGCCACGCCGGGCAGCGCGGGAATGGATCTGCGCGCCCTGCTGGACGAGCCACTGGCCGTCCCCCCGGGCGGAAGGGTCAGCGTACCGACCGGCATCGCCATCGGCCTTCCCTCTCCCGAGACAGTAGGGCTGGTCTATGCCCGCAGCGGGCTGGCGGTAAAGCACGGGCTGGCGCTCTCCAACGGCGTCGGCGTGATTGACAGCGACTATACCGGCGAGCTCCGGGTGGGACTGGTCAACCTGTCCGACGCGACATACACCATTGAACCGGGGGAACGAATCGCCCAGCTGGTGATCGCGCCGGTCCTTCTTCCCGAAATCGTGGAGACCGACGAGCTGGAGCAGACCGTCCGCGGGGCGGGCGGCTTCGGCTCCACCGGCCGCCGGTAAGCCTGTAATCCTCTGATCCGGAACCGCCGCACAGAAAGGACGACAAATTGTCATGAACAAAACCAAGAACACCCTGATCCTGGTCTTTCTGGTACTGGCCGCGATCGTACTCTCCGCGCTGGTCGGAACCCTGACCCGGAACATCGACTTCCTGAAATGGCTGACGTGGGGAGACAGCATCGGCTTTGACGCCGTCAACCTCAATCTCTCCATCATCGACCTGAGCTTTTCCTTCCATATGCAGGTGAACGTTTTGCAGGTCGTGTTCATCGCGGCGGCGCTGCTGCTGTATAAAAAAGTCCGCTGACGGCCTGCTTTCGGAAAGGACGGAATACCGATGGAACGTCTCCCCACACCGCTGATTCTGGCGTCCGCTTCTCCCCGACGGCGGGAAATCCTCACTCTCCTCGGCCTGCCGTTCGAAGCAGTTCCCGCGGAAAATGAGCCCGCGGTCGATCCTCTTCTCCCCCTTGATCAGGCGGTATGCGCGGTCGCACGGGGCAAGGCGGCGGAGGTGGCGGCCCGCTTTCCCGGCCGGACGGTGCTGGGCGCGGACACCGTGGTTTCCGTCGACGGGCTGACGCTCGGCAAACCGCGGGACGAGGAGGACGCCCGTCGGATGCTCCGCCTGCTGCAAGGGCGTTTTCATGAAGTATATACCGGCGTGTGGGTGTTCGGACCGGGCTATCCTGCCGCCGGATGCGGCTTTGCCGACCGCGCAGGGGTACGCTTCTTCCCCCTCTCCGACCGGGAGATCGACGAGTACGTCGCAACGGGGGAACCGATGGACAAGGCCGGCTCTTACGGCATCCAGGGACGCGGGCTGCGGAACATCCGGGGGATTGAGGGCGATTTTTATACCGTGATGGGCCTTCCAGGCGGACGGCTCTGGCGGTTTTTGAACGGCCTGCCGGAGGAATAGCCCTTTTCATACTCTCCGCACCCTTCTTCGGGCCTATTCCCGTTTCGGGCCTATTCCCCCTTCCCGCCCCAAACGCCCATCTTTGCCGGGATTTATTACAGAATTTCTTTTTTAAGGATTAAGAAATTTTTCAGCTTTTTTGGTCTTTTTTCGCTTTTACCCGGTTGTGTAAATTTTCGCGCCAGTATATAATAGATACTTGTTACTGGATTTATCTGGTTTTATCGGTTTTGCTGTCTCCGCTGCGTATAAGCGGCGTTTTTCCTTCCAAAACTTTCCCAGAGAATCGGGCCTTTCCAACGGAAAGGGGGAAAGGATGGACATGTATAAAGAGTGAAAAAGTGAAAAAATGAAAGAGTAAAAAAGAGAAAAGCAGCGGCGTTCCGTTCCTGTTCGGCCGCTTTGAGGAAAGGAAGAAAGCACTATGTTCTTTAACCGTGATATCGGCATCGACCTCGGCACCGCCAACACCCTCGTTTATGTCAAGGGGAAGGGTATCGTCATGCGCGAGCCCTCGGTGGTCGCCGTGGAAGTGAAAACCGACACCGTAATGGCCGTCGGCACCGAGGCCAAGGAAATGATCGGCCGTACCCCCGGCTCCATCTCCGCCATGCGCCCGCTGAAGGACGGCGTGATCGCCGACTTTGACGTAACGGCGGAAATGCTCAAGCATTTCATCCGGAAAACCGCCCATTCCTCCTTTTTCAGCCGTCCCCGTGTGATGGTGTGCATCCCCTCCGGTGTGACCGAGGTGGAGCGCCGCGCGGTGGACGAAGCCGCCCGCAGCGCCGGTGCGAAGGATGTGGAGCTGATCGTGGAGCCGATGGCGGCCGCGATCGGCGCGGGCCTGCGCGTGGGGGACGCGGCCGGCTGCATGGTGGTGGACATCGGCGGCGGCACCTCTGAGGTGGCCGTGATCTCGCTGGACGATATCGTCACCTCCTGCTCAGTCCGCACCGCAGGGGATGATTTCGACGAAGCGATTGTTTCCTACATCAAGAAAAAATACAATCTCCTGATCGGCGAACGCACGGCGGAGAACATTAAGATCAGCATCGGCTCGGCCTTCCCGGGGCAGGAGGAGTCCTCCATGGAGGTCAAGGGCCGCAACCTGCTGGACGGCCTGCCCAAGAATATTACCGTTTCGTCGGAGGAAATCCGCGAGGCGCTGGCCGATCCGGTGGGCGCGATTGTGGACGCGATCCGCTCCACACTGGAAAATACCCCGCCGGAGCTTTCCGCCGACATCATCGACAACGGCATTATGCTCACCGGCGGCGGCGCGCTGCTCCGCGGGCTGGACGTGCTAATCAACCGGGAAACCGGAATGCCGGTCCATGTCGCGGAAGACCCGCTCGACTGCGTGGTCAACGGCACCGGCAAATGCCTCGACCGCGGCATGATCAGCGATATGCGTTCCAAGAAGCGGTAACTTTCCGAACACACGCTGCCCCGCTTCCGCCACCCGCGGGCGCGGGGCTTCTCCGTATTCGCCGTGTTTCGCGTATCCCATTCTGCGTAAAGGAGGGGCTCTGTGAAAGAATTTCTGAAAAGCGTGGCTTTCAAGGCCCTCGCGGTGATAGCGCTGTTTCTGATCGGCATCATGATTTACGCCGCGTCGACCGGCGGCGTATCCACAATCCCCGCCACCATTACCGGCGCGATCATTACCCCTCTGCAATCCCTGGCCACTGCCGTGTCGGACGGCTTTAACAGCTTTATCGGGATTTTCACCGATTCCAACGCCCTGCGGGCGGAAAACGAGCAGCTGCAAAATGAGATCAACGAACTGCGGAAAAACGAAGTGGAAACCGACGAGCTTCGCCGCCTGAACGAGCTGTACCGGGAATTCCTGGAGCTGAAGGACCAGCATGCCGACTATCAGTTTGCGGATGGCCGGGTCATTTCGACCGACCCGGCGGATAAATACGGCAACTTCACCATCAACGCCGGTTCCCTCAAGGGGATCAAGGCGGACGATCCAGTCATCACCCCGGACGGGCTGGTCGGCGTGGTGTACGAGGTGGGACCGAACTATGCCAAGGTTCGCACTATCCTCGATCCGGCGACCCAGGTCAGCGCCTATGTCAGCCGGACCCGGAGCGGCGGCGTGACCGGCGGCTCCGTCTCCCTGGCGCAGGAGGGCAGGCTGCGGATGAACCTGATCGCCCGGGACAGCGGCGTAGCGGCGGGCGACTATGTGGTCACCTCCGGCAAAGGCGGGATTTATCCCGAACTGCTGCTGATTGGTTCGATCGAGGAGATTCAGCCGGAATCCGACGCGCTGACCATGTACGCCGTGGTCAAGCCTTTTGCCGACCTGAAAAACCTGTCCTACGTTTTTGTCATCATCGATTTCGACGGACAGGGCGAGGACGTCCCGTAAATTGCCGTTACCGGCTGTTACCACAGGAAGGGGGCTTCGGCCTTGCAGGATCACGACCATATCGGTTCGCACAACCCGATGCCGCAGCTCAGCCGCCGGTATTTGAAATGGACAGCCTATGGCCTGCTTCTGCTGGCGGCGTCTTTGCTCCAGTCCGCCCCCCGCCTTTTCCCGGAGATAGGGGGGGGACGGCCGGTGCTGCTGCTTCCCCTCGCGGTAGCGATCGCCATGTTCGAAGGCCCGGTTGGCGGCGCGGCCGCCGGGATCGCCGCCGGTTTCCTGTGGGATTTGTTCGCCGACCGTCTTCTTGGCTTCAACGCGCTGATCCTGATGCTGCTTTGCTGCGGCTGCGGCCTGCTTGTGCGCCTGCTGGTGCGGAACAACCTGCTCTCCGCCATGCTGATGATCGCCGCTTCGGTGGGGATACAGCTGGTGCTCGACTGGTTCTTCAACCATGTACTGGCGTTCCAGGCTGAACCGGCCTATGCGCTGCTGCATATTCTTCTTCCCAACGCCGTTTATACGCTGGTTCTCTCCCCACTGCTGTACGGGGCGGTTTATGGGACGGCCCGGCTGCTGCGAAACCGCGAATAGCCTTCGCCACCGGATGCGCCCCATTCCCCTCGGACCCGACGCACTCCCCCGACCTCCGGAAAGGAAGGAACACGCCATGGAACGCCCCAATTACGGCATCACCAAACGGCGGGCCGCCGCCCTCGCGGTGGTAATCGCGCTGATCTTCACCGGGTATTCGGTGCGTCTGTTCCAGATTCAGATCGTGGACGGCGACGAATACGCCGACCTCGCTTCCCGCAATTCCTCGGTCGAGGTGCCGATCGCCGCCTCCCGCGGGGAAATCCTCGACCGGTATATGCGACCGATGGCGGTGAACCGCACCAGCTTTTCGGTCGTTTTCGACTATGCCTTTTTCCCGCGCGGGAGCGGCGAAGAAGAGCAGCGTCAACAGAACGCCATCATCCTCTCCCTCACCGAGCTACTGTCCTCCGCCGACGAGGAGTGGAGCGACTCCCTGCCCATATCGGAGGAAGCGCCCTATCGTTTTGCAGAGGGACGGGAAAACAGCATTGCCGCCCTGAAAAGCAAGCTCCGCATGGCGGAATACGCCACCGCGGAGCAATGCATGAACGCTTTAATCGAGCGGTATAAGCTCAACGGATACGAGGAGGAAGCACAGAGGACCATCGCCGGGGTACGGTATGAGATGGAGCTCCGCGAATTCGCTTTGAAAAACCCCTTCACCTTCTCCTCCGATATCGCGGAAGGCACCTACAACCGCATTCTCGAAAACAGCGCCAAATATCCCGGCGTGAACGTCCAAACCACCCCGGTGCGGGAATACGTCAGCAAGGATATCGCCGCCCACCTGATCGGTACTGTCGGCCCGATTTACGCCGAGGAATATGAATCGCTGAAGGAAAGGGGCTACCAGCTCAACGACATTCTGGGAAAGAGCGGCATTGAGTCCGCCATGGAGGAGGCCCTGCGGGGCGAAAACGGCGTCAGCACCATCACGAAGGATTCCAAGGGCACCGTGCTGGATAAGTCGGTGACCACGTCCCCGGTTCCCGGGGATTCCGTAATCCTGACGCTGGATTCCAGCCTGCAGAAAACCGCGCAGGACGCCATTGCGGACATGATCGACGAGCTGCGGGCGCAGCCGGAAGGTTCCGACGGCCAGGACGTGAAGAGCGGGTCGGTGGTCATGCTGGACGTGAAAACCGGCGGGGTGCTGGTCTGCGCCACCTGGCCGAATTACGACCTTTCCACCTATAACGCCGATTATAACGAGCTGATTGCCGATCCGGATAAGCCTCTCTTCAACCGTGCGCTGAACGGCGCTTACCCCTGCGGCTCCACCATGAAGCCGGGAGTCGCGCTGGCCGCCCTGACGGAAGGAATCATTACCCCTACCTCCACCCCGGTAAGCTGCTCGCGTATCGCCGGGTATCGGACAGGCGTTTACACCTATTATGCCAGCAGCGGGTATAAACCAACCTGTATGGGGGTTCATGGCCGGGCCAACGTCGTCTATGCCCTGCAGGAATCCTGCAACGTTTTTTTCTACGACGTTGGACGAATGCTCGGCATCCAGAAAATGAACGAATATTCCACGCTGTATGGACTGGGGCAGAAAACCGGTATCGAGGTGGGGGAATCCACCGGCGTGCTGGCCGGCCCCGCGTACCGGGAATCCCTGGGGCTGGTCTGGAACCCCGGCGATACCTGCTCCGCTGCGATCGGCCAGTCGGACAACGCCTTCACCCCTATCCAGCTCGCCGCCTACTGCATGACCATCGCCAATAACGGCGTACGGTACAAAACTCACCTGGTACAGAGCGTGATCGGCTATGACGGCGCCGAAACCGTGGTAGAGCCGGAGGTAGCGGCCACCGTTTCCTGGTCGCAGGAAGCGATTGATACCGTGCGGCAGGGTATGCGGCAGGTGATGACCGACGGCACCGCCAGCCGGTATTTTAAAAACGTGACCGCTTATACGGCCGCCGGCAAGACCGGCACCGCCCAGACGGGGATCGAAGGGCGCTCCGATCACGGCGTCTTCATCGGCTACGCTCCTTATGACAACCCGGAGGTCGCCATCGCCGTAGTGCTGGAAAACGGCACCTCCCGTCCTTCCACGAGACTGGCCAAGACCATGCTGGACGCCTACTTTGCCTCCAAGGAAGCCGGAGTCGCCCCCACGCCGGAAGGTGAGCTGCTTCCCTGATAAAACAGATTTCCCGCAATCTCCCGTGTAATTTTACACGGGAGATTGCTTTTTAGTCGTGCCTCCGCTATACTGTTTCCCAAAGAAACCGAAAGATTCAAAAACAGAAGGGAAGCGCCGCCTTATGAAAATCGCCGCCAGTACCTACAGCTTTTCCCAATATCTTTCCGACGGACGAATGACGCAGCTGGACTGCATCGCCAAAGCAAAGGAGCTGGGCTTCGACGCCGTTGAGTTTGTGGACGTCCACCCGCCGGAGAGAACCGATCCGCTGGCCTATGCCCACCGCCTGCGGGAGGAATGCGAGCGGCTGGACATGCCGGTTTCCAATTTCACGGTGGGAGCGGAGCTTCTCCACCCCGCCGCCGGACAGAAAGAAGAAATCGAACGGATAAAACGCATGGTGGATCTGGCCGTCGTCCTCGGCGCACATTCCCTGCGTCACGACGCGACCGACGGTTATGCGCCGGGAACCCGTTCTTATCATGGCTTTGACGACGCGCTGGCCGTTATCGCCCCCGCCTGCCGGGAAATCACCGAATACGCGGCGGAAAAAGGCGTGCGCACAATGGTGGAAAACCACGGCCTTTTCTGCCAGGACAGCGAACGGGTGGAGCGGCTGGTCAACGCCGTAGCCCATGAAAATTTCGGACTGCTTACCGATATGGGTAATTTCCTCTGCGCCGACGAGAACCCGGCCTCTGCCTTCGGGCGGGCGGCCCCATACGCGTTTTACGTCCACGCCAAGGACTTTTATGTCAAAAGCGGGAACGGCTTTGATCCCGGCGAAGGGTTTTTCCGTTCCCGCAACGGCAATTACCTCCGCGGCGCGATTGTCGGCCAGGGAGACGTTCCCCTGCGTCACTGTCTGTCCGCCCTCAAGGCCGCCGGCTATGAGGGAAGCATCGCCATCGAATTTGAGGGGATGGAGGACTGCCTGACCGGCCTGCGTATCGGGCTTGCCAATCTCCGCCGTGCGCTGGCCGACGTCGGGTTTTAAACGCCCAGGAGAGTCCAAAAGAAAGAAAAAGCGCTGCAAACCGATCAAACCCGATTTGCGGCGCTTTTTTTCGAGCATAAGAAATTATTCCGAGCGGCTCTCCCGAATGGTGAGCAGGCGGGGCAGATGGCGCTTGACCTGCTGCTCCATCTCCGCGTCGCCGATCACAGTGGTGCGACCGTCCGCATATTCCGCGTCGATCCATTCCTTGATCTTTGCGATGCCGGGATCCTGCTTTTCCACCTTATTTTCCTCATCCAGCATAAAATAAGTATTGATCCAAGCCGCAATGCCGGCCGCGCCGGAATGCGCGTCCACCACCACAATCGGCGGGCGGCCCAGGATGTCGGTGGTGTTGAAGATGTTGTAAATTTCTTCGTCCTTCATCAGGCCGTCGGCATGGATGCCGGCGCGGGTCGCATTGAAGGCGCGGCCCACGAAGGGCGTACGGGGCGGAATCTCAAAATGCTGTTCATTTTCGAAATACTCCGCGATCTCGGTAATCACCTTGAGGTTCATGCCGCCATTGTTCCCCTTGAGCTGACAGTATTCGATGACCATCGCTTCCAGCGGGGTATTTCCGGTGCGCTCGCCGATGCCGAGCAGGGAGGTATTGACCGACGCGCAGCCGTACAGCCACGCCGTGACCGCATTGGGGACAGCGTTGTAAAAATCGTTGTGCCCGTGCCATTCAAGCTGCGCGGACGGCACGCCGGAATAGTTGGTCAGCCCGTACATGATCTGCTGGACGCTGCGGGGAAGCACCACGCCCGGGATAGAGGAGCCCAGTCCCAGAGTATCGCAGGCGCGCACCTTGATCGGGATGCCGCTGTCGCGGGACATCTCCATCAGCTTCTCCGCAAACGGCAGGACAAATCCGAAAAAATCCGCGCGGGTGATATCCTCAAAGTGGCAGCGGGGAACAATCCCCTCGTTCAATGCGGCCTCCACCACCGAGAGATAATTCTTCATCGCTTCAGAACGGGTCCACTTCATCTTTTTGAAGATATGGTAATCCGAGCAGGAGACCAAGATACCGGTTTCCTTCAGCCCCATATCCTTGACCAAAGCGAAATCCTCTTTCTTTGCCCGGATCCACGCGGTAATCTGGGGAAAATCATACCCCAGCTCCCGGCAGCGGGTAACCGCTTCCTTATCCTTCGGGGAATAGAGGAAAAACTCCGTCTGGCGGATAATGCCGCTCCCGTTGTCCAACTTGTGGAGCAGGGTGTACAGATCGCAGATTTCCTGTACCGTATAGGGCGAACGGGCCTGTTGTCCGTCGCGGAAGGTCGTATCGGTGATGAAGATATCCTCCGGAAGGTTCATCGGCACAATCCGGTGGTTGAAAATCAGCTTCGGAATATCGTTATAGGGATACATATTCCGAAACAGGTTGGCTTCCTTGACGTCCGTGAACTGGTAACCCAGCTCCAACAGCCCGGATTTTTCATTAAGTTTCGGCTTCATGCTGGCCATAGGCAAACTCCTCCTTACATTTTTCGGAACCGTACCGGGGCCATCCCGCCGTCCCGTTTTGCCGGCTGCGCCGGTTATCTCCTGTCTTTTTTTCGCAGCGGTTCACGCTTTGTTCGCGCTTCAGGGCTATCCCGCTCAATGATGTATTTTTAAAGTATACCGCATGGACAGGCCGCTTGTCAAATTCCAAATTGTAAATAATGGAAGAACGAAAAAGAAGTGAGAATGGACTTCTCCTTGAAAAGCGCTCTTTGACAGAAAAATAGAAACGGGCAGCGAGCACACGCTCATCGCCCGTTTGTCGAATGCAGGTCGTTTCTCCCAGCGGTCAGTCCAGCTTGTTCATAGCAAGGCCGGTAATCAGCTTGGGATAGAAATAGGTGGATTTCTGCGGCATTTTTTCTCCGGCTGAAGCCACGTCCCGTATCTCGGAAACGCGGGTGGGATTGAGCAGGAAACTGCATTGGAACAGCCCCTCATTCACCCCATCCACCGCCTCCTGCAGGTCGCGGGTGTAGGTTAGGTTAGTCTGATTGGCCATATTTTCCCGGTCGATTCCCATCAGCCGCTCCAGTACCAGCGTGTGCAGGATGGTCACGTCCAGCGAACGGGAAGCAGGGGACAGGCCGGGCAGGAGTTCGTCCATCACGGCCGGATCCTTCAGGGTAAGGAGAGTAAAGGTATCCCCGCCGGTATAGAAGCCGAAGGCGTGCCGGCCCTCACGGTATGCGTGCTCCAGCGCCTCGTCCGCCGATGAAAGAGCCACATCCCGCAGAATCTCAAAATACGGCTCGCAGGCGGCGCGAACCTCCTCCGCGTCAAAGGAGGCAAGGCCCCGTACCATCCGGTGGGTCGGGAACACTACCAGCCCAGGATGGCTCATTTCCACCATCATCATCATCACATAATCCGCGGCGGTGCCCTCCGGCGCCCCCTGCTCTCGCAGGTAGTTACGGTAGTTCAGCGCGGTCTCATAGCGATGATGCCCGTCCGCAATATACAGCCTGGTGTCCGCCAGATGAGCGCTGATCCGGGCAATCACTCCCTCGTCGGTAATAGCCCACAGGCGGTGGACCAGCCCCGCCTCGTCGGTCATTTCGGTCACCGGCTGTTCACGGGAGACCAGCGCCAGGATATCCAGCGCTTCCTCTTCCCCGCCGTCATCCATGTACAGCGCATAAATATCGCTGAAATTGCAGTTGGTGGCCTTCATCAGGTTAAACCGGTCGGTCTTGGCCTTGGAGAGGGTCTCCTCATGCGGCAGGACGATCCCCTTCTCAAATTCCTCCAGCTTCACCAGACCGATCAGACCCATCACGCTGCGGTCCCCGCCGCTCATGCCGCTGATATCGGCCACAAACCCGCGGATGTCGCCGGGGAGCGCCACATGCACGTTCGCACTCATGGAGTTGAGCTGCATTTTGCGCGTCGGCGCGACGGTGCAGAGCACCTCGACGTCGCCGGAAACGCTGTTGATCTCCCATTCCTCGCTCGCGCCCTCGGCGTGAATCCGGCCGGAAACGACGCTCAGATCCGCCCGGTTCGCGTCGCAGGAGACGAACTGCCTGCCCGAAACGGTGTTGACCACCACGTCGCCCGCGCAGGCGCTGACGGTCGCGCTGCCGGAGATCGTCGTTACGTCGATTTCCTTTGCGCGGATGCCCGCGTCCGGCTCGACGCGCACATCGCCGGAGGTCGTGTTCACCTTCACCTTGTCCACGTCGATGGCGTACAGGCGGATGTCGCCGGAGGTCGTGCCGAGCACGTAGTCGGCGGCATAGCCGCGCGGCACGCGCACCGTCACCTTGCCGCCCTCCTTTTGGAAGACGGAGAAGAACGTCTTGAACACATCCGGGTTCGCGCGGCGCACGTTCAGCGCGTGCTCCTCCATCGTCACAGTCGGCTGCTCCACGCCTTCGCGCCCGGCCTCCCATTCGACGAGCACATCCGTGCCGTCCGCCGCCTTTACGGTGA
>ERZ827520.926-NODE-926-length-40219-cov-11.527512_pt1 | contig 40219 bp, 37 predicted proteins | sample MGYA00519581_ERZ827520 | MGnify/ENA primary metagenome ERZ827520 (study PRJEB31778, sample SAMEA3449339) | human gut metagenome | biome: human gut; feature: human-associated habitat; material: faeces | place: United Kingdom | collected 2010/2012 ...
ATTGTCAATCACTTTTCTTCAAAAGGCGGTCGTTATAACATATTCTTAGGAGGCGGTCGCTCTATCCAGCTGAGCTACGGAAACATCTTTGAAATCTATTCAATTTTAGGCTTAGATTAACTCATTGTCAATCACTTTTCTTCAAAAGGCGGTCGTTATAACATATTCTTAGGAGGCGGACGCTCTATCCAACTGAGCTACTGGCGCATATGAAATTTTAACCGCCTGCATAGGCGAATTGGGGAACACTCTCGGTTCTCTTAGGAGGCGGATGCTCTATCCAACTGAGCTACTGGCGCATATAAAATTTTGACCGCCTGCATAGGCAATTTGGGGAACACGCTCGGTTCTCTTAGGAAGGATATGTTATATCCATTTCACTAAGGGGCAATTCTAAAATCTATAACAATATATATCTGCAAAAATATATATCTGCAAACAAACTTGCTGTCATCCGCCTATTTCCAAAAAGACCTGCTATAAACAGATTCTTTGGAAGCGGCCGCTTCTCGCACAGGGCTGCCGGCGCATATGGACGTTTCGCCGCCTGCACAGGCGAACGGGGAAACATGCTCGATTTTCGCCATTAGAGAAGCATTCCATCCGACTGCGCGGCCGAAGCATAAGATGCACATTCGGTTTTTCGGCCCGCAGACAGACGGGCCGCCGCTTGACCGGCGGACGCTCTACCCCGCCGCACCGCGAGCGCATATGACAATTCAGACGTCCGTGAGACGCGGCGCACTGTGCGGACAAAAACATCGCGGCTTCCTCGCCGGAGCGCTCCGCAACGGGCCGCGCGGCCGCCCTTTTACGGCGAAAGCGAGCGCGCCGAAAATCGCCCGCCTGCGGCGCGGACGGCGTCCGGCACGCCTTTCATTTTACACGGAAAGGATGGGTTTGTCAATACCCCCGACGGGGATTTCCGTTCCCGAATGCGGAAAAGCGCAGGGCCGTCCCCGCCTTGTCCGTTTTCTGCGCCATATGCATTGGATTCCCGCGCGCGGAAGAAGCGAAAGCCACGCACCCCGGGTGGGGTGCGACGTTCTCCTCCTTGGGTTCCCGCTTGCGGAAGAAGTGAAAGGGAGAGGGCGAAAAAGCCCTCTCCCTTTCCGTTTCCCGTAGACCGGCACGACGGCGCGGGCGGGTTCATTCCTCCTCGGGCGCAAACTCGTCCTTCGGCACGCCGCAGAGCGGACAAGTCCAGTCGTCCGGCAGGTCGGCAAAGGGCACGCCCTCCGCCTCCTCATCATACACATAATTGCAGATTTGGCAAACGTACTTCATTCTCGGTTCTCCTCCTGTTGATTTATTTTTCCAGCCCGCAGGGATACGCGGCGCTGCGCGCCGCCTCCTCACGCGCGATGCTGCGCCAGAGTCGATAGCCGCCCGCAAAATTCCGGCAGGCAAAGCCGTTTTGGGTCAGAATGCGGCAGGCGATATAACTGCGCAGGCCCGACTGACACATCACATACACGGGCTTGCGCCTGTCCAGCTCGCCGAGCCGCTCACGCAGCTCGTCCACGGGGATGTGTTTATCAAACCCGTCGGCATGGCCGGCGGCATATTCCGCAGCGGTCCGCGTGTCCAGCAGCGTGACGCCGTCGCGCGGCAGCGCGGCGAGGTCGTCGAAGCGAATCTGACGGACCTTGCCCGTGAGCAGATTTTCGGCCATATAGCCAGCCAGATTCACGGGGTCCTTCGCCGAAGAATAGGGCGGCGCGTAGGCCAGCTCCAGATCGCACAGCTCGAAGGCCGTCAGCCCGGCCTGTATCGCCGTGGCAAGCACGTCGATGCGTTTGTCCACGCCCTCGCCGCCGACAATCTGCGCGCCGAGCAGTCTGCCCGACGGCGTTTCAAACACCAGCTTGAGCGTCATCACCTGCGCGCCCGGATAATAGGACGCGTGCGACAGCGGGGACAGGATGACCGCCTCGCAGACGACGCCCCGCCCGCGCGCCTCGCGTTCGCTGACGCCGGTGGCAGCGGCCGTCCGGTCGAACACCTTCAGCACCGACGAATACGCGGCGCCGCGGTAGACCGACGGCAGGCCGCAGATGTTGTCTGCGGCGACGCGTCCCTGCCGGTTGGCGGGACCGGCCAGCGCGACTGTCGTCCGGCCGCCCGCAGCGCGGTCGGTCACCTCGACAGCGTCGCCCACCGCGTAAATATCGGGGTCGGAGGTCTGCATATGCGCATCGACGACGATGGCCCCGCGCGCGCCCAGCGTCAGGCCGGCCTGCGCCGCCAGCGTGCTTTCGGGCGCGACGCCGACGGCGAGGACGACCATATCCGCCGGCGGCAGCACGCCGCCATCCGTATGGACGACGATGCCGCCGTCTGTCTCCGCAAAGCGCGCAACCGCGTGCCCCAGCAGCAGCTCCACGCCCTTCTCCCGCATATGCGCGTGGAGGAAGCTGACCATATCCGCGTCAAACTGTCCCAAAAGCTGCGGCTGCTTTTCGACAATCGTCACGCGCAGCCCCAGCAGGCGCAGATTTTCCGCCAGCTCGACGCCGATGAAGCCTCCGCCGACAATTACGGCCGAGCCGCTGCCGGCGGCGACGGCCTGCGCGCGGATGCGGAGCGTATCCTCCACCGTGCGCAGCGTATAGATGCGGGGGCTGTCGACGCCGGGCAGCCGCGGCATAACCGGCCGCGCGCCCGGCGCGAGGATGAGCTTGTCGTAGCGCTCGGTGTAGCACGCGCCGCCGTCGAGCGGGCGGACGGTGACCGTCTTTGCCGCGCGGTCGATGGCGGTCGCCTCCTGCCGCAGCCGCACGTCGACGCGGAAACGGGCATAGAAGCTCTCCGGCGTTTGCAGCGTCAGCTCCGATTCGTCGCGGATGGCGCCGCCGATGTAATAGGGCAGCCCGCAGTTGGCGTAGGACATATACCCCGTCCGCTCGAGCACGACGATCTCCGCCCGCTCGTCCAGACGGCGCAGCCGCGCCGCGGCCGACGCGCCGCCCGCCACGCCGCCGATGATGACGACCTTCATTTACCGTACCACCCTTCCCCGATAATCGGCGATCCCGCCGATATCCGTCACGTTTGTATACCCCATCCGCTTCAGCAGCGCCGCAGCGCGTCTGCTGCGGCCGCCGCTGCGGCAGTAGACGTACAGCGGCGCGCCCTTGTCCGACAGCTCGCGCGGTGCGTCGGCGGGCAGCAGCTCCAGCGGCAGATTCCGGCTGCCGCCGATGTGACCGGCAGCGTATTCCTCCCGCGTGCGGACGTCCAGCAGGACCGCATCCGGCGTGCGGGCGCAGGCTTCGACGCCGGCGTTGATCTCCGGCTTGGGCTTCGTCAGCAGACCGAACAGCGCCATACGACCGCCCCCTCAGGCAAGCAGCGCGGCCAGCGCTTCCTTCGGCTTGTAGCCCACCGACGTCCGCACCACCTTGCCGTCGCGGATCACGACGACCGTCGGGATGCTCGCCACACGGAAGGCGGCCGCCAGCTCGGGCTCCTCGTCCACGTTGACCTTGCCGACGACGACCCTGCCCGCGTATTCGTCCGCCAGCGCCTTCAGCTCGGGCGCGAGCATCCGGCAGGGGCCGCACCACGGCGCCCAGAAATCCAGCAGCACGGGCAGCGGCGACTGCAGCGCCTCTTTCTCAAAATTGTTTGCGGTGATTTTCAGTTCAGCCATTGCGTATGTCTCCTTTTTTGTCTTTGTATTTCGTATGCTTTATGTGTCCTTAGTATACCCGAAGCACAAATGCAAAGACTATGACCAAGTCACAATGGCCAAAAAAATTTTTTACGCGTCCTTATGACCGTCTCGGCCGTCAGGACCCGTCTCAGGACGACGCCGCCAGCGCGCGCAGCCGCGCGGGATCGGTCAGCCGCACCGCGCCGCGCCGCAGCTCGACGAGTCCCGCGTCCGCAAAGCGCTTGAGCGTCCGCGCGACGACCTCGCGCGCCGAGCTGAGCTGCCGCGCAAGCTCCTCGTGCGTCATACGCACCTCGCGCACGCCGTTTTTTTCGCTTTCGGCCAGCAGGAACCCGGCCAGCCGCCGGTCGAACCGCTCGAACAGCAGCCTTTGCACGGCCTCCATCGCGGCGGAGAAGCGCTCGGCCGTCCGCACATGCACGAAGCTGCGCACGGCCTCGCAGGAGTCCTCCAGCCTTTCAAACGCTTCTGCGGGCAGCACCAGCAGCTCGCAGGCCCGCTCGGCCGCAATGTGCAGGTCGAACGTAATTTGTTGGATCACGCACGACGCCGACAGCACGCAGACGTCGCCGGGCGCCAGCCGGAACAGCGTGACCTCGCGGCCCTCCTCCGACAGCAGATACGCGCGCACGCCTCCCGATACGACGCAGACCAGCCCCAGACATCCGCTGCCGCCTTCATAAATCGGCTGCCCGCGGTCGTAGCGGCGCAGAAAAGCCGCGCGCGCGGCCATATCCCGCTCGGCGGCGGACAGCGCCGTCCAGAACGGCAGCAGCGCCAGTTGTTTCGCAGCCTCTTCCATCGCGTCGATCCCTCCTGCGGACAGTATAGCACATTCCAGCGCGTTTGAGAAGTGCCAACGCAAAATTTTTTACAAAACGTATAAACGCAGGCCGCGCTGCGGAAAATAATCCATGCGTGATATTGCATCGCTGCGTTCATCATTACGGAGAAAGGAAAAAAAGATATGAAAAAGTTTATTTCAGCCCTGCTTGCGGCTGTGGCAGCCACCGCGCTGTCGTGCGTGTTCGTCTCGGCAAAGGAGACCAACGTCGCGCTGCATAAGCCGTGGTCGGGCATCGAGGTGCCGACGAACGAGGGCGCGAACGTCTACACCGGCGACTTCACCGACGGCGTCTACGCCGCCGAGGGCGACGAGTTCTCGTACAAGGAGCCGTGGTTTACGTTCTATACCAACGACCAGAACGACGCGTCCTGGACCAACCTCACCGACCGCGTCGGTAAGGTGGACATCGAGCTTGGCGACGCCGGCACCAACATCACCAAGGTGCGCATGCAGGTCGCTCCCGGCATCGGCGAGGCCGAGTATATCAAGGTCTACGCCGACGACAAGGAAATCGGCACGATGAGCTATGAGGGCACCGACATCCAGTGGATCGAGCTGAAGCTCGACGGTCCCATCGACGCCGAGGTGATCTCTGTCGAGATCAAGATCAAGGATATGTTCTTTATGGTCTCCGAGATCGAAGTCATCGCCGAAACGACGGACGACTCCTCCGCGGCGGACGACTCCTCGACGCCGCCCACGGCTGACGCCGGTACGGCTGCGGCCGTCATCGCGGGCCTCACCGCGCTGTTCGTCTCCGCCGTGCTTGTGAAGAAGAAGGCGTAACGCACAAACCGCAAAAAGGAGCGGCAGGAAGCCGCTCCTTTCTTTAATTATTGCACAGCATTTTTCATAAAAACAGTATATTCGATACGTCCTAACCGCAATCATAAAGACCGCCGGCCATTTGCCGCCAATTCGGGATACACCGCAGCGCCTTAATCAGAAGGATGCAAGCGGGATTGTGTTGAACAATTTTTCCGCCCGTTTTTTGTACTTTGTACATAGAAACTTGCACTGCCCTCTGCCCTTACTTTTGCGAAACCGGCTCTGCAAGCTTTTATAATCGGCAACAGGAAAACGGGCGCGTCAAGCAGGACGTCAATTTCCTGTTCTCGAAACATCCGCTCCGGCATGGCAGAAACGGTTATACATATGCTGCGCGGCGGCACCGACAACCGACGCGCTTTCTATTGCGTTTTTTGGGGACTTGTTCAAAGACGAGGCGAATGCGCTCCGGTCATTGAATCGGTTTTTATGCGTTGCGCTTTGAAAGCTCGAAATAGAGCTCGTATTAAGCCTTGTAATCGAAGAATTTTGTGTTATATCCCACGGCGATTCTGTCGTTCTTCTTATGCAAAGCAACGTAAGCAGAACAATCGGCCAATGTGCTGAGAATGAAACAAAAGAGAACCGTTCGGTATTTGCATCCATGGCCCACTTTGCAAGATGACTTCATTATTTCCACCTGCCAAGCTCTTCGCGCCGTTCTTGCGCCAAGCGTTCCTCCTCGAATTGTTTTTTTTCGCTTTGTCTTTTTTCGCTTCTGAAATCGTGTCTCGAATCCCTATCATGCTGAAAGCAATCCAAGGGAAGGCCAGTACAAGCAGCCCCCAAAGCGTATGTATCGGTTCGGCTGCAAAATGGATCAAGGGAATATAAAAAGGCAGACTTGAAAAGAAAATCATTGCATAGCAATCAAACTCCCGCTGATATTCTGCCGTAAAAGTGGATTCGTCATTTTTCCAGAACAAATGGATTCTGCGATAATTTCGAAAAAAATTGGCTTTGTGCTTGCAAACGCAGCAAAAAATACCGTAAATCAGTTCCAAAAGCATCACAGCCAAAAAAGCCAGGAGAATGCGGTTTGCACCTTATCCCTGTAAATAAAAACGGGTATTGTATTAATAAAAATCAATACGGCGTATATAACAACGAAGACAATTCTTCTTTTTTTTCATATCACAAGCCTCCCCCTGCGAGAAACGGCGTTTCTCATTCGTATTATATCATAGACACTTTGCTTTTGCAATATGGCTTAAAAATTTGAATTGAAGAATCGGATGATTTGAAGCATATCAGCCGTTACGGGTTGGCCGGCGAAGGCAGGCGGCCCCATCAGCGCGCATAACACGCTTGGAGAACATAGGATAAGATTTGTCTATCCGGCAAGAAGGGCTCATTCCCTATATCCGCCTGAGATGCGAAAGGCAGCGCTTGCGAACGATGCACCGAGGGTCATCGACGGCTTTAAGGCGCGCTATGGAAAGCAGGGGTGTTCGGAATTGCTATGCGCGGAGCGACGGGATAACCGCCAACCTAAAGCTGCGGCGGCAAAAGGAGCGTGTCATCGGCGCAAAGCCTGATGCCGGACGCCTGTTGGGTTGCCGTCGCTGCTTTCCAAAGCGTCATAAAGAAGCGCCGCGCCATCGGCTGCGGGGAAAAGCCGGCGCGGTTCCTTCGCGAAGCCCCGAGCATCGCTCACAAATCCAAGCCGGCGGAGGCCGTCTGTGGGCGCTGCGGCTGAACCGCCGTCCGCCTCCCAAGCCCGAGGCGGGAAGCCGTCCTTCCGATTCCCGCCGCTATGCACAAGCAAAAATACAGGGTGGCCGCGCGTCGAAACGGTCGCCGCAGTACCGCGCGGAGGATGCTATGCAGAAGGCGCTCTCAACATCGTGAAGCGCCGCTTTGCAACCGGCTACGGCAAAAACTTGATTTGAAATACCGCTCAAGCAATCGCAAACCGGCTTGGCCGCCGTTAGAGAAAACGAAAGCCGCAGGGAAATACGCCTGTTAAAAGCTGTACAGACCTGCGGCGTCCTTTTTGGTATGAGGAGCCGCTCCAAAAGGCGGCGTTCGCCTATCCAAAATAGGCGCAGCGCAGGCGGCACGCCGTATCCAAACGGCTGTCCGGCTCCGGCGGCAGCCCCTGATTTGGAGACAAGCACCCTCTTTTGCCGTTTGAAAGCATTCGGCCGGCCGTTTTAAGGGCCGCCTTTCAGCAGAGAACGCAGACGACGACTCCTACATTTCGTATGCGGTCATTTCTGTTTTTTTCTGCTTTTCCAAACCTGCGCCAGAATGTCTTTCAGAACAAGCATGGCATCCTGCTCATCAAAACCGTATTCGCGCCGCAGCTCCTCCAGCATAGCGTTCAGCCGGGCGGCGTAATGCGGGATATTGACTCGGCTCTGATACCGGACAAGAATCGGATATTTTTTCGCCCATGTCTGCGTCCAGTCGATTTTGTCCGTGACGCTGTCCGGCGTTTGGTCGATCCACTCCTGAAGCTCCTGCACATCGGGGTCGAACTCGATGAGCTCGTCCAGCGAAGTATGGTAGAGCTTCGCCATGAGCTTGGACTGGCGGATATCGGGCAGCGTTTCATTGGCTTCCCACTTAGAGACGGTTTGGCGGCTGACGCCCAACTGCTCCGCTACGGCCTCCTGTGATAGCCCCTGTTTCCTTCTGGCATGAAAAAGACTGTCTCCTAAATTCATTTTATACGCTCCTTTCCTATGCGTTGCTTCCATTATACGGATTTCCGGCAGAGAAATCTACCAACCGTATTTGCCATTTTCGCCCGTTTTCTTTCCATGTGTCCGCATAAGCGGTTCATGCGGGGACGTCGCAAGCTGCGGCAGAAGCCGCCCCCAATCAAAAAAGCCGTCCGTCGGACGTCTGCTTTTGCGGCGCCACTGCCGAAAGGTCCCGCTCTATGCGGTTCTTATGGCAAAGGGAAGTACCGTTTTCTCACTCCCTATGTAGCAAAAGAACGGTCTTTACCTGAAAAGGTGCTGCGAAAAGGCGGCGGCTTGAACGCGAACGTCAAGACGGCGGTATAAGAAAGGCCCCGCACGCGGATTGCGTGTCGAGGCACTCGGTTGTAAAAAGAATATGTAAAAGACGCTTTGAGCTTTTCGGATGGTCAAACGCACAGAGCCCATATGAACGTCGGATCTGCGGCAGAGCCGTCATTGGGCTTTCAGCATCTGCGGCAGGGCTTTATTATTTTTCCTCGGACTTTTCCAAGACAACAAACGACACAAGCGTTTCTTTATGGAGGAAATTTTCAAGCCTTGGATCAACATCCACGGTCTGCGTATTCATCTGCGAAATGACCCAGCCCTCTTCCAATAATCGATTGATTCGAACAAGATACTGATTGTTATTGATATCATTTTGTTCCGTAAAATCGCGACTGTTGCTGATATATACAACTTTTTGCATTTGTTTTCCTCCTTGTCGTTTTTGTTTGGAAAAGGCTGAACAAACCAAACGCCGCTCGCAGGCCGGAATCCTATTTAACAAAAGAGTCTGAGCGCAAATTGCGTCCAGACTCTGTCTGGCGGAGAAGGAGGGATTTGAACCCTCGCGCCGGTTACCCGACCTACTCCCTTAGCAGGGGAGCCCCTTCACCACTTGGGTACTTCTCCGAATAAATACTTGTGGCGGAGAGTCTGGGATTTGAACCCAGGAAACCTCACGGTTTGCCGCTTTTCAAGAGCGGTGCCTTCGACCACTCGGCCAACTCTCCGTATTGCGATTCGACAAGTCGTCGAGCGCCGCCCTAACGTATGAAACATTTTACCACAGTGCGGACGCTTTGTCAAGCCCGTTTTCCGGATTTACACCGAAATTTAAGGGACAGGCCGGCGGGACGCAGAATTGCCCGCCGCTTTGCCGCGCAAAAACGCAAAGCGTTCCTCCGGCTTGGCGTAAAAAACGTTCCGGGGATGCAGCCTGAGCCGCATCCCCGGTATTGCATCACGCCGTGAACGGCGTTATACGCAAGCGCTTACGGCGTATCGCCGAGTCGAAGCACGCTGATGTCCGCGTCGTTGATGGTAAAGCCCGCGGCGCTGGCCTCTACATTCAAGGTGGAGGGCGCAGTCGTCACCGTGATGGGCACGCTGAAGACAAGCGTACTGGTCTCGCTGGCCGTGTTGTAAATATGAGAAGCGGTCGCGCCGGGTACATCCGTACCGCCGAGCGTGGCGGTAAAGGTCAGCGTCTCCGGCGGCGAGCCGCCCGCGTCAAGCGTCGCGACGGCGTTGAAGGTGACCTGATACACGCCCTCGGTATTGATCGTCACGTCCGCGCTGCCGGGCGTATGCGAAATGGCGGTCCCGGAGGTGGTCAGCGTATTCGCGAAGGTGACGGCCGTATCCGCCGCCGTCGCCTGATCGGTATCGTTGTTTGCGGCCAGAACGTCCGCGATGCCGGCGGCGCCCGTGTTGCCGCGCGGAATGGTGAAATCGAGCACGGCAGCCTCAGCCGTGCCGGAATTGGTCACGATGGGGTTCGTGCCGGGAGCGCCCGCACTCACGGTGCCGACGGTAACCGTCGCAGCCGTGCCCGTCGCACCCGTTGCACCGGTCGCACCTGTGGCGCCGGTCGCACCGGTTGCACCTGTGGCACCGGCAGCGCCCGTTGCGCCGGCCGGAATGGTGAAATCAAGCACAGCGGCGTCCGTCGTGCCTGTATTGGTCACAACGGGGTCCGTCCCGGGATCGCCGGCAGTCACGGTGCCGACGGTGATCGTCGCAGCCGTGCCCGTCGCACCCGTAGCACCCGTAGCGCCCGCATCGCCGGTCGCACCTGTCGGACCGGTCGGACCAGTCGCGCCGGTGGCGCCGGTCGCACCTGTGGCACCTGTTGCACCCGTCGCGCCGGTGGCACCCGTGGCGCCCGCCGGGATGGTAAAGTCAAACACAGCGGCGCTCGTCGTACCCGCGTTGGTGACCGTCGCGGCAGAGCCGGGCGTTCCCGTCGTAACGGTGCCGACGGCGATGGTCGCGGCTGTGCCCGTGGCTCCCGTTGCGCCGGTCGCGCCCGTAGCACCCGTTGCGCCAGTCGCACCTGCGGCACCGGCAGCGCCCGTTGCACCCGTGACACCTGTTGCACCCGTCGGACCGGTCGGCCCAGTCGGACCGGTCGGACCCGTAGCACCTGTGGCGCCCGTAGCGCCGGTGGGACCCGTGGGACCGCCCGCCGGACCCGTTGCACCGGTGGCGCCGGTCGCGCCCGTTGCGCCGGTAGCACCCGTGGCGCCGGAGAGGCCGGCAGGGCCGGTGGCACCCGTCGCACCCGTGGCGCCGGTTGCGCCCGTTGCGCCGGGCGCGCCGGGGAAGCCCTGCGGACCCATAAACCCGCGCGGACCCATCGGGCCGGTCGGACCCGTGGGACCGGTTGGGCCGGTCGCGCCGCGCGGACTGCAGCAGCAGTCAAAGCCCGACGAACAAGAGCAGCCGCCGCTTGAACCGCAGATGGGGCAGCGCCCGTTGTTTTCGTTGCAGTTGTAGATTCTCATATGCATAATCTCCTAAAATGATCAAAATGATCTTGCCTTGACGTCAAGGCGGTCATGACACACCGAGCGATGCGAAATACGCCCGGTTCTGTAAAACCTGCGGGCTTTCGGGCCGTATCTCGCCGGCAAGGCGGTTGTAATGCGCCGCCGCTTCCCGTTCGCCCAGCCGATCATAGCAGACGCAGAGCTGGAGATAGGGGATATAGCCGAAGGCGTCCTCGTTGACGAACCCGCCGCCCTGCCCGCCGCGCGGACAAAGCGTCGCCTGCGTGAACCAGTGAATCGCGGTGCGGTATTCCGCCCGCCGCAGGAATACGTTCCCCAGCGCACAGCAGACGTCGGCGCGCGGCACGTCGTAGAGGAAGCTCTCGCAGAGCGCACGCGCTTCCCCGGCGTCGTCGCCGGCCGCGCGGCGGCAATGCGCCAGCAGCAGGCAGGCGTCGATACAGTTTTCCAGAAAGCCCTCGCCGGTGCCCAAAAAGGACAGCAGCACCCGCTGCGCATCGTCGTAGCGGCCGTGGTAATACAGCTCGCGGCCGTAGTAGAACAGCTCGCGCGGGGAGAGCGTTTCGCCGTCGGCGATCTGCTTTTCGTAAATACGCAAATTGCGGTCGCCGTAAACGGCTTTGACGGATTTGTGGGTGACGGCGATCTCGGCGTAGGCGACCGTTCCGCTGTGCACAACGACCTCGTGCACGCGCCCGACCCAGCGGTGCGGAAGCGTGCGGCGGATAAGCCGTTCGCGGTAAAAGAAGAAGGTCGGTCTGCCCAGCTCGTCAAACGCGGTGTTGTAGCGCAGCATCACCACGTCGCAGCCGGCGAGCTGTTCGTCCTTGTAGCGCCGCAGCGCCGCGGCGTCGGCCGGAAGCAGCACGTCGTCCGCGTCGAGCCAGAGCAGATAGTCCCCCGTCGCCTGTTCGAAGGCGTAATTGCGCGCGGCGGAAAAATCGTCGATCCATTCGAAATCGTAGATTCTGTCCGTGTAGCGCGCGGCGATTTCCTTCGTCGCGTCGCTGCTGCCGGTATCGACGATGACAATCTCGTCCACGCAGCCGCGCACGCTCTCCAGACAGCGCGCGAGCACCTTTCCCTCGTTCCTGACAATCATGCACAGGCTGATCGTAGCCGCCATAAAACGCATACCTCCACAAATTCACTCTCAGTCCAGTTTATGCGCGCGCATCGTTCCCTGTCACCGTAACCGCCGGACCGCAGCGCGTATTCGGCACGCAAAACGCAGACAGGGCGCGCTCCGCGTATGCGCGGATGAAAAAAGCAGCCTCCCCTCTTGTCTGTGGGCCTGTTCCGTGCCGACCTGCGGGATGCGGCGCTGCTTGAGGAAAAGTCAAGCCGCAGCGATACCCGGCGCCGCCGCACCAGGGAACTCTTCTCCTCCGCATCGCCGCGGCGTCGAGCTTAAGAGAAGAGCCGCGCAGGCGGTCGGGCCGCGCGCCGCGAATGCGGCGCGCGGCCCGACCGCGTCCGGCACTCCCAAAGCCGCGGCAGCCTCAGACCAAACCGATTCGGGGGGAGCGAAGCAACGCCTCAAACGCTTCGAGAACCGACTGTAACGGCAAGAAGATCCATCCCCACCGTCTGTCTGCAAAGCCGGCAAAGGATTTTACGCACAGATTTCGGTACAAACGAAAAAACGCCCGGCCTTTCGGTCGGACGTCCGCTTGTCTATGAAGCCCTCTTTGGGGCTGGATATGTCTATGCCGGTGCGGCACAAAACAGCGTACAGAAACAGCACACCGAGCGATTCCCAGGGTTTCCGTATGCGCCGAGGATGCAGGCCGTAAAAGCAACGGGGGATTCGAAGGGGCTGAGGTTCGCCGCAAATCTGATACACCGACGCGGGAAAAGCTTAAAGCGAAGCTTTTCTCAAACAGCATTTTTGGTATAGGCAAAAATGCTCGGCGGAAAGCACAGTTAAAAAGTCCCTCAGCGCTTTTTGACAAGACGAAGAACGGACGGAGCGCGCTCCGTCCGTTCTCGCTTTATTCTTCTCTTTCCTTCAGCATTTCCAGCAGACGCGCGGCGTGCAGGCCCTCGTCCTCCGCGTATTCGGCGAACACGGCGGCGACCTCCTCGTCCTCGATTTCGGACGACCACAGCTCAAAAGCCTTGACCTGCGCCATCGCGTCCTCCCATGCGCGCAGCAGACGGTCGCGCACGGTGATGGTGATTCCGCTTTTCTGCTCCATACCCGATCCCTTCCTTTTTCAACGGTGTTCTCGTATGTAGCATGCACCGTTCGGACGGTTTTTATTCCCCGGCGTGCTCCTCGGCCGCAGCTTCGGCTTCCTCCGCCTCGGGCAGCGCTTTTTCGGGTTCCTCTTCAAATTCAAAAGCAGCGGTGGTCATGCCCTTCTTCTCGTGCTTCAGCTCGAAAAAGCCGTACACGGCGACGATGAGGCCGCCGGCCGCGTCGAGCATCAGGTCCCACATCGTGTCCTTGAGTGCCTCGTGGCCGACAAGATAAACGGCGTTCTCGTCCACCAGCGAGCCGGTAGTGGAATCCAGATAGGTCTGCATATTCGTGCCGAACAAATCGTCGAAGCAATACTCGACGATCTCCCAGATTACGCCGCCCGTGACCGCAAAGCAGAACACCGAGACGGCGACGTAAATGGGACTGATCCGCAGCGAGACGGAATCGGCCTTATTGAGCGTGTTGATCAGGATGAAGCCGAGCGACGCCAGCAGCACGCCGGAAATGAAATGCAGAATCGCGTCCCAGTATTTGAAGCGGTCGAAGAAGTTGATGACGTCCCCCAGTACGATGCCGCAGAAGGCGAACACGACGTAAACAAGCTGGATCATGCGCGGGATCTTGACCTTGAAAAAGCGCGTGGCGAGTACCGGCAGCGCGATGACCACCAGCATGCCGAAGCAGGAAAAGGCGCTGAAAATGAAACGGCTGGCGTCCTGCTGCTCGTCGGCGAACACGGCGCTGAGGACGTTGGAGACGAACAGCGCCAGCGTAATCCAGAAAATCGTCTGCTGAAAACGATCGGGCGTATACGCGCGGAGTCGGGCGAAAAAGCCGGTTTCTTTTCGTTTCATACGTTCATTCCTTTCGGACTGTTGTCCGTTTATTTGGTCTTGCAGAAGCGGCTTTCGGGCCGGGAACGCCCGAGCTCACGACCTGTACATGCGCACGGTCTCGTTATACAGGCGGATGATGCCCTGCAAAATATCCATATAGCCGAAGGTGCTGTGGTAGACGATGTTGATTTCGCGCGTCATGCTCAGGTTCTCCACGGGCAACACGGTGATCTTCCCCTTTTTCAGTTCGTCGAGGCAGGCGCTTTTCGCCAGAATGGACACGCCGAAGCCGCGGCGGATCAGGTCCTTAATCGTGGCGATGTTATCGACCTCCAAAATCACGTTGAAATCGCGGATGCTCATATTGTTGCTTTCGAGATGGGAGAGGAACAGGTTCCGCGTACCCGAGTGCGGCAGCCGCAGGATCAGCTTCTCCTTCTTCAGCTCGTTGACCGTGACCATCGTCTTTTTCGCCAGCCGGTTGGTGTTGGCGACCACGAGGACGAGGCTGTCGGTATCCAGCAGCAGCGTGTTGAAGCCCTCCGCCGGAAGCCGGCCCTCCACGATGGCGAAATCCAGCTCATAGGTTTTGAGCTTCTCATAAAGATTTGTTATGTTGTCAGAAATCATCGTTATATGCACGTCGTTGTGCTCGCTGCCGTATTTTGCCAGCACCTCCGCGATCGGATTGCTCTCAGCCGTGTGCGTGATGCCGACAGTTAGGCGGGTGACGTGCTGCTTCTGGTCGGACAGCGCCTGCTTCATTCCCTTGTACAGCGATTGAATGCGGCTGGCGTATTTCAGCACCGTTTCGCCCTCGCTCGTCGGCTTCATGCCGCCCTCGCCGCGCAGAAACAAATGCACGCCCAATTCCTGCTCGAGCTGCCGGATATGGTGGCTGACCGCCGGCTGCGTGAGCGAGAGCCGTTCCGCCGCTTTGGTAAAGCTGCCCGTTTCGTAGACCGTCAGAAGCGTCTCCAGCTTTGCGTCCGACACACCGTTTCCCTTCCTCCATAAAAAATATTTATAAGCATCAAACAAATTATAATTTGACTTTATGCGTTTTGTTTCTATAATAATACCATACGCGCAGAAAAAAAGCAAGCGGCGGCACAAAATTTTGTCCGCCTTTTTCTGCGGAAGGAAACACAAGCGCAAGCGGAGGGAACAATACATATGCCAGCGATTTACGAAGGAATGAACGCGGCGGCGGTCACGCTCGTTTCTCTTTCCATAATATTATTTGCCGGATTTCTCGTCACGCGGGTGACGAAGCTGCTGCGGCTGCCCAACGTCAGCGGCTTCATCATCGCCGGCCTGCTCATCGGGCCGGGCGCGCTCGGGCTGATCCCGCAGTCGACGGTGGACGGGATGAGCTTTGTCAGCGACATTGCGCTGACCTTCATCGCCTTCAACGTCGGCAGCTACTTCAAGCGCGAGGTCATCCGCTCGACCGGACCGCGGATTTTGATTGTCACGCTCTTTGAGGCGCTGCTTTCGGGCGTGGTCGTTTTCCTCGCGATGCGGCTGCTGTTCGGTCTGAGCGCCGACTTTTCGCTGCTCATCGCGGCCATTGCGACGGCGACCGCGCCGGCGAGCACGATGATGACCGTCCGGCAGTACAACGCCAAGGGGCCGTTCGTGGACGCGCTGATGCAGGTGGTGGCGCTCGACGACGTGGTCTGCCTGTTCGTGTACTGCGTCGCGGCCGCCGTCGTGGGCGCCGAGGACGGCCCGGGCGTGTGGGAGATCGTCCTGCCGGTGGTGTGGAACATTGTCGCTCTTTCGGTGGGCGCGGGCTGCGGATTTTTGCTGTCCAAGCTGCTCAAGCCCTCGCGCAGCAGCGACAACCGGCTCATTTTGGCCGTCGCGATGCTGCTGGGCATCTCGGGCCTGTGCGCGCTGGTAGACATCTCGCCGCTGCTGGCATGCATGCTGTTCAGCGCCGTGTACATCAACCGGACGGACGACCGCGAGCTGTTCGCGCAGCTCAACGGCTTCACGCCGCCCATTATGTCCATCTTCTTTGTACTCTCGGGGATGAACCTTGACCTGCACGCGCTGGCGGGCGCGGGCGTCGTCGGCGCCGTCTACTGCATCGTGCGGATTGCCGGAAAATATCTCGGCGCGTTCGCAGGCTGCGCCGTCACGCGGATGCCCGCCAAAACGCGCGATTGGCTGGGCGTGACGCTCATCCCGCAGGCGGGCGTGGCCATCGGGCTGGCCTTTCTCGGCTGCCGTCTGCTGCCGGCGGAGACCGGCGAAATGCTGCTGACGATCATCCTCTCGTCCTCGGTCCTCTACGAGCTGATCGGACCGGCGTGCGCGAAGGCGGCACTGTTCCGCTCGGGCGCCATCGACAAGGAGGCACTGCCGCAGCCGCAGGCGCGTCCGCACCGGCTGCCGGAGAAGCGCAAAAGAGTAGAAAACGGCTTGACAAAACGGCTTTGGAGATGATATGATATGCAGTGGGAAAGACCGCTGAACAAAGTACTCAAGCGCGGCGTTTATCTGGAGCGGCAGGCCGCGGTCCCAAGAAACGAAAGGAACCGAAACCGTATGACGTTTGACGAAACCATAACCGCAAGAAAAAGCATCCGCCGGTACAGCGACCGGCCGATTCCCGAAAGCGACGTCGAGGCCATCCTCCGCGCGGGACTGCTGGCGCCGTCGGCGCGCAACCGGCAAAACCTGAAATTCATCGTCGTGCGCGACCCGATGCTGCGCGACGAGCTGGTCGGCGCCTGCAACGGGCAGTCGATGGTCGGCGAGGCGCCCGCGTTTCTTGCCGTCTGCTCGACGGCGGGGAGCATTATGCCCAACGGCCAGCCCACCGCGCCGATTGACGCGGCCATCGCGATGACCTATATGCTGCTCAAAGCGGCCGAGCTGGGCATCGGAAGCTGCTGGATCGGCAACTTTTCGCAGCAGAAGATGAAATCGCTGCTCTGCGTGCCGGATATGGCCGAGGTCATCGCCGTCTCCCCGCTGGGCTATCCGGCGGCGGAGGGCAACGAGCGCGTACGCAAGCCGTTCGACGAGGTCGTCTGCTTCGGCCGCTACCGCGATTGACAAAAATCGCGAATTTGGGGATTGAAAAACGCGCCGCCGTGTGCTATACTCTCTATGAAAACGCCGCATAGCGGCGAACAGGAAACAAAGGAGACGAAAAGCAATGGATACGATAAAAATTGAAAAGAAGAATACGCTTATGGTCGCGCATCGCGGCGTCAGCGGGCTGGAGAAGGAAAACACGCTCGCCGCCTTCGTCGCTGCGGGCAACCGCAGCTACTACGGCGTCGAGACCGATGTACACAGAACCGCAGACGGCAAGTACGTCGTCATCCACGACTCGGACACGGCCCGCGTCTCGCCGCTGCATGTGGAGATTGAGAAATCGGCCTACGACACCATCCGCGGCGTGATGCTCAACGACATCGACGGCACCTGCGGCCGCACCGACCTGCGCGTGCCCTCCCTCGAGGAATACATCAAGGTCTGCAAAAGATACGGGAAATACTGCATTCTCGAGCTTAAGGGCGCGCATGCCGACGAGGACATCACCAACATCATCGGCATCATCAACGAGCAGGACTATCTGGACCACATCATCTTCATCTCCTTCTCGCTCCAGAACCTCATCAACCTGCGCAAGCAGCTCCCCGACCAGCCCGCGCAGTGGCTGACCGGCGACTGGAAAGAGGAATACAAGAGCTATCTGGTCGACAACAACCTTGATTTGGACATCTGGTACGGCTCGCTGACCGAGGAGACCTACGCATGGCTGCGCTCGCTCGGCAAGAAGGTCAACGTCTGGACCTGCGACGACCCCGCCGCCGCGGCGAAGTATGTGGAGATGGGCGTGGACTACATCACCTCCAACATCCTCGAGTAAGCCGAAGCGATGAAAACGAAAGCGCTCCTCACCGCCCTCTGCCTGCTGACCGCGCTTTGCTTCGCCTCCTGCGGAACGACAGAGCGGCCCGACTATTTTAATGTGGAAGGGAACGAAACGTCTATGGACGCCTACGAAACGAAAAATCCCGTCGTCGCGCTGCAAATCGAGGATTACGGCACCGTGGTCATCGAGCTGTATCCCGAAATCGCGCCGAACACGGTCAACAACTTTATCTCGCTCGTCAAGCGCGGGTTCTACGATGGAAACTCGTTCCACCGTTCGGTACCCGGGTTTATGATTCAGGGCGGCGACCCGGACGGCAACGGCACGGGCGGACCCGGCTACACAATCAAAGGCGAGTTCACCGACAACGGGTTTGAAAACAGCCTCAAGCACACCGAGGGCGTCATTTCGATGGCGCGCCGCCAGCCGTACGACACGGCGGGCAGCCAGTTCTTCCTGATGCTGGGCACCGCCGAGCATCTGGACGGGCAGTACGCCGCCTTCGGGAAAGTCATCGACGGAATGGACGTCGTCCGCAGCATCGCCGACAACGAAACCGTGGCCGACGCTTACAGCGGCAAGCTGGAAAACAACGTGACAATCGAGAAGGCCGTGGTCGACACCAAAGGCGTCGAGTATCCCGAGCCGGTAACAATCGCAGAATAAAACCGTTACACAAAAAACGACGCGAAGCCCCCTTTCGCGTCGTTTTTTCCGATGCGGCTGTTTGTTCCGCACACAAAACGGCCGGACATAGACAGAAGCCGATGCCCGCCCGCGCACGGGCGGACGGAAAGGAGCGGAAAAAGCGTATGGCAGGTGAAGTACGGGATTTTGATTCCTTCTGCCGCGCGCTGCTGGAGGACGGGCTATCGCTCGGCAGCGGCGACGACCAGCGCTTTCACACCGTCATTCCCGGGACGTGGGAGTCGCCCGCCGACGGCTCGCCGGTCCGCTGGCACACGGGCGACCCCGAGACCGACCCGTGGGAATGGCGGATGCGCGTGCTGGAGGAGCGGGACGACGTCGCTTACGCCAAGCTGTTCTTCCGCACGAGCGGCTACATCGCCTGGCCGCTTTATCCCCTCTTTTACGCGGTCCGGCGGCGCGGCGAATCGCTGGAGGAAGCCTACCGGCGCGGCACGGTCAGCGGCGCGGCCAAGCGGATTTACGACGTGCTCGCCGCAAGCGGCGGCGTTGCGCTGCACGACCTGAAGCTGCTCGGCCGCTTTTCCAAGGGCGAAAAAAGCCCCTTCGACCGCGCGCTGACCGATTTGCAGTCGCGCATGTTCATAACCGTCTGCGGCCGCGAGCAAAAGCGGGACAAAAACGGCCGTGCATACGGCTGGAGCAGCACCGTATTCACCACGGTCGAGGACTTCTGGGCCGTCCGCGGCCGGTCGCTCGGCGAGGAAGACCCCGAGCGCGCGTATGCCGTCCTTCTGGCGCGCCTGCGCACGCTCCGGCCCGACCTCGAGCCGTCGAGGGCGGAAAAGGCCCTGCGCGGCTGAACGCAAAACGAAGCCCTGCGCGAATCCCCCTTTCGAACGCAAAACGAAGCTCTGCATAAAAACGCAAAACGAAGCTCTGCAAAAATTTCATCAGGAAAGGTGTAAACGCTATGAAAAAAGCATTGTCCGCATTTCTTTCCCTGCTCCTGCTTGCCTTCGTATTTCCATCGCCGCCGGCGTCGGCCGCGGACGGCGTCTCGTTCACGCTGACCGTGGACGCGCTCGAGGCGGACGCCGCGTCCGGCCGGGTCACGGCCTATCTCAGCGACGCCGACGCGCCGCGCGTCATCCCCGCCGAAAATTTCAACTTCCGCAACGCCTCGCTTCTGATATTCGACGCCGACGGCAGGCTGGTGGAAGCGGGCGGAAATCTGGTCCCCGACACGGACGGCACGAACGGCAGTCCGCAGCGCTCGGTCACAATCCCGGCGGGCGGCTTTCTCATTGCATTCGGAGCCGGCGCGGACGAGCGGCTGAAGCGGTGCTATGACACCGCATTTGAAGGCGCAATGCTGTACAACGCCACGATGTCCGTAATCTACGACGTCCGCGGGACGCTGGACGCCGAGACAAGGCAGCTTTCGATTGCCTACCCCGCGCCCGAGCCGGAAACCGACGAGACGCTGAAATTCCTGTTCGTCGGCAACAGCACGACCTATTTCAACGGCACGCCGTTGAAATTCAAGGCACTCTGCCGCGCGGCGGGCATAGACGTTTCGGTTACCTACTGCACCTTCGGCAGCGCGTACCTGAGCGAATTCGCCGACGAAACGCACGAGCGCGGCAGGGCGCTGCGCCGCGCGCTGACTGACAAGGCGTTCGATTATGTGGTGCTGCAGGACGCAGGCGGCGCGAGTCTGGAAGCGAGCGAGGCGGCGCTGGACGTATTGCTGCCGCTCATCGAGGAAAACGGCGCCGAGCCGCTCTTGTATATGCGCTATTCCGACAAGCGGGACGACGACGCGCGCGTCGCCGACACGAAGCGGCATTACGAAACCTATACGGCGCTTTCCGAAAAGTATGGCATTCCGGCCTCTCCCGTTGCGCTCGCGTTTCGGGACGCCATCCTTGACGGCCGGGGGCAGACCCTCTACGCCGACGACCGCTCGCATCACTCCAAGGAGGGCAGCTATCTGATTGCCTGCACATGGCTGGACGCCTTTTTGGACGTCTCGCCGGTCGGGAACGCCTACACCGCCGGACTGGACGCCGAAACCGTGCGCTACTTACAGGAAACGGCGCGCAGCAGCCGCACCGCGTCGGGCGACGCGCCGGCGACGGAGCCTGCGATTTACACCGACGGCGACGGCACTGTATACCCGAACCTTGCGCTCGGCAGGCCCTACACCGCCACCGGCGCACCCTATGACGGCAATTGGACGGACACGAAGGCGGACGGCACGCCGATCGGCAAGCTGACCGACGGCTATGCCTGTACCGACGGCAGCGACACCTCTGCCGGCTGCTACAAGGGCGCCGAAACCGCCGTGACAATCGATTTGAGCGGCGTTTTCGCCGTCAAGCGAATCACGACCGACCTGTTCGGGAACGAGAGCTGGGGCATTCCCTCTCCCGACGCCGCGAGCGTGACCTTCCTCGTGTCGGAGGACGGCGAGACCTTCGTCCCGTTCGGCGCAGGCGCCGCCGAGGAGCAAAGCGAAGCGGACGGCTGGCAGCGCGCCGTTTTCGCCTGCACCGCAGAGACGCCTGTCCGCGCCTCCCACGTCCGGGTCGTATACGGCATCGGCGGCAGCTTCTGCTGGGTCAGCGAAATCAACGCCTTCGGCGTCGAGGCGGGAAGCGCGCCGGAGGAGAGCGCGGACGTCTCCGAGTCCGACCCCGCTTCGGAATCGTCCGACGAAGCGCCGGAAGCCTCCGAAGCCGAAAATATATCCGTTCCCGCCACCGGCTCGTCTGCAGCGCCTTTCATCGCCGGCGGCTGCGCAATCGTGATTGCAGCCGGATTGCTGGGCTTCTTCCTGTATAAAAAACGCGCGCGCCGCGCGTGAACAAGGAGCGTGTTCCTATGAGACTGTTTTTACCCAAATACCTCTCACCCGACCTGCCGTCCGCGGGCGCGTTCACCTTTTCGCTCGCCCCCGACGCGCTGGAGGCCGACGTCGCGCCCGACACGGCGGTGCTTTTCCGCGCGCCGGACGGCGAACCGCGCGTCCTGCCCGCCGGAATCCACAACTTCGCCGCGGCGTCGATGCTGATTTTTGACGGCGACGGACGGCTGTACGAGGCCGGCGGCGAGCTGCTGGCCAACACCGACGGGCGGAACGGCAGCCCGCAGCTTTCGGTCACGATCCCGTCGGGCGGCTTCCTCGTCGCGTTCGGCCCGCAGGCCGACGCGCGGCTGCACGCCTGCAAGACGCGCGCGTTCGAGGGCGGCGTGCTCTACAACGCCACGATGTCCGTCGTCTGCGGCATCACCGGCAGCTACGACGCGCAGGCCAACCGGCTCACCGTCTCCTGTCCCCCGCCGGAGGAGGAGACGGCGGCCACGAAGCGCTTTCTGTTCATCGGCAACAGCGCGACCTACTTCAACGGCACGCCGCTGAAGTTCAAGGCCCTCTGCCGCGCGGCGGGCGAAGACGTCTCGGTCGCCTACTGCACCTTCGGCAGCGCCTATCTGCACCAGTACGCCGACGGCGCGAACGAACGCGGCGCATATCTGCGCAGACGGCTGGCCGAAAAGCGCTACGACTTCGCCGTGCTGCACGACGCCGCGGCCGCTGCATACGCCCAGAGCGACGAGGCGCTGCGCGTGCTGCTGCCGCTGCTTGCGGAAAACGGCGCGCGGCCGCTGCTGTATATGCGCTACTCCGACAAGAACGACGACGGCGCGCGGCTGGCGCATACCGACGCGCTGGAGGCGCACTATGCGGCGCTGTCCGAAAAATACGGCCTGCCGGTCGCGCCGGCTGCGCTCGCATTCCGGTCGCTGATTCGGGAAACCGGCGGAGAAGCGCTCTACGCCGACGACCGCTCGCATCACTCCAAAGCGGGCAGCTACCTCATCGCCTGCACATGGCTGCGCGCGTTTCTGGACATTTCGCCGGTCGGGAATACCTACACCGCCGGACTGGACGCCGAAACCGTCCGCCGCCTGCAAAACGCGGCGGAGGACGCCTGCCGTCCGCACTGAGCCGCATACAGAACGGGAGACGCCCCGCACGGGACGCGTCTCCCGCTTTTTTTGCGCCGCCGCACTTTTCCTGCGGCAGCGGCGTTTTTTCGGGCCATACTCCCAAAGAGGGGGACGCGGCGCTTTGCCCAAAATCTCGTATGGATATTTTATATTTTTCGTATGTGTTTTCATATAAAGCTCTTGACAAGTTTTGCGAATTGTGCTATACTGCAAACGTGAAGAAAAAGAAACGGCCGCCGCAAAAACGCGGACCGGCCGCCGGATATGGCGTCTATGCCCCGCCTCGCGCCGGACGCATAGCGGAATACGGACGCAAGCACAGGAAGGAGATCGATCCACCGATGAAAAAAAGCCTATACAGCCTGACGCTGATGGACAGCGTGGTCGCGGAAATCGACCGTCTGGCGGCGCGGCAGGGCACCAACCGCTCCAACCTCGTCAACCAGATTCTGGCCGATTACGTCTCGATGATGACGCCCGAAAAGCGCATCGACGCGATTTTCCGGCACATCGAGGCCCTCGCACAGCAGGGCGAGCTGGTGCCCTATGTCACGCCCAACCAGCGCACGATGTCGCTCAAAAGCAGCCTCGAATACAAATACCGCCCGACCATCCGCTACGAATTGCAGCTCTACCGCATCCCGGAGGGCGCCATCGGCGAGCTGAACGTCGTGTTCCGCACGCAGTCGCAGGCGCTCCTGACGGAAATCGAAGCCTTTCTGCGGCTGTGGGTGCGGCTGGAAAGCATCTACGTCGCCAAGCTGCACGACAAATCGCCGGTGCGCTACGAGCTGCACGGCAACCGCTTCACCCGCAGCCTGTCGCTGCCCGAAAACCGCGATTACAGCGACGAGCAGCTTGCGGACGCCATCTCGGCCTACGTCGGGATGTTCGACGACCTGCTCAAGGGCTATATCACCGGCCGCTATCCGCCGGCCGAGCTGGAAAACCGCTACATCGCCTACCTCAACGGCGGCACGGGACTGATTTAACGCCGCAGAAAGAACAGAAAGGAAGGTTACGGCTATGAATGCACAAAACTTTACGCAAAAATCCATAGAAGCGCTCGAAAGCGCGCGCAGCATCGCGCTGGAAAACAATTCGATGCAAATCTGCCCCGAGCATCTGCTCTACGCGCTCGTCGATCAGGACGGCGGCCTCATCGGCTCGCTGCTGACGAAAATGCAGGTGGACACCGACGCGTTCTTAGCGTCGCTGGACGCGGTCATCTCCGCGTTCCCCGCCGTCACCGGCAGCGGACGCGAGCCGGATAAAATCTACGTCTCGCCCGAGACCGACCGGCTGCTGAACGCCGCCGCCAAGCAGGCGAAGGCCGACAAGGACGAATACGTCTCGGTCGAACATCTGATGAAAGCGATCTTCGACAACAAGACCGCCAAAATCACCGAGCTGTTCCGGCAGTACGGCATCACGCGCGACGCGTTCGACAAATGCCTCTCGGCCGTCAAGAGCGCGCCGGTGACCAGCGACAACCCCGAGGGAACCTACGACGCGCTGGCCAAGTACGGCACCGACCTCGTCGCCCGCGCGCGCGAGCAAAAGCTGGACCCCGTCATCGGGCGCGACGCGGAGATTCGCAACGTCATCCGCATCCTCTCGCGCAAAACGAAGAACAACCCCGTCCTCATCGGCGAGCCGGGCGTCGGCAAGACCGCCATCGCCGAAGGGCTGGCGCAGCGCATCGTGCGCGGCGACGTGCCGGAGGGCCTGCAAAACAAAACCGTATTCGCGCTCGATATGGGCGCGCTGATCGCCGGCGCCAAGTTCCGCGGCGAGTTCGAGGAACGGCTCAAGGCCGTGCTCAACGAGGTGAAAAAGAGCAACGGCGACATTCTGCTGTTCATCGACGAGCTGCACACCATCGTCGGCGCGGGCAAATCCGAGGGCGCGATGGACGCGGGCAACCTGCTCAAGCCGATGCTCGCGCGCGGCGAGCTGCACTGCATCGGCGCGACCACGCTGGACGAATACCGCAAATACATCGAAAAGGACGCCGCGCTCGAGCGCCGGTTCCAGCCCGTGATGGTGGACGAGCCGACGGTGGAGGACACCATCTCCATCCTGCGCGGGCTGAAGGACCGCTACGAAATCTTCCACGGCGTGCAGATTCACGACGCGGCGCTCGTCGCGGCGGCCACGCTGTCCGACCGCTACATCACCGACCGCTTCCTGCCCGACAAGGCCATCGACCTTGTGGACGAGGCCTGCGCCTCCATCCGCACCGAAATCGACTCGATGCCGACCGAACTGGACGACCTGCGGCGCAGGATCATGCAGCTTGAAATCGAGGAAATGGCGCTGAAAAAGGAAAGCGACACCCTTTCCAAGGAGCGGCTGGAAAAGCTGTCCGCAGAGCTTGCGGAGCAGCGCGAGCGCTTCGACGCGCTCAAATCGCGCTGGGAGGTCGAAAAGGGCGCCATCGAGTCGGTCAAGGCAATCAAGGCCGACATCGAGCGCGTCAACGGCGAAATCGAGCAGGCCCAGCGGGACTACGAGTACGAAAAAGCCTCCCGCCTGCGCTATTCCACGCTGCCCGAGCTGGAAAAGAAGCTGGCCGAGGCGCAGGAAAAGAGCAGCCGCCAGAGCAACACGCTCGTGCGCGACACCGTCACCGAGGAAGAGATCGCCGCCATCGTCGCGCGCTGGACGGGCATCCCCGTCTCGCGTCTGATGGAGGGCGAGCGCGAAAAGCTGCTCCACCTCGACGAAATCCTCCACAAGCGCGTCGTTGGGCAGGACGAGGCGGTCAACCGCGTGACCGAGGCCATCCTCCGCTCGCGCGCCGGCATCGCCGACCCCAAGCGTCCGATCGGCTCGTTCCTGTTCCTCGGACCGACCGGCGTGGGCAAAACCGAGCTGGCCAAGGCGCTGGCCGAAAGCCTGTTCGACGACGAGCGGAACCTCATCCGCATCGATATGACCGAATATATGGAGAAGTTCTCGGTCTCCCGCCTCATCGGCGCGCCTCCCGGATACGTCGGCTACGACGAGGGCGGACAGCTTACCGAGGCCGTGCGGCGCAAGCCCTACTCGGTCATCCTGTTCGACGAAATCGAAAAGGCGCACCCCGATGTGTTCAACATCCTGCTTCAAGTGCTCGACGACGGCCGCATCACCGATTCGCAGGGGCGCACGGTGGACTTCAAGAACACGGTCATCATCCTCACCTCCAACCTCGGGTCGCAATACCTGCTTGACGGCATCGGCAGCGACGGTGAAATCAGCGAGGAGGCGCGCGGCGCAGTCACCGAGCTGCTGCGCTCGACCTTCCGCCCCGAGTTCCTCAACCGGCTTGACGAAATCGTCTTCTATAAGCCGCTTACGCGCGAGAACATCTCCGCCATCATCGATCTGCTCATCGCGGACCTGCGCGCAAGGCTGGCCGAGAAGTCGCTTTCGCTGGAAATCACGCCCGCGGCGCGCGAGCTGATCGCCGACAACGGCTATGACCCCGTCTACGGCGCGCGGCCGCTTAAGCGCTATCTCCAGAGCAAGGCCGAAACGCTGCTGGCGAAGGCCATCCTCTCCCGCGACCTGCACGCGGGCGACGTGCTGACGCTCGACGTCGGCGCGGACGGCGGACTCGAGGTGCGGTGAGTCGGGCCGCATTTCCCGCACAGCATTGCCGTATAGGAACGACGCCTGCGGGGTGCGTTCCCCGCGCCTCATCCGGGTCGGCGGCTTTATTCCCGGCGGACAGAAGGCCATCACCCAAGCCTTTTGAGAATATATAAAAAGCTGCGGAAAGCACAGACTTTCCACAGCTTTTTTGTTTGTACGGCCGGACAGCCGCGCCTTGCCGCGCGCAGCGGTTTAGGCATAGGCAAATCGGCAATATGGAAAAGCGGCAAAAGGACAAAGCGGACGGCAAAACGCTTCGGCGGCAGAAGGGCGGCGCGGCTTTAGGCCCGCGTCCGCGGCTCCGCCGTCATACCCATATCGGCCGCCGCCTCCGATCCGCTGCCGCACAATAGACGTTGTTTACCGCTTCTATATAGCAGACAAAGGACGGGTGACTGCGGTCATTGCGCGTTAAGTACATATTCTTGAGCCGCAGATACTGTTCCCTGACATCTGCCCAATGCCCGCTTTTCTTAATGAAGTCGGCCTTTTCCCGGATCTGCGCAGAATGCGGCGCGACGTTCCAATAATATCTGTCGCATCGGACATAGCCGGTCTTTTCGTGAATCAGACGCGCCGTTTGCCCGTCCTCGTCCGCAGCCACGATACAGACGTCGATGGAAAACGCCGTCCTGTTGCCGTGGGTAAAATAGCGGCGCTTGGTGGTAAGCGCGGAGGTGGAATCCTCGCAATTCCCCCAGCCGTGCATCGCAAGCGCTTTGTCGAAGGCGTTTTTTGCGCACGCTTTGATTGCGCGGCAATCCTCAAGATTAACGCAGCGGACGATTTCGAGGTTGTAGTCCAAGTCAATCGGCTCCGACGCGTTCTGTACGATGAGATTCCTTGCGCCGCTGCCGACAAGGCAGAAATTCGCTCCTATGTCATACGCGTCCTTGAGCGTATGGCAGAAATCCTGCATAAGCTCGCCGCACACGCCGCGGACACGGCGCAGGAATTCCTTGTCCTTCACATAGTGAAACATATATGCTCCTTTCCCCCAAAGCCCTCCGTTCGGTGATGCTCGGTCGAGAGTGCCCGCGCGGGCAGGCAGCGTTTTACACCTCCGCGCCCGTCATCCTTCCGTATTCAGACGCAAAGTTCGACGGCTCGACCGAAAACAGGTACTCGGTTTCCGTAACCCACGCTTTGACCGGGACAATATGGAACAAAACCGTCCCCTCTCCGCGCAGCGCCTCCAGCACGGCGGACGTATAGAGCTCGTCAATGATAATGCGGTCGCCGGCCGGAGGAATCGCGCCCGTCAGCTCAAAATCCCCGTCGTCCGTGCGCATCGTGATGATGTATTCGTCCCAGTCCTGCGAAGAATAGTTTCTTACCTGATGGCTTCCGTATTCATACAGAAAAATCGTTATTCCTTGAGCATCGACTAAAAGCTCGGCGTAAAGCGTCTCATCGGTTGCAGCGCTGTTGCTGAACTTGCCCACAAAAAAATTCTCAGTCGCGACATACCACGCGTCGGTCGGCTGGTCGAATTTATCTACATAATAATAGGTGCTCCAGATACCGCCGATCTGCTCGCCGCAGCGGGTGCATCTGCCGTTATCCGTCGTGTGGCCGAGCGCCGGCAATGTCCTTGCCTCCGCAAGCACCTCGCCGCAGACGCTGCATTTCGATTCCCCCTCAAAGCCGTCCTCCGTGCAGGTCGGCTCCCGCCGCTGGACGGTGGACGGCTTGTGCCCGGCGGCGGGGATTTCCTCCTGCGCGGTCAGAACGGCGCCGCAGCGCGCGCAGTGCGTACCCTCCGTCCGCCCCGGCTCGGTGCAGGTCGGCGCAGCCCTCGGGTCGGTCACCGGCTCGTGCGCGCAGCCTTCCGCCGGACGGTCGGACGCGGCGAAGCCGCCGCCCTGCGAATCTGTCGTTACGGGGGACGGCGCGCCTTCGCAGGCGGTCAGCGCAAGCAGCACAAGCAGAAGGAATGCGCAAAAATACCGTTTCATTTCACTTCTATCCTCCCTTTCGAGCCGCGCGCACGCGCGGTTCTTTTCGCGGTTTGTCCTGTCATAGGACAGTATTTTCCGAGACATAGTGTACCTTAAAGTCCGTCCTGCGTCAGGACAAACAGGAGAGTATGGTTTTATGGCGCGAATCATTGACAGTCCGGCTATGAATCTGGTGGGAAGCCGCGTGCGTGCGCTGCGCTTGGAGCGGAAAATGAGCCAGCAGACATTGTCCAACAAGCCGGAGACGCTGGCCATCTACGTCTGCCGCGGCTCCATATCCCGAATCGAAGACAAACGGCGCACGGTGACCGACATCGAGCTGTATGGACTGGCGAAGGTGCTGCAGGTGCCGATCGAGAGCTTGTTTGAATTCCCCGACGCTTGACAAACGCGCTGCGTTCGGGTATACTGAAAAGAAACGGGATTCCTCCCGTCCGAATGCGGTAACAACCAACGGAAAGGCGGCGCAAGCGATGCGAAAATACGTTCTTCTCCTGCTTCTGCTGCCGGCGCTCCTGCTGGCGGCGGCCTGCACGCCCGATCCCGCCGGCGAGAGTCTGCCGGCCGACACGTCCTCCGACGCCGTCTCCGCGCCGGAGAAGCCCTATCAAACGGCGCAGGTCTACATCGACTGTCCGACCGACATCACCAAGGACGCTTATGTGCAGGCCGCCGTCCGCATCGTCGATCCCAACGGCAGATTCGCCGAAATCGACGACGGCGAAGCGACCGTAAAGGTGCGCGGCAACTCCACGTCCTCGGGCGCGAAAAAGCCCTACAACATCAAGCTCAGCTCAAAAAAAGACGTGCTCGGGATGGGCCGTGCGAAAAAGTGGTGCCTGCTGGCGAACCTGTACGACAAGACGATGCTGCGGAACAAGCTGTCCTACGACTTCGCGGCCGAAATCGGGATGGACTACGTCTCGTCGTGCGAATTCGTAGAATTGTACCTCAACGGCGTGTACCGCGGCTGCTATCTGCTGACCGAGGCGGTGGAAATCGGCGAAACGCGCGTGGATCTGCTCGAAGACGGCAACGAGTTCCTGCTGGAATACGAGCCGTATCCCGGGTACAGCAACCCGGTTTCCTTCTACACGCCCTATTACGACCTGCTCATCGGCTTCAACGACCCCACCGACCCCGCCCCCTCGCAGCAGCGGTGGGTGAAGGATTTCTTCCGCGAGGCCGAAGCGGCGCTGGCCACCGGGAGCCGCGAGCGCATCGAGCAATATTTCGACATCGACAGCTTCGTCGATTCGTTCATTGTCGACGAACTGTTCAAAAACGTGGACTACTCGACCAGCTCCACCCGCTTTTACATCCGCGGCGGCAAGCTCTACGCCGGTCCGATCTGGGATTTGGACCTTTCCTCCGGCAACGCCGACGCCGATTACTACCCCGAATACCACAACGAGCGCGGCAGCGAGGACCGCTTCGCAAGCTGCGAGGGGCTGTACTGCGACAGGCTGTGGAACGCCGCGCTGCTTCACTACGAGTGGTTTTTCGACTGCGTGCGCACGCGCTACGCCGCCCTCTCCCCCGCCATCGAGGCGCTGACGACCGACGCCGCGGAGGGGCAGAACAAAATCGACGCGCTGCTTTCGCGCTGCGGCGATGCCCTGTACCGCAATTACAACGAGGCGGGCTGGAGCATCACCGAAAAATACAGCGATTACGAGCGCATCCCCTTCCCAACCTATGAGGAAAACGTCGAATATCTGCGCGAGTGGCTCATCCGCCGCCACGCGTGGCTGAAATCCTATCTCGGTCTCATATGAACAACCGCGCACCCGACCGTGCAAGGCTTGTCCGTCCGACGCGCCGCTGCGGCCGTATGGGACGGCGCACACCCGCCCCTCAATCGTCCCTGTCGTCCCGGCCGTCGTCCCACCCGGAAAGCAGATGCAGCCCGCCCGAATCCAAATCCATCGCACAGCAGTCGGACAGGCGCAGCAGCAGATGTCCGTCGGCGTCTGTTCCCATCGTGTCGGAAAGCGGAAAAAGGAATCTGCCGTCGTCAAAGTCAAACACGGGCTTTGTCACCGCGCCGTCCTCCCCTCGATGTCCGGCCGAATGGCGCAGACCTTTTCGGCCCAGCCATTCAGCTCCTGTATGAGCCGTCCCGTCTCATCGTCTGCCGAAGCGTCCTCCGGCATTCGCGGCAAATTCGTGACGATGCCCTGCTTCGCGGCAGGGTCGCGGTAAAGCACATAGCCGTCTTTGCATTCGAACTCGCTCATCATCTGCGCCGTCATCCGTTCGTCATACCGTTCACGCTCGCCCACCCAACAGGGCCGGCGCGTTTGCGCCGCCTCGACCGAACCGCGCATCAGCTCCGCCAGCTCTGCATAAGCGTTTCGGTTGTGCTCGACCGCGCTTTGCAGCAGCAGGCGCGCGCCGCTTATGTTACCCTTCTCCAGCAGCCGTGCGGCCAGCTCGGGCAGACGCGGATACAGGAACCGATTGACCTGGCCGCACATATTTTTGATTTCAAATTCCTCCGCAAAATAGGCCAGCGTGTTTTCGTCCGCCTCTGCGATTGCGTCCAGCAATTCTTCTTCGGCCGCCTGTTCGGCCGCCCGCAGCGTTTCGTCTATGCTATTCCGTCTCCGCCCGTCAATCTCGGCGGGCGTGGTTCGGCTCAGCGCGTTCGCTTGATAATAAGCGGGAATTTCTCTGGCGTGCAGCCGCTCGAGCATTTCAAGGTCGCCCCGTTTCACGGCGAGCAGGAGCATACGGAGGCGCAGCGACTGATCCTCCGCCATTTGATAAATCAGCGGGTCGCGCGGCCGCGGCGGAAACGCGGAACGCTGCACCTTGACGCCGGCGCCGAAATTGCAGACATAGTCTTTCTCATCGGGGCCGACGAAATAGATGTAGTTTTGTTCCATCAGATAGGAAAGCAGCCCGTAATTTTCAAATTCCAGCGCATATTCAATGATGTTTTTGCCGTACTCGTCAAGATTCAGAATCGGCGCGTCCGGCCGTTCGGCATACGCCTTCCACACGCCTTCATCGTTCGTCCGCGCGACAAAACAGTTCGTCAGCCGATTCTCGAACGGCGTCCGGCACTTGCCTGCACTCAAAAGCTCCTCGCAGGAAATGTCCAGCAGTAAGGTAAACGCCGGCAAGTCGTAAAGCTGCACCGAATTACTGCCATTTTTGATCTGCGACAAGCGGTTGTTCATCTTCACCACCGCCACCTCGTCGGCGACTTGCTTATTCACCTCCAAATACTTTCTTGCGAAGGCACGGCTTGATTCGTACTTTTCATCAATCTGTTCTTCCAAATACCGCCCGATTTCCCTGTTGTCAGCCAATGTAAACATTTCTTTGCCCCCATTGCTTCATAGAAGTATAGACTGCATCGATGCATCGCTCCGGCCGAAGCGCGTCCGCCGCAGAAATGCGTCCGGCCCCCGCCGCAGCTTTTGCCTTTATTATACAGCATTGTGATGCGCCTGTCCATCCCTGTTCTGGCATACAAACGATAAAGCATTTTTCAAAAAAGCGCTTTTTGCATATGCCTACGGTATACGACATACCCACGGCATACGATATGCCTACGGCATACGCCGCGCTTGACGCGCCGCGGACGAAGGCTTTCCGCCTTCCGCCGGCCGCAAAGCGAAGCAAAACAGAATTTTTATGTTTCGGCCCAACGCCCGCTTGACAAGCGTTATGCTTTGTGCTATAATACCGTTCGCTCGCCTGAAGGAAGGGACGGGAATCAAGCCCCGACGCGCCGTTTTTTCCCAAGCGGACCGTCTGCAAAAAAAGAATAGAAAATCGTCATCGGAGGACCGTGTATCGCAATACACTGTGGAGACGAATCGTCTTCGGTCGGATAAGATGTCGGGTGCGCCCGGTTATTGCAACAGATAATCGGGCGCTTTTTTGGCTTTTGTCCGGCGCCGTCCGGACGCCTTGGGGAAAGCAGGCGAACGAAAAAGAAAGGAGAAACTATGGAATCCACCGCGTTGTTTTCAAAAACGCCGCCGCTGAAGCTGTTTGCCATCGCCGCTCTGCCCGGCTCCGTCAGCATGCTGGCTTCGGCTCTTTATCAGCTTCTGGACGGCGCTTTCGTCGGCCGTCTTTTGGGCGAAACCGCCTTTGCGGCGCTCAATCTTGCCATGCCGTTCGTCATCATCAATTTTTCTCTCGCCGATCTCATCGGCGTCGGCTCCTCCGTTCACATCTCCGTCTGCCTTGGCAGAAAAAACGAGCGCGAAGCCTACAACATCTTTACCTGCGCCTGTCTGATGATCGTCGGCGCCGGCGTGCTCGTCGGCGGCATATTGTTCGCCGCGGCGCCGCTGCTGATCGGATTTATGGGCGCCGAGGGAGATTTCGCCGCTATGGCGATCCAGTACATGCGCGTTTACGCCCTCTGCTCGCCGGTAACGACAATCATTTTTGCTATGGATAACTACCTGCGCATCTGCGGGTATGTGCGCGGAAGCATGTGGCTGAATATCCTGATGTCTGCCCTGTGCGCCATTCTGGAATTCCTTTTCCTCGGCGTATTCCATTGGGGCATCTGGGCGGCGGCGCTGGCGACCTGCTCCGCAATGATGCTCTGCGCCGTCATCGCCTTTCTCCCCTTTCTCCGCAAAAAGGCGATGCTCCGCTTCTGCCGGCCGCATTTCCGTATCAAAATGATACGGCAGATCATCGCCTGCGGAAGTCCGAACTTCCTCAACAACATCGCCGGCCGGATCACCTCGATCCTCATCAACCGCATTCTGGTCCGCTTAGGCGGCGAAACCGCCGTTTCGGTGTACGGCGTCCTGATGTATGTGGACGGCTTCGTTCAGCCGATTATGTACGGCCTGTGCGACTCGCTCCAGCCTGCGGTCGGGTACAACTGGGGCGCCGGGAGCTATTCCAGAGTTCGGGCCATCGAAAAATGCTGCTTCACGGCCAGCGGCGTCGTTTCCCTGCTGGCGGTCATCGTCATCGCGCTATTTCCCGCGCAGATTACGAAGCTGTTCGTCAACGACATCACGCCCGAGAACCTGAAGCTGTTCGTCGAAGCGCTTCGGCTCTTCTGCCTTACCTATATCGTGCGCTGGTTCTCCTTCGCCACGCAGAGCTATATGCTGGCGATTGAAAAGCCGATGCCCGCGTCTCTGATTTCGGTTTCGACCGCACTCGTTTTCCCCGTGCTGCTCATCGCCGTCCTCTGGCCGCTCGGCCTTACCGGCATCTGGCTGAATTTCGCCGGAACCGCTTTCCTTGCCGCCGTCTTATCCTTGTTTGTGCTTCTCAAGCTGCGCCGTGAATTGACAAGGCCGGACGCTTTTCCGACAGAAAACGCCGGTTGAGCGCCCGCCGCTTACCATCAAAAATGCGTCTGTCCGCAAAGCGCACAAAAAATTGACAAAATGCTTGCAATCCGCGAAAGAATGGTTTATAATATCCCTATTGATAAGCAGGGGCAGCCATCGGCTGCAAAAGGAACATACGAAAGGATTGGCATTTATGAAAAAGTTTGCAAAGCTGCTCTGCCTTGCGCTCGCGTGCGTGCTCGCACTGTCGGCGCTGGCGGCCTGCGGAAACGGCGACAAGCCGACCGCGAAGATCATCGATATCCGGCTCACCGACGAGGACTACGCCTTCGGCGTAGACAAGGACCAGCCCGAGCTGCTCGCGCAGGTCAACGATTTCATCGCGGAAATTATGGAAAACGGCACCTTTGAGGAAATCTGCAACAAATACTTCGGCGACGGCACGCCCACGGCGGTCCAGTCGGCCGAGCTGGACCCGAACAAGGACCAGCTTCTCGTCGCGACCAACGCGGCCTTCGAGCCGTTCGAGTACAAGGACGGCGACTCCTACTACGGCGTGGATATGGAGATTGCCAAGCTGCTGGCCGAAAAGCTCGGCAAGGAGCTGGTGATCCAGAACATGGACTTCGACGCCGTCTGCCTGTCGGTCGGCCAGCACCAGAGCGACATCGCGATGGCCGGTCTGACCGTCAACGAAAAGCGCGAGGAGTACGTCACCTTCGCCACGCCCTACTACAAGGCGTCACAGAAGCTCATCGTCCCCAGTGACGATACGCGCTTCGACAACTGCAAGACCGTTGAGGACGTGGAAGCGATTCTGAAGGAAATGGACAAGAGCACCAAAATCGGCGTGCAGAACGGCACCACCGGCCAGAAGTACCTCGTCGGCGACGAGGAGTGGGGCTTCGAAGGCTTCGGCGTCGACTGCGTCGGCTACAAGAACGGCTCGCTGGCGGTGCAGGATATGCTCAACGGCAACCTCGACTACGTCGTCATTGACGAGGAGCCGGCCAAATTCATCACCGAGGCCATCAACAAAAACGCATAACCGATTTGCCTGTTGCGTCCGCGCTGCCGGGCGGGCATGACGGATCTGCCCCGCCTTCACCGGGCGGGGCTTTCCTCTGTTTTTCAACCGTACGGCCGGGATACGCCGATCAAACGCGCCCTTGCGGGGCAAGGGAGATGGGGATTGCTATACGATGAATGATTTTGCCGGAAAACTGGAAAACTTCTGGAACGTATTTATGAACGCCGGCGGGTACCGCGAGGTGCTCAAGGGCCTGCAGAACACGCTGACCATCGCCGTGCTGGGTCTGCTCATCGGCATCGTGATCGGCACGGTGATCGCGGCCGTGCGCGTGCTGCCGAAGTACAAGCGGCTGCCGCGCGTGCTGAATTCGATCTGCGGCTTTTACGTGGGGCTGTTCCGCGGCACCCCGATGGTGGTGCAGCTTCTCGTGTTCTACTATGTGCTGCTGCCGCTGCTGGGCGTCACGCGGCTGCCGTCGGTGACGGTGGCGACGCTGGTGTTCGGCCTCAACAGCGGCGCGTACATCTCCGAAATTATGCGCTCGGGCATCCTATCCGTCGACAGCGGGCAGATGGAGGGCGGCCGCTCGGTCGGCCTGAGCTACGGCGTGACGATGCTGCGCATCGTCATCCCGCAGGCGGTCAAGAACATCCTGCCCACGCTGGGCAACGAATTCATCGCGCTGATCAAGGAGACCTCGGTCGTCAGCTTCGTCGGCGCGACCGACCTGTACGTCGCGTTCAACAACATCGGCAGCAACAGCTACGAGTTTATGGTGCCCTACCTTGTCATGGCCATCATTTACATCGTGCTGGTGATGGTCATCAGCGCGCTCGTCAAGCTGATGGAAAGGAGCCTGAGAAAAAGTGATCGAAGTCGTTGACCTGAACAAAAAATTCGGCGACCTGCATGTGCTCAAGGACATCAATATGTCCGTCAGCAGGGGCGAGAAGGTCGTGGTCGTCGGCCCGTCCGGCTCGGGCAAAAGCACCTTCCTGCGCTGCCTGAACTGTATGGAGGACCCCACCTCCGGCAGCATCATCTTCAACGGCGTGGACATCGCCGATATGTCGGTGGACATCAACGTGCACCGACAGAAAATGGGGATGGTGTTCCAGCACTTCAACCTGTTCAACAACAAAACCGTCATCGAGAACATTATGCTCGCGCCCGTCTACGTCGAGACCAAGCGGATGCGCGCGCTGAAATGGAAGAAGCGCTTCGGCAAGCCCGTGGACGAACCGCTGCGCACAAAGGCGGAGATCAGGGCCGCCGCGCGCGAAACCGCGATGCAGCTTCTCCGCCGCATCGGGCTTGAGGAAAAGGCGGACGTCTACCCCTCGCAGCTTTCCGGCGGCCAAAAGCAGCGCGTGGCCATCGTGCGCTCGCTGGCGATGAACCCGGATGTGATCCTGTTCGACGAGCCGACCTCGGCGCTCGACCCGGAGATGGTCGGCGAGGTGCTGGCGCTGATGAAGGAGCTGGCCGAGCAGGGCATGACGATGATCGTCGTCACGCACGAGATGGGCTTTGCCCGCGAGGTGGCCACCCGCGTCGTATTTATGGACGAGGGCCGCATCGTGGAGGAAAACGAGCCGCACGCCTTTTTCGGCAATCCGCAGAATCCCCGGCTGAAGGAATTTCTCTCCAAGGTGCTGTAAAGCGGCCGCGGATGAAGACGGAAAGGAAATTGAATATCGAATGGACAACGCCGTATTTGCGCATCTGCCGCTGCCGAAGGCCATCCTGCGGCTCGCCGTACCGACGATGGCCGGCAACCTCGTCACGATCCTCTACAATCTGGCCGATACCTTTTTCGTCGGCCAGACCGGCGACGAATTTCAAGTGGCGGCCGTCACGCTCACCTCGCCGGTGTTTATGGCGCTGACGGCGCTGGGAATCCTGTTCGGAATCGGCGGCGGTTCCTTCATCTCCCGCCAGCTCGGCGAGCGGAAGCCCGAAAACGCCTGCAAAGCCTCCGCGCTCTGCTTCTGGGGCAGTCTGGGGCTGGGCGTCCTGTTTCTCGGCGCCGGATTGCTGCTCCTGCCGCAGCTCGTTACGCTGCTCGGCGCCTCGGCAGAAACCTACGCGTTCACGCTCGACTATCTGCGGATCATCCTGCTCGGCTCGCCCGCGATCCTGCTTTCCAACACGCTCGGGCAGCTCATCCGCGCGGAGGGCGCGGCCAAACACACGATGCTGGGGATGATGCTCGGCACGGTCGTCAACATCGCGCTCGACCCCCTGTTCATCTTCACGCTTCGCATGGGCGTCGCGGGCGCGGCGCTGGCCACGGTGCTGTCCAATCTGCTGTCGGTCGCCTACTATGTCCGCTATTTCCTCCGAAAAAGCGCGTGCCTGTCTGTTTCGCCCCGCCTGCTCTCCCCCGACGGCTACATATGCAAAAGCATTCTCCTCATCGGCGTGCCGGCGTTCATCAACAATATACTGATTACCGTCGCGCAGATTTTGCTGAACAACCACGCCGCCGCCTACGGCGACGACGTGGTGGCCGCGCTCGGGATCGTATCCCGCACGACGAGCCTGCCGGTTCTCCTGCTCATCGGTCTGGCGCAGGGCGTACAGCCGCTGATTGCGTACAATTACGCGGCCGGAAACCGCAAACGCCTGACCGGCACGATGAAGCTGACCGCGCTGTCGGGCACCGCCCTCGCGCTGCTGCTGGCGGTGCTCCTGTACGCGCTCGCCGGTCCTGTCGTCTCCGCTTTTCTGGACAAGGCGGAGGTCGTCCGGCTGGGCGTTCGCTTCCTGCGGGTCAACGTGTGCTCCGTTCCGTTCCTCGCGAGCCTGTTTCTGCTGATGAACGTCTTTCAGGGGATGGGAAAAGCGCTGCCCTCCTTAATTCTTTCGATTTGCCGGCAGGGCGTTATCTTCCTCCCGCTGCTTCTGCTCGGCGATATCTACTACGGGCTCAACGGCATCGTCTGGGCGCAGCCGGCCGCCGACATCCTCAGCACGTTTATCGCGGCGCTGATGTTCCTGCTGCTGTACCGGACGCAAAAGCATGCGGCACAGGCGGAGCAGCCCCTCCGTATGGCCGACCCATCCGACCCATCCGACTCATCCGACTCATCCGGCCAAGGTTCACCGTCTTAAATACCGCCGCGCCGCCCTGTGCGCGGCAGACACGCGGCAGCGCCGCGTCGGGAGAACGCAGCACAGGTCTCCGACGCGCAGGAACGCCCGCCGCAGAAGCGGCGGGCGTTCCTGCGCAAAGACCGCGGCAAAGCGCGGCGCCGGCTTGACGAAAAGGCGGGAGGGATTCCCCTCCTCCGCCGCCTCCAAACCCGAAACCCGCCGCCATCGCGGCGGGCTGAATCCAACGCACAAGTAAAAAACGAAAGGATGCGATGAAAATGGAATACCGCCGCATGGAAAACCTCGGCGTCTATCCGTCGCTGCTGGGCTTCGGCTGTATGCGTTTCCCCACCGACGAAAACGGGAAGATCGACCGCCCGGCGGCACGCGCACTGCTGGCGCTGGCGATGCAGAACGGCGTCAACTATCTGGACACGGCCTACCCCTACCACGACGGGGAGAGCGAGCCGTTTCTGGGCGAAGCGCTGGCGGAATACCCGCGGGACTCGTATTTTCTGGCGACCAAGCTGCCCGCGTGGGCGCTGGAGACGTCCGCCGACGTCGAGCGCGTGTTCAACGAGCAGCTCGCGCGGCTGCGCACCGACTACATAGATTTTTATCTGCTGCACGCGCTCGACGCAGCCAAGTGGGAGAAATTGCAGAAATTCGGCGCGGTGGAATTCTGCGAAAGGATGAAGCGGGCCGGAAAAATCCGCCATTTCGGCTTCTCGTTTCACGACAGCCTCGACGTGTTCCGCTCCATCCTCGGCGCGCGCGACTGGGATTTCTGCCAGCTTCAGATCAACTATATGGACACCGAGACGCAGGCGGGGCTGGAGGGCTATCGGCTGGCGGCCGAAAAGGGCGTTCCCGTCGTCGTGATGGAGCCGGTCAAGGGCGGTCTGCTGGCGAAGCTGCCGGAGGACGTCTCGGCGCGCCTCGCGGCGGTCACGCCCGGGCAGTCGGACGCGTCGTGGGCGATGCGCTTCGTCGGCTCGCTGCCGAACGTGAAGGTCATCCTCAGCGGGATGTCCGACGCGTCGCAGGTGATGGACAACATCTCCACCTTCCGCGACTTCAAGCCGCTCACCGAGGCCGAGCGCGCGGCGCTGGACATAGCGGTGGAGACGCTGAAGGCCCGCGTCAAGAACCCCTGCACCGGCTGCGGCTACTGTATGCCCTGCCCTGCCGGCGTGGACATCCCGCGCAATTTCCGCGTCTGGAACATGTTCGGCGTCTATCAAAACGCCGCCTCCGCCGCCGCAGGATGGAAGAACATCCCCGAAGGCGCGCGCGCGGACGCCTGCGGCGCCTGCGGCGCCTGTCTGGAAAAATGTCCGCAGCGCATCGGCATCCCCGACGACCTTCGCCGCGTGCGGGAGGACGCGTACACATGGCAGTGAGGACGAAGCGGCTGGCGCTCGGCGCGCTGTTCACGGCGCTGGGCATCCTGCTGCCGCTGGCCTTCCATCTGACGGGCATCCCGGCGGCGGGGCAGGTCTTTCTGCCGATGCACATTCCCGTGCTGCTCTGCGGTTTGATCCTCGGCCCGGTCTACGGCGCCGTCTGCGGCGCTGTCTGCCCGGTCGCCGGATTTCTGCTGATGAATATGCCCGCGGCCGGCCGCGTGCTGTTTATGACCGTCGAGCTGTGTGCCTACGGCCTGTCCGCCGGACTGCTCTACCGCAAATGCGGTCTGGACCGGCTGCGCCTCGGCGTCTACCCGGCGCTGCTGGGCGCGATGCTCTCCGGCCGCCTGCTCTACGCGCTGGCACTGACGGCGGCGGCGACGCTGTTCGGGATGGAGAGCGTCAGCGCCTATCTGGCCGTTCAGGCGACAATCACAGGGCTGGCGGGCATCGCGGTGCAGGCGGTGGTACTCCCGCCGCTGGTCAAGCTGTTTGAGAGGAGCGCCTTCGCGCGCGAGCTGGGACTGCGCGCCGGAAAAACTGCGCTGCTGCGCGAGGCCGCGCGCCTGCTGCAAAGCGAGAACTGCACACTGGCCGTCGTATTCGCGGGCGGCGGACGCTTCACCTCCGGCGGCAAGGGCGTGCGCCCGCTGCTCGAGTGCATCGACCGCTACGGCGGCGCGCTGCGCGGCGCGGCGGTGGCCGACCGCGTGACAGGCCGCGCCGCGGCGCTGCTCTACGCCGGCGCGGGCGTGACGGCCGTCTACGCCGCCGTGCTTTCCGAGGAGGCGCTCGACGCGCTCCGAAAGCACCGCATCCACACCGAATACGATACGCTCGTGCCCCGCATCGCCAACCGCACCGGCGACGGGCTTTGTCCGATGGAAACCGCCGTGCTCGGCATCGACGACCCGGCGGAGGCCCGCCGCGCGCTCGAACGGAAGCTGGCCGAGCTGTCCGCGGCTCCGCCGTCCGAGCCGCCCCGCTGACGCGCGCCGCAGCAGAACACGCCCCGCGAACGAGAATTGTGAATAAAACCGTGAACCGGCACAGTGCGTTCTATCCTTGTGCCGGTTCTTTCATCGTTTGCACAAGGAAGCGCGTCCCGGAATCAAAGCAGCGAGCCGAATTGCATTTACCATAATTTTAGTTTTGCAGCTCATACAAACAAAGTCGACGTATATAAATTGACGCCAAAAATCCGCAAAAAATGTTGACATTTGCGTCGAAATGTGGTAAAATTTATAAAGATAGAAATACCTCCGAGGGCAATACCTCCGAGGGCAATACCTCCGAGGGCAATACCTCCGAGGGCAATACCTCCGAGG
>ERZ827520.938-NODE-938-length-39842-cov-21.110715_pt1 | contig 39842 bp, 29 predicted proteins | sample MGYA00519581_ERZ827520 | MGnify/ENA primary metagenome ERZ827520 (study PRJEB31778, sample SAMEA3449339) | human gut metagenome | biome: human gut; feature: human-associated habitat; material: faeces | place: United Kingdom | collected 2010/2012 ...
CTATATTTCAATAATTTCAAAGAACTATTTATCAACTTTTACGGGACAGTAGTGATCAAACATTACAGATTGACAGAGAGAGATTACAGCAGCGATTGAAAATCATCCCATTTATACATTATACTACACTTTATAACAAACCTACCATTATGGCTACAAGAAAAGTTCAAAAACTCATTTACAATACCGTTATCATCTGCCTGCTGGCAGTGGCACTTATCTATGTGTGTTCACGCTTCTTTCATCCGGGCGTGGAATATACCGACAATGCTCAGGTGAAACAGCATATCACGCCCGTGAATACGCGTGTGCAGGGATTCATCAAGCAGATTTGTTTCGAAGAGTATCAGCCGGTACACAAGGGCGATACGCTGGTCATCATCGAGGACAGCGAGTTCAAGCTGCGACTGGCTCAGGCGGAGGCCGATCTTGCCAACGCGCTGTCGGGTCAGCAGGCTACCAGCATGGGCATCGCTACCACACAGAACAACCTGCGGGTGAACGATGCGGGTATCGAGGAGGCACGTGTGCAGATGGAGAATGCCAAGCGCGACTACGAGCGTTACCAGAAGCTGTTGCAGCAGAAGGCAGTCACCCGTCAGCAGTTCGATAATGTAAAAACAGCGTACGAAGCCAGCAAGGCTCGCTACGATCAGGTGCGCCGTGCCAAGCATTCTACCTCGCTGACCAAGAGTGAACAAACCCACCGACTGGGACAGAACGAGGCTGGGGTTCGTCTGGCACAGGCTGCCGTCGAACTGGCTCAGCTGAACTTAGGCTATACGGTCATCGTGGCTACCTGCGACGGTGTGACGGGACGGAAAGACATCCACGAAGGTCAGCTGGTACAGCCGGGACAGACCATGGTGGACATCGTAGACAGCAGCGATCTGTGGGTGATTGCCAACTATCGTGAAACGCAGCTTCCCAACATCAAGGAGGGCTACGAGGTAACGCTTACCGCCGATGCCGTGCCGGGTGTGACTTACACAGGTGTGGTGGAATCGATCTCCGACGCTACCGGAGCGGCTTTCTCCCTCATCCCGCAGGACAATGCTACGGGTAACTTCGTGAAGGTGGAACAGCGTGTGCCGGTGCGCATCAGCCTGAAGGGAAACAGTGCCGACAAGCTGAAACTGCTGCGTGCCGGATTCAATGTGGAATGTAAAGTGAAATACTGATATGGGAGCACCTGTACTGAACGGACCGTTTACGATGCCGATGTTCCGTAACTTCGTGCCTCGTAAGCTGCAACCGTGGCTTTATATCTTTCTGGCCGTCAGCTTCCAGCTCTCGGGCGGGCTGTACATGGCCAACCTGAGTCACATGGTGAGCGAAACGTCGCTCATGCGCGAGGATCTCCAGATGTGTCTGTACTGCAACCTGGCGGGGATGGCGGTGTACTTCCCCATCCTCTTCCGCATGAAGTTCCGCTTTACCAACAAGACGCTGCTCACGGCGGCTTCGCTGGGGGGTATCGTGTGCAACCTCATTGCGCCGTACACCACCTTTCTGCCGCTGCTCTGGACGCTCTGCTTCATCGAGGGCATCTGCAAGATTCAGGGTACCTTCGAGGCGATGTCGACCATCCAGCTGTGGATGACACCCAAGCGTGACTTTACCGTGTTCTTTCCGATGCTGCACATCATCATCTTAGGCAGCATGCAGGTATCGAGCATCCTTGCCACTTACTTCGGCTATTACCTGCACTGGAGCTACATGCACTGGTTCATGGCGGGCATCATGCTGGTGGACCTGCTCATCGTGCAGGGCTGTACGCGGCATTTCCGCATCGTCAAGAAGTTCCCGCTGTTCGGTGTCGACTGGCTGGGAGCGATTCTCTGGGCACTCCTGCTGCTGGAAATCGCCTATTTCTTCGACTACGGTGAGTTTTACGACTGGTGGAACAGTCCGGTGATGCAGGGACTTGCCGTTGTCATCGTCATAACCTTAGGGTTCTGCGTGGGACGAATGCTGCACATCCATCATCCTTACATCGAACCGGAGATGTGGGGCTACCGTCGCCTGCTGCCCATCCTCATCCTCATCACGCTGGTGGAAGCCTTTCTTGCCACCGAGCATGTGCTGGAGGGCGTGTTCCACAGCAGCGTGATGCACTACGAAGAGATGGTTGCCATGCAGCTCGACTGGCCCATGCTGGTGGGCGTCGTAGCGGGAAGCCTCTTCGCCTACTGGTGGATGCATGTCCGTCAGCTCAGTTACCTGCGCCTCATCACCGTAGGTATCGCCTCGCTGGCATGCTACCTGCTCACGTTCTACTTCGTCCTCTCCGCCGACATCCATATCTCGCAGCTCTTCCTGCCTACGCTGTGCCGCAGATTTGCCTATGCCATCCTGAGTGCCACCTTCATGGTGTGTCTGGAAGAGATCATGACCTTCCGCCACTTCTTTCTGGCGCTGAGCGTATTCAACATGCTGCACATGGTGGTGGGTGGTGTCATGGGAGGTGCCCTGTACGGTCGCTGGCTGTCGTACTACGTATCCGACAACATGGCACGCTACGGAGCCGCTGTCGACCGCGTGGCATTCAGCAGTCAGCCATTTGCCCTCGACCGCTTCATCGAGCAATTCGTGTCGCAGATGATGGAAGTGAGCATCCGTCAGATTTACGGCTGGACCCTCTACGCCTGCGTCTTCCTGCTGTTGCTCTTCCTGCTCTACGATGCGCCCGTACGCCGTGAGCTGAAGCTCATGCCGAGCTGGAGAAGCCTGCGCAAGGAGGCTGCACAGATGTTCAGCAAGGGTAAACCGAAAGGAAACGCTGTTCCTCCAAAGGAAGAAGCTTAAACGATTTTAGGTTTAAGAAGTTCAATCAAACTCAAAGGAAACGCTGTCCCTCCAAAAGAAGAAGCTTAAACGGATTTGAGTTTGGGAAGCTCCTCGGTTGAAATTCCTGTATAAAAGGCTGTTTCAAAATAAAAAACAGAGATAAGCTTGCCTATAAGCTATAAATTACAACATAAAAATCTCCTACGTCAGTCTTTGTTTTCTTCTATTACAAGACTAAAAGTAGGAGATTTTTCATTCCTAAACCTCAATCTGTCAAGTCCTTACTTTTGCAATTCTATTTTGATACAGCCTCTTGGTAGATTTCATCAAGATCACTTTTTATTTGTGTACGACAAGCATATATAACCATCCAATTATCAGCACTGCATTTATGTACAAGTCCTTTTGCCCAAATGAATGCACATACCGTTTTACAGCAGCGTATTACAGCAGTCAGAAGATGTTTATCGCACAGCATAATACCCCCAACTGTCCGGGCAAAAAAACAGAGGCTACCCCTATCACTAGGAATAGCCCCCCAAGAATAATTTTTAAGAGAGAAAAAATAACCTTTATTCCAAAGGTTTACTTATTTCCAAATTTTCATAGTATTCCAAATATCCTGCTACCGAAGAACCCGCAAATGCGTATATCATCGGATAATCTACTGCCGCTCCGTCGGTATAGGCACTGCAATGTCCAAAGTGATAAACCAGTCTTCCATCCTTTACCTTAGGCACAGCTACACACGGCACAGACAGTGAGTAATATCCGCCGCTCAGGGCTGTAGCTGTTTTCAGCGTATAACCGCTAAAACTACCTACTGTTACGTTTGCCGGAACACTCAAGTTTCCATTTTCACCGACTTCCAGCGGTAAATAGTTTTCCTGCAGAGCATCTATGATAACCAGATTGCCCGAAAGCATACCAACCTGACCGGTTCCCACGATTTCCTGTTCATGCGCCCCACTAATATAAGACATATCCCAGTAGCCTCCAATCATATCAGCCGATACTTCAATCTGAGAAAGGCTGAGTACCAGTTCCTTTGCACCTGCCGAGAGCTTAACTTCCGCACCGCGTGGAGTCTTGTCGGCCGATGCAGCTACATTAAACTTCAACACATTGTTTTCTGTATCGTACGTATAAGTCAGCCATCCGGCAGCCTCTTCCGGCACCTCCACACTATAAGAGGTATTGGTCTTGAAGCTGAAATCAAACTCTCCGCCATCGTATCCGCAGCAGTAATACAAGTTATAATCATCCAGAATGGTGACCGCTCCCGCCTGTATCACAGGCACATCTACAGAGTTCGTACCCGCCGAAATGGTAACCACGGCAATACGGCTGGTCACCTCCGAAGAGGTGGTTACAGCCACATGTACCACATTGCCTTCCACAGTCGTTGTACACCATTCCTTATTCGAAGCAGCGGTTACAGCCTCTGTAGCACTTACGGTAATAGTCCCTTCTCCACTGGCAGCAGAGAAATCAATGCCGTCGGTCGCAACGACCTGCAATGAGCTTGTTACAGCTTCCTCATCGCTACATGCCACCAACAAGGTGCATAAGCATAACGTTATAATAGAAAATATCTTTTTCATAATCAATCCTTATTTTAATCAGAAACTTTAGTGAATACCGGATTTTCCCAAGCAGTCATCATTGTATATCCACCCGAATTATAGATGAACAACCAGTCATTTCCATCTGAACCATACGGACTATTTTCGAATGTAATCGTCATCTGACCATCCTGTTCAGTAGTTGTTCCTTCAAAGACAGTTTCCAGTGTAGAATAGAAGCGACCTTCCGCTCTGATTCCCGGATACAAGCCTACAGCTGCACCATCCATATATCCTACCACCTGACCGTTGGCAGAGATATCGTCACGTTCTGCATCGTAGTAGAATTCGATTGTCATCGACCATGTACCGCCACTATTCAAGTTATAAACCTTCGTAGCCTGATAAGACTTACCGTCTTTCTTCTTTTCCAGTGTCAGGCTGAAGCTGGAGCTTCCACTCTTTACCCGATACGTACCCAGATACTTTTCATAATTGGCAGGACGTTCGAATACCAGCTTTACATTGCTTCCCTCATCGGTGCAGGTAAACGTACTGGTTGCATTATCCCACGTAAAGTTCTGCATCGATATGCCATTACAAACCATTGGTTCCACCGTTCTCACACCTGTTTCCGTACAAATGAACGGGAAATAAGCATAAGAGGGAGTGCCATTCTCGTCTACACTCTCCAACAGGAATGCACGATCTTCTCTCATGACCGAAGCCACCTTCTGGTCACCCTGCATCAAACTAAACAGATTGTAGTCTGAATCTTCGCTGATCTGTGCGGCAGTAGTCAGATAAGTAGTCCAGTCTACCGTATCGTCCAGCCGTGTCATCACCATTTCCACGCCATACTTTTTGCCGGCGAGGTGAATCTCGTTCTCATTCATGGAACGTACGATGAATTCATAGTCGCCCATCAAGCCCGGATCGTTATAGCCGTTGGATTCACAGAACGCATGCAGAATCTCGTTGTACGAATCGAAGCTGATTTCCGTTCCGTTATACGACTGTACGGTATAGAGCGAAGTAGCAGTCTGTCCGGGGCTATACGAAGAAGTCGCATAATCGGAAGCAATCGTCACCTCGTTGGCATCAAACTTAAAGAACAGGTTGGCAGCTCCACCCAGACCTTCACTGCCATAACGATATTCCAGCTTCCACCCGTTTGTAGAACTGGTCAACAAACTCTTCAATTCAAGGACCGAAGCATTTTCCCTGTCGGCAGACGACTGTTCGAACAAATCCTCCTCGCTGAACAAGCACGACTGCATGGAAAACGTCATACATGCCAATAAACTATATAAAATTAATTTCTTCATAATTCCAGTGTTTTATTAGTTGAACAAGGTATTGATTTCTCCCTGCCGACGCTGAACCACGTCACGCAATTCATAAAGGTCTACTCCCCATGAATCTTTCATGTACTTGTACACAATGTCGAACTTCTGTTCCAGGATAGCCCGTCCGTCAACACCTGCCTTGTAATAGGGGCTGTTCGGATTCGGTTCGGCAGCTTCCAGATACGATTCCCATGTGTCTGCCGTGTTGGTCACAAAGATAGACAGCATTTCGGCAAAGTCCTCCGAGCCACGGTCCATGGCATACGGAGAGATAAATCCCATCTGCAACGCCTGTTCATCGTAAATATGATACCAGTCGGAACCCACATAGCTCGATTCGGTGATACGGTCGTAGTTCGTATCGTAAGGCTTACGCTGGTTCAGGATGTGCGTAAACTCGTGGTGCATGGTCTTGAAGTAATACTCATTCAGGGTAGCTACATCCAGGTTGTTCACGTCGAGGTCGTTTATCTTGAAGAGTGTCACCTTCATACCCTGTTCTGCCTGACCCAGAATCATACCCGATTCCGTATAAGCCACGTTACCGATCATCTGGATCAGCTTCGGTACATAGGTACGTGTGGTTTCAATGCCCCATACCTCGTCGTAAGCTTCCATCCATACAAACTTCACGATCTTAGCCAGTGCGAAAGCCTTCTCATAATCGGCAGGCACCAGATCGTATTCCACGTCCGTTTCATTATCATCCAGACGATATTTTACCTGAATGTTATACGTATAGACATAGTTTTCAAGCAGCCATTTGTCGAATTCGTTCGGTTCCTCGGCCTCCGTTCCGTCCGATCCGAATATACTGTGCGAGGTATCTATCTCATCTTCGTTGTTACAAGAAACAAATCCCAGCGACAGTAAAAACATTGATGCGTATATAAAGTATTTTTTCATAATTGTTCCTCCTTACCGATTAGTTATTTCTTGGATTAGGCTTCATGCCTGCGCTGATTACATCGCTCGGAATCTGAATGGCACGACGATCGTCATTGGCATCCATCTGGTCGGTTACCTCGATGCTGCCGTCATCCTTCATGTAACGGCGATATACCGTGATACCGAAACGTTTGATATCCAGCCAGCGGAGTCCTTCGTGCAAGGTAGTGATACGGCGAGCCTGCAGGATAGCGTGAATCATATTTTCCTGTGTACCCTTCTCGATGGTAAATTCCGGATGCAGCTCCTTCTTCACCGTCGGTGAGGTCGGCGTATAATAAGCCAGTCCGTCGTAGAAAGTATTGATTTCATCTTCCGTCATCGCCTGCGAACGGGTAGTATAGGCAGCCATCCAGCTGTTCAGGTCGGCTAGTGCATGCGTATAATCCTTCTTCATGGCATAAGCCTCGGCACGGCTCAGCAGCAGCTCGTCGGTAGTAAACGCTGCATTCACACAATAACCGTTGATGGTTCCGGCTACCACATCCACATATTCCTTGTACTGTGCCACCTTCATCGAAATAATCTTGGTAGGCAGTGCCGAAGAGTTACTCCATACGCCCACGTGATAAATCGTCGTATTCGGGCTGGAAGTATAATTACCCCACGGACCGTTCGAGCGGTTTGTTTCGTACGAAACCACCGGACCGTGTGCATAGCGTTCTCCCAGTCCGTAAGGGCCGCTCACGTATCCCCAGTAAGAATGGAAGCAAACCAGCATCAGGTTGGCCGATCTTTCCGCATCCACATATTCGTTCGGCTGGATTTCACCGTTCAGCGACAAAGCTCCCAGTGCCTCCCAGTCACGCAACATCATCGAAGGATTGTCTCCCAGTACGGCATTGGCATACGTTATCACCTTGTCGTAGTTCGACAGATCCGGCTGTGTATAGTTCAGGTAGAAACGTGCCGCAAAGGCATTCGCCGCATTCTTGGTGAAATGATACTTGGGCACCGAATACTTGCTGTCGCTTATCAGCGGAAGTCCCTCCAGCAAGTCCTTCTCAATACCTTTATATACATCCTCCAGCGTACCGCGTTCGTAGCTCGGGCTCACGGTATTTTCCAGCGAAGTCATGTAAGGCACACCCAGATCGGTAGACGCTGTCGACGAGTACGCCTTGCAGAATACCGTAGCCAGGATAAAGTGATTGTACGCACGGCACATCAGCGCTTCTCCACGGGTAGCATCCATCGTCGAGGGATTACCCTGCTCGGCAATCATCGCCAATACCTCATTGGCAGTAGCAATCGCCTTGTAGCATCCTTCCCACACGGCAGCCGGAGAATCGTCCGCGTTCTGAGAAGTATCTTCCCACTTGTACAAGTCCTCCTGCAGACGGTCCATAGCCGCATAACGGTTAGGGTAAGCATCGGTATTATCACTATACATTTCAAACATTTCCAGAGGCATGCTATTAGGATAAGCCGTCACCAGCAGATAATCTGCGTTTTCCGGAGTCACTTCCGTACGCTGGTCTGGCATCTCATCCAAAAAATCACTACAGGAAGACAATCCTATCGAACTTCCTACAATGGCTGCTAATAATATATATTTCTTGTTCATAATGTCCTATTTTTTGTTATAAGCCTAATCTCAGTGTAAATGTAAACTGACGTGGAACCGGAGAAGCCACACCACCTGCATTGAAGAATTCAGGATCCTGTCCGTTCAACTTCTTGTCAGCATAAAGCAGGAACAAGTTCGTTGCCTGTACCTTCAGCGAGAGGTTCGACAGCTTCAGCGGAGCGATCCATGCTTTCGGGAACTCGTATGCCAGTGAAATTTCCTTCATACGGATGAAGTCACCCTTTGCCACACGTACATCCGAGTAGTTGTAAGCATTGTACGCATATTTGTAATCGGTATTTTCGTTGTACATTCTGGCAGAGATGATAGCAGGAATGTTGGTTACATTCTCATCACCCGGCAAAGTCCAGCGGTTCTTGAACTCACGAGTCATGGCGCTCAGGTCGGAATACTGTGCACTGAATACCGGATTCAGACGAACCACGTTGCCAAACGAATAAGTCATAAAGATATTCAGGCGGAAACCTTTGTACGTAAAGATGTTACCCAAACTACCGGTAATGGTCGGATCGGTAGGACCTTCGTAAATCAGGAAGTCCGTGTTGTCACGTTCCTGGAAGTTGATGCTGGTACTGGTTATCTCACCCTTTTCGTTTTCAATCAAAGGAATACCGTTTTCATCCAGTCCTTTGAACGGGATAGAGAACAAACCTCTTACCGGATAGCCCTGTTTAGCGAAACCTGTACCCGAAATCAGATCCATGATATTGGAATTCTGCTGCAGGTCGGTTACCGTATTCTGTGCATTCGAGAAAATGAAGTCTGTATTCCAGTTAAAGTCTTTTGTCTTGATGTTATGAGTAGACAAGGTAAATTCCACACCGTGCGACTTCATTGAAGCTACGTTGGCAAGTTTCAGGATCGTACCACCTACACCCTGCGTATTCACCGCACCGATCAAGTCGTAGTTGTTACGCGTATACCAGTCGAGTGCAAAGTTGATACGGTTGTCGAGGAATCCCATATCCACACCGATGTTCAACTCATGTTTCTTTTCGTAAGTCAGCTCACTGTTTTCCAGATCCACCAGTTGCAAGCCCGATTCCTGAATGTTGGTAAACGGACGGTAAGGAATGTAACTGTTGATGATCGCCTTCGAGTTGGTTACATCCGCCGGACCACGGTCGGCAGTCAGAGAGTAAGAAGCCTTCAGTGTCAAGTGCGACATGGCAGGTTCCAGCGCGTCGAAGAACTTCTCTTCATGCACGTTCCATGCACCCGAGATGTTCCATGTAGGCAACCAGCGTGCGCTACGGCTCTTACCCATACGGTTCGTACCCTCGTAACGGATCGTACCGTTGATCGAATATCTTCCGGCATACGAATAGTTGGCATTGGCAAAGAAAGCCACGCTGCGCACCTTCGTATTGTTCAGGCTGAAGTACTGGTCGCCGTCTTCAATGCCTTTCTTGAAATACTGATAAATATAGTAAGGCGTTTCACCGTTTTCATACTGCATACCCCAGCCCTGGAAGTTCGACTTTGTACGGTCGATGGAGTTCACTTCCATACCACCGAACCAGTTGGTCAGATGTACCTCGTTGAACACCTTGTTATAGTTCACCGTACCACGGAAGTCGTAGCTCAGCATCTTGTAGTCGGTACGTCTGTAAATACCACCTTCCGGCAAAACCGAGATAGGCAATGCATACGGATTGTCCGGGTCGGTATACAAGAACGGGTTCTTGTCCATGATGGTCTTGTCATCCAGTCCGGCACGGTAAGCTTCCGCCTGATTCGAATTATCCTTGATCTTGTGTTCCTGCGAGGTACCCTGATACTTTACAGCACCCAGTGCACTGAATTCCAGTCCCGCAATCGGTTTCCACTTCAGTTCACCCTGAAACTTCACATCCACAATGTTCAAGTCCATATAGTTGTTTTCCAGCTCGTTCAAGATATTAAACGGAGCATAGTTGCTGGTATAATACTCATTCGGGTCGAGCGTACGTGAAGTATTCAGCGCGTAAGAGTACGGGTTGATATCGAAATCACGCTTCACCTCACCGGAAACCACATCCACATCCTGTCCCAGTGTACCCGGAGCCTCCTGATTACGATAAGAGGCGTTGGCAATCATGTTAAAGCTCAACCATTTCGAAATGTTGTAAGAAGAATTCACATTTGCCGTATAACGTTCTACCGAGCTGCGCTTGTACCATCCCGGATCGTACATGGCACTCAGAGAAGCATAGAACGACGACTTGTCCGTACCGCTGCTGAGACTTACCGAATGGTTCTGGCTCAGACTTGGTGAGAAAAGAACATCAAACCAGTCGGTATTGCGGAATTCGGCAGCCTGCAAGTAACTGTTGCGAGCGCTTTCCGTATTCTGCAACATCGGCAGCCCCGTATTCGGATCAAACGTATTCATCAGCTGATACATCTTGCCGTATACACCACTTTCGGCAGCACGTACGGTTTCCGAGAAGTTCAGCCACCCCTTCTGCTCCATCTGTTTATAGATACCCATCTGTTCCTGAGAGTTCATGATGTTGAAATCATTGTAACTCGGCACCAGACGTGTGGTAAACTCACCTGTATAATTTACTCTACTGGAACCAGCCTTACCTTTTTTGGTTGTAACGACGATTACACCTGCCATGGCGCGCGCACCGTAGATAGAAGTCGCAGAACCATCCTTCAAGATTTGGAAGCTCTCGATATCGTCGGCATTCAATCCTGCAATGGCAGAACTGATCAACGTCTCGGCGTCACCCGAAGAAAGCTGGTCGGCACTTACTTCTACCGCATCTTCCATGATCACTCCATCCACAACCCACAACGGCTTGGAACTACCGTAGATGGATGTAGCACCACGTACACGGATTTTCGGAGCTGTACCGAAAGTACCGGAAACGTTCTGTACCGATACACCGGCAGCCTTACCTTCCAGACCACGGCTGATATCGGCAAGACCATCCATCTTCACGTTCTCACCGGAAATCTGAGTGGCAGCACCACTGAACAGTCGCTTATCCATGCGCTGCATACCGGTTACGACTACTTCATCCAGCACTTCCGTATCCGATTCCAGCACCACCTTCATATTATTTTTGGCCGTCACCGTCTGCGATTTCATACCGATATAACTAATCTCGAGCTTTGCCCCTTTGTCTACTTTCAGCGTAAACTTTCCGTCGATATCCGTAATTGTACCGTTAGAAGTTCCTTTTACTAAAACAGAAGCTCCCACAACAGGCATGTTATCTTCCGAAGAAACTATCAAGCCTGTCACTTGTACAGCCTGAGCTATCGCCAGACTTATGCCAATTAACAAAAAGGCACAAAAAAGTGTAATTCGCTTTTTCATATTCCAATATTTTTTTGATAACGTTGGCAAATATATATAGCATTTTATTAAAAAACAAAAAATAATAGAAAAAGTAATAAATAAGCTTGCATATGTCACATCAATATCAAATAGACACTAAAAAGAACGAATTACACCACGAATAAAGCTATTTTCATAACAAAAACTTTATAAATATAGGATTTCATAAATTCAATAGACAAATTTATGTATACACAAACGCTAATAAACATTAAAAATAAAGGGGCTCACTACAAGAACCCCTTTACTTAAAACACTAATCTACAAACACTTATGTAATAGTTAAATTTTGATAAAAATCACATATATTTTATTTCTAACACTTTGATAAGACAGAAACACAAAAACTTTACATAAAGATATTTTACTTCTTACATTTTACAGTTCCGTAGCCACATCAAAGCACGGACACATTTTGGTCCACTCTTCCGGTTCCACAATCCCGTCGCCATCCAGGTCGGGGCTCAGGTCGCGGTGCCCCACGATACGCCGTGTCTGGAAGTCCATGGCAAGTACCCTGACCAGCACCCTTAGCGCCCGCTTCTGAAGCTCCGTCCGCGTATCAGCAGGCCGTCCCTGTTCGTCCAGCCCTCCTTCGTAGCACACCCCGATGCTGTTGCGGTTGAACCCCTTGGCATGAGCCCCCTCCTGCTGCACCGGACGCATGGTACAAATCTTTCCATCGCGTCTCACATAGAAATGATACCCGCAGCACTTGAAGCCCCGCTGCCGGTGCATCTGTTCCAGCTGTTCGGGCGAGAGCGGCTTGTCTGCCCTCGTAGCCGAACAATGAACCACAATCAAGTCAATTTTTCTCACTGCTTCCCCCCTTTCTTCCTGTGAGCAAGCAGTACAGGCACTTCAGAATTCCGAGTAAAATCCATTTCACCTTTCCAGTCATACCTTCCCCTCCTCATTGTTATTTGTTTTACCTGCTTCCGGATCATAGTTTATTCCTCTTTTTTCGGCTTCACCGCCACACGCTCGTAGCTCAGCGAAGTGAGGATATCCGTCAGATCAGCTCCCGGACGGAAATTGATGTGCGCCTTCTTGATGAGTCCTGCATGGAAATCCTCTTCCACGTCAGCCCCCTCGCTCTTCAGTCCGATCTGAAACGAACCCAAGTCGCCCAGACGCACGATCTCTCCGCCTGCCAGTCCCTCACGCATCACCGTACCGAGCGAAACCAGTACCGCCATGGTATCGGCACGTGTCACCGTACACATCTGCTGGATACGTTCCGTCATCTCACGGATTCCCATTTCGCCGCGCGCCTGCGCCTGCGCATAAAACTTGGCTTCCCCTTCCATGTCGTTGGGTTTCTTTCTTGCCACTACCGAATAAGTCACTGCTCTTTCCATAATCTTTTTACCTTTTTAAATGATTAATAAAACGAATACCTGTTGAAAGCTTTCAAACTTCTTTTCTGTATCACAAAGATATACAGCCCGGTTTTGGTAATGTCCGTCACCGTCCGTCATGCGGACACATTGTTACAATAAACAAAAAAAACAGGCTGTACCGGCCTTGCACCCCGACGGACAACCGCCTGCGCAAGCCTGTACAGCCTGTCAGCTGAAAAGAAAAGGAAGCCGGACGAAGAGCATCCGGCCGCCGGACCTGTCAGTTGGCCCGGCTCAATTTTATGTTATCGATAAACCAGCGGCGATAGACACTGCTGCCCGAAGTAGCAGCCGTTTCACCCCACGCATCCGACTTGATGGTGATGCGTGTATCCTTCGTGATGGAAACACCCTCCAGCACCACGTCGGCATGCAGCCATTCCAGCTTATCCACCGTGTTCACGAAGTTATGTCCTATCGGATTCATTTCCACCGTCTTGCTGCCGTTTGTCACCGTAATGATCAGCTGTACCGGGTCGAACTTCCGCGTACCGCCCACCATCGGAGCCCAGTCGAACGAAAGCATCACCTTCTCGCCTTCCGGAATACCGTCTACCGGCGGCAATGTCAAGCCCGCCTGATAATCCGTCTTACCGAACTTCAGGTAGCACTTCTGCAAGTAGATAGAAGCACCGCGACTCTCTTCCAGTCCGTATCCGTGAGCCAGCAACGCCTCAGCCGCCGTCTGTCCCTCGTCGTTCTTGGCACTGTAAATCTGCGGAGCATCCCCCGTACCGTCGTTTTCCACCGTTTGTCCGGCACCGCTGTTCTCGGCCCACGGCAGGAGCCATTCAAAGTCGTCGGCAAAGTAGATCACCTCTACTACCCCTTTGTCTTCGATGCGTGCCGCCCGTATGCGCAGTGCAGGAGCAGCCACTCCGTCGAAGTAACCGTATACCGTCACCCGATGTCCGTTCAGGGCAGACAAGTTCAGGCTCTCGGGCGCGTCGATGATGGAAACCGAGTTCACAGCCCCGTCGATGGTGATATTGCTGCCGTTCATCACACCGCTTGCCGAAATCCATTCGCGGCTGTCCGATGTATAGCTGTCCACCTCTGCCGTCACGTCGTGCGCTTCCGGATAATCCACGTTATTGCCTTCCGAAACCACACGCGCCTCGTCGCATGCCACGTAAGGCAGCGAGTGCGTATCCGTATTCTTTGTACCCTTCACGGCCACCTTGTCGCCCACGTTTACCGCAGTCGTTGTCTGCAAGAACATGTTCACCGCATGGTCAGCATCGGTTACCACGCAGCCCGATGTCGTTACCGCCGTAACCAGCGCTTCCGGCACCGATACCACCGTTTCATCCTCCAGAGCCGGCAGCTCGTCTACCGTATACTCCTGACAGTCGCGATACTTGTCGCCTTCCTGCGACACCACCACTTCCGCACGACTTGCCAGCGTACAACCCTTGAACACGATTGTCGCCTTACGCGGATTATCCTTCGCCCCGTCGCGCATGTTGTCAGTCACCGACACCGTCACATCCATCGTACCGCTGCCCGTAGCAGGCGATACCGTAATCCAGTCGGGTACATCCTCCATCACCCAGTCGGCATCCGCATACACGGTAATTGTTTTCGGCTGCGCTCCCTCAGCCTCAAAGTTCAGTTCGCTGGCACTTGCCAGTACAGCCTTCGAGAGCGTCGTTTCCTCCTCGCTGCAACTGCCCAAAAGCGTTGCCGAGAGAAACAGCACCGAAGCCATGATATAATTGATCAGTTTCATATTTTTTTACAGAGTTAAATTTTTTGTTTGATGTTGAAGAGTCTTTCCGAAGAATCTCCATTCCGGAAAAGAAACCTGAATCCAATTCTTGTTTTATCCTCGGAAAAACCTGCCGATGTTTCAAGAGCAGTCAGCCGTTCCGTTTCGGAAGAGAAGCCTGAAACTTAGAAGCCCAGACCATCGTTCCAGCCCGGATTCTGCGTCAAATTCGGGTTCAGCGAACGTTCGTTGATAGGAATCGGGTACAGATAGTCACGCTCCTCGTTGAACGGCGTACGCGCGATATTCTTGTGATAATACACATACCCGCTGTTGCTGCCCGTCAGCAAGATATCCTTACCAATCTCATACACCAGCACCCCGCTGTCCGCACTCGGCTTGGCAGTACCCTTGGCATACAGAATGACATCCGGCTTTCCGTCGCCGCTCAGGTCATACTCACCCGCACCGGGGAAATACATACCATAGATATCCTGATTGATGCAGGCACCCGCTTTCCAGCGCACCAGATCGTCGAAACGGAAGCCCTCCTGATCCAGCTCGATGGTACGTTCGCGGCGGATTTCCAGAATCACACCCTTGTTGCTGCCCGTCACGTTCGGGTAACCCGTTGCCGCATCCGACAGGTAACGGTCCGGATTGGCATTCGCCTCACTCATTTTCAGATCCGGCATGCCCACACGATGGCGGATCAGGTTGATGGAGTTATCCAGGTCGGTCTGCGTCAGCGTACCCAGTTCCGCCTTTGCCTCGGCATAGTTCAGCAGCACCTCCGCATAACGGTACACCGGCAAGTCGTTCGTATTACGGTCGTTGCGGTCCACCTGTCCGCCGGAAGCCGTCGGCTCCTGCACGAACTTGATCGGCTGATAACCGGTCACACTGACCGAGAGATCGGGAGGCAGCACCGTTGTTTCCCCGATACGGGTATACCCCGGGGTACGGATGCTCTGAGCCAGACGCGGGTCACGGTTCTTGGTTTCCTCCAGGAAAGTCATTTCCTGCCATCCCGGCTGGTCGGTAAACCGGCTGCCGTCCTTCATCAGATACATATTCACCATCTTGCGCGTCAGTCCCGGACGGCCCTGCGTAGGCACCAGCGTATGTCCGTTGGCATTGTGATGAATAGCCAGACTATAGTCGAACTTGATAGCCAGGATATACTCGTCGGGATTGGCATCCTCCTCGGCGAAGAGCATCAGGTAGTCACTTTCCGGATGACCGGTAGAATACAGCTTGTAAGGTCCCTGCTCCATAATCTCCTGAGCCGCCTGTGCCGCCTGATCCAGATAATAGGTATAGTCGTGTCCCTCCAGCGACAGTTCGTGATACTTGCGGTACGTACCCTCGTACAGGCAGAACTGCGCCTTCAGCGCCAGTGCCGCCCAGCGGTTCACACGGAACGGGCTGCTGGTTTCCTCCTTCTCGTCGGGCAGGTTGTCGATGGCATAATCCACATCCTCCAGCATCTTGGTCATCACCAGCTCGCGCGAGTCACGCGGCTTGTACAGTGCCTCGTCGGCAGAACCCAGTTCCACGTCGTACCAAGGCACATCGCCGAAGCGTTTCACCTTTTCAAAGTAGAAGAAAGCACGGAAGAAGCGAGTCAGTGCCGTATACTTCACCACCGCCTTCTCGTCGCTGCACTGGTCGATATACTCCAGCAGCGTATTCATCTTGCGCAGGTCGGTCCACGTCCATCCCCCGCCCGAAGCAGGCACGGTACGGTTGTTTCCGCCCAGCATCTCGTCGGAAAGATTCTGCTGCACATACACGTCACTCTGATCGTCGAAAGGGCTCTTGTCCAGCAAGTTGTTGTAAAACGTGTTGCTGAAAAGCTGCAAGTCGCTTTCGGTCTTGAAATAGTCGGTCTGCGATATCTGGCTTTTAGGAGTCAGGTCGAGCAAACCGTCACACGAAGTCAACCCCATTGTCAGCACCAGTGCTGTAAATATATATTTTTTCATCTGAATCTGTTCTTTGTTGTTTACTCTATGAATTCTCGTTTAGAAAGTGATGTCCACGCCAAACAGCAACGTCTTCTGCCACGGATAGAAGCTCTCGTTGTACGTATCGTCGCTGCGGCTGATAGCTCCTTCCGGATCCACGTACTTGGTAATCTTCTTCAGCGGCGACCAGTAGCAGAGGTTTTCGCCCGAGAAGTAGAAACGAGCCTGTTCCACGCCGATTCTCTTGGTCAGCTTCACCGGAAGCGTATATCCCACGGTCAGGTTCTTCAGACGCATGTAGCGGATATTCTGCAAGTAGCGGTCGTTCACCTTGCTCAGCGGACCGGAAGTCGACGAGTATGCCATCGGACGCGGGAAATAAGCATCCGTATTGTCTTCGGCCCACACCTTGTCCATGAAATTCTTCTGCAGGAACGTCTGGTAAGGATAAGAGAACGGGCCCCAGAACGACATCATGTGACCGTGAGGATACCAGTAATGATTACCGGTTCCCTGAAAGAACACCGACACATCGAATCCGCACCAGCGTACACTGGCATTGATACCGTACGACAGGCTGGGCAGTGAGTTACCCAAAATCTTGCGGTCGCCCGGATCGGCCACATTGTTGCTGCCGATATCCACCATGCCGTCACCGTCGAGGTCGACAAACTTCACGTCGCCGGCCTTCCAGCCTCCCGTCAGTCCGTCGGCCATGTAGCTCAGGTCCACCTTCTTGGCATAGTCCTGTGCCTCCTCGTCGGTAGCAAACAGACCGTCGGTCACAAAGCCCCAGATTTCTCCTATGCGCATGCCCTCGTAGTAATCCTTGGCAAAGGTCTTATCCTTGTTGTCGTATTTCGTAATATAACTTCTGTAGTTGCTCACGTTGAATCCCACACTATATTCCAGCGGGTGTCTTCCCAGAGCGAACTGGTCTCTCCACGAAACCGTCACCTCGTATCCCCGGGTCTGCAAGTCGGCCGTGTTCATATCCGGCACGCTGGCACCATACACCGCCGGCAGCTCAACTCCATCGGTCAGCATGTTCAGCGTATTGCGCACATAGCCGTCCACCGTCACGTTCAGCCGGTTCTTCAGCATGGTCAGGTCGAAACCCAAGTCCCACTATTCGGACGTTTCCCATGTCAGGTCCGATGCCACCGGCGCACTCAGCGTAGAGTATTTTGCCATCGAGCTGCCCTCGCCGAAAGAATATCCGGCAAAGTTGCTCAGCGAAATCAGTCGCATGTATGTATAATAAGAAGAAACATTCTGGTTACCCAGGCTACCAAACGAAGCACGCAGCTTCAGGTTGTCCACATATTCGCTCAGCGGCTTGAAGAACGGCTCTTCGGAGATACGCCATCCCACCGAACCCGAAGGGAAGAATCCCCAGCGGCTTCCGGCAGCAAAACGCGACGTACCGTCGTAACGTCCGCTCGCCTCCAGCAGGTAACGTCCCTTGTAGTCATAGTTCACACGGCCGAAGAAACCAGCCAGCGCATACTCATTCTGTCCGCCGCCCACTTCGGTCAGCACTTCCCCCTCGGCATTCTGTCCCACCAGGTCGAGGTCGTCCAGCGAAGTAGAAGTCAGGTTCTGTCCCGCAGCCGAAACATTTTTCAGGTGCATCCGCTCGTAGTTGAAACCCGCCATAGCCGTCACGTGATGTGCCTCGCCGAAGGTATCCTCGTAGTTGGCATACACGTTGGCCGAATAATAGTTGCGTGTGTTCACCGATTCAGTCAGCTGGTTCAGACCTGCTCCGGTAGCATACGACTCCATCGGTCCGTCCGGATACTCGCGGTAGAACAAGTTGTTGGAACGGTGTGTATTGCGTGTCTGATACAGACGATACGTAAAGTCACCCGTCAGGCTCAGCTGTTCAATCGGCTTGATGACCAGCCGTGTCGTATTCGAGAAGTCCGTCGTACGGTCCACGTTGCGGTGCGAACCCTCTCCCAGCATGATGTGACGTCCGTTAGCCACCTTGTAGTTCAGGTAAGGAGTACCGTACAGCCAAGAGCCGTCCGGATTCTTCATCGGGAAGCACGCCAGCGCATGACGTCCGCTGTAACCGATGGTATCGTCGATACTGCCATTTCCCTGAAACGAATACTGCGAACCATAGAACGAAGTATTGTTGCTCAGCGTAGCATAGCGGTTGATGGTAAAGTCAATCTTCGAACGCAGGTTATACTTGCGGTAGATATCCGGATTCATGTTCAGGATACCCTTCTGATAATCGTACGCCCCGCTCACGAGGTATTTCACATCCTTCGTGCCCCCGCTCAGCGAGATGCTGTGCTGCTGAGTAGGACGACGGTCGTTGTACAACATGTGCCACCAGTCGTAGTTGCCGTAGTACACCCACTGGCGGCGTCCGTTGCGCACGTCCTCCACCACCCACGGGCGGTCGGGATTTTCCGTCTTGTCGTTCACACGAGCCAGCAGCTGCTGCATGTCGTAGTCGGTATAGTCAACGTAGTTAGTTCCGTTCTTCGCCTGCCAGAAGGTATTCACCGTATACACCGACCAGTAACCGGTCGTTTCGTAGTCGGTAGTCGTGGTAGGAGCCTGCCATCCCAGACGGCCGCTGTAGCGCACGGTAGCCTTACCGTCCTGCGCCGAGCCCGACTTGGTGGTGACCAGAATCACACCGAATGCCGCACGCGCGCCATATACCGCCGCAGCCGACGCATCCTTGATGACCGAGATAGACTCCACGTCATTCGGGTTCACACGGTCCAGTTCGCCCACCGCACCGTCTATCAGCACCAGCGGACTGGCACTGTTGATGGAAGTGGTACCACGCACGTTGATATCGGGCGAGCTGCCCGGCACCCCCGACGAAGTCGTAACATTCAGACCAGCCACCGAACCTTGCAGCATGCTGGCCAGCGACTGAGTGGCACGGTTCTCCAGCTTCTCGCTGCCCACCGTAGCCACGGCACCCGTCAGGTTCACCTTCTTCTGCGTACCGTAACCTACTACCACCGCCTCATCCAGCATGATGGCATCTTCCTGCATATATACCACAATGTTTTTCTGTCCCGGCTTCACCTTCACCTTTTGTGTGAGGTAGCCCACATAAGAGAATTCCAGGGTTGCCCCTGCGGCAGGTACCTGTACATCGAACGCACCGTCTACATCAGTAATTGTTCCCTGAGTAGTCCCCTCAATGCGAATCGAAACCCCTACAAGCGGTTCCTGTAAGGCATCCAGTACCTTACCCGATACCTTCCTGTTCTGTGCCGACAGCGTAGAAATACTGCCTACCAGCAACAGCAACAAGCTCAACACGTACGAATTGAAAACTTTCATAAATAAGTATTAAGTAAAACATAAGTTAAGTCAGCGAGGCAAGTAAGCATCCGTCGAGAAAGCCTTCGGACGCTGCATGTTCTCCGTCCACTGGTGTCCGAACTCGTCGCACACGGTGATGGTCAGGTCCACGTCGGCATCGGCAGCCTTCACCTTGAAGAAATGCGGGAACTTCTCGGTAATGAAGCTCGGCGTAGAAGTCAGCGTCGACGAGTTGAAACGCTTCACGCTCATAGCCGCCACGTGCAGCGGGTCGTACGCCCATACCTCCTCGGGAGTCAGCGTATTGCCGTTTTCGTCGGTCACCTTCAGCGTCCAGCGCGGGTTCCAGTTCCACACGTTGATCAGCACTTCATTGTCCTGATTTTCCGGATACGCCTCCACATACTTCATGTACTCCTTCTTGACCGAAGCCGGTACACCGGCAGGCATCTGCGGCACATCTGCCAGCGAGAAATGCACGTTGTTCAGGTCGTAGCTGCGGAACTGGTAATCCTCCGTCCATCCCGTAGCCTTGTACATCCACTCCATGTCCGTACCGTTCACGCTCCAGATAGCATAACCGCCCGGCGTACCGTCGGGGCTGAGGTGCACGCCCGGAGTAAGGTAGCCCGACCACCACCAGGAGCCGCAGATGGCACCCGTGTTATGTTCGTACACCTCCCGTCCGCCAGTCACGGCATCATCGGGCGTCACGTTATAGTTCATGTGTGTATGTCCGGTAATGAAATGCACCTTGTAGCCGTCCAGCACGTTCAGCAGCTGCGTCGTGTTCAGCACGTCGTGATCCACCTTGAAGCCGTCCGTCTGAGAAGGATAGAACACCTGCGCGTGCATTACTACCACCAGCGGCACCGACTTGTCTACGTGCGACAAGTCCTTTGCCAGCCAGCTCAGCTGTCCGGCCGATACCCGCTTCTCGTAGTCGCGCGAAGTCGTACCGTCGTAATTGCTGCAATCGATGTCATCCAGCACCACGTAGTGTACCTTTCCCAAGTTAAATGAATAATAAGTAGGCGCGATGTAATCCATGAAACGGCTCTCCGCATCCCGGTCGTTCGTCGCCTTATAGTCGTAGTCATGATTTCCGATGGTATGGAAAATCTGAAGCCCCTTCACCTGCGAGTTGATGGTGTTCAGGTACTCGGGCAGCGCATAACTGTTGGAATACCAGTACAGGTCCCAGGTCATGTCGCCCAGCGCGATGGCATACATCTTTTCCTGCTGGTGCAGCGCACGGTAAGCGTTCAGGTCGCTGGTAAACTCCATGAACTGCTTCAGGTCGCCCGTACGGTTTGCCAGATGCATATCGCCCAGCACCAGCACCTTATAGTCATCCTGTCCGTCTACCGCCGTCAGCGAGAAGTCCACCCGCTCGGCAGTAGAAGCGTCGCCCTTCATCATCTTGTAGAACTGAGGGAGCACCCCTTCGGCAGGCACCTCGTAACCCGCAGGAACAGAGATGAACACATATCCCCACTCCTTGTCCGACTGGAGCTGGTAGATACCCTGCTCATTGGTGACGGTCACTTCTACGCCGTCCGAAACCACTACCCCCGGCACCGGTCCGTCGGCAGTCGAAACCACCCCGTACACCGTTGTTCCGGCATCCGGCGTAAAGTCCATTCCCTCTACAATATTAATATAAGTACTGCCGATCTGTTTCTTGCGGTCGCCCCGCTTGATGAACACCCGGTACGTACCACTCTCGCATCCTTCCGAAATCTTTACGGTAAAGCTGTTTTCCGACACACTCACCAGTGTGCAGGTGTACGAAATGCCGTCGGTCGACTCCAGCACCAGCACATCCGATGCCTGCGGTTCCTCTCCGCCTTCCACCTGAAAGGTGTATTCTCCGCCCTTGCTGACTTCTATCAGCGACGGACAATCGAAACTGACGCCAAAGCTGTCCGATGCAACTTCTGTCGCCTCATCCTTGCTGCATGCCATGAGGGGCAATCCAGCAACCAACACAAACCAAACTAAATACGCTGCAATTTTTTTCATGCTATGTTTAAATTGTAAATCTGCCTAACCCGTTTTTTATTTTGCCTGTTTTTTATCTGTCTGGATATTAAGGTGTTGTCATTACCTAAAAAAACCTTAATTTCCTGTGCGCAAAATTAGATGCAGCGTATTTCAAAAGCGAAACACCGATGTGGCATTCCTGTTTCAAAACGGTTAAGTTTGTGATGCAAGGGGAGATAAAAACGGGGTGCGAACCACGCCGCGATACCGCAAACGTGAGGTTCACACCCCGTCTATCGATTATGTTCTTGTATTTTTATCCCGGGATCAATGTTATGGCCGAGCTTTCCTGCATCTCCCTAATAGACGTAAATGCCCTAAAGACCCGTTCATCACCCGACGTCAGCGGAGAATACATGATCAGTACACGTTCATCCATATCCAGCTTGTATTCCGTACGAAGTTCTACCGTAAATCTTCCGGTATTTTCTCCCTCTTGTGCCGACACACTCAGCACACCGATACGTGTACCGTCCTCACGCTCCAGCGACATGAACGGATTAGCCTGCTCGAAGGTACCATTTTCAAGCACTACAGTTCCCGCCAGAGGTTTATTGTGGATAGTCACCGTTTTCGGATAAAACGCCACCACGTTACCCTGTTCGCTCACCGTGATTTCCTCTTCACAAGCCACATCACGGGTCACGAACTTGAATGTCATATTGCTCTGCTGGGTAGCCGCAAAGATATATCCTCCTTCCACTGCTGTCAGCCGGATTTCATCAGCGGCAGGCTTCAGCGTATTCGTGGCGATGAATCCCGTAAAACCTTCCGGACGGTATGTCAGCACCTCCGGTGGAAAATTTACATTCATTTCTACCGGCTGTCCAGGGCCGTACGGAATTTCCAGATTCTCGCTGTCGTTCAGTTTTACAGAGAAGCTATACGTCACACCATTCGAAATGGTCAGGATAGCCGAACGATACACACGCGATCTACTTGGGAAAGAACCGTCAGCATTCAGCTGTGACGAAACTCTCAGATATGTGTTGCAGTCGGACGACTGCGTTACCACCGGTATCACCACGCCTTCAGTAGCATAATTTTCTCTCAACGTTGTAGGAACCGTATACGTATAATAATATCCCTTGTTCGGATCCCAGATAGGCTCTGCACTCAAGTCCTGCCCCGTAATTTTAGGCTTCATCTTGGTAATGTCCATATAAATACGCAGCACTTCGCCGGCAATCGGATTGACAGGCGTTGATTGACCATCGTAAAACTTGAAGTGCAGGTTAAACTCCTGCCCGGCAGCTGGAGGTACTACTACCGATGCCGAATTGCTGGTAGCCCATTGAATAGGATTACTGCCTGTACCAAGGGCAATACGATAATCCGTTCCCTTATTATTCATGTAAATCAGGCTTCGTACGGTAGTAAACGCTTCCGCCTCGAGGAAGAACTCAATACGTGGATCTTCACCTTTATTGGGTACATAGTTATCAATCAGTGTCTTAAAGTTCACACGATGCAATCCCGGACGATTTACCGTATAGACATACTTGTGTGGCCAGTCACGTTCATAGGTCGTTTCTACTCCATTTTCCATGACCGTAAACTTACATTCTTCCATTATCACATCCAGATAAGTCTGCTTTCCGTCCATGTCCACATTTGTTCCATCATCATCGAACAGGTTGCAGGCAATCTTCACGTCGAGCGGGAAAAGCTCTTCCGGAAAATCGTCCGGAATGGTAAAGGCAATCGCCACCGGTTCACCCGACTTCATCGGCAGACCGGAAGAAGTCCATACCGGCGTAAACGAGAAGTTCGACAGCGAAATCAGCTTCACCGTACGCACAAACTTGCCAGCCTTGATCTGCAGGATGCCGTACTGTGGATTTCCGATGTTTGTCGGTACAATGGTAATGGTTCCCGTGCCCGGATTTTCCCGACTGCTTCCCTGCGTAAAGTTATTGGTGATTTGTGCCTCGGCGATACCGCTGTTCTGCACCCACGTCACTTCAGGTACAATGCCGGAATTAGTACCGTCGAACCACTGGTATTCCAACTGATATACTCCACCTGTAGCCAGCGAACTCCGGGTAATGATACGGGTTGTTTCTCCCACCACGGCAAGAATGCTGCTTCCGTCGGTAATGGCAGGTATTGTCTGGTCGATAGATACCCATATATTGTTGGCTGCCGCACCGTCTACAGCCTCTTTAAAGGTGGCATACCCTCCATTGGCAGGTATTCCTTTAAAGTTGACTACATAATCATAGTTTCTTAAAATAGGCAACTGGTTACCCTTTTCGTCCACCAGCGCTATCTTATAGTAACGGTCGGTCGACTGCCAGTTTCCGTCATCCGCACTGCCACCGCTTGTATTGATACGGAAAATCAGATACATCGGATCGTCCACATCGTTGGCATGTTCGAACACAAATTGTCCCACACTACCGCCTCCAAACTGCGAAACGTCCAAAGGGTCAACAGCCACCAGAATATCCTCGTCGGCACACAGAGTAGGTTCTTTGATGTCAGACGCAACATTGAAGGCAAACGGATCCCCCGTACCTGCATTCCGGTTGAACGGAGCCACCGTACCCCGCGAATACTGATTCATGATAGCTACGCCCTTGATGCTCAAGTCTGTGCCATTTCCCGATCGCTGATAACGGATACGTGCCTGATTGCGGAACATACTCACCGTACTGCCCGTACCACCAGCAAAACTCGTCAGGGCATCTTCCGAGTCGAAACTCTTGTATCCCCAGTAGCAAAGCAAGCCCGAAGTTGTGGTAAACTGCGGAATTACCTCCGTATCCATACGCCCCAGATTCGGGGTATCTTCAAAATCGTTCACATTCAGGTTGGCAATGAAATGCAGATGACGTGTAGCTCCCGGTATGGTAGCCGTAAAGCTTCCGCTTATATTATCCGCCGAAGAGCCTGTTTGAGTAACTTTAGCCTGCACACGACCGATATAGTGGCGATACTGGTCGAAACAGAACAGCCACAACGAGTGAATACCATAGCCGTCAGGGTCCACCGCACGCGTCTGAACCTGCGCCATATCGGGTATTTCGGTATTGAAACAGAGACGCACATTTCCGTCGGCATCTATTCCTCCCGTCGGTCTGTTTACCAGCACATCATCCTGACAGGCCGCAAAGACTACAGCCAACAAACTGAGTAATATATATTTCAATCGTTTCATAACAGACCTCCTTTATTCTTTATCTTCAACAATAGGTTCATTGGCTTGCACGGTACGGATGCAGCGGATGTAATGCTTTTCATTGTAGTCAGCTTCTTTAATCTCTCCATTTTCCCAAGTAACATTTCCCCACCAATCTTCCTCCTCATTGGTAGCCATAACATCCCCACTTGCAGCCCAATACTTATCACCTGCCAGCACACGGTCAATGACAGAGTTATCATCTCCCTGATAGTAATCGATAATCAGTAACTCCGCTTCTGTCGGCAGACGCCAGTCCTCATACACCTGTCCGTCAAGAGATTTCTCGGCATACTGCTTGCAATGTTCTTTAGCATCATTAAACCGTTGCGGATAAACCGTACCCAGCTGCGAAGCTATCATAAAGGCAGGAGCTACCAGTTTGTTGTTTTCCGGTGAACTCTCTGTATATCCATCTTTATCCATGGCAGGAACAGAAAGCACATACTTATCGGAAGTCTTGGTTATACGGACAAAATACATGTTGTTGTTATCGTTACCATCCTGACGAGTACCTAAAGATGGATTATTAGATGTATTATATCTAGACCAAGTATAAGTATAAATACCTTCATCATTCCGGCCATCTCCTTCATAATAGACCTTTGACGAAAAATAATCATTAGATACCTTTCTATTTCCCTTCTCTTCATAAGTAGATCCAAAATCCGTGCGGTACGAATACCATCCCGGCACAGTCACGATATACTCCAGCGGATACTGCTTTACCGTAAACTCCTTGCTCAGCCCCTGTCCGTTGGTCACCTTCACCTTGATGTAGCGGATACCGTTATTAGTAGGCACGTCCGAATTGATCGTCACATTGCCAAAGTTACCTGCTGCAGGCTCTACAGAAATGCCATAACGCCCATAACTGTTACGTGAAATAGTCTGCTTAGTTCCATACTTGTCGTAGTAATACACTTCTTCAATGCTGGCTGTCACCGGCGAAGAAGAAGTAAAATATTGTTCCTCCGATTTCTTTATATTCTTCATGATGATCTCATCCTTCACTACCTCCAGATAGTTCAGGTCACCATTATCCACATCAATTGTCACCGTTGTCCACGGTATCACCTCATACTTTGGTGTCAGCTCTACCGGAACGTCCAGTTGCGGCTGACCCATACGGTCAATCGTTACATTCACCCGGTAAATGGTATTTCGGTTCAGCTGATGAGCCGTCGCGTCTCCCAGACGAACCGGTATCTTGTAATAGTTGGAACCTTTATATTCCAATTGCGCTCCCTCCTGCTCCGTATAGTTTCCGGGCATGTTCAGCAGCACAAATGTTTCCTGCAGCACATCGCCCCCCCAGTCAGTGGGATAAGTGTAAAGCACCAGCTTTGCGGTACGCTCATCAAAATCCTTTTCCGGCGCGGCAACCATCGGGTCCTTCGCTCCGTTCCCGGCAATGCCCCGATCGGTAAAGCTATCTTCCTTGTCGGCACGCAACAAGCTACGCGTAGCATAATTTCGCAGGCTGCTGTAAAATCCTGTCGGCTTAAACTGAGCTTTAAACTCATCGCTGAAAGTAATGTTTACTTCCACCTTGGCAGCCAGTCTTTCCATCGTCACGGAAATTGTATATTCGTCCTCCTTCGCATTGGGAACAAAACCACTGCTCACTCCGCTCATGGCAAAACGCTTGTTTGTATAATCGACAGTTCCGGTTCCTATGTTTGCTCCTTCCAGCTTCCAGATGTCTGCATCCTCATCCACGGCACTCAGCAAACCGTCCAGCGTCGAAACATTCTGCAGCGATGTACTGCCTCCGTGCGCGTTTGCCACTACATAGATATCGTACGCTGCGCCGGCACCTTTATCAAACAATTGAGTATTGTTTTTCCAGTTGCCGGTAGCAATCACCGCCTCTGCCTTTCCGTCGGTAAACTCAAACGAACGGTAGCCGTCAGGAGTTCTCGCCCCTTCACTATTGAAAATCAGCAGCTGTGCCTGACTGATGGTATTTTCATTCAGGGCATCATTGCCCGCTTCGGTAGCTCTCGACAAAACACCGGGAGTTTCCAGACTGATAGTCAGGCCTTCAGCCGGCTTTACTGCCGGAGCCAGATCGTCATCAGCTGTACATGCCGGCAACAACCATGCCAACAAAACAACCATGCTATAAACTAATCCATGCTTTTTCATATCTCAGCCCTCCTTTATTCTTTAATAGACACACTTTCCGTCAGTCCGTCGAACTCAGACTCGCTGACCTGCCGTATCTCAATCTCTGTTTCTGTTCCCGGGAAGCGGTATATGCCGTTTTCCTCCGGATTGATAACCTGAATACCTTCGCTCTCAGTTCCTCCGAACGGCTGTTCCACCGTAATATACAGCTTCACGCTCCTTGTAACCGTGGCATCATAGCCATGCTTCGGTTCCACTCCAAAAGTGACCACCCCGGCATTTGCGCCTCCATAACCCGAAGTTGTTCCTGTCAGGTCAAAGTCGACCGTATTCTCCAGATGAACATTCCATCTTACTCCTTCGGGAGACAACATCTTGAACGAGAAGGTTGCACTTCTGTCCGCTCCTGCCACGGCAACCGCCTGTTTGTCGGCAGTAAGTTTCACGCTACCCGCCGATGCCGGATTCAGCAATCCGTTGAACTCGGTAGAAAAGTCGAGTACCGCGTCGTCCACCGTCCAAGGGCTCACCGTAAGCGCCACCTTCAGGCTGTTGGCTATCAGCGAGACATTTACATTCAGCTGCTGCCCGGCTTCCAGCTTCTTCAACTCCTCATCGCCTATCTTAAATACCACCTCGTGTGTCTTGCTTCCCCAAGTAGCCGTAAGCTTGTAGGCATTCCCACTTGTCCACGGATACAGATAACGTATGTATGGCGACGCATCAGCATCAGCTACCTCGCCGACAGGTACTTGCAGCGTACCCTCGTTTCCAAACTTAACCGTACCACTACCTGCCGTACCTTGCGGATAAGAGTCTGCATAAATATCCTTGAATAAATATCCCCGATTGGCAATGCCCGATATCGCAACATTCGTCAGATCGACAGACTCTCCTGTCTGGTTGTCGAAATTCAGTACCACCTTGGCAAGCGGGAACAAAAGATTCATGGTAGCCGATGTATTTTCACTCGGCCCCACCTTGATAGTCATGAAAGCTGCCTGAGGTATTTTACTCAAAGCAGGGCTATTGAAATCTTTAGTAAGAATACGTGCTCTCAGCGCACCCAGATTCACATTCTTTCCCTCCAGACTTTCCCCGCCAGTCAGGAACGCATCCTCATTGGCAATGGCATAAAAGTCAAAATTTTCACCATCCTTATTGACAGTCAGCTCCGAAAAGTGAATGACCTTCTGCGTTTCGTCAGGCTGAATGTCATAGCTCACATTATAAATGATATCATTCGTACCACTGCGCGCCACAATTACACGCAGTTTGCGCATTTGTTCTTTGTCCAGCAGGTTTCCGGCAGTAACATTATCCGAAACACGCGTAGTGAAAGTCATCGTGACCGAAGCCTTCCCTCCCACAGCCGGATCGTTATCCTTTATGCAAGAAACAGAAAGCAAGGCTACAGCCACTACAGCCACTGCCAGCAGACAATATGTTCTAAAATGTTTTCTCATAGTATGCTCCTCCTTACATTACTGCCAGTCTGGCTCAATATCTTCTACATACCATTCGGGAAGCCTGATACTTACTCCCACCTGATCGAACACTATCGATATAGGCAGCAGCGCCTCCTGTTTGGTTACATCAATATCTTCCCGGTATCTGTTCAGGTAGTTGAGGATATTTCCTCTTACCAGTTCCACACCAGTATTTTTATCTTTCAGCACCAGTTGGTGTGCACACGTCGTCTCGTCCAGACTGGTTTCATGATCCAGCCGGAACAGAGCAAAGTCACTGGTATGATAGCAATTCTTCTCTGCATCGTAAACCAGTTCCGGATAAATGGTACCCTTCACCTCCGTGTTAATTTCATTCTCGAACGAGGTCTGTGCATTCGAATTTTCAAAACTCAATTCATACGGTATGTCGGCACGGCTTTGCGGAGCAGGCAGACCGTAAATCTCTACTTCGGTATCTACGTGCGAGCTGTACAGCGTCACCGTATCCCGATACATGACACCTTCCTGATCAGGCATAACAAACTCTTGCTGACCCATATAGTTGTCATCATGATTAATTACATTTCTCGAATCATCATTCCAGAACGGCGACTGGATATAAATATCCGAAAGACGGTTGGCATATATATTTTCTACAGCCGTATGGTCGTAGGCATTTCCTATTGCCACTACTTTGTAACGTTTTCCATACTGTAACCGGAACGACGGTACAGCATCAAAGTTCTTCAGCTCGTCCTGAGTGTAATGGCCGACCCCCATAATGTGTCCGCCCTCATCGAAAACATACAGGTCTACTTTACTCATGTACTTATATAATACGTCCGTATCACCATCTGCCAGATACTGGAAATAAATGGTGACATTATCACAATCATCCAGATCTTCCTTGACGCAACTGCTCGACAGGACGAAAACCGGCAGTGCCATCAACATTATTTTCAGAAACTTTATCATATTCGTTCTTATGAATGTTATAAAACTGTATGTTTTAGGAATAGAGTCTGGCGGATGATTCCGCCAGACTTTGATTATAGGGAAATGAGGTTATTTAGCCCATTCAGCATCGATGGTTTCCACAGTCCATGCGGCTTCTTCAACAGTTACTTCTACACCATACAAGGTATTTCCACCTTCATCACCGATGATGTTTTCATCTGTCAGTTTAGCGCTTGTAATGCGATAGATATGTCCCGGTTCAAATTTGGTAATCTGAGCACCACCATTTTCTGCTGTCTGCTTGTAAGATGTAATCATCGCATAGCGAGGAGCTGGGAGCGGGTGGGTAGCATCTTTTGCTTCAGATTGATTGAAATAAATCTTGAAAATAGGAAGATTACCTGCACCGTCAGCACCATAGAAATAGTAAGCATATGCTTTGCCTGCAGTTTCCGGCCATGTCTGGTTGGCAGTCAGGAAATCGGTTACAGTAGCTGCATCTTTCAGAATAGCTGCAGCGCCTGTACCTGTAGCGTTAGTACCGTCATAACTATAATCTGCAGGAGTACCTGATGCACATGGGAATGCACCGTTAGCATAAGTTACGCCAGTTCCTGCAGCATATACATTGTCCAGATATACGCCGGCAATTTTCAATGTATTGTAAGCACAAGCTGTAGCAGCGTGAGTATCAGTAATATGCTGAATGCCTGACACTTCCAGACGTGCTACCGGAATAGCCAGCGTGACTGAAGCTTTATACAGCTGATAGGTCTTGTTTTCATCACCTGAGTTAGCACCTGTTTCATAATCAGCACCACCTTCTTTACCCGGAGAAGATGTAGTACTTGATAAAGTAATATCCGTTTCTCCTACTTCACCATAGGCAGGAACTCCAGCCGGTTCACTTGTAAATATGGTAGGAGCATCATCCGCATAAGAAGCTTTTCCACCATTCATAGAAACCGTAATCTTTTTAGGTCCTTTTACATTCCAAAATGTAACCGATGACTATTCAGCCAATTCTTCAGTAGACAAATCAATTGATCCTGAACCAGTAGTAGCTTCCAAACTGATTGTAACGTTACCTGTGACAGGCACACTAGTAGCTGTTGTTCCATCTACTATCGCTCTCGACATCGAAGGACTTACAATATTAATCGTCACTGCACCAACACCGTCAGGCAACTGAGTGTTGTCTACCACTTCTTCATTTGAGCAGGCAAACAAACCCAAACCTGCAAACGCCCACAATAAACTCTTAGAAAATTTCATAATACAAAAATTTAAAAGTTAATACTCTCATATCTAATTATTCTCATTTCAGCTGTTTTCTACTCCGCCATCAGGTCCAGATACGCCTGCAGCGCCTTCAGGTTCTCTGCAGCAGGAGCATAGCCCGCTTTGGAAGCCCGTCCGAACGCTTCAACCGCCTTTTCCGGCTGACCGTTCTTCACGTATGCCGTACCCAGCATGTTCAGCAGCGCACCGTCCTGAGGAGCCTTCTCCAGCAGAGCCACTGCCTCGCCGGCACGCTGTGCCTCCAGCAGCGCCAGTGCCGCATTGTTTACCGCCGTCACGTCCTGCGGATAAGTCTTCGCACCCGTCAGCAGGCAGTCGATGTACTGCGGCGTACCCTTGCCGTAGCTGTCCGCTACCTTGTGAATCTCGCTCACGCTCATCAGCTGCGGGCTCTCGGTTATCATCTTGCGTCCTTCCTCTATGGTAAAGTGACGCACGTTATACTCTATGCGGTACTCGTTGCGGCGCACCGGAGCATACACCTCGTTCACCAGCTTGGTATATACCGCTGCCGGCACCAGCTTCTTCAGTTCCGCCTCGCAGGCATCCTTGTCGTCGCCGCAGCCATCTATCAGCTGCAGAATCTCCTGCTGCTGCTCCAGATCCGTACGACGTTCCACCTCCTTGCGCAGTGCGTCCCAGTCCTCGCCCTTCCACGCTACATGGTACAGCGAGCGGTCTATTCCGTCCAGATCGCGGCGCACATAGTCGGTAAACGCCTGCGCACGCCGTTTCGACAAGTCCATGTTGTATTTCATCGTACCCTCAGGCGACGCATAGCCCGTTACGTAAATGCCTGTAATCGTGAGGTCGTGATTGTCGCGCACCACCTGAAACGACTCCTTCACCTTCGCCAGTTCCGCGCGGTTCTGCTTGTAAGCCGCATCGATGCGGTCGCTGTTCTGGCGGAATTCCAGCCGGGCCACCCTCGTTTCCGAGCGGCGTTTCACCTCTTCTTCCTTCGGCTCGATGAACGGAGCCACGTACACCGGATTCATGGCAGGGAATATAGTGCCTCCGTAAGCCGTTTCGCTACCCTCTTCACACTGTGCACAGCCCGTGACGTATGCCCGCAGCTCCACGCTTCCGTCTATCATCCACCGCTTGAAAGGCACCGATGCCTCGTACGAAACCGTCTGTTCCGAACCGTTGTCGCGGCGCACCACCAGCAGCGCGTCCTCGTTGAATTCTTCCCCGTACAAGACACGTGCACGCTGCTGTACCCTGTCGCGCGTCTTTCCGTTGATGACAAACGGAGGCAACTCCTGCTCCATGCTGCCGTCGGCTGCCACGATGACCGGCACCACCCGCAGCGAATGCTGTCGGTTCATCTTCAGGTTGTCCAGCCCGATTTCCATTTTCACGTTCGCCTTGCGGTCCGCCGTTTTCGTCACCTGCGGTCCGTCGATGTTCACCGCCTCCAGATAAGGCACCTGAGCCCCTGCCGAAACAGCGGCAAACAACATTGCTGCAGAAAAGATATATTTCTTCATCGTACGTTCCTCCATCATTTAATTATGTAAATCAACGATACCGCCGCCTTGGTCAGCCCGAAGTAATCCTTTGTGTCGGAGCCTCTCCACTCGCCGCAGTGCGGACAGTCGTACATATCATAGTCGGCACGGATCCATCCCGCCCCGATTTCCAGTCCCAGGTTCCAGCGGTTTCCCAGCACGAACTGATAGCCGTAGCCCAGTCCCACGCCGTACATGTTTCCCTGATACCGGTAATCCTTGAACGAAGGAAAAATCTTCAGGTCCATATCTGCCACGTTAAAACCTCCGCCCAGTGCATGAAGAGCAAGAAAATGTCCGTTGAAGGCTTCACAGAACCAGTACCGCGCTTCCGGTTGTACCAGCCAGTGCTTCATCTTCCGGTCATCACCTAAATTAAAGGGATTATAGTTTCCCGAAACATCAATGCTCCATTTGGGAGCTACCCGAAACTCAGCCCCCACATTCAGCGTTGTGGTTACATCATAAAGAAGGTTTGTCTTGACCGCTATTTTCTGGGCTGAAACGGACATACCTGCTATCAGAAAGGTTATTAATGCAAACAGTTTTCTCATAGTCCTTTGCTCTTAAGTTTTTACGTAGCACAAAGTTATCAAATGCTAAAATACTGTCAACAAAAATTAATATTCAATCTGTCGTATGAAAAGAAAGAGAACAACAGAAAATATTACTAAAAAGTCCTAACAACCTTATTAAGAACAGATTACAAAAAGCCAAGATGGACAATATAAGAAGAAATTCCGACTCTTGTTTTTATATTTTATTACGAAATAGATTAGGACTCATACCATATTTATCCTTAAACAAACGATAAAAAGTAGACAAATTAGGAATAGCACTTTGTTCAGCGATTTTACTAATAGACCATTCGGGATTCTCGTGAAACAGCTCGATGGCATATTCCAGCCTCAGGCTGTTCAGGTAAGCAGCCAGATTGGTGTTGCCAAACTCTTTCAGCACACCGGCAAAACGGTTCTTGTCCACTCCCATGACACGCGCATACTGGTCGCGCCCCAGACTGTAGTCGAGGTAAAGTTTCTCCTGACGCACCTTCTTGTCGAAAAGGGCAAACAATTCCTCGTTCGAAAGGCGCGAAAGCGTCCCCTTTCTGGGTACTTCCGGCACTGCCTGCTCCACTTCCTCTTCCGCAGTCTTTTCCTCCGGTCTGCCGGTACCGTCTGTTGCCCCTCCGGAATCATGTCCCTTTTTCAGCAGATACTGCTGTACCTGACGCAGCTTCTCCAACTCCACAATCCGAATGCGCATCTTTCCACCTTTCCGCATAAAGCCCCCCAGCGCCAGCAGCGCCAGCAGCAATATGCCCGTCAGCACACCGAGCCAGATAGTCTGTACGCGCAACTTCTCTTCCGTTTCCTCCAGTTCCTCCCGGGCAGCCAGCGCATTAAACAGGTCAGTGTTCTCCAGCAGATAGTTGCGCTCGTTATTCAGCCGTATAGCCTGCTGGATAGACAGCCTGCGCTTTGCCACCGCATAAGCCTTCCGGTAGTCGCCCACCGCCTCGTAAGCTACACACGCCTGCTGCAGGAGCCGCACATACGAAATGTTGAGCGTATCACGCCGGTCCATCTCCCTGACGTATGCCTGTGCGTTCCCGATAACCTGATCGTACTTCTTCATGGTAAGCAGGTAGTCGTTTATCTCCAGACGTCCCACAAGGGTTTTCGAGAAATGGGTACCAAGAAACAACTCGTAATACTTCTCATCCTCGAATTCCTTCCCCAGCATATGGGCAAGAAAAGCCATCTTGCTGTACAGATAGCCCGACTGGTTGTCGCGCCTCAGTTCCGGCAGGCGGGAAAGCAGCTTGCTCCGTTCCAGTCCTATCTGCCATGCCTCAGCATACTTCCGGTCGCTGATGTAGTACATCATCAGGAAACCATACGTATGCGACAGGTAGTAAATCTCGGTTTCCGATTTTCCTCCTTCCAGCAGCTTCTCCGCACGGAATGCACATTCGTATGCCTTCTTGCTCAGGCTCAGCCTGCGGTACAGATAGCCTTCGGACAACAGCATGCCGGCAAGCATGACATGATCCGAAATCGAAGTAGCATACTCCTTGCCCTTGCGGATGTAACGGGTAGCCTTGTCCAGCGAAAACGCAAAGACCGACGCCTCCGCCAGTATCATAGATATCCGACGGTACAGCACGGTGTCCGATTTTATTTCTACCGAATGATAGGCTTTCTCGGCACTGTCCAGCGCCCTCCCAAACATTGACAGACGGAAATAAGCGCACGAACGGATATACTCCAACTGATACGACGGGTACTGTGCCTTCTGCTGTAGGCTGTCAATCTGCCTCAAGGCTACTTGCGGAAACAAGTAAGCCTGTTCCCGAAGATCAGTCAGCCTTGAAGCAGAATATCCAGCCGCAACAACAAAAGACAATATGATAAAGAGGAAATATCTCATTTTTTATCGTATTTTTACAATTTTATTCTAACAAAATCAGTGCTGTAAAATTATTTACACTTCAAAACTACAAAATAATTTAATAAAGGCTCTTTCTTCAAAAATAAAATTATTGTAGTGTAAGTAAAATTGTCTTAATACCAATAATCGAGATTGACCTCTTTTTCTTACGGCTCTCCCAGCCCCCTCACGATCACCTCCACCTCCGGCTTCAGGAAAAACTTGCGATGCTTGTCGTGTCCCAGTGCCGCCAGACCCTCGCGGATGGAAGGACAGCGGTACATCCACCGGTACAAGTTGCGCCGTGCCGTCTCCGGCGAACGGTTCGGAAAATACAGGCAAGCCAGCTCTGCCTTGCCGTAGATACGCAGACGGAATGTTCCGTCGGATTCATCTTTTTTCATCGTACACCTCACTTTTTACGTCGTACCACCTTCTTGTGCGGAGCCACCCGCTCGAAGGCCAAATCGTCCATCATCTCCTTCAGTACGGTGCCCGGACGAAAATGCACCCATACCTTGCCCAGCATCGACGGACGGAAGTCGGCCTCGCACTTCACGCCCTCGCTCTTCACCCCCACCTGCAGCGAACCGATGTCGCCCAGACGAATAATCTCCCCGTTGCACAGCCCGTTGCCTATCTCCTCCTCCAGCGCCGTGAGCACCGCCAGCGTGTCCGCCTTGGTCACCGTGCAACGCTCCTGAATGCGCACCGCCATGTCGGCCAGCGACACCACCCCGCGCGCCTGAGCCCGGGCGTAGTACGTCACCCCCGCCGAAAGGTCCCGCGGATCAACGCGCGGCACCACCGAATATGTCACCGATCTTTCCTTCATTGCCTTTCTCCTTATACGATTTTCCCGGTACAGCCACATGCACGCCCTCGAACTCGCCGATTTTCGTCATGCTGGGATTGTACCCGTAATACACTTTCCCCGTCGCCCCATTACGATGCTTGGCGAGGGTAGCGATCCCCATGCCCTTGGTCGAGCAGCCTGTGTCGGGATCCACCCGGATGTGATACCGCTCCGGACGGTGCAGCAGAATCACCAAATCGGCATCCTGCTCTATCGCCCCGCTCTCGCGCAGGTGACGCAGTTCCGGACTCCCCGCCCGATCCTCCGCCTGACGGTTGAGCTGGCTCGACACGATGACCGGACAGCCCAGCGATCGTGCCAGCCCCTTCAGCTTGCGACTGCACTCCGCCACCTCCTGCTCGCGCGTACGCCCCGGGTTCACCGTGGCAAGCAGTTGCAGATAGTCCACGATGAGCAGCCCCAGCTCCCCCTTCGCCCGCAGCGACTTAGCGATGACACACAACTGATCGACGTTGATATACGGCGTATCGTCCACATGCACCGGCAGCGCACTCATCCGTTCCGCCGTGCGATGCACATCCTCCACCTCCTCCGCCGTGAGCTTCCCCTGCCGGATACGCAGCGGGTCGGCACGGCTCTCCGCCAGCACCATGCGCTCGCCCAGCTCCGAAGCCGTCATCTCCAGCGTGAAGAACACCACCGGCACCCCCGCCATCGCCGCCTGACGCGCAAAGAACAAGTCGAGTGCCGTCTTTCCGTCCGCCGGACGCGCCGCCGTGAAAATCAGGTTGCCCGGCTGCCATCCCCCCGTCATCTCGTTCAGGCGCTGCAAGCCCGTAGGCACCCCCGTGAGTCCGTTCACCGACAGCTCCTGCCGGCGGTCCACCAGCGCCACCGTGTCCTCCATCACCTCCGGCATGGGGTGCAGGTGATTCTCCAGCGGCGAGTCGTCGAGCAGCGCCCCCAGTTCCCGCTGCGTGCCGATCAGCACATCGTACACGTCGCACGTCATGTCGTTTGCCGCCGCCAGTTCCCGCGTCAGCACCTCCACCAGTCGCCTGCGCAGGAAGTACTGGAACAAGATGGTGCAGTGATACTCCAGGTGCGCCGACGTAGCCACCTCGCCCGCCAGCTTCGCCACCGCAAACGGACCGCCCGCCTCGTCCAGTCGTCCCGAGGCACGCAGTTCCTCGCACACCGTGAGCATGTCCACCGCCGCTCCCCGCGCATACAGTGCGCTGATCGCCTCGAACACCGCCCGGTGCGCCGTAATGTAAAACATCTCCGCCCGCAGGCTCTTCAGTGCCGTCGACTGTGCCGTCCGCTCCAGCAGACAGGCTCCTAAAACGGCTCTTTCTATTTCTTCTGCGTAAATCATTCCCCCTGTAATCTTTAAAAATAATTTTACTGTTGTTTTTCTAATTCTTGAAGTAATATCTGCTGAGAATCAAGCTGATGCTTATTCTCACGCTGTATCGCTTGAAAATCAAACCGATACATTAGTGTTCGGGGTTTGCCGGAATCTGATTTTCCTCTCATGCTGTCCCACCTCACGTTACATCATCCTCCGCTGTTTCTCCTGAAACTCAACCTCACATCGTTCATTTCCGCGCTGCATCATCCTCACGCTGCATCACCTGAAAATCAACCTGATACATCACCGTTTCGCTTTATCCGGAGAAGCACCGCCGGCAGAACGAGCATCCCGCTTTTCGGAGAACCTCTTCAAACAGAACTCCCACAAAGAACATTGCTGCTGATTGCACGCTTCGGCTTTTCCGTGATGCTCATTCTCACGCTGTTCATCTTCATGCCGTTCCACTTCACGCCGCTCATCTTCATGCTGTTCCATCGCAAGCCGTTCATTTCCACGCAGCTCATCTTCACATTGCATCGCCTCATGCTGTTCCACCGCAAGCTGTTCATTCTCATAACGTTCCGCTTCACATTGCACCGCCTCACGCTGTTCATCTTCATGCTGTTCATTCTCATAACGTTCCGCTTCACTCCCCTGCGCCGGCAATTGCTCCGTCCGTTTTCGTCCTACCCTGCGCCGCAACACAGAAACCAGTTTTCCATAGCCTTTCCGAATCCTCGGAAAACAAATCTTTTTCATAGTCAGATCATCCAATTCTTACATCCGGTACCCCTCAGTTGATTACGAAACTCTTCATCAGCAGATAGTTGAGCGCCGACCTTGCCCGGTCGATGGACGGCAGCAGACAGAGATACATCTCCATGTTGCCGATAGCCTCCTCCCGCTCGGTCAGCGTCAGCTTGCCCCACGCCTTGCGCGCCGCCTCGATGTCGAGTGCGGGCTGCTGAGTCAGTGCGTGGTACTGCTCCCAGAACACATCGAACGACTCGTCGGTCCGGCTCTTGGGACGCTCGCCCGACTTGCGGCTCACCTTCAGGTGGCACAGTTCCTCGTAATACAGCAGTTTCAGCTTCGAGCCGTGGGTGGTGTGCGCCGTGCTCACCACCCCTTCCAGCTCCAGCCGGGCAATAAAACGCCTCGCTCTTCCCCTGCTCCACCCGAAACGCAAGCTCAGTTCATGCAGAGAATATTCCATTTCCCCCCTTTTCAGCTCCTCCGGTCCTTCCCCCTGATCGCTGAAGCATGCCTTCATAAGCAAATACACATAGGCTTCCGCATCGGTATGCGTCTTGCCGTACATTTCGTCGAACATCGTGTTCAACAGACGCCTCGAAAGCGCCATAAATCCCTGTTTTCCAGGGCCCTTTAACTCCAGACACCTCACATCCTTCAAATTTTTAAAAAGTTATAAACTGCGTAAATCCGTAAAGCGGACCCCCGATGATACCACCAGTGGTACCACTTACCACTTTGATTTACAATTACTTATTCACTGAAGCGGACCACCGATGATACCAGCAACGGTACCACCCTTTCCTTTTTATATTATAAACAAAGATATAATCAAAGGAAGTTTTCCGTTCCGAAAAACATTCCTCACGCCGAAGCTTGATTTCGCAGCTCGATTTCGACCGCCCCGCGTGTTCCGCCGACATGAAGAGCCGAAACAAAACCACGGAAACGGAACAAACCGGAGGCGAAAGAAATTTTCCAGTCCGGAAAACACGCCAATTCAAAGATTATTCTATCTTTGCCCCCGAAGACTTCAAAACCCGATTCCAGACATCGCCGTCCGGTCCGTCAGAAAGTCCGCTTTTAAGCCCCTCCGGCACCGTTACTGCCAGGTAAACCCGCCGGCAGAAAGGCTTAAAAACACGCACGGCAACATCTGCAATCAAGTTACTTCAGTCGATGAATTTCGGTGTTTCTCCGCTTTCTGTGCGTAAAAATACGCACTGAGAGTGTATTAACCTCTGCCATAAACGGCAGAGAAATAGCAAAACCAAACATTATGAAGAATTATGGTGAGATTCATGCACGTACTCTATCGTTCGTGTGAAGTAACGGAAAAACAAAAGAGATTTTTGTTGATAACCCTCAAGCGTTTCCTCGATCGGCAATACCGTTCGGCACGCGTGTCGAAAAGTGAGATTCAGCGCATTACAGGCACAGGTACCCATACCTGTTCCGACAGTCGCAACTACCAGATCAGTACCCTGTATACGTTCTTCCGCGCGATAGAACAGATACACCGGATAAAATTTGAGTACCTCACGCTACTGAGAATCATCGAAAAAAGTATCAACGAAGGAACTGAGCTCGTCATCCACGAGGTAAAGCCTGGAGAAGAAATTCCAGAAGGGAGCCAGAAGCTGCTTAGGCGTCAGACCGAAAAAAAGTGCAGATACTAAAGCGAAGCGTCCCTGATTTTTGAGGAAAACATGCATCGGTCGCTACGGCACACCTGCCGCAGTGCTGCTTGTTGCATCCCGCAAACGGGAAATTTCTCCCCGAACGCATCTCTTTTTGTGCGTTTTTTGTACAAAATACACGCATGTTTTGTACAAATTTTTAAAAATTCTCCCGACGACCTTCCCACCGGATGCACTCGTCGGGAGAATTATTTTTCCCGACGTGCCTTTGTATAGGAGGTATGC
>ERZ827520.944-NODE-944-length-39617-cov-7.066958_pt1 | contig 39617 bp, 33 predicted proteins | sample MGYA00519581_ERZ827520 | MGnify/ENA primary metagenome ERZ827520 (study PRJEB31778, sample SAMEA3449339) | human gut metagenome | biome: human gut; feature: human-associated habitat; material: faeces | place: United Kingdom | collected 2010/2012 ...
TTATGTGCGCCGCAATGCTCATCGGCGCCACCTTTGCGTGGTTCACCGACACCGCAAGTACGGCGGTAAACAAAATCCAGGCGGGTAATCTTGATATAGAATTAGAGTACAGCAAAGATTTCACCGAATGGATAAAGGTGAACGATACAACCAAGCTCTTCGAGGAAAGCGCATTGTGGGAGCCCGGTCGTACGGAAGTTGTATATCTTCGTGTAAAGAACGCAGGAAATCTTGCATTGAAGTATACACTCGGCATTTATAACCTTTACGAAAATAGAGGAAAGAATGTTGCAGGTGATTTTTATTATCTCAGCAATTTTGTGAAGTTGGGCGCAGCGGAAGCCGATGCTGCATATGCAGACCGTGCGGCGGCTATCAGTGCTGTGCAAGACAGCGCCAAAACGCTTAAGAGCATTGGGGATACCGGTGTTGTCGGTGCAGATCTTGCCGTCAACAATGAAAAGGTCTATGCAATGGTGCTTTATATGCCTACGGAAGTCGGAAACGAAGCAAACCCGAAAAACAAGTCTTGGGCAGCAAAGGTTTCCTTCGGTATAAGAGTCAGTGCTACTCAGGCAGTGTCTGAATACGATTCGTACGGCAACACCTACGATGAAAAGGCTCCCGCTGTTTTGGCGGCGGAAAGCGCCTCTTACGGAACCCACGAAATTACCGAGAATATGCAGGCAAACGGACGCTATGGCGCAGTACAGGCTGAAAGAACAGCTCAGTTTACGATCAATGCCGATGTATATGCCGTGTACAATAGGGATGCGAGCGGCACTACCGGCGGAGCCATGGCTGTTTGCGCCGACGGAGACAGCAAGGTTATCATCAATGGCGGTGATTTCCGTCAGGTCAGTGTACCTGCCGACGACCCTGTATGCGATCTGATTTATGCCCTCGGCAATGCTACGATCGAAATCAACGGCGGTACCTTCAAGGCAGTGACTCCCGCTAATACCTTGAACTGCAAGGACGGCTCCAATGCGAAGATCACCGTTAAGGGCGGTAGCTTCTATAAGTATGACCCGTCTAATCCGACCCTTGGAGACAACGAAGTTGTCGTTGCTGCAGGCTACCATGTAGTACAAGACGGCGACTGGTTCAATGTTGTTGCCGATTAACTGAAAATCACAAAGAAATCAAGTCCTCTCCGCCTTCGGGCGGAGGGGCAATCAAAGGGCATAAACTGTGTATTATGCCTTTTGATTGCCCACACAAACACAATCGAAAGGAGATACATCATTATGGGCAACGATAGCGGCGCTTTGATACTCTTGATCGTTCTGGTCGTATCTGCCTTTCTGCTGATCGTCATAAAACTCGCACAGTTTGTCAATCATTTCAGCCGTGAAAAGCAATATCTTTTAACTGAGATGAACCGTGCGGCTGACTACAACGAATATCGCTATTGGCGCAGAAAGCTCTGCTGCCTTTACCTCCGCCTTATACCGTTTGTAAATGAGCGAAATGCAGTGCGGGTATATCCTGTATTCTTCCACCGGGCAAAGCACGCAGCAAAGAAAAAACGCTCGGACGGTCTTATGCACATCCTCGCTCCCTCAATGCTTGCTATCTGCATCTGCGCTGTCTGCCTTTGCGGTGTAAGCTGGGCTTGGTTTACCGCAAGCACCTCAACGGGAACAACGGCAATTCAAGCTGCCTCCTATTCGGTCGATGTATCTGCTGAAAACGAGTCTGTAAAAATTGCATCCGAGAGCGGCACATTCACGGTTACCTTTACCACCGCAGGAAGTTATACTATCACTCTCACCCCTTCCGGCACAGCCAGCACCGGGTACTGCAAAATCAATTTTGCCGATGTTGACCACTATACCGACCAGCTCACCTCCGACAGTTTGCGCTTTACGGTAAACGCCGATGCGGACAGCAAACTGACCATCACCCCACAGTGGGGCTGTTACTCCGGCACAGCCACAATTCAGGGCGGAGATGTTATCACCGTCACTGCCGACGGCTCACAGCAGAGCAATACCCAAACGCCGGACCGCAGAGTGACCGCCGGGCCATCAACCGAGCCATCAACCGAGCCGTCAACCGAGTTGTCAACCGAACCGTCAACCGAGTTGTCAACCGAGCCGTCAACCGGGCCATCAACCGAGCCGTCAACCGAGTTGTCAACCGAACCGTCAACTGAACCGTCAACCGAGCCTACTGCTCCGACAGAGAGTGAGACCTCCACACCCGAACCCTCGGCACACGCACCGATTCCGGCACAATCCGAAACCCCCGACACATCCCAAAATCCTGCGCCGGAGGATGCAGACTTCTCTGCGAATACAGAGAAAACGGAATTAAGTGATACACATACAAATCCATAATACTGTTTAGCGGCTATCGGAAACGGTAGCCGCTTTTTTATTTTGAAAAGTGCCGGACTTGCCGCACCGACTGTGATATGGTGTTTGGCTTGGAAAGGAGTGAAAACCGTGAACACACTTGAAAATCTGCATTACGGCAACATTGATCCGCACGAACACACCGTATCAAACGGAACAAACAAATGTGAGTTGATTGAAACCGTTGTGTGGTTCGAAACAGAACTCAGACCCGCTCTCACATAAGAGTAAAAGGCTCTGCTCGAACAGTTTTAAAAAGCGGATGCATAGGTTTCGGATAGACACGAACTGCAAGCATTTACAATCGGTTTTTGATTGGCAGCTCGCCTGATGATGTAAGTGAATGAGCCGACAACGGAATTAGAACCGTAACAAAAACACAATAATCGGAAAACGTGATCGCACGATCCTGTTTCTGTTTCGAAAATAACTATTGCTGCAGGCCTAACTCCTTTGCCTCTTTTCTTTTTGCGAGTAGCCCCTGTGATTTTGTACATTTTGTAAATTCCGATTTTTCAGGGAATAGAACACCCGATACCTTTTTTCGGCATGAAAAGCAGAAGGCAAAATTACATAACCGTTTGAAAAGAGTATGAAAGACATCATCATGCTTATAAGAAAGTTTGTCTTAGTACGGAAATATTAAGCTTATTCGCCAAGATCGTGTGAGCGCGCTCCGTCCGTTTGACAGGCGGCAATCCCTTAAAATACCTTCTTTTTGAAATGTCCGCAGAAACGGTCTTTCGACCGTTTCTGCGGACATTGTTTTTTCGGCGGATCATCGGTACGGCTTTTTCGCAAGCTCTTTTCGCAATCGAAATCCGGAGAGCCGCGAAGATCTGCACCCGGCGTAAATGCGCCGCAAACAGAGAAACTCCAGCCCTTTTATCCCTGTACCGGAATTTGTCGGGCAAACACTTGCAATAATCCGCGAGGTGTGATATAATACTTGCCAAAAGTCTTACTTCGTAAGTCTTTACAGTTCCGCTGTCCGCGCCGTAAGGACGCTTTATTAACGGATTTGCAAAAACACCCTTACGGGCATTTCTCCCCGGGGATAATACAACCGAATAATTTTAAAAAGATACGGTTTTGAAAAGTTGTACGCTGAGTAGATGAAAAGGAAATCCGGTTCGAATCCGGAACAACCGCCATTACTGTATTTGACGAGATCGGAGCACGCAGAAACTAGGTGAAACCATGCCCGCGGAAAGCGTGTCCGTGTGGATTTTCCACTGCATCATAAGTCAGGTTACCCGCCGTATCTTTTGGTTCAACACAGCTTTGGTGAGAAGGGTGCAGCCGATCGATCGCGCGAAAATGTTTTCGGCGCTGATTCTTCTCCCGAAAGGCAGGCATGAATCACGCCGCTTCTGCGATTTATGATCCGTTGTACTCTTTTGACCCGAAAGATCGAAGGAGTACTTTTTATTTTACGGGCAAAGCGCGTCTTTGCAGTCGAAGAAACAACAAAAAATCTTTTTTGAAAGAATGTAAATAATGAAAAAAGCGAAGAAAAATATTATCCTGCTTATTGCCGCCGCTGCGGTGCTGATTGCCGCAGTATTCGGTCTGAACATCCAATCGGTTGACGAATATTACAGCGGCGGTGCCGACGGCAGCAGTTCGGAGATTCAGTCCCGAACCGTCACTCTCGAAATACGCTGCGATACGGTGCTGAAAAACTATGAAGAGCTGGACAACAGGCTTAAATCGGACGAATATGTTCCGCCGGACGGCGTGATCCTGCCCGTGACGGAATACGAGCTGATTGAAGGCGATACCGTTTTTTCGGTCTTAAAACGTGCCGTCCGCGAGAAAAAAATTCAGATGGAATATCAGGGAGCCGACGGAAACGGGTACAAAACCGTTTATGTACAGGGGATACATCATCTTTACGAATTTTCCTGCGGACCGCTGTCCGGCTGGATGTACCGCGTCAACGGCGAATTTCCGAACAAAGGCTGCTCGGATTACGAATTGAAGGACGGAGACGTCATCGAATGGGTTTACACCTGCGATCTCGGGCAGGATATCGGCGGCATAGCCGGCGGAACATATGAGACCGAAATCGTCACCTGCTCCAACGCTGCCGATATCACGGTGAATCGGAAGCCGCCTATGTCGGAGGAATCGTCGACTGCGCCTTTTATTTCTTAATCTTTACAATACCAAAAGCGGAGAAAAGCTGCCGGTCATAATTCGGAGACGGGGCTTTACCAAAGCGCCGCGGCAAAGCATTCCTCGCCGTAATATATCGAAAAGCTCACACATCGTGTGAGCTTTTCGATATTGCGTATTAACGCTCTATTTCCCCGAGTTCAGATACTCCTCGAGGCACTTGCAGAGTCTCTCGTAATCCTTCGGATAAAGGTCGCCGATCGTGCCGATGCGGAAGGTATTCTTATCCGTCAGCTTGCCGGGATAGATAACAAATCCGTCCGCCTTGAGCCGCGCGTACATATCCGCAAAGCTGATATCCCCGAGATCGAAAGTGGTGATGATGTAGGACTGCCACTTCTCCGGAACGATCGAGGTGATCCCGAGGCGGCGCATTCCTTCCGTAAGCGCGTCATGGTTTGCCTGATAACGCGCTTTGCGCGCCTCAAGCCCTCCCTCAAGCTTATACAGATCAAGTGCACGGCGCAGTGCAAGCAAAACCGTGGTCGGCGAGGTGAAGCGGAATTTTCCGTCGGGATAGAGATACCGATACTGATCGCAGAGGTCAAGGCAAAGAGACTTTGAACAGCTTTCTCCTTCAAGAAGCTTTTTTGTCGCAACAACGAACGCAAGTACCGGAAGTCCCTCGAGGCATTTGTTCGCGCTTGATGCGAGTGCATCGATGCCGAAGGCTTTCAAATCGGTCTCGTATGCGGCAAAGCTCGACATGGTATCGACAAGCACGGTCTTTCCCGCCGCCTTGGCAATCCCGGCGATCTCCTTCAGCGGATTTATAAGTCCGCTTGTCGTTTCGCTGTGTACGAGCATGACCGTTTTGATGTCGGGCTCCTCATCAAGCTTTTTCTGCACCGCCTTCGGGTCGATCGCCGTACACATGTCAAAGGACAGAACCGTATATTTCTTTCCCGCCATTTCAGCCTGCTTGATCATTCGCTTGCCGTATGCGCCGTTTTCGACGATCAGCAGCTTTTCATCGTCGCGGCAGAAGGTCTGGATCATCGCTTCGACCGCATATGAACCGCTGCCCTGAAGCAATACAGTCGCATATTCGTCGGTATCTGCGCAGATCTTCGTAATATCGTTCATGATGCCGACGGTGAGCTTTTTGTATGAGTCGTCCCATGTGCAGTGATCCGCAAGCTGTGCAAGCTTGACCGAGCGGCGTGTGGTCAGCGGACCGGGAGTCAGCAGCTTATGAGGCTCCATCTCGCGCAGCTGATCGTTGATCTGCCCGATAATGCCGGGCAGCTCACGCATATCGTCGATGACGTAATCTGCACCCGCCTCACAGAAGCGCTCGAAGGTCTTCTTTTTCAGTGCGAGAAGCTCTTCGGAGGAGATCTCCCGCACCTCGTCCTCATTAAGTCCGAGCTCACTTGAGCCCATAACAACGCCGACCGTCCATGCATCTGCCGAAACGCCTTCCCTGATGTCGGAAACGGTATCTCCGACCTTTACGACGTGGCGGGGATCGGCAATGTCAAGCTCGCTCATGTTTTTCCACATCATGTAGGGATACGGACGGCCGCGACTCACCTCATCGGCGCAGACGCAGCAATCGGGCACATAACCCTGCTTTGCGACGTGAGATGTGATCCTGTCCATCATGGCGCGGGTGTAAGCGCTTGTCGAACCTATGCAAATCCCCTGACTGCGGAGCGCATCGACAGTTTCCGTGACGTAAGGCTTGACCGTGCTGTATGCAACAAGATTTTCAAGAAGCGTGCTTTCGAAAACGTTATATAATTCGTTGATATCGTCGTCGGTTACGGCGTGACCGAGATTTTGCTCAAGCTCCGCCTTTATGTGCGGGATCGCGGCGAGCGCGCGGATATGGTCTATTTTAAGAACTCCCATCGGGCCTCTTGCCTCGGCGGGTGTGATCTTCACGCCCTTGGATGCAAACGCATCGATAAATCCTTTCAGCGGCGCAAAGCAGCCGTAATCCACCGTAGTGCCCGCCCAATCGAAAATAACAGCCTCAATATGTTTCATATGACCTTTATCCTTTCTGATCGTTTATCATCATTGAGTATAAGGCCGTTATGTAAAATTCAAAAGTCGGCTGATGAACAATTCATGTAAAATCGCCGCCGGGCGCTCTCCGGAGAGATTTTTCCGAAATTACGGTTTCGCCGGGCAGACCAAAATATCGGTTTATTACGCCGTTTTTCTTCATTTTCGTACGCCGATGCTTCTTCGCGGGAAGATGCCGGAAATCCTTCAACACCCCGCGAAATCGTGTTCCCGCGAAAAACATCACAGACCGATCCGCGATCTCAAATTTTATGATATAATAATGACAAAACGACTTAACCGTATTATCATTCCGACAACTATATATATGCAGGTACCTAAAAACGGAAACGGAGGAATCTTAATTGGACAAAGCAAAGCTTGAGCAGTATATTACGGAGAATATGAAGTCTGTATTCGGCTACGCTCTTACCAGGCTCGGAAATACACATGAAGCCGAAGAGCTTGCAAGCGATATTATCTATGAGATTATAAAATCTGCTGACAATCTTAAAAATGAGGAACGTTTTTACGGCTTCATGTGGAGGATAGCCGGGAATGTGTACGCCGCTTACCTTCGCAAGAAATCGAGAAGCACAAATCATTCGGCATATCTCGACCCGAATATGCCCGATGATTCTTCACCCGTTCCGGATAAAATCATAGACGACGATGAAAAGAATCTGCTTCACCGTGAGTTGTCATTTCTCTCAAATCAATACCGCGAAGCTATGGTTTTGTACTATTTTGAAAATCTCTCCTGCTCCGAAATAGCAGTCAGGCAAAAAATCAGCACGGAAATGGTTAAATACTATTTGTTCCGCGCAAGAAAAATCGTCATGGAGGGCATGCATATGGAAAGAATATACGGTGAAAAAAGCTATAATCCCAATTATGTGAAAATTGATTTTTGGGGAACGCTGGGCGGTCAGGACAATGAATACCGGGAATTCAGCAAAAGAAAAGTCAAAGGAAACATACTGCTTGCGGCGTACTACACTCCCGTAACCGTTCAGGAGATCAGCATGGAACTCGGAGTATCGGTTCCGTTCCTGGAGGATGAGATTGAGATTCTCTGCAGCCGTCAGTATCTCATACAGAAAAACGGGAAGTATCTGACCAATATTCCGATCTTTTCGCTTGAAAGCAAAAACATAATAGAAGAAAAACTGAAATGCGTGACAGAAGCCGCCGCAGAGCGCTTCGGCGTGATCACAGATGATTTTGAACGCCGCTTCGGAAATAGATTCGCCGATAAAAATCTGATGCATTGGCAAAAGCTGCTTCTGTGTTCCGTTTTCGCTTTGGATATTAACGAAGAATACCTTACAAAGAAGTACGGAGAATTGCCCGAAACCGGTCCGTATTCCATTGTCAACGAAGGCGGCGGTCGGGGGCTGGTATGGGCATATGAAGACATCACGCCCGAATATAATGTATCCGACAAAGAAACGATTCGCGGCATCTATGAAAGCGTAGTCTCAAGTGACAAAAGAGGATTCGTAATTGCCGTAAATTTCGGTCAGACTCTGAATGCTCAGCACTTTCAGACGCATATGACCGACTCTTTGGTTGCTGTTGCGGAAGATTGCTTTGATTTCCTGCCGTCGGGATGTCGGGAAAATCTTCAAAAGCTCGGATACGTTAATAACGGTAAAGCTAATTTTGCCGTATGGACAAAGGAAGAGTATGACGAGCTCCGGGATATACTGCATAAATGTACGGAAGCAATAAAAGAGCTCGACAGGCAGACTATAGACATCGCAGCGGAAGTAACCGCAGATCTTGCGCCGACGGGCATCCGCAAGACGGCAGAATACGCAGGAGCTATTAGGTACCGTTCTGAATCTCTCAAAAATTTGGTGAACACCCTGCTTGAAGCAAATTGGATAAAAGCAGTCAAAGACACCGAAAAGCCTTCAATTTGTGTTGTGAAAAACGAGTGAGTATTTACATAATGTGATTGAAACGGCTTTTTGAAATATTCTGCCGTTTATCGGTCCGCCTCCGGCAAAACAATGCCAAATAAAAAGCACTACTCTCGAAGTGCTTTTTTGGCTGCTGCGGTATTAAAAATGCCCCTATTCAAACTTTTATGATTATCTTTGAGAAAAACTCTATGACAACCGCCCCGAAAAGGTCGTTTGTCTCTCCGATTCCGCCTTAGCATAATCAATACAAAAAGCATCCCGATAGGGATGCTTTTATTTTGGAGGCGCCACCCGGAATCGAACCGGGGATAAAGGTTTTGCAGACCTCTGCCTTACCGCTTGGCTATGGCGCCGATAAATAACGGACACGGCTTTTTTGTAACCGAGTTACAACGCTGTGTCCGTTGGAGCGGATTACGGGGCTCGAACCCGCCACCTCGACCTTGGCAAGGTCGCGCTCTACCAAATGAGCTAAATCCGCATCGGGTGGAAACTATTCTGTTTTCATCCGCCGGAACGTTCGTTCCGGAATTGGTGCCTCCGGTCGGAATCGAACCAACGACACGGGGATTTTCAGTCCCCTGCTCTACCAACTGAGCTACAGAGGCGTAGCCGCTTCTGCGGCAAAAAAATGGCGACCCGAAGGGGACTCGAACCCCTGACCTCTAGCGTGACAGGCTAGCGTTCTAACCAACTGAACTACCGGGCCGAATGTGGTGGGAACAATAGGGCTCGAACCTATGACCCTCTGCTTGTAAGGCAGATGCTCTCCCAGCTGAGCTATGCTCCCGTACTCCGTCGCTCTCGGCGACGATAATTATTATATCATAAGCCGATTTCTTTGTCAACACTTTTTTTCACTTTTTCGGAAATTTTATTTTTCGGTGTCGGACACGGTATTTTGAAGGAAAAATCCGTGCTCGGATGGCGGATGTGCTGCGGGAAATCTCCGAGGAATCTCCCGAAAAATCACATCGGCGAAAACCGTTCCGATTCGATACTAATATGGGTATCTGCGCAGTCGGGGCAATTCCGTGTCCGAAAAGCCGGACGGCGGTATTATTCCGTGAACAAGCTTCGGTAGATATCCGCAGCCGCGAACAGACTCGCCCTTTCCGGCGCGCATGCCGATCCCGCATCCGAAACGATCCGCCCCCGAAAGCACGGTAAGCGTATATGCCGCCGGTTGATCGCCGCGGCGTATTTTCTCCGCATAATGGAAAGGTCATGGAACACCGCACGGCGGCAATGCCTCCTCAACAATGTCCGCTTCCGCTTTCGATTCCGTGAAAATGCGCCGCCGTCCGGAAAGCGCGTACTTGCCTGAGCTTACCCGTTTTTTCTTCCTTTAATAAGGCTGAGGAAAGCTATTGACTTTTTTTTTATGCTGTGATATAATTTCATCTATAATAATGAAGCAAAGGCTGTGAAGGAAAGAGTAGCATATATTGCTGCCTCAAAGCGATCCGGAGACGGTGTGAGTCCGGAAGGCTTATATATGTGAAGATCATTCCCGAGCCGCAGAATGAAAGCCGCGGCTGCGATGCGTTTTCCGCGCCGCAAGTCTGCGAAGCATACCGTTCCGGAGAGTCTCACGCTCTGCCGCGACCGTGCTTCGGCAAGTAGTTCCCGCCGGTGCCGCACCGTTACAGGCGGCGCATATAGATTCCGTATGCAGGCGGCGTTTTCCTTCGTCCTTTTTACGGATGAAGGATTTTTTATTTGCAAATAAAAACCGAAAGGATTCAGGTAATATATCATGTACAGAAAGGTATCGACAAGTCTCGATCCCACTGAACGCGAACGCGCGGTTCTCGATTTCTGGAAAGAAAAAAAGATTTTCGAGCGTTCCATGGAAATGCGCGACGGCGCACCGAAATACACCTTCTATGACGGTCCCCCGACCGCGAACGGCAAGCCCCATATCGGGCACGTTCTCACCCGTGCCATAAAGGACATGATCCCGCGCTACCATGCGATGAAGGGCGCATATGTTCCCCGCAAGGCAGGATGGGACACGCACGGACTCCCCGTCGAGATCGAGGTTGAAAAGCTTCTCGGACTTGACGGAAAGGAACAGATAGAGAAGTACGGTCTCGAGCCGTTCATCGAGAAGTGCAAAGAGAGCGTCTGGAAATACAAGGGGATGTGGGAGGATTTCTCCGACACCGTCGGCTTTTGGGCAGACATGGACAACCCCTATGTAACGTACCACAACGACTACATCGAATCGGTGTGGTGGTCGCTCAAGGAGATCTACTCAAAGGGACTCCTTTACAAGGGCTTCAAGATCGTACCTTACTGTCCGAGATGCGGAACTCCCCTCTCCTCCCACGAGGTAGCTCAGGGATACAAGGATGTCCGCGAACGTTCGGCAATCGCCAAATTCAAGATCAAGGGCGAGACCGCTTACTTTCTCGCATGGACGACGACCCCGTGGACTCTCCCCTCAAACGTTGCGCTCTGCGTGAATCCCGTCGAGAAATACGTCCGCGTAAAGCACGGCGACGAGGTATTCATCCTTGCAGCCGCGCTCTGCGACCGCGTTCTCGGCGAAGGTCAGTACGAAGTCATCGCCGAATATGTCGGAAAAGACCTCGAATATATCGAGTACGAGCCGCTCTTCAATTTTGTTTCGCCCTCCGAAAAGTGCTGGTATGTCACCGTCGCGGACTATGTAACGATGGATGACGGTACCGGCATAGTCCACATTGCTCCCGCCTTCGGTGAGGACGATGCGGTTGTCGGACGGCGCTACGGGCTCCCGCTCGTTCAGCTTGTCGATCAGAAGGGTGAGATGACCGCCGAAACGGATTGGCCGGGTGTATTCTGCAAGGATGCCGACAAGCTTGTGCTCCGCAACCTCAAGGATCGCGGACTGCTGTTTGCCGCTCCCGAATTCACTCACAGCTATCCGCACTGCTGGAGATGCTCGACTCCTCTTATCTACTACGCAAGAAACAGCTGGTTTATCAAGATGACCGCCGTGCGCGACCGTCTGATAAAGAACAACGAGACCGTCAATTGGATTCCCGAGTCGATCGGCAAGGGACGCTTCGGCGACTGGCTCGAGAATGTACAGGATTGGGGTATTTCCCGCAACCGCTATTGGGGAACTCCTCTCAACATATGGGAGTGCTCATGCGGAAATATCCATTCCGTCGGCTCGATAGAAGAGCTTCGCACTCTCGCGCCCGACTGCCCCGCGGATATTGAGCTTCACCGCCCCTTCATAGATTCCGTGACCTTCAAGTGTGACAAGTGCGGCGGCGAGATGCACCGTGTACCCGAGGTTATCGACTGCTGGTACGACTCGGGCTCGATGCCGTTTGCTCAGTACCACTACCCCTTTGAAAACAAGGAGCTGTTCGAATCCCAATTCCCCGCCGATTTCATATCCGAAGCGGTCGATCAGACGCGCGGATGGTTCTACTCGCTTCTTGCGATCTCCACGCTTCTCTTTGACTGCGCACCCTATAAAAATGTAATCGTTCTCGGTCTCGTCCAGGATGAGGACGGTCAGAAAATGTCGAAATCAAAGGGCAACGCCGTCGATCCGTTCGACGCTCTGAAGCGTCACGGTGCCGATGCCATACGCTGGTACTTCTACACGAATTCTGCACCTTGGCTGCCCTCCAGATTCAGCGACCGCGCCGTTACAGAGGGTCAGCGCAAATTCCTCGGAACTCTCCTCAACACATATGCGTTCTGGGTGCTCTACGCCGATATAGACAGCTTCGACCCCACGAAGTATTCGCTCTCCGACTGTGCGCTCACCGTCATGGACAAATTCATTCTTTCGCGCATGAATTCCATGGTCAAGGACGTTGACACCGAGCTGTCAAACTACTGCATCCCCGAAGCCGCGAAAGCACTCTACTCCTTTGTGGATGAGCTTTCAAATTGGTATGTACGCCGCAGCCGCGAACGCTTCTGGGTATCCGGAATGCCCGACGACAAGGTCGCCGCATATATGACGCTTTACACCTCGCTTGTAACGCTTGCGAAGGCGGCAGCTCCCATGGTGCCGTTTATCTCCGAGGATATCTATCAGAATCTTGTCCGCACCGTGGACAAGAATACTCCCGAGAGCGTACATCTGTGCGACTTCCCCGCCGTATGCGAATCCATGATCGACAAAAAGCTTGAGGACGATATGGAATTCATCCTCAACGTCGTCGTGCTCGGCAGAAGCGCGCGCAACGGCGCAAACATCAAGAACCGTCAGCCGCTTTCCGAAATCTACGTCAAGACCGACCGCGAAGTAAGCGATTATTACCGCGACATCGTAGAGGATGAGCTCAACGTAAAGAAAGCCGTATTCGTATCCGACGTTTCGGCATTCTCCTCATACAGCTTCAAGCCTCAGCTCAAGACCGTCGGTCCGAAGTACGGCAAGCATCTCGGAGAGATCAAGAAGACTCTCTCCGAGCTTGACGGAAACGCCGCAATGGCTGAGCTTGAAGAAAAAGGCGCGCTGAAATTCAGCTTCGGCGGTGATGATGTAGTTCTCACGAAGGACGATCTTCTCATTGAAGTCATGCAGAAGGAAGGCTACTATTCGGTCGCGGATCACGGAATTACCGTTGCGCTCAACATCACTTTGACCGATGCGCTCATCGAGGAAGGATACGTCCGCGAGCTCATCTCGAAGATCCAGATGATGCGCAAGGACGCGGGATTTGACGTGACCGACCACATCATGCTTTCCGTGGACGGAAACGAAAAGCTCGCCGGTGTTCTCGAGAGAAATCTTGCCGCCATTTCAAAGAGCGTTCTTGCCGACGGTTCCGACACCGACGGCGGAATCTCGAAGGAATGGGATATAAACGGCGAAAACGTGACGATCACCGTAAAGAAAATCTGACGCTTCGGCGTATTTCCGGCAGATCATGCCGAACAGGTAATATCATGGGCTGCCGCAAAGCAAGTCGCGCTTTACGGCAGCCCTTTCCCGTATAAATTTGACAGAACGGAGGAAACTCATGACATACGAAGAAATCATGCAGGCGGCACGCGAGGCGACGGAAGGAAAATGCTCCGTCTGCCGCGAATGTGACGGGCGCGTCTGCGCCGACCGTATCCCCGGTCCCGGCTCGATCGGCGACGTGGCAGCACGCAACTTTGCAAAGTGGCGCGAGATCAGGCTCAACATGGACACCCTGACCGATGTAAAAAGCGTCGATACTTCGGTACGGCTTTTCGGAAGGACATTTTCACTTCCCGTGTTCGCCGGTCCCGTCGGTGCCGTAGCTTTACACTACGGCAAGAAATACGACGACGCACACTACAACGATATTCTTGTACATTCGTGCGCCGAATCGGGGATATGCGCGTTCACCGGGGACGGCGTTGATCCCGAGGTGATGCGTTCCGCATGCAGCGCGATCGCCGAGTGCGGCGGATGCGCCGTGCCGACTGTCAAGCCGTGGGACAGCGAAACTGTTACAGAAAAAACGGCACTTGTCGAAAATTCCGGCGCATTTGCCGTCGCAATGGACGTAGACGCCGCGGGGCTTCCGTTTCTGCGGGGTAAAACGCCTCCCGCGGGGACAAAGACCGAAGATGAACTGCGCAAGATAATAGACAATTGCAAAAATCTGTTTATCGTAAAGGGAATCATGACCGTGCGCGGCGCCGAAAAGGCAATTCGCGCGGGGGCGGCGGCGATCGTCGTTTCAAATCACGGAGGACGTGTTCTTGCGCAATGCCCGTCAACGGCAGAGGTGCTGCCGGAAATCGCGAAAGCGGTCGCGGGACGCGCAAAGGTTCTCGTTGACGGAGGCATACGTTCCGGAGCGGACATATTCAAGGCGATCGCCCTCGGCGCGGACGGCGTTCTCATTGCCCGACCATTCGTCACGGCGGTTTACGGCGGAGGGGACGAAGGCGTAAAGATGTACATTGCCCGTCTGCGCCGCGAGCTTGAGGATGCCATGACCATGTGCGGCGCCGCCGATATCGCGTCGATATCGCGTGATATGATACGGATATGAAAAAACTTCACAACATCGACCCGGTGTTCGACGAAAATTCCGAGATACTCATACTCGGATCGTTCCCCTCGCCGAAATCGCGCAGTGCCGGATTCTACTACGCCCATCCGCAGAATCGGTTTTGGCGCGTGATCTCCTCGGTATACGGGTGCGGCGAGCCGCACACTACCGAGGAAAAGAAGGATTTTCTTCTCGGGCACAAAATCGCGCTGTGGGATGCCGTCGCTTCATGTGAGATCGAGGGGGGTGCGGATTCGAGCATACGCGGCGCGGTGCCGAACGATCTTTCGATCATACTCTCGCACTGCCGCATAACAAAGATATTCACAAACGGCACTGCGGCGCACACGATGTACCGCAGGTATCAGCTTGAGAAAACCGGAATCGATGATATACGCCTGCCGTCAACAAGTCCGGCGAATGCGTCATGGAGCCTCGACCGACTGCGCATGGAATGGAAAAACCGTATTTTCGGATAGTCGCTCCTCCCGTCAGGGCGGCATTTCAAACAAAGGCTGTGACCCCCGTAACCGATGCGCAACTCACTGAGACATCTTTTTTCGCAGCTTGTGCCTCAGACAAAAACTCCCCGGAGCATAAATGCTCCGGGGAGTTTTTATCGATTAAGATGCAGCGATCGGCGCCGCCGAATCAGGGAATTGTACCAAATATTCGAAGATGCGTCCGGTATTTCGGATATGTCCGAGCAGCTGTGTTTTCGGCAAGCGTCTTATTCGAGTTCCAGCCCGCCTGTATAAAGCTGATAGTACTTTCCGTGCTCTCCGATAAGCTTTTCGTGGTTTCCGCGCTCGATTATCCGTCCGTGCTCAAGCACCATGATCACGTCGGAATTGCGGACCGTCGAGAGCCTGTGCGCGATAACGAAAACCGTTCTGCCGTGCATCAGCTTATCCATGCCGTGCTGAACAAGCGCCTCAGTGCGTGTATCTATCGACGAGGTCGCTTCATCGAGTATCATAACGGGCGGATCAGCCACCGCGGCGCGGGCTATCGAGATAAGCTGACGCTGCCCCTGCGAGAGATTTGCGCCGTTGCCCGTGAGCATCGTATTGTATCCCTCGGGCAGTCTTCTTATGAAGTCGTCCGCGTTGGCAAGACGCGCCGCCGCGTACACCTCTTCATCCGTCGCGTCAAGCTTTCCGTAGCGTATATTCTCCATCACCGTTCCGGTAAACAGATTCGTATCCTGAAGGACGATGCCGAGCGATCGGCGAAGATCGTCCTTCTTTATTTTGTTTATATTGATACCGTCGTAGCGTATCTTTCCGTCGGCAATATCGTAGAATCTGTTTATAAGGTTCGTTATCGTGGTTTTGCCCGCGCCCGTCGCGCCGACAAAAGCGACCTTCTCGCCGGGATTCGCGTACAGCGTGATATTGTGAAGAACGTCCTTCCCTTCCTCGTAGGCAAAATCGACATTGTCCATTGTGACGGCACCCTCGACCTTTGTATATGTGATGCTGCCGTCGCCGTGGGGATGCTTCCACGCCCACACGCCCGTGCGCTCCGGAGTCTCGGTTATATTGCCGTCGCCGTCCGTTTTCGCATTCACGAGAGTTACATATCCGCCATCCTTCTCAGGCTCGGTATCCATAAGATCGAATATGCGTCCCGCGCCCGCAAGCGCCATTGCGATCGAGCTTACCTGCTGCGAAAGCTGTGTGATCGGCTGCGTGAAGCTTCTCGAAAGCTGAAGGAACGAAACTATCGCGCCGAGTGTCAGTCCGCCGATACCCGAGATCGCAAGCGCGCCGCCCGAGATCGCAAGTATTACATACTGAAGGTGGGACATATTTCCCATAATCGGCATGAGGATATTCGCGTATTTATTCGCGGCGAAAGCATTTTCGTAAAGGTCGCCGTTGAGCTTATCGAAATCCTCTTTGGCGTGTTTCTCGTGGCAAAAGACCTTAACGACCTTCTGTCCCGCGATCATTTCCTCAATATATCCGTTGACCGCGCCGAGCGAGGTCTGCTGCTTCATGAAGTACTTTCCGCTCGAAGCCGCAATGTTCTTCGTCGAGAAGATTATAAGTGCTACGGTGACTATTGCGATAAGAGTGAGGATCGGACTGAGCGAGATCATTGCGCAGAACACCGTCACAAGAGTGATAAGAGACGAGAACGTCTGGATAAGGCTCTGCGAGATCATCTGTCTGAGCGTATCGGTATCGTTCGTATATCGGCTCATTATATCGCCGTGCGCGTTGGTGTCGAAATATTTGATCGGCAGATGCTGCATTTTTTCGAACATTTCGTCTCTGATATCGCGGAGAACGCCCTGCGACACAACGACCATTATCTGAGAATGAACCGCGGTCGAAATTATACCGATAAGGTATATTCCGCCCATTATTAGCACAGCGCGGAGAAGCGGCGCAAAGTCGGGTGAGCTCTGAGATGTCATCGGAACGATGTAGTCGTCGATCAGCGTCTCGAGAAACATCGAGCCGGCGACGGCGGTAACGCTCGACAGCATCACGCACACGAGAACTATAAACATGACTGTTTTATGATGGCGGAAAATATAGCCGAGAAGACGTCCGACCGTTTTCGGGTCGATCGACTTGACCGCCGCCATGCCGCGCGGTCCGCCCTGACCGTGGTGTCCGGGTCCCCTCATCGGTCCGCCGGGTCCCTTCATGGGTCTGCCCTTATTCATCGTCCCCGCCTCCCTTCGTCTGAGACTCGTACACTTCGCGGTATATTCCGCTGCGTGCGACAAGCTCGTCATGCGTGCCTACATCGGACACACGTCCGCCGTCGAGAACGATTATCTGATCAGCATGCTGCACCGACGATATACGCTGCGCAATGATTATCTTTGTAGTATCCGGGATATCTTCGGCGAACGCACGGCGTATCGCCGCATCGGTGGCGGTATCCACCGCGCTCGTCGAGTCGTCGAGAATAAGTATCTTCGGCTTTTTCAGTATCGCGCGTGCGATGCACAAACGCTGCTTCTGTCCCCCGGAAACATTGGTTCCGCCCTGTTCTATATAAGTGTCATATCCGTCGGGGAAATCTCGGATAAAGGAATCCGCCTGCGCGAGTCGGCATGCTGCGACAAGCTCCTCATCCGTTGCGTTTTCGTTGCCCCAGCGAAGATTGTCCTTTATCGTGCCGGAGAAAAGCTCGTTTTTCTGAAGCACCATTGCGACGCTGTCACGAAGCGTCTTTATATCGTAATCGCGCACGTCGCATCCGCCGACCGAAAGCGTGCCTCCGGTCACGTCATAGAGTCTCGGGATGAGCTGAACGAGCGTCGTCTTTGACGATCCCGTACCGCCTATGATACCGACCGTCTGACCCGAGGCAATGTCAAGGCTGACATCCGAAAGGCACGCGGTGCCTTTCCTTCCCGCATACGAAAACGATACATTTTTGAAGCTGACCGAGCCGTCCCTCACCTCTGTTACGGGGTCGGCAGGGCTCTTAATCGTGCTCTCCTCATCGAGGACCTCGACTATACGCTCTGCGGAGGCTCTCGATATCGTTATCATTACAAGCACCATCGACACCATCATGAGGCTCATGAGTATCTGCGAGGCATATGAGATCATGCTCGTAAGCTGTCCCGTCGTCATCGCGCCCTCGGCGCCCTGCCCCTTTATTATAAGGTTGGCTCCGAACCACGATATCAAAAGTATCGAGCCGTACACGGCAAGCTGCATGAGCGGTCCGTTGAAAGCGAGTATCCTCTCGGCGAGAGTGAATTCGCGGTAGATATCCTCCGATGCGTCCTTGAACTTTGCGGTTTCGTGATCCTCGCGGACAAACGCTTTTACGACACGGATTCCGCGGAGATTTTCCTGAACGATGCGGTTCAGGTTATCGTACTTTTTAAACACGCGGTTGAACACCGGGAACGCGCTCTTCATCATTATAAACAGTCCGATACCGAGGATCGGCGTGGTAACAAGAAACACAAGCGCAAGCTCGGCATTCACGCTGAACGCCATAACGAGAGCAAAGATCAGCATTGCGGGACAGCGCACCGCTATGCGGATGATCATCTGAAAAGCGTTCTGCACGTTGGTGACGTCGGTCGTCATACGGGTGATTATGCTCGACGCGGAAAATTTGTCTATATTCGCAAACGAATAATCCTGAACCCGATAAAACATATCGTGACGCAGGTTTTTCGCAAATCCCGCACCGGCCTTCGCGCAGAATCCGCCCGACAGCGCTCCGCAAAGGAGCGACACCACGCAGCATCCCACAAGCAGCGCTCCGGTTTTCAGTATGTCGGGCAGACTGCCGCGGTTGATTCCGCGGTCGATAAGCACTGCCATGAGCATCGGTATTATTACCTCAAGTATTACCTCGAATGTAACGGTTATCGGCGTAAGTATCGCGGCAGCCTTGTATTCCCGTATACATCCGGCAAGCTTCTTTATCATATTTTCTTCCCCTTCCCCAAACAGCTCGGACCATCCCCGGGCCCCATCTCGCCGTCGCATTTTTCAAGATTTTGCTTCATTCGCTCCGCAACGGAAATAAACATCGCAAGCTCCTCCTCCGGTATCCCGTCGGTTATCAGCTTTTCCGTTTCGACTCTGTCGTTTTCCATTTTCTCGAGAAGCTCGAGCGATTTCTCGGTAAGCGTCAGCTTTTTCAGCCTTGCATCGCATTCGACGCTTTCCCTCTTTATAAGTCCCTTCTTTTCCATAAGCGAAAGAATATTCGAAACCGTGGAACGTCTGACGTTGAATCGCTCCTCGAGATCGCGCTGGAACACGTCGCGGTCGCTGTTATGGGCAAGGTAAACTATCACCCAGCCGTTCATTCCGGTCACGCTTTCCGTCTCCGTGTGAGATGCCGAATTATTGATATGACGCCGTATCAGATTCGAAAGTATCCGTATTTCAAATCCGATCGACTTTTTTTCGTTACTGTTCAAGAAAATAAGCCTTCTTTCCCGGTTTTATGTTAGGGTGCTAACTGTAAGCGTGCTTACATTATATCGAATCAGAAGAGAGGTTTGGTTAATTTCCGTGATATATTTTCCGAACAATTTATGAATTATCGGGAAAGAGTTTCCGGTACATCGATACCATTTCCGAACGGCTGATGACATACGGGGAATTCGCGTAGTTCGCCGCGTTCTCCGTGCGCGAAACAAAATCGGCGATCTCGTCATCGGTGAGCTCAAAATGCACCTCTGCCATCTCGGGGATTCTCTTTATCATCTCCTCCGCGGATGCGCCGGCCGCGCAGAAAAGTCGTTCAAGCTTTTTTGCCCCCTCCGGAATGCTTATGTTAAGGCGGATATACTCCCCCTCAAAGGCACCGCAGGCGCGTCCGTGCGGCACGCCCTTCTCCATTGTAAGGTTGTACCCGAGCGGATGCGGGAATCCCGTTCCCGTCACTGCGATCGCGCATCCTGCAAGATTCGACGCTCTCATGAGGCGTTCCCGCTGAATTTCCGTGAAACCGCCGACATCGGTTTCTCCTTCGCCGTCCTCGCCGCAAAACAGCACCTTCCATATCTCCGATGCGGCTTCGAGCGCTGCGTCCTCGCTGTACGGCGTGGATTTCGGACTGAGAAACGACTCGATCCCGTGAGCAAGCGCGTCAAGCGCACAGCTTACAGAATAATCTCTGCCGAGCGATTCGGTATAACGATAATCGACAAACGCCGAAATCGGATAGCTGTAGGGTGATTTGAAGGTACGCTTCTTCCTTGCGGAATCCACGCTGAGTATCGAATACGGATTCGCTTCACTGCCCGTTCCGGCGGTCGTGGGTACTGCAATCACGGGCAGAGGCAGATTCACGCATAGCGCAGGATCGAATATATCCTCGGGGAATGCAAGTTCATTTTCTGCAAACGCCGCGATCGCCTTTGCAGCATCGATCGCGCTGCCCCCGCCGATGCCGATCACGGTATCCGCGCCGAAGGCGCGGGCTTCGTTTCCGGCGAGGTATGCGCTCCCGACAGAAGGATTTTCCGTAACTCCGTCGAACACCGAATACGGAATCCCGGCACCGTCAAGCACCGCCGTCACATCCGAAAGCGCACCTGATGCCTTCGCTCCGTGCTTTCCCGTCACGATAAACGCGCGCTTTGCCGCGGTCAGGTGCTCGGGATTTTCGGCAATTGCATTTTTTGAGATATACATCTCGGTAGGAATATTTTTCGGCATATCGCACCCTCCGAATCCATATATGTATTTTAAATTACAAAAACCGCCCGTATGAAACGGGCGGTTTTTTCAGCCTCAGATAAGCTCTTTGACTTTGGAGCTCTTGCCGACTCTGTCACGCAGATAGTAAAGCTTCGCACGTCTTACCTTACCGTGACGGACTACTTCAACACTGTCCACGCGGGGAGAGTGTATCGGGAAAGTCTTTTCAACTCCGCAGCCGTAAGCTACATGACGAACGGTAAAGGATTCCGAGATCCCGCCGCCGTGCTTTGAAATAACCGTACCCTCGAAAATCTGAATTCTCTCTCTCGTTCCCTCGATAATCTTGTTGTACACCTTAACGGTATCACCGATCTCGAAAGCCGGAACGGTCTCTTTGAGCTGTTCGCTTGTAAAAGCAGTAAGCTTGTCCATTACACAAAACTCCTTTCTTTTAGTCATAGAGCATTCATGCACAGCTGCAGCGGACTGCTCCGTTCCCGCGCTTTATACGCAAGCCTAAAGATTATACCATATTCAAGCGGAAAATGCAAGTGCTTTCCCGAAATTTCCCGGAGGAATTTTGCGCGTCGCAAACGGTGCGGCAAAAAAAGTTCAAAAACATCGAAATCTCCCCAAATGAAAGGCAAAACTGCCAAAAGCCGTGGCGCTTAGGCAGACGGCATTTCGTGATCTGCCCGCGCAGTCGCAACAGAAACGGCGCCGGGAGAATCTCCCGACGCCGCGTTTCTTTTGATTTTTACTTCATTCTCTCTTCGAGAGCTTTTCTGCCTTCCTCATATCCGGGCTTTCCGAGAAGCGCAAACATATTCTTCTTGTACGCCTCGACTCCGGGCTGATCGAACGGATTTACACCGAGCATATATCCGGAAACCGCACATGCGAACTCAAAAAAGAACACAAGATTTCCGAAGGTCTTTTCACTGCGGTCCGGGATCTCGATAACGGTGTTCGGCACTCCGCCGTCGTTGTGGGCAAAGAGAGTTCCGAGCATTGCGGTACGGTTGATATCGTGGATCTGCGTACCCGAAAGAAAGTTGAGTCCGTCAACGTTTGCCTCGTCGTTCGGAACCTCAACGTTATCCACCGCATTCTGAACATCGATAACTGTCTCAAAGAGATTTCTCACGCCGTCCTGTATGTACTGACCGAGAGAATGAAGGTCGGTCGAGAAGATAACGGACGCCGGGAAGATTCCCTTGTTGTCCTTGCCCTCGCTCTCGCCGTAGAGCTGCTTCCACCACTCGCAGAACATCTGCGCTGCAGGCTCGTAAGCCGCAAGGATCTCGGTAGTTTTGCCCTTTCTGTAAAGGATGTTGCGGATCGCCGCATAACGGAGCGAAGCGTTGTCTGCAAGAGGTGCGCTGAGGTACTTCCCGCGTGCCTCGGCAGCGCCCGCCATCATAGCGTCGATGTCGCATCCGGCAACTGCGATCGGGAGAAGTCCGACAGCGGTAAGAACGGAATAACGTCCGCCGATATCGTCCGGAACAACGAAGGTCTCATATCCCATCTCGTCGGAGAAAGACTTGAGCGTTCCGCGTGCACGGTCGGTCGTCACGAAAATGCGCTCGCGTGCGCCGTCCTTGCCGTACTTCTTCTCGAGAAGCTCACGGAAGATGCGGAAGGTGATCGCAGGCTCGGTGGTCGTGCCGGATTTCGAGATGACGTTGATGCACACGTCGCGTCCCTCGCAGATGCGGAGAAGGTCTGCAAGTGCGGATGCGCTTATGGAGTTTCCGGAGAAGTAAACGTCGGGGGTGTCCTTCTTTAAGTTATTGTACACCGGAGACTTTACGAATTCGATTGCGGCGCGCGCACCGAGATAAGAACCGCCGATACCGATGACAACGAGAACGTCGCAGCTCTTCTGAATCTTTGCGGCTGCGGTCTTTATGCGGGCAAACTCTTCCTTATCGTAATCGACGGGAAGATCAAGCCAGCCGAGAAAATCGGAGCCGGCTCCGCTCTTGTCCATAACGGTTTTTCGTGCCGCCTCAAGCTCCGCTTCCATCTGAGCGACCTCGTTCGCGCGAACAAAGGGAGAGAGAAATTTTTCGTTAAGTTTGATCATTTGAAAATTCCATTCCTTTTCAATTTTGTTATTGAAACAATGATACTACAAAATCCGTTTTTTTTCAATATCCCCCGCTGAATTTTTTTCTAAATAAGAAGAAAAGATCGAATTATCCTCATGAGTATACCGCCGTAGCTTATCTTGGCGACGCCCTCGGCGGCGAATATTCCGCCCTCTCCGACGGTTTCATCTCCGCATTTATAGATAACCCTGCCGACGCACTCCCCTTCGGCGATCGGCGCGGCAAGCTCCTCCGGAAGCTCCGTTTCAACCGTAATCCTGCCGCGCTTCGACGATTCGAGAAGTGCGCTGAATTCGCCGTATCTGCACGCGCACGTTTCGCTCACTCCGCCCGTGACGCGGACATTCCCCGCATCGGCTCCGCCGTCGCTGTAGACGAAATAGTTTGCAAAGCCCCAATCGAGCAGAGTTTTTGCCGCCTCGTTCCGCACATCTCTCGTCGGAGCGCCCATTATGACCGCGATCAGGTGCATGCCGTCTCGCTCCGCCGTTGCGCTTATGCAGAATTTCGCCTTCGAGGTCGATCCGGTTTTCAGTCCCGTTGCGCCGCTGTAAAAGCGGATGAGCCTGTTCGTGTTCGTAAGTCCGAATGCGCCGTCGCGTATCGTATCCATCCATATCGAGGTGTATTCGAGTATCTTTTTATGCTTCAGAAGCTCGCGCGACATCAGCGCTATGTCATACGCGCTCGTCACATGGTTCGTCACGTTATCGTCAAGCCCGGTCGGATTTTCAAAGCTGCTCGACTCCATGCCGAGCTCCTTCGCCCTCTCGTTCATGCGGACGACAAACGCCTGCACGCTGCCCGACACGCGCTCCGCAAGAGTGACCGCCGCATCGTTCGCGGAGGCGATAATAACGCTCTTCAGAAGGTCCTCGCACTTCATCTCCTCGCCCGGCTCGAGATAGACCTGCGAGCCGCCCATCGACGCGGCGTATTCGCTCACCTGCACTTTATCCTCGAGAGAAAGCTGTCCCGCGTCTATCGCCTCCATGACGAGAAGCAGCGTCATTATCTTCGTAACCGACGCCGGAGGCAGGGCTTCGGCTGCGTTTTTTGCATAGAGCACCTCTCCGGTCGCCGAATCCATAAGAAGTGCCGACAGCGCGTCCACGTCAAACGGCGCTTTATCCTCAACGGCAGCTGCCGACGACGTTGAGGGCAGCGAAAGAAGCACCGTTATCACGCACAGAAGAAGCGATATGCTTTTCAATAAAGTTTTCATACATGCCGTCCTTTACCTGATAAATTCGGTACATTATATTCGGACGCGCTGTCTTATAGAACGGCAAAGGAAAAGGACCGGCGCGGAGAATGTCTCTCCGATGCCGATCCTTCGGACTCCTTTATTACCGATCAGTGGGCAAGATGCCTCTCGAGCCAGATCATGCCGATCTCGAAAGCATCGGCCAATCCCGATTTCATATCCTGCTTAACGATTCTCTCCGTTGCCGGAAGTGTCGTATCGTTATTCACTATCTGTATCAGTATCTTGTCGGGAACTTCTTTTCCGTTATATTCTTTGGCAGTCATCACCGTCATACGGAGCGTGTATGCTTCTTCAATGCATCCGTAGCAAATCATGTTTCCCTCACGCACGAGCGGACGTCCCTTATAAACAAGGTATTCCCCGTCAGCAACGGCAATGGGCGCAGTATTATCAGCCATGTCTTGTCCTCCCCATTAACAGTATTATATATCATTGTATATTGTACTACAAAATCCGGTGAATGTCAAGAAGTTGTTTGAACGCCGCACAAGCGCTCCGTTTCCGCAGCGCAGTAAAGGCGAAAAAAGCCGTCAGGAGATGAAATCGGTGCGGTTTGATCTGTCATTCTCGGGCACGGAAATACCGCTTTTTTCCTTTCCCGCTTCGATGCAGCGCAGCAGCCACGCCATATTATGCGCAAGATTCCGCATTGTCTGGAGTCCCTCGAGGTCCCGTCTCACGTCATCCGGAGTGCTTCCGTGCACCATGTTCCAATACGAGGACGAAACGACGGGCATTTCGGCTATCGTGAAATACTTGTTGAGAACATCGACGGATGCGGTCGTTCCCGCGCGGCGCGCCGAGGCTATCGCCGCACCGGGCTTGTGCGCAAAAACCTTCCGCGATGAGTAGAACGCGCGGTCGAGGAACGAGAGAATACGGCCGGACGGGTGGGCATAGTACACGGGCGTACCGAAAACGAATCCGTCCGCATCGGCGGCACGGGCGGTGAATTCATTTACCCCGTCGTCCCCGTATATGCACTTTCCGAGATGCGCGCACGCTCCGCAGCCCGTGCAATCGCAGATCGCGTCGGTGCCTATATGAAATATTTCCGCCGAAATTCCTTCGCTCTCAAGTACAGACGCGATCTCGGAAAGAGCCTCATTTGTACATCCGTTTCTTTTCGCACTTCCGTTCAAAAGCAATACTTTCATCAATAAAACCCGCCCTTCATAATATTCGCCGCGATACGGCGTAGTATGTACGGTCACAAAAAAGGCACGCGCGGCGTGCCTCAGCGGGCGCAGTGCGCACCGCAGAAAACCCTTTTCGAATTCTCCGGGAAACCCTCTACCACTTTATGCCGAGAGCCTTCTCCGCATGACGCTTTATTGCAGCAAAAGTTTCATCGCTGAGATGATGCTCGATCTTGCATGCGTCGGCATCCGCCGTCTCCTCGTTGACTCCGAGCGCAACAAGGCAGCGCGTAAGCACGAGATGACGCTCGTATATCTTACCCGCAAGATATTTTCCCTCGTCGGTGAGGAAAAGATGACCCTCGCCGTCCGCCGTTATATATCCGCCGTTTTTCAGAAGTCCGATCGCGCGGCTCACGCTCGGCTTGGAGAATCCCATATATTCTCCGACATCTATCGCCCGGACATACGGATTTTTCTGCGAAAGGATCAGTATCGTTTCAAGATACATCTCACCCGATTCCTGCAAATGCATTAAAAAACTCCCCTGATCATTGAGATATAAACAGCATAACACAACTTTCTCGATTTTTCAAGCCGAAAATATAAACTATTTTCCCGCACCCGAAATAAAGGACATGCCGAGAGGACTTTCCCTGTATTCTTCGACAGATCCGAAGAAGACGTCACGGCTCCCGAGATGAAGTATATGACGCGCGTACTGCACGGCGGCGGATATATCGTGAGAGATCATTATGACCGTCACGCCGTCGTCCTTGTTGAGCGAATCTATCAGATCATACATCCGTGCGCTCACCTTCGGGTCAAGCCCGGAAACAGGCTCATCGAGGAGCAGCATCTTGTCGGCTGCGCAGAGCGCTCTTGCGAGAAGCGCGCGCTGCTTCTGCCCGCCCGAAAGGCGGCAGAAGGATTCATCCGCGATATCCGATATCCCCATTCGCGCCATGCTGTCGGCTGCACGCATTTTCTGCGCTTTGGTATAAAACGGCCGGTACGGCGCACCCGCGACGCATCCCGACTGCACAACCTCCCGCACCGAAGCCGGGAAGTCACGGCGCGAAAGCTCCTGCTGCGGAAGATATCCTATCGAATTCTTTCCGAGTCCCTCGCCGAATACGATCTCTCCCGCAAGAGGAGGGATCAGTCCGAGCAGGGTTTTCATAAGCGTGGACTTTCCGGAGCCGTTCTCTCCGACAATACAGAGGTAATCCCCCGCCTCCACGCTGAAATCGAGTCCTTCAAGCACGGTCTTTCCCTCATATCCGAGCGTAAGACCGCGGCAAACAAGCTGCGGCATCTGTCTTTTCCTTTCGCAAAGTCAAGGCTTTTCGGAATCGGCTCAAATCATCAATATGAACCGAAGCAGCGCCGCTGAAGTGCGGCGCTGCTTTAATTATATCCCCGAACAAACCTTTTGTCAACTTATTTATCGAGAAGCGCGGCGATCTCCTCTTTTTCTCTTCCGCCGACCGCCTTTGTGATAACCTCGTTTCCGCGGACAACGATGAGAGTCGGAATGCTCAGTATGCCGAAGCGCTCCGCAAGGCTTCCCTCTTCATCGACATTTATTTTTCCGACCGCCTTTGTCCCGTCGTTGAGCTCGTCGGCGACTTCATCGACAAGCGGCGACACCATACGGCACGGACCGCACCACGGCGCCCAGAAATCGAGAAGAAAGGTCTTACCGGAATTCACCACTTCGCTTTCGAAATTTTCGGATGTGATCTTAATTGCAGGCATTTTCGTGTTCTCCTTTTTTCTTATATTATTTCCGCATCAGGCGGCATAATACGTTTTCAAAGAAAGTCAAAAGGCCGCCGTGCAATGCGCGGCAGCCTTTTTTCGTTTTGTAATATGTGTTCGGGAATCCGCCGCGGCAAAATCCCGGCACAAAATCTTCACTTACGCCTTCGGATGAAGAGTACCGCGGATAATACGGCAGCCGTGAGCAGGAACGCCGGGGTTGAACTCGCGGGTGATGTTCTCCCACTTCTGACCGTCGATAACATCCTCGAAATCGAATGCGTATCCGGTGTCGAGAGTGATGCCGAACTTGAAGAAGTCGCAGCATACTGCGCGGTAGGACTCGCTGAAGTTGATGAATGCGAAGGAGTAGGTGCCGTTGTCAAGATGCTTCAGGAAGCAGTAAGTATCATCGCCGGGATTGCCGATAAGGGCGGGAGTTCTCGCCTCGGTATCCTGGTTGATTCTGATAAGCTCCTTGTTGGTGAGGGTCTTGAGAGTAGCGTCGCTCATGTTGCGGATATCGCAGCCGATCATAAGAGGAGATGCGAAGTAGCACCAGAGAGCGAAGTGTGTAAGATACTCTTCGTCTGTGCATCCGGAAACCGCAACATTTCCCTTACCGTACATACCGGTGATGAGCATATCGATATCGTTGAAGCACTGCGGACCGCTGAAGGGCCAGTTATCGGTCTGGCTGAGAACGAGATTCTTTACGCTGCCGAAGCTGTCGTTGATATCGCCGGTGGAACGGAAGATGTGCGCGCCGGTGGAGCGGATCCATCTGTGAACGTTCTCTGCGCCCCAGTTGCATGCGGAGAAGAGAATGTCGCGTCCGGTGGACTTGAGAGCCATGGACATTCTGTTGTAGAGGAAGTATCCGTCGTGCTCGGGCTTGTAGCAGTTGTCGTACTTGAGGAAGTCAACGCCCCAATCAGCGAAGGTCTGAGCGTCGATGAACTCATTGTTGTAGCTTCCCGGATAGCCTGCGCAGGTGAGAGGACCGTCGCAGGAGTACATACCGAACTTGAGTCCCTTGGAGTGAACGTAATCAGCAAGAGCCTTCATTCCGCTCGGAAACTTCTCGGGATCGGGAACGATGCGTCCGTCCGCTCCGCGCTCACGGAGAGACCAGCAGTCGTCGATAACAACGTAGTTATAGCCTGCGGCAGCAAGACCCGTGTCCACCATTGCATCTGCGGTTTCCTTGATGAGGTCCTCGGAAATGTTCGTACCGAAGGTGTTCCATGAGTTCCAGCCCATCGGAGGTGTGTTAACTAACATAATTGTCTCCTTAAGATATGTAATTTCAATTTATTTGTCCGGGACGATCCCGGTCGGAATTTATGTTAGCATATCCGGAAACCAATGTCAAGTAAAAATCATTTTTTTACGAAAAAACTTCGGTTTGCCGATTATTACTGTCATTTTTTACGAAAACGGCGTTTCGGGGCGTGTTCAGGCTCAAAAAAGCGACTGCGGAACAACGTCACGGCAGAAGAAGGTGCGACAAATCCGCCGTTTTCGTCGGTGAAAGGTTTTAATATTTTATATATTGAAAAAAATCGTCCGACGTGGTATACTTTATATTGCGTTATACTCTATATTAATGGTGAGTTTCCGCAAAATCAAATGATTCCGCGAGGACGCGGATAATAAACATTACCCGGAGAAAACCTTGAAAAAATTCAGAGAAGCAGAAAACAAAGTACGTCTTTTCGGGAGAGATATTCTTTCCTCCCCCGGAATGCAGAAAGAAAAAGAATATATACAGCACGGCAGATTCAGCGTATACGCGCACTCCTTTCTTGTGGCATCGCTCTGCGTCTACATAGCCGAAAGGCTCTCCCTCAGGCATGACACACGCTCCCTCGTCAGAGGCGCGCTTCTTCACGACTATTTCCTGTACGATTGGCACACGCCCGACAAATCCCACAGACTTCACGCTTTTTCCCACGCCGGACGCGCGCTTGAAAACGCGCGGCGGGATTTTCGTCTGAACAGGATAGAGAGAAACATGATCCGCTCGCATATGTTCCCGCTCAACAAATCCGTACCGAAATACCGCGAGAGCATAATCCTGTGCGCCGCTGACAAACTGTGCGCGGTCGCCGAAACCCTGCGCGCTCTGTTTCCGCCGAAAAGCAAAGCTTAAAGCCGCCGTGCGGCTCAAATGAATAAACCCGAAAGGAACGCGGTAAAATGAAAGTACTTATTCTGAGCTGTGACACCGGGCAGGGACACAACAGTGCGGCACGCGCCGTGTTTGAAGCCTTCGATCGCCGCGGGAATGTATGCGAAATGTTCGATCCGCTTACTCTCGGACGAAAGAAATCCGCACATATCGTCTCGGCTACCTACAGCGGAATGTTGCGGAAAGCGCCGGCGGTGTTCGGTGTGCTCTACCGTGCCGGGGACATATACAGCTCAACCGGAATAACATCACCGATATACCGCGCGAATACGCATTACGCAGACAGCCTGCGAGAGTACATCACGTCGAACTCCTTTGACGCGGTCGTTAGCACTCACCTCTTTTCAATGGAGGCGCTGACCGCGATCCGCCGCAAGCCGGATTTTCATGTACCGTGCTTCGGCGTGCTCACCGATTACACGCGCATACCGTTTTTCGCCGAGACCGATCTCGACGGGTATTTCATCCCGCACGACGATCTCATGGACGAGATGACCGTCAAGGGAATGCCGGAAGAGCGTATTTTTGCAACGGGCATCCCGGTCAGTGCAAGGTTTGCAAATCACACGGACAAAGACGAAGCCCGCGAGATTCTCGGCATACCGCATGACATTCCGGCAATTCTCGTCATGAGCGGAGGAGTGGGATGCGGACACATTGTCAATCTCTGCCGAGAATTTCTGAAAAAGAACGACACCGATTTTGTGCTGCGGGTTCTGACCGGAAAGAACACCGCGATGAAAAAGGAGATAGACGAAACCTTCGGCGGCGACGGTCGGATACAGACCGTGCCCTTCACAGAACGTGTAAATCTGTACATGAACGCATCGGACGTCATGATATCCAAGCCGGGCGGACTTACGAGCACCGAAGCCGCGGTTGCGAACATCCCGCTCGTCCATCTGCTTGCGTACACCGGATGCGAGACGAAAAACATCGAGTTCTTTTCCGAAAGGGGGATCTCGCTCCGTGCGGGCAATATAAAGGATGCGGTTCACTGCGCGTGGAATCTGATAGATGACAAAAGCCTTGCGGACAGTATGCGCGAGATGCAGAGAAAATATATCGCGCCCGATGCCGCCGACCGGATCGTATCAAAGGTGATATCGTATGTCTGAAAACGAAACGCTGCTGTGGATAATATGGATAGGCGGAGGCTTTCTCCTCGGGAGTGTGATGTTCAGCCGTCTGATGCCCCGCCTGATCCTGAAAAAGGACATCGCCGCACTCGGGCGGGATCACAATCCCGGAGCGTCGAACGTATTCGTAAACTGCGGTATTCCGATGGGGTTTCTTTGCCTGACGCTCGACATGTTCAAGGGATTTTTTCCGGTGTACATGGCGTGCAGGACGGTCGACATCCGTGAAATATACTTTGCTGCGGTGATAGTCGCGCCCGTGCTCGGGCATGCAATCGCTCCGCTGAACGGATTTCACGGCGGAAAATGCATATCAACGGCTTTCGGTGTGATGATCGCGCTGATACCGATCACGCCGATCGGGTTCGTGCTTGCGTTTCTGTATATTTTCTTCTCGGTCATCGTAAAGATAAATCCGGTAAGATACCGCAGCATCCTCACGTTTGCGCTTTTCGGCGTTATCTCGGTCATATGGCTGAGCGAGGTCGGAAAGTTCCCGATCGCCGTCGGATGCGGTGCGGTATCTGCGACGGCGCTTCTGCGCCACACGAAATTTTTCAGCGTTGTGCCCGAGGAAAGCCGCGAAAAGCTTCCCGAAGCCTCTTCGACTGAAAATCAGCTCTGAGGCGTTCATAAAGATTCCGTCACGGCGGCGCACCGATGTGCGCCGCCGTATTGTTATGCTTTCGTAATGCCCATATCGGAGATTTATTCGGAGCTTCGTCAAAGCCGGAAAGTCCGCGATCTGCCGTGAGAGGGCGAAAGATTCCCTCTCGGGTACGCAGAAATGCCGCCGCGGAATTTTTCCTAACGGGTACACAAAAACGCCGCCGCTGTTTTCACAGCGGCGGCGATTTATTTCATTTTGAAAGGAAGCGTGCAAGAAAGTCGCGCGTTTTCGGATCCGACGGATTCTCAAAGATATCCTTCGGTGCGCCCTCCTCACAGATAAGTCCGTCCGCCATAAACACCACGTTTGTGGAGACATCGCGCGCAAACGCCATCTCGTGAGTCACGACGATCATCGTAAGTCCTTCCGACGCGAGATTACGCATTACCTCGAGAACCTCGCCGACCATCTGCGGATCGAGCGCGCTCGTCGGCTCGTCGAACAGCAGTACCTCCGGCTCCATCGCAAGCGCACGGGCAATCGCCACGCGCTGCTTCTGTCCGCCGGAAAGCTGAGCGGGCTTCGCATTGATATACGGCTCCATGCCGACCTTTCTGAGGTACTTCATCGCAACCTCTTCGGCTTCGCTCCGGCTGCGCTTCAGCACGGACACCTGACCGGTTATGCAGTTGTTCAGCGCCGTCATGTTATTGAACAGATTGAAGCTCTGGAAAACCATTCCGACCTTCGTGCGGTATTTCGTTATGTGAAAGTCGGGGGATGTTATGTCCTTGCCGTGAAACATTATCTGTCCGGAGGTCGGAGTTTCAAGGAGATTTATGCATCTCAGCATCGTGCTTTTGCCCGATCCGGAAGCACCGATTATGCTGAGGACCTCGCCTTTTTTTACACTGAGGTTGATATCGTGCAGTACGGCATGATCGCCGAACTGCTTCTGAAGATGTATAAGCTCGATTACATTTTCGCTCATGGCTCAGTCCTCCGTCTTTATATGTATCTCGGCTGCCGAATCACTCTGCGATCCGAAAATCGTGTAATTATCCTTGCCATCGAGACGCTTTTCAACATAGCGCAGCAGGCGCGTGATCGAAAACGTAAGTATAAAGTACAGCACACATATAACAAAGTACGTTTGGAACGTCTGAAAATTCTGCCTCTTTATTATGCCGGCAAAATAGTAGAGCTCCGTTACTCCGATAACATTAAGCACCGATGTATCCTTAATATTTATAACGAACTCGTTGCTGACAGACGGAAGAATATTGCGTATAACCTGAGGAAGTATTACCTTGATCATCGTCTGCGAATGGGTCATTCCGATCGACATTGCGCCCTCAAACTGACCCTTGTCTATCGAAATGATTCCTCCGCGCACGATCTCCGCCATATATGCACCGGTATTTATCGAAACGATGAGTATTCCCGAGGGGATAAGCGGAAGCGTCTTCCCCTCTGTAGCAAATGCATACCCCCAATAGATAACCATCGCCTGAACCATCATCGGCGTTCCGCGAAAAATTTCAACATACACCGCAATAATTCCGTTCAGTATCTTATGGAGGGTTCGCGTAACCGGATTTTTTGATAAAGGTGCCGTACGTACCATTCCGGTGAGAAGCCCTACCGCAAGTCCCGCAACCGTGCCTACAAGCGAAAGAATCAGAGTGTTCTTGATTCCGGAAAGAAGGAACGGATAATACTTCAGGAAAATGTTGACTACATCATTCAGAAAACTCATTATAAACTCCGTTTATGATCTAAAAAATCACTTTTTGATAATAACAACAAGGTTTGATTCATAATACGTATCGGTAAAATCTACCTGTGCTGCGCGTTCTGCCGTCGGGCTTATGCCTGCTATAATTGCATCAATCGCACCGGAATCGATAGCGGGGATAAGCGAATTCCACTCAATTGCGTAAATCTCAAGTCTGAGATTGAGACGGTCTGCGATATATTTGGCGATCTGAACGTCATATCCGTTTGCCCAAAGATTTTCCTTTCCCTCTCCGCTTATCGGAATGCATCCAAAGGTCTTCCCTTCCATATCGGTCCAATTGTAAGGCTCATAAGCGCATTCCATTCCGATCTTGAGTGTTCCGACAGGTTCCGCGGGAGTTTCACTGCTTATCGCAAACTGATCAACAGTCTTTCCCGAGGATATGGCAACTATCTGCTCCATAAGCTGTTTCTTCTGATCATCGGTAATCTCTGCAAGAATCGAATTCATCCTCTCGCGAAGATCCGAACCCTTTTTCAAGCCGACTGCAATTCCGACATCGGCGGGGGTAGCCGTGAATCCGGTATCGTTGTTCTTCAGGGGAATGTAGGTAAGAGTATCGTCCGATCCGCAAACGGCAAGTGCGGTGGGCTCCTCTGCTACGTATCCGTCGATTGCACCGCTCTTAAGAGCGGCGAGAAGGTCGGAAAACTCAGGGTAGGTTGAAGACTGTACATCCTCAATCTGTGAGAGTGCATCTGCGTGGAAGGTTGCCGCCTGCGCCGCAATCTTTGCACCTTTAAGATCGGCAAGGTTCTTTGCGTTTCTTATGTCATTGCTTTCCTTTTTTGCAGAGCACGACGCAAAGCAAGCAACGCACATTACCGCTGCGAGTATCGACGAGACTGTTCTTGTGATTCCGTTCATGGTTTTTCTCTCCTATGAATTTGTATTAAAACACATAAAAAGCCTGCGACCCGAAAGGTAATCGCAGGCTTTAGTTAAATTACGGAATCAAAAGCCGTTGATAGCTCTCCACATAAATGTGACAGTACCGTGTCTTTTAAACACGATCCCAACAATCCTGCGGCGGCAACCGCAAAACCGTTTCGGCGGAACAGCCTTTCCCCTGCCGCCGTTTGCCGTCGTGTGCAACAGAGTACTTATCATATCCGCAACCTCTATCAGGTGCCGAATTATTTATGTATTTTGATCGTATTATAAACCACGCAAAGTACTTTGTCAACAGTTTTTTTGAATTTTGTATATAGGCATACAAATCAGAGTGCGAATCATGTCGGAATTGTGCAAAATGCATCCGCGTTTTTCGTTTTTCCGGAGTTCACGAGCGTTTTTACCGAGAATGACGTTTCCGAAAGTCCGGTCGGCACTTAAGAAAGGCAGACAAAATAAAGCCTCGGTCGATGTGCCGGGCGTCGGAAATTACAAAAAATCAAATGCCGAAACACGGGTTCCGAGCCATGCGGAATACGGATTCTGCGGCTTAGGAAATACGGTCTCCGCAGCTTATTAAATACAAACGCCGCATCTTACACAACAGAGAAACAGCCCCCGCCGGGGCTGTTTCCGTTGGTTGATTCCGTATTGATTCCGTACTTGCGGTAAATGATTTCGCATACCGCGAGAATCCGCATTACCTTTCGCGCCGTCCTCTGTCGAATTCGGGGTTCCAGCCGTAGAAGTTGCTTGAATCCATGCGGTCCTGCGATATTCTTAGAGCATCACCGAAGCGCTGATAGTGTACAAGCTCGCGCTCTCTGAGGAAGCGGAGCGTGTCGCATACATCGGGATCGTCCATCTGACGCAGCAGATTATCATAGCATACACGAGCCTTTTGCTCTGCTGCAAGATCCTCGTTAAGATCGGCAAGGACATCGCCCTTTACCGCAAAGCCGAGTGCGCTGAACGGCTCCCCGGACGGTGAGCAAGGATATATTCCCGTCGTATGCTGAGTGAAATATGCGTCAAATCCCGCCTTCTTTATCTCTTCGACCGACAAATTGCGTGTAAGCTGATATATAATGGAGGATACCATTTCCACATGCCCGAGTTCCTCGGTGCCCAGAGAAGCATCGGAAATGTTCCAATGTATCAAATACGAGGACAAGCGTGAGGTCTTCGGCTTAAAGATACATAGCTTTTCGACACTCGACAGAATTAAAAAATACGACGACTCTGACAACGAGAAAAATGCCGAAAAGCCTTATTCTATCAAGGTTGGCGAAACAAAGAGGACGATAAATCTGTACGCCATCGCTACCTCGTTCAACTTTCTTGTATCAATCCTATACACGCAGCTATTCCAACAGCTCTTTTACCTTGCCGACCACAAGCACGGCGGCAGTCTGCCCGTTCCCGTCCATTTTCTGATGGACGAGTTCGCCAATGTGAGCTTGCCGGATGATTTCGACAAGATACTGTCCGTTATGCGTTCAAGGCAGGTATTTGTTTCGATTATCCTGCAAAATTTGGCGCAGTTAAAGGCCTTGTTTGAAAAGCAATGGGAAAGCATCGTAGGCAACTGCGATGAATTTCTTTACCTCGGCGGCAATGAGCAAAGCACCCACAAATATGTGTCGGAGCTGCTCGGCAAGGAAACCATTGATACCAACACCTACGGAAAAAGCTCTGGGCGAAGCGGAAACTATTCGACCAACTATCAAATATCGGGGCGTGAGCTTATGACCCCAGACGAAGTGCGTATGCTTGATAACCGCTACGCACTTCTTTTTATTCGGGGAGAACGCCCCGTAATGGACTTCAAATATGACATTATGAAGCACCCGAATGTGAAGCTGACTGCTGATGGAGGGCAGCCACCGTATATTCACGGAGAGCCGACGCAGGCAGTTGCAACCCTTGTGTTTGACAGCGATATTCCTCAAAGCGCCGTAAGCATAAACGCTGTCAGCACTTCCTACGAGCTTCTGTCCGATGAGGACTTGGAAGAAATATTCAACATCTAAAAGGAGGATTTATCTATGAAACTTTTTAAGAAGAATGAGGGCAAGAAAACCGAAAAGCTGCCGATGTCTGGCAAGGTCAGAAAGGGCTTCCGCTTTTACTGCACGGCAGTAGTGGCATTGACCCTTGTTGTGGGAACATCCGTGACCGCTTTTGCGGCGAATGACCCTATTGCCGTAGTCAATAACCTCTCCGACTTTATTTTCGGTCTGGTGCGAGCTGTCGGTATGATTATGCTCGGCTTCGGTATTGTGCAGATTGGTCTGTCCCTCAAATCTCACGACCCGTCCCAGAGAGCAAACGGCTTTTTGACCCTTGCAGGCGGCGTGGTCATTACCTTTGCAAAGGAAATCTTGACCCTTATCACATGCTGAGAGAACAACAGAATGACACAAGACTGACGGTAACGGGGGCAGATCCGCTTTGCGGAGTTGCCCTCGTTATCCAAATCAATAAGGAGGTGGTCGAATGTCTGATAATTGGATTGTGCAGAACTTGGAGAACGCTCTTGAAACTTGGAATGAGAAGCTGTCGGAGATATGGCAGCTCATTACCCAATCCCCAGAGAACTTTAAGGGCGGCACGATATGGAATGTTATCGTAAATATACACGGCGCAGTGCAGGCAATCGGGCTTGCGTTGCTCGTTCTCTTTTTTGTCGTAGGCGTAATGCGTACCTGCGGCAGCTTTGCAGAGGTCAAGAAACCAGAACACGCATTAAAACTGTTTATCCGCTTCGCCCTTGCCAAAGGTGCTGTGACCTATGGCTTGGAGCTGATGATGGCTCTTTTCAATATCGTACAGGGACTTATCTCAACCATTATGAACGCCGCAGGCTTCGGAACGGCACAGCAGACGGTATTGCCGTCTGAAATCGTAACCGCTGTTGAGGACTGCGGCTTTTTTGAATCCATCCCGTTATGGGCGGTCACGCTGATAGGCGGTCTGTTCATTACGGTGCTGTCGTTCATTATGATTATGTCGGTGTACGGCAGATTTTTTAAGCTGTACCTTTATACCGCTATTGCCCCTGTTCCGCTTTCCACTTTTGCGGGAGAGCCGAGCCAGAGCGTCGGAAAGAGCTTTATCAAGAGCTATGCCGCCGTGTGTCTGGAGGGCGCAATCATTGTGCTTGCCTGTATCATCTTTTCGCTCTTTGCGGCTTCGCCCCCTGCGGTTGACCCTAATGCTGCGGCGGTGTCTATGGTATGGAGCTATATCGGAGAGCTTGTATTTAATATGCTCGTCTTGGTCGGTGCGGTCAAAATGTCTGACCGTGTTGTAAGAGAAATGATGGGCTTATAAAGGAGGTGTGACGAATTGGAAGTTAAGATAAACAAGGAAATCCGCAATTACACGGAAAGTATGTTTTTCGGGCTGTCTTTGCGACAGTTCATTTTTTCGGTGCTTGCCTGCGGCGTGGCGGTAGGTCTGTATTTTCTGCTGCGCCCGTACTTCGGAACGGAAACCCTCAGTTGGGTATGCATCCTCGGTGCTGCGCCCTTTGCGCTGATGGGCTTTGTCAAGTACAACGGTATGAACGCCGAGCAGTTTGTCTGGGCGTGGATTAAATCGGAGTTCCTTATGCCGAAAATGCTGGTGTTTCACCCCGATAATCTCTACTATGAAACGCTGAAAGCAACAATCCAAAATCACGAAAAGGAGGCGTTGAAGAACAATGCTTAAAACACTCAAAAACCTGTTCAAACAGGACAAGGAGAAGTTTGTCGTGCCGAAATCGGTACAGAGCGTTATCCCAATTAAAACTATCTGGGAGGACGGTATCTTCCTTGTCGGCAAGAACAAGTACGCTAAGACATTCAAATTTGAGGACATCAATTACGCCGTAGCAAGCCGTGAGGATAAGGAAGCGATGTTCCTTGAATACTCGGAGCTGCTTAATTCTCTTGACAGCGGCGCTACTACGAAAATCACTATCAATAACCGCCGTTTGAACAAAGCGGACTTTGAACAGACGATACTCATTCCTATGGCTGATGATGGTCTGGATAAGTACCGCAAGGAATATAACAAAATGCTCCTTGAGAAAGCAACGGGAGCAAACTCTATTGTGCAGGACAAGTATGTAACGGTATCCGTCTGTAAGAAAAATATCGAGGAAGCCCGAAACTACTTTGCCCGTGTGGGCACTGACCTTATTGCCCACTTTTCCCGTCTGGGGTCACGCTGCGTAGAGCTTGAAGCCGAGGAAAAGCTCCGTATTTTTCACGACTTTTACCGCACAGGTGAAGAAACGGCGTTCCGTTTCGATATTTCCCAGACGATGCGAAAGGGTCACGACTTCAAGGACTTTATCTGTCCCGACACCTTTGAGTTTGAAAAGGACTGTTTCAGAATGGGCGACAGATACGGGCGTGTGATTTTCCTCAGAGAATACGCCGCCTATATCAAGGACAGTATGGTAGCGGAGCTTTGTGAGCTGAACAGAAATATGATGCTCTCCGTTGACATTATCCCCGTTCCCACAGATGAAGCCGTGCGAGAGGTGGAGAACCGACTGCTCGGCGTGGAAACCAATATCACGAATTGGCAGCGAAAGCAAAACCAGAACAACAATTTTTCTGCCGTTGTACCGTATGACTTGGAGCAGCAGCGAAAAGAAAGCAAGGAGTTTCTTGATGACCTTACGACCCGTGACCAGAGAATGATGTTCGCCGTGCTGACTATGGTGCATACGGCTGACAGCAAGGAGCAGCTTGACAGCGACACAGAAGCGTTGCTTACGACTGCCAGAAAGCACCTGTGTCAGTTTGCCGTGCTGAAATATCAGCAGATGGACGGCTTAAATACGGTGCTGCCTTTCGGTGTGCGAAAGATTGACGCCCTGCGCACCCTTACAACGGAAAGTCTTGCGGTGTTTATTCCGTTTCGGGTGCAGGAAATCTATCACGAGAACGGCGTTTATTACGGGCAGAATGTAATCAGCAAGAATATGATTATCGCCAACCGCCGCCACCTGCTCAACGGTAATTCCTTTATCCTCGGCGTATCGGGTGCAGGCAAATCCTTTACGGCAAAGGAAGAAATGACGAACATCATTCTGACCGACCCCAACGCCGATATTATCATCATTGACCCAGAGCGAGAGTATTCGCCGCTTGTTAAGGCAATGCAGGGCGAGGTCATTCACATCTCAGCAACGAGCGAAAACCATATCAACGCTATGGATATGAACTCCGATTACGGTGACGGTGCAAACCCCGTTATCTTGAAATCAGAGTTTATTTTGTCCCTTTGCGAACAGCTCATCGGCGGCAGCAGTCTTGGCGCAAAGCAGAAATCTATCATTGACCGCTGTACCGCTTCGGTGTATCGGTACTATCAGCAAGGCAACTATATGGGAACGCCGCCGACCTTGCAGGACTTCCGTGAGGAGCTGTTGAAGCAGGACGAGCCAGAAGCGCAGGAAATCGCCCTTGCCATTGAGCTTTTCACGGATGGCTCTTTGAACACCTTTGCCAAGCATACGAATGTGGATACCCACAGCCGCCTTATCTGCTATGACATTCTTGACCTCGGCAAGCAGTTACAGCCTATCGGTATGCTTGTTGTTCTTGACAGCATCTTGAACCGTATTACCCAGAACAGAGCCAAAGGCAGAAACACTTTCATTTTTATTGATGAGATTTATCTGCTCTTTCAGCACGAATACTCCGCCAACTTCCTCTTTACGCTCTGGAAAAGAGTAAGAAAATACGGTGCGTACTGCACGGGCATTACGCAGAATGTGGACGACCTTTTGCAGAGCCACACGGCAAGAACAATGCTTGCCAACAGCGAGTTTATCATTATGCTCAACCAAGCGTCCACAGACCGTATCGAGCTTGCCAAGCTCCTTAATATCTCCGACCTTCAGCTCAGCTATATCACGAATGTCGGCGCAGGACAGGGGCTTCTCAAGGTTGGCAGCTCCCTTGTGCCGTTTGTCAACAAGTTCCCACGCAATACCGAGCTTTACAAGCTGATGACGACTAAGTTTGGAGAGGGATAAAATG
>ERZ827520.947-NODE-947-length-39425-cov-3.849911_pt1 | contig 39425 bp, 40 predicted proteins | sample MGYA00519581_ERZ827520 | MGnify/ENA primary metagenome ERZ827520 (study PRJEB31778, sample SAMEA3449339) | human gut metagenome | biome: human gut; feature: human-associated habitat; material: faeces | place: United Kingdom | collected 2010/2012 ...
TATTTTTTAACCCATTCATCGCTCCAAACCCGGTTTTCCCCTATGGTTAACCCATCAAAAAGGGGATAGAGAGCATCAAATTTCCTCAAAAGGAAACAGCGGAATCAAAAAAGAAAAACCCCGGAAACCGTTGAGTTTCCAGGGTTTTTGGGCATTTTGAAGTCTCGATCAGCGCTTGGAGAACTGCGGAGCGCGACGGGCGGCTTTGAGGCCGTACTTCTTGCGTTCCTTCATACGAGGATCGCGGGTCAGGAAACCGGCCTTCTTCAGGACGGTGCGGTACTCGGGGTTGACCAGCAGCAGGGCGCGGGCAACGCCGTGGCGCAGAGCGCCGGCCTGACCGGAAACGCCGCCGCCTTCAACGGTGGCAACGATGTCGACCTTGCCGAGTTCCTCGGTAGCGGCCAGGGGCTGACGGACGACCATCTTCAGGGTCTCGAGGCCAAAATACTCGTCGATGTCGCGGCCGTTGATGGTGATGGCGCCAGTGCCGTTCTGGAAGAGGTGAACGCGGGCGACGGAGGACTTTCTACGGCCGGTGCCGTACAGATAAGGCTTCTTGGACTGATACATTCTTCTCTTCCTCCTTAGACTTCGTAAGCTTCGGGCTTCTGAGCCTGCTGCTCGTGGGTATCACCAGCATAGATGTGCAGACGCTTCAGGGAGTCCTTGGTCACGGTGTTGCGGGGCATCATGCCGCGCACAGCCACGCGCATTGCGAGCTCGGGCTTCTCCTCCATGAGGATGCGGTACTTGGTCTCCTTCAGGCCGCCGACCCAGCCGGAGTGCGTACGATAGTACTTCTGCTCCATCTTGTTGCCGGTGAGGATAGCCTTGGAAGCGTTGATGATGATGACGTTGTCGCCGCAGTCGGCGTGCGGGGTATAGGTGACTTTGCGCTTGCCGCGGAGCAGATCAGCCGCAGCAACGGCGGTCTTGCCCATGGGCTTTCCGGCAGCATCGATGACGTACCACTTACGCTCGATGTTGCCCTTGTTCGCCATAAAAGTGGACATGGTGTGTTTCCTCCATTTGATCTATGAATGAAAGCTCGTGCTTTACATTTTCTTTGTCCCTTGGTAAAATCGGAACGAGTCTATTTATAGCATTCCCGCGCAGAAATGTCAACACCATTTTAATTTAGCGCAGTCAATACTCGCAAATGCTTCGTTTTTCTCCCATTATCTCTTGAATTCTAAAATCGCAAAATCAAATTCTTTTGTTTTTCTCAAGGAGTTACACCTATGCAGGAAATTTTAGGGCTTGTACGCCGCTGCGTCACGGACTATGACATGATCGAATCCGGCGAGACCGTTGCCGTCGGCGTTTCCGGCGGCAAGGACTCGCTCGTCACGCTCACCGCGCTCGCACGCCTTTCCAAATTCTACCAGAAGCCTTTCCGCGTCGCCGCCATCACGGTCGAAACGGGCGTGCCGGGCATGAACTTTGACGCGGTCGCCGACTACTGTGAAACGCTCGGCGTAGCGTATATCCGCGTGAATGTGCCGATCTACGAGGTCGTCTTTCTGGAGCGCAAGGAGAAAAATCCCTGCTCACTGTGCGCAAAGCTCCGCCGCGGCGCGCTCTCCACGGCGATGAACGAGCACGGCATCAAGAAGATCGCGCTCGGTCACCACTATGACGACGCAGTGGAAACGCTTTTGATGAATCTTCTCTTCGAAGGGCGCATCGGCTGCTTCCAGCCCGTTACTTACCTCAGCCGCACGGACGTGACCCAGATCCGCCCGCTGCTCTATGTCAAAGAGCAGCAGGTGCGCAGCGCCGCCGCCAAGCTGGATCTTCCCATCGTACACAACCCCTGCCCTGCCAACGGCGAAACACGCCGGCAGGAGGTCAAGGAACTGATCGAGTCGCTCTCGATGCGCTACCCTGACCTCAAGCAGAAGCTCTTCGGCGCGATGCAGCGCTATCCGCTCTACGGCTGGGGAACCGGCGACGAGCGCGAAATGTAAAAATTGCCGCGTTCCTACGCGGCAATCACATATCAGAATATGTAGACTAAATGAACACCAGTCGCAGCAAAATAAGCAGCGCCAGTCCCGGCACGCCAAGAATGGCGATCACAAGCGCGTTGAAGAGATTCAGCCCCAGTGAGAGCCTTGCCAGCACGCCCAGCACGTTCAGCAGCCCCAAGAGGGCAAAGCCGAGCAGCGTGTTGACGAGCAGCTTGCCTGTGAGCTTCAGAGGCGCCGCAAACAGCTTGAGCAGCGCCAGCAGCGCAAACACGCCGAGCAGGACGAGCAGCACCTTTTCTGTTATTCCCATTTCACCGCCCCCTCGCTGCACGTTTTGCACACAGCTCTGCCGCCGCGTTCCTTGATCTGCCGCAGCAGATAATCATAACGCGAAAGCTCGGCGTTGATCTCATATACGCAGGCGTCGACCAGCTCCGGCTCGCAGACCGCGTTGAAGCGGGCATACGCCTGCGAGAGCGCCACGCGCGTGTCGCTCAGCTCGCTGAACAAGTCCTGCATGGATGCGTCGCGCGCGATGTCGCAGCGCAGCAAATTGACCTTTCGCATTGTTCCGCCCTCCCATACCTTTGCAAAGTCAGTGTATGGAAAGTATGGACAAATATTCCTCTTTTCAAACAAGGAGCCAGCCATGGAGCACGAAAACTATATGCACGAAGCGCTTCTTCTTGCGCGGGAAGCCGCAGCGGAGGGCGAGGTGCCCGTCGGCTGCGTCATCGTCAAGGACGGTAAGATCATCGGCCGCGGCCGCAACCGGCGCGAGGAAAAGCAGCACACCTCTTCGCACGCAGAGATGGAGGCCATCGCGCAGGCAAACGAAGCGCTGAAGTCGTGGCGGCTCGACGGCTGCGCGCTCTATGTGACGCTTGAGCCCTGCCCCATGTGCGCGGGCGCGATCATCAACGCCCGTATTCCGCGCGTTTTCTACGGCGCGCGCGATGAGGCGATGGGCGCCTGCGGCGGCGTGCTGAACCTTTTTATGGAGCGCTTCCCCTTCCGCCCTGCGCTCGTGGGCGGCATTCTCAAAGATGAGTGTCGGGCCGTGCTGGCAGATTTTTTCCGCACCCTGCGCTAAGCTTCGAAAGAAATCATTCATTTAATACTTTTGTAACACTTTTCCCCGAACTTTGTTAACATGCGTCCCTTATCTTAATACTTGCAAGAGACAATAGCTTCTTTTCATCCAATCTTCCATCTTATAAGAAAAGGGACGCCGTGAGGCGTCCTTTTTCGTTTTCTTTCGACATTTCTATATCTCTGTGCCTTCACGGGTCAAAATCCGCCGCCGCACCGATGGCAAGTGCAATGCACGCGCCGCCTGCGTAAAAGAGGATCTCAGAAAGTGCCGGGCGCGCCGCCAGAGCCGCGGCGCAGAGGATCACGCTCAGAGAGCTTGCGGGCATCAGCAGCCGCGGCGCACCGCCGCGGAAGGCAAAGGCAGCAAATTCGAGCAGCAGCACCGTCAGCGCTGCGAGCGCCAGCGTTTCGACATCATAGTGGCGCAGCACGGGGTCGGCCGCATGCTCGCGATAAAAGAGGATCAGCGCAAGCACCATCGCGCACACGGGCACGAGCAGCACAACGCCGGGGAACTCCGCCTTGCGCCGCAGCGCGGCCACGGCGTACAGCAGGCATGCCGCACCGACAGCCAGAAAGACTGAAAGCGCCATCGTGACGGTCGTGCGCAGGAAGAACACCATCGAGTACACCGCCGAGCCAATGAGCGCAAAGCAGCCGAGCACCGTCAGCATCACGGCAAGCGTGGAGCGGTCAAAGGCAAAGTATAAGTCCATGCCGCCGCACAGCTCGCGCTGCGCGGGGTAACGCCGCGCCATAACGAGCGCGATGACTGCCGCAACGATAAGCACCGCAGGCAGCGCCATGGTGTTCAGGTCCATCGGGACGGGCAGCCCGTTCGCATCAAAGCCCGCGGCGAGCAGGCGGAGACGCGCAAACGCCGCTGCCGCAGAAAACAGCGCCAGCAAAAGCCAATGAAGAATTTTCACAAAACCGAACCCTTTCCTTTTCCGGAATACGGCGCGCACGGCGCCGGAAAATATCTGTTCCATCATGATAGCACACTCATTCCCGTTTGTCCATGAATCATTTCACGGACAAGTCTGTCATATAGTGATAAAAAGCTCTCACCAGAGCAACTGCGGCAAACCGTCTGCAAGGAGGAACACATTTTGAAACAGCTCTTTCGTATTACGCTTCTGCTCATCGGCTTCATCTGGATCCTCGCCTGGGCGGCGGCAGGCCGCTTCGATAGCGCCGCCACTCCCGCCGCCGACGGCGAATCCTCCGTTTCTTCCGGTGAACCGGCCGCCCCTGGCGAACGCGACAGCGCAGATCTTCTGCGCGTTCTGATCCGGGGCGAGGTGCAGGAGATGGACATGGGTACGTATCTTCTCGGCGTGCTGCGCGCGGAAATGCCCGCCTCGTTTGAAGAAGAGGCGCTCAAGGCGCAGGCCATCGCCGCACGCACCTATACGCTCTACCGCATCCGCGGCGGCGGCAGCGCCAACCACCCCGATGCCGATGCCTGCGACGACCACACCTGCTGCAAGGCGTACTTAAGCGCCGAGCAGGCCGCGGCAAACTGGGGCAGCATGGCCATTTACTACGAAGAAAAGCTTGCGCGCGCTGTGAGCGAAACCGATGGTGAGGTGATCCTCTATGACGGCGCGCCGATCCTTGCCGTCTTTTTCTCCTCCGCCGACGGCAGCACGCAGGGTGCGGGCGACGTGTGGCTGAATGACCTTCCCTACCTCCAGAAAGTCTCAAGCCCCGAAACGGAAGAGCTTGTGCCGAACTACTACTCCGTTTCGACCTTTACGGCGGCGGAATTCAAGTCTCTCTTCCTTGCCGCAAAGCCGGACGCTGATCTCTCCGGCAATCCAGATGGGTGGATCCGCGACATCGTGCGAAACGCCTCGGACTATGTCGCCTCCGTCACGGTCGGCGGCATCAAGCTGCGCGGAAACGATCTGCGCACCATTCTCTCGCTGCGCTCGCCCTCGTTCACTGTGGCATACAAGGACGGTTCCTTCACCTTCCACGTCACGGGCTACGGCCACGGCGTCGGCATGAGCCAGTACGGAGCGAATATTCTTGCCAAACAGGGGCTTTCCGCCGAAGAGATCGTGCAGCACTATTTCTCCAACACCACGGTTGGCTATTATGGCGTCTGAGCACTGCGCAGATATTGCAAAGCGGAGAAAAAATTGTTATAATTACAAGATTCAATGACGGGAGGCGAAACGTATGAAGGGAAAACGGTTTTTGTGTCTGCTGCTTGCAACGCTGCTGCTTTTTACGCTTGCGCCCGCCAAGACGGAGGCTGAAACGACCGTATACTTTACCGCGGTCAATGATCAGCTCCTCCCGGATCTCAGCGACGGAACGATGCCCTTTTGGTCAGGCGGGCGGCTGTATGTTCCCTACACAGCGATCGCCGGCACAGACCTGGGACTCTTCTATTCCCGCAGCCGCGACAAGAGCACCGCCGTTGTTTACCGGCAGGGCAGCGCGCTGACCTTTGACTTTGCCGCCGGCACCGTCACCGACCAGAACGACCGCCAATACAGCGGAGCAGCCATCGTGCGCGGCGATGTGGTATTTTTGCCGCTTGACCTTTTAACGCAATTTTTCTCGCTTGATTACAGCTACACGCGCGTGACCTACGGATACCTTGTGCGTCTCAAGAGCGACACCGTCGTGCTCTCGGACGCAAAATTCATCGATGCCGCCGCCATGTCCATGGAGCAGCGCTACAACGACTACATGAAAACGCACAATGGCTCCAATAGCGCAGATACTACCCCGGATAGCGACACGGACAATGACCGCAATCTTGTCTGCCTCACCCTGCGCGTAACGGACGAGAACGTTTCGAACGCGCTGCTTGACACGCTTGTCAAGGAAAACGCGAAAGCGACGTTCCTTTTCTCGGAAGAGCAGCTCTCCTCGCTCGGCGATCTGCTGCGCCGCATCGTCATCAGCGGCAGCGCCGCCGCGCTGTACATCGATGCCTCCGGCGGCAGCGCGCGCACGCTCAGCGCGATCGAGCGTGCAAACAATGCCCTCTGGACGGCATGCAACGAAAAAACACGGCTCGTCTACCTCTCCGACACATCGGACCAAACGCTGCGCGCCGTGCGCAGGGCGGGCTACTGCCCCATCGTTTTCGATCTGGATTACCGTGCCGATCCGCCCGTCGCCGGCGACATTCTCCGCAAGGCCCGCTCCGGCGGCTGCATCGCTTACCTGGGCAGCGATACCAACCTTCAGGAAAACTGGAGCGCACTGCTCGCCCGCCTGTGTTCCTCTTCTCGGCCGGTCACTGCACTCAACGAGCTTTCCGCCGCAAAAGAAGCGTGACGTTTTAACAGAATGTTCAGGAAAAAACCGCAGTTTCGCGTATAATAGTGATACCAATGACCATCACAGAAGAAAGGCACACGGTTGTGTGAAAGGGGATAAGAGCATGGCACGCAATATTCTTGTCGTAGAGGACGATAACAATATTTCCAACCTCATCAAAATGTATCTCGACAAAGAGGGCTTTGAAGTCCGCATCGCAGCCGACGGCGGCAAGGCGGTAGAAGAATTCAAGGAAAAAGAGCCGGATCTCGTGCTGCTTGATGTGATGCTCCCCGTGCTCGACGGCTGGGGCGTGTGCGCCAAGATCCGCGAAACGTCCAAGTGCCCGATCATCATGCTCACTGCCAAGGGTGAGGTCAACGACCGCATTCATGGCCTCGAGATGGGCGCGGACGACTATGTCGTCAAGCCCTTTGAGATGAAAGAGCTGCTTGCGCGTATCAACGCGGTACTGCGCCGCAGCGAGATCCCCGACGACACGCACAAACGCCTCGTTTTCGACAAGCTCGTCATCGACCTTGACTCCTATGAGCTGATCGTGGACGGCAAGAAGATCGACACGCCGCCTAAAGAGCTGGAGCTTCTCTATCATCTCGCCGCCACGCCGAACCGCGTTTACACGCGCAATCAGCTGCTCGACGAGGTGTGGGGCTTTGACTATTTCGGTGATTCGCGCACGGTGGACGTACACGTCAAGCGCCTGCGCGAAAAGGTCGAAAATGTCAGCGATCAGTGGGCGCTCAAGACCGTTTGGGGCGTGGGCTACAAATTTGAAGTGAAGTAATTGAGCATGCCGGAAGAAAACAAAGAGAAAAAACAGAAAAAAGGCTGGTTCCTGAAGGCCAGAACGCGCTGCCGCACGATCTACTGGCAGAATTTCCTGCTCACAGCCAGCGTCGTCATGCTGACGCTGGCGCTGCTCGGCAGTGCATTCTTTGCGCTGACATATTCCTATGCCATCGACGAGCGCAGCGAGGAGATGCAAAGCAAGGCAAGCGTCGTTTCGCACATGGTCTCATCTTACATGGAAAGCGGCACGCTCACAGGACTGCGCGAACTGGCTGATTTTGCCTCCAGCGTAACGGACGCGCAGTTTCTCATCTGCAACACAGACGGGAACCTGCTGCTGACGACTGACCCCTCGCTCGCCAATCGCGTACTCACCGTGCCGAAGGATGTCTCCGAGGGAGCGATGAGCAGCGAACCATACGCGGTGCGCACCACGCTCGGCAGCATCTATGCGGATACACACTTTGTTGTCGGTGTGCCGATTGAATCCGGCGGCGCGACCGTCGGCTTTGTACTGGCTGTGACCGGCGCACGGGCGCTGACGACGATGTGGCGCACTTTCATCGGGCTTTTCTTTATGACGGCGGTGACGGTGCTGTTGCTCTCCTTCGTTGTGAGCGCGTGGGTCAGTATGCGCCAGTCGCACCCCATTCATGAGATGGCGGAAGCGACCCGCCGCTTTGCCGACGGCAACTTTGATGTGCGCATGCACAACTACGCCGGCGTGACGGAGATCACTGAGCTGGCCGACGCCTTCAACAACATGGCCGACTCCCTCCAGGAAACGGAGCGACAGCGCCGCGAGTTCATCGCCAACGTTTCCCACGAGCTCAAGACCCCGATGACGACCATCGCCGGCTATACGGACGGCATTCTCGACGGCACAATCCCGCCCGAGCAGGAGAAGGAATATCTGCGCATCATTTCGGACGAATCGCGGCGCCTGTCCCGTCTTGTGCGCCGCATGCTTGAGGTCTCGCAGCTCCAGTCGCGCGATCTCAACCGCACGAAAGCGCCGTTCGACGTGTGCGAGAGCATGCGCCGCGTGCTCATCTCGATGGAAAAGAAGATCACCGACCGCGGGCTTGATGTGGACGCCGACATTCCCGACAGCGGCATCATGGTGCTCGGCGACAATGACCTCATCACGCAGGTCATCTACAATCTGCTGGAAAACGCGACCAAATTTGCCCGCAAAGGCTCCGCGCTCTACCTCGGTGTGACCACTTCAAACGGCAAAGCGCTTGTTTCCGTGCGCAACGAGGGCGACACCATTCCCGCCGAGGAGATCCCGCTGCTCTTTGAGCGCTTCCACAAGAGCGATAAGTCCCGCTCCGAGGATAAGGACGGCGTGGGGCTCGGGCTCTACGTGGTCAAAACCATTCTCGATCAGCATAAGGAGCACATCGCCGTCACGAGTGAAAACGGCTTGACCACCTTCACCTTTACCGTCACGCTGGCCGGTGGGCAGATCGCCCCCCAGTGAGTCCCCCGACAGGAGAAACAATCACTATGGATCAGGAAAAGCAGAATCTCCCTCAAAGCGGCAGCACCAATGAGCCACAGGAGGTCGTGCTGCGCTACGAAGCGCGCGTCACTCCCATCGTGGAGCGCTATGTGCAGCCCACGCCGCTGCCCGGACAGCCCAAAGCCGCCGCGCCACGCAGAAAAAGAAAGGGCCTCAGGATCTTTCTTTTCTGCATGCTTGGTCTGCTCCTCATCAGCGGCGGCGTCACGGCTCTGTGCCTCAGCGGTGTGTTCGACAGCCACGACTCCTATTTTGACGATCATTTCGAGCATCGCAATGACGCCGAATCCTATGACAATTCAAATCACGGCGAAACGACCATCAAGCGCCTGCCCAACACCGACAAGGTCAAACTCCGCTACAGCGAAACGCACGGCGAGGCGCTGAGTATTCAGGAGGTCTATCAGAAGGTCAATCCATCCACCGTCACGGTGTTTGCCTCCATGAGCGACGGCAGCGCCATGGTCGGCACGGGCGTCATTTTCACGTCCGACGGTTATATCCTCACAAACGCGCATGTCATCGCGGGCGGCGCTGAGTGTTATGTCGTACTCGACACAGGCAAGAACTACCGCGCCAGCCTTCTGGGACTGGACGAAGAAAAGGATCTTGCCGTCATCAAGATCGCCGCCAAAGACCTCCCCGCCGCGGAGTTTGGCGATTCCGACGCGCTGACCGTCGGCGATACCGTGTACGCCATCGGCAATCCGCTCGGCGTGGAGCTGCGCGGCACGCTGACCGACGGCATTGTTTCGGCCATCAACCGCGATGTAGACGTCGACGGCATCACAATGACGCTCATTCAGACGAATGCCGCACTCAACAGCGGCAACTCCGGCGGCCCACTCATCAACGTATACGGACAGGTCGTCGGCATCAACACGATGAAGATGGGCTCCTCCTCCACCGTAAGCGTAGAGGGGCTCGGCTTCGCCATTCCCATCGCGTCGACCGCTTACATGATCAATGATCTCATCGCCTACGGCGAGATCCACGGCGAGGTGATGATCGGCGTCTCGGTGCAGATCGCACCCGTCACGCTCGACAGCGGCGAGACTGCGCTGCTCGTCATGGAAGTCACGCCCGGCGGCCCCGGCGACGAAGCCGGCATTCAAAAGGGCGATCTCATTTTGAAGGCAGACGGTGAGGCGTTGACCAAATCCACCGACCTTCTCCGTGTCCGCCGCCGCCACGAAGCGGGCGAAACGCTCAGCCTTCTGGTCGAGCGCGACGGCAGACGCTTCACTGCGGACATTGTTCTGCGGGAAAGCACATCGTAAGTCTTGCAAAGGAGCTGTCATGAAAAAGAAACAGGGCTATGCGCTCGGTTCGCTGCTGCTCGGCGCCGCCTCTTGGCTGTGCCTGCTGGGTCTGCGGCGCATTGAAAAGCGCATGAAAAAGAAACAGGAAAAATGATAGAAAACCACACCGCGGAAGCTCTTCCGCGGTGTGGTTTTCTTTATTCCTCTGCTCTTCCGGTTTTCAGGGCCTGCTTATGCCTTTCGGATTTTCCGCTGTAATCGAATGCGGTCGGCGATCATGGCAATGAACTCGCTGTTGGTCGGCTTTCCTTTTGTGTTGGAAACCGTATACCCGAAATAGTGCTGGAGCGTTTCAAGGTCTCCGCGATCCCATGCGACTTCGATCGCATGGCGCACGGCACGTTCCACGCGCGAAGGTGTGGTGCTGTAACGGCGCGCGACCTCCGGATAGAGTACCTTCGTCACCGCATTGATCACGTCCATGTCCTGCACCGCAATGACGATCGCCTCGCGCACATACTGGTAGCCCTTGATGTGCGCAGGTACGCCGACCTCGTGGATCACCGCCGTGACCTCGCGTTCAAGTGATTGGGATTCGCTCTCGCTCTCTTCCCCTTCGTTCATCGCGCGGCGCATCTGCTCCAACAGCGAAGCCGTTTCACAGGGCTTAGGCATGAAGAAGGACACGCCGCGGCTCATTGCCTGCGCAACGATCTGGTCGCGATAGAGCGCCGAGACAATCAGGCTCTTCACCTGCACCTTCGCCTTTTCCAGCTGCTCGAGCACGCCGAAGCCGTCCAGTCCCGGCAGCAGCAGATCCATGACAAGGAGCTGTGGTCTCTTCTCCTGCACAAGCTGAGCGGCCGCCAATCCGTCGGCCGCGCTTCCCACTACGTCGAATCCCTCCGCGTTTTCCAATGTCTGCTGCAGTGCCGTGCGAAACTCCTCGTTCGCATCTGCCAATACGACTGTAATCCTGTTCTCCATGTCATCCCGTCCTTTTTACACAAGTTTAGATTGCCGGCCAAGCCGGTCGGCTAAACAGCAAAATATGACGTCTTCATTCTGCCATGGCATAAAGCTAACATATTCGGACAGCGTTTTCAAGCAGTTTTTGTCGAAAATAACTATCTTTTTTGCATTTTTCCATCTAAAATCAGCTATTTTCACACTTCCTTAACAGAATGGTCTCTCTACCGGAGCGGTGGGTTATGCCGTCTGCAATCCGGCGGCAGCAAGCATATTTTCAATAAAAATGCCATAACCTCTTGTCGGGTCGTCCAATAAAACATGGGTCACTGCGCCGACGATCTTCCCGTCTTTTAAAACAACACTCCCACTCATTCCCGGTACTATGCCGCCGGTCTGCGCAAGCAGCGCCTCATCTGTCACGTGCAGCAAAAAGTTGCGCGTGCTGCCGGAAGACGAGTAGATCTTTTCGATCTCAATGTCGTATGCGCGTGTGTCTTTGCCCTCCACGGTTGCAAGGATCTGCGCTTTTCCGGTTTTTCGCTCGCTTTTTCCGGCAATGGGCAGTGCCTGCGTGCGAAGCTTCTCTGCGTCCTCGGCGGAAAGCTTTCCAAAAATGCCGCTCTCGGTATTGGCAAAAAGCGTACCGCTGTCACGCGTCAGGTCAAAATCGCCCTTGAGTTCTCCCGGCGCGGCGCGCTCGCCTCGTTTCACCGCCTTGACCGATGCGTCCATGATACTGCCGTGGTCAAGCGGCAGGAGCTTTCCCGTATCCGCATCTGTCACGCCGTGTCCCAGTGCGCCGAAAATGCCGCTCTCCGGGTCGTAAAAGGTCATCGTGCCGATGCCCGCCATGCTGTCGCGCACCCATGCGCCGAGGCGGTAATCACCGCTTTCGTCCTTCTCCGGCGCTGCGCACAGCTCCAGCGTGCGGCTGCCGCGCTTGACGGTCAAAGCCGCAGCGTCCGCGCCGTTTTCTGCCAGAAGCTGACGAAATTCTTCGATCGTATCAAGCTCCTGTCCACCGACAGCGGTGATCACGTCGCCTTCTTTCAGCCCGCAAGCCTTTGCAGGGCTTTCTCCGTCGGAAAGGCCGACGACGAGCACGCCGTCAGAAAAGAGCTTCACGCCGATGACCTGCCCCAAGGGGATCAGCTCGCTGACCGTCCGTTCTGCCGCCTGTGCAGACGGCAGCATGAGCGCGGCGGCGGCAAAAAATCCCAGCAGGATCGCCGCCGCGCGCTTTCCGATGCAATGCGTTCCATCCATTCTCTCACCCCTTCAAAAAATGAGAGCGGGCGGCGCGTCCTGTGCGCGCAAGAAATCAGCCGCCCGCTCACGCCGGCATTTTTTCTGTCTTTTTCTTTCTTTTTTCGTCCGGCGCATTTACTTTCTGCGCTTCGGGCAAAATTAAAAGGTGCAAAATTTTGATGCGTTGGCACCGGCATCTGAAAAAAGCACGGCATTGGGGGGCAAAAAAATTCCGCAGACCAAAGTCTGCGGAATTTTGGAAATATTTTCGTTAGCGCTCGCGGTTGAAAATCTTGAAGATATCGTCGAACGGGTCGGGCTCAGCTTCGTGCTTTGCCTCTTCCTCTGCCTTTTCCTTATCGAAATCGAGCGGGGTAAGACCGGCAGCAGCCTCGCCGCTCTGCTCCGCCTGACCCTTTTCCTTGTTGAAGTCAAGCGCACCGGGTGCCTTGTCAAAGCCCGTGGCGATCACGGTGACGCGGATCTCATCGTCGAGCGTTTCGTCGAACGTAGCGCCGAAGATGGTGAGCGCATCGGGATGCACGGCCTCCTGCACGAGGGACGCCGCCTGCTCGACCTCGTCGAGACCGATGTCCATCGAGCCGGTGACGTTGATGAGCACGCCGTGCGCGCCGTTGATGGAGGTCTCCAGCAGCGGGGAGGAGATCGCCATGCGCGCAGCTTCCTCGGCCTTGTTCTTGCCTGCGGCGCGGCCGACGCCCATGTGGGCAAGGCCCGCGTCCTTCATGATGGCGGTCACGTCGGCAAAGTCGAGGTTGATGAAGCCCGTGTCGCGGATGAGGTCAGAAATGCTCTGCACCGCCTGGCGCAGCACATCGTCTGCGATTTCAAAAGCGTTGGCAAAGGTAATCTTCTGATCGGTTGCATGCTTGAGCCGCTCGTTTGGAATGATAACGAGCGAGTCGACCTTGGTCTTGAGTTCATTGATGCCCGCTTCCGCCTGCGTCATGCGGCGGCGGCCTTCAAAGCCGAAGGGCTTCGTCACAACGCCGACGGTCAGAATGCCCGCCTCGCGCGCGATCTCGGCAACGATGGGCGCACCGCCCGTGCCGGTGCCGCCGCCCATGCCGGCGGTGATGAAGACCATATCCGTGTCTTCCAGCGCCTTGGCGATCTGGTTGCGGCTCTCTTCGGCGCTCTTGCGGCCGACCTCAGGATCAGAGCCTGCGCCCTGACCGTGCGTCAGCTTCTCGCCGATCTGGATCTTATCGGTAGCGGCGGAAACATTGAGCGCCTGCTTATCTGTGTTGACTGCGACAAAATCCACGCCGCGCGCACCGGTGCGCACCATGCGGTTAACAGCGTTGTTGCCGCCGCCGCCAACGCCGATGACCTTGATCTTCACTACGTTCTCGGGGCCGGTTTCCAATCCGAATGCCATGTCGGTTCCTCCTGCAATCTGTTGTATGGGCAAAGCGCCTGACGATGCAAGCGCTACAATATCAGGTATTTGTTATCTTCATCATTGTATTACGGTTTTCCTGCGGGGTCAATAGCAATCGGCTATTTCGGGAAAACTTTTTTACGTCAACCTATGCTTTCTCACTCCGGGATAAAGCTGGCCTTACCCTCCATCATCAGATTGATGATCCCCGTCTGGTTATCCTCGAGTTCACCCACCACTGTGCGCACATTTTCGAGCTTGTAGGCAATGTCCGCATCCCACGGCATCTTGACGGTAAAGCGGCCAAGGTAAGTAAAGGTGATCGCCGTGCCGTCGCTCAAATCGACCTCGCCGATCATGGACATAAGCTGCTTATCCTCCGCCGTGCGCAGCAGCGCAAGGAGCCGCTCGAATTTGTACGAATCTTCTTCCGCAAACATCGCCTGCGCACCGACCTCCGGCGCGACAAGCGCGCAGCCTGTCACGCGCGCGCAGCCCTCAGGGATCTGCGCGGTGCGCTCAAGGAGCTTTCCCTCGTCGCTCATCAGCCACGTGCCGTCATTCTCTGTCAGCGCGGCAGACGCCGCGCACTCCGTTACCGTCAAGATGAGCGCATCAGGATATTTGCGGTTGATGCTGACGGTCCCCACATAGGGGAGCGCATCGAAAATAGCCTGTTTGACCTTATATTTGTTCAGCAGCACAAGGTTCTGTTCCTTCTGCACGCCGGCCGCCTCAATGAGCTGCTCCTTCGTATAGCGCTCGTTGCCTTCCACCACGATCAGGTCGATGCGGAAGAACATCGTCAGCGCGCCGAGAAATGCAGCGATCACGACTGCCAGGCACAAAAGTCTCAGCGGGAAAGGTGCTCTTCCCCGCCTGCGCCGCCTGTTTCTTCGCTTTGACGCCATAGTTTTCCTGCCTTTTTCTTCATTTGCTTATGGATCCGTTTCCCGCCGCACATGCGCGCCCAGTGCGCCGAGGCTCTCCTCGATGCGCTCGTATCCACGGTCGATATGCTCGATGCGTGAAATGCGCGTCAGCCCCCCGGCCTGAAGTCCCGCGATAACGAGTGCCGCGCCCGCACGAAGGTCGGTGCACTTGACGCGTGCGCCGTGCAGGTGCTCGCGCCCCGTGACCACAGCAACGTGTCCCGCAACGCGCACCTCCGCGCCCATGCGCGCAAGCTCATCGACGTGGCGGTAACGGTTTTCAAAAATATTTTCTACAAAAACGGTGCTGCCTTCACTCTTGAGAAGAGCCGCCATCAGCACAGGCTGGGCGTCGGTCGGAAAGCCCGGATAGGGCGCTGTGCGCACCGGACGAATGGACTTGAGAATGCCGCTGCTGCGGAGAAACACCTCGTTCTCTTCGCTCCTGACAAGGCAGCCCGCCTCGCTCAGCGCGCCGGACACGGTCGAAAGCGGCCGCGTTTCAACGCCACAAAGGCGCACCTCGCCCCCGCAGCAGGCCGCAGCGCAGAGATACGTCGCGCCCACAATGCGGTCGGCAATGATGCGATATGTCCCGCCGTGCAGCACGCGTTTTCCCTCCACCGTGATGATCGAGCCGCCCGCACCGCGGACATTGCCGCCCATCGCGTTGATAAAATTCTGTAAATCGACGATCTCCGGCTCGCGCGCGGCGTTGTAGATCGTCGTCACACCGTCTGCGCCGCAGGCGCAGAGGAGCGCGTTTTCCGTCGCGCCAACGCTCGGCATGGGTAAGTACACATCGCTCCCGAGAAGCCTTCCGCCGCGGCATTTGAGTTCGCCGCCCGTTTCCCTGATCTCCGCGCCCAGCGCGCGCAGCGCACCGAGGTGCAGGTCGATGGGGCGCGGCCCCAGCTCACAGCCGCCGGGATAGCAGATCGTCGCTTCCTTGCAGCGCGCTAAGATCGCGCCGAGAAAAATGACCGACGAGCGCATCTCGCGCATCAGTGCGTCGGGCACTGTGCAGCGATCCATGCGTGCCGTATCCACCACAAGGGCGCCGCCCTCCCAGTGCGTACAGCAGCCCAGGTGCCGCAAAATGGCAACGGACGCCTCCACATCGCGCAGCTTCGGACAGTTTTCGATCACGCAGGTATCCGCGCACAAAAGCGTTGCCGCCAGGATCGGCAGCACGCTGTTTTTCGAGCCTTGTATCGTCAGTTCCCCGTACAGGCGCTCTCCGCCCTCTACCAACAGCTCACACATGGCATTCCCTCCCGCAAGCACATTACTTTTCCATCGTATGCTTTTGTGGGGAATGGGTGACTGCCGGCTTCCGCAGGGCAATAGTAGTTCATTTTCAGTATAGTCATTTTCGCGCGGCGCGTCAACTTCTTTTTGCCTTGCTTTCCTAAGCGCTTTATGGCAGAATAAAGAAAATACTGTTTTCAGTCCGAAGGGAGTTTTCCACATGAAAAAACCGCTCAAGATCGCGCTCTATGCGCTCTTGGCGCTCGTTCTGATCGTCCTTGCCTACGTCATCTATGTCTTCGCCGCTTACTACCGCGTGGAAGACTATCAGTCGCTCGACGTGGTGCGCACCACTTGCGAATCTCCCGTCCCCATGGAGGACGCGGCCGAGACGGACGTCACCTACCGCATCGCTTCTGCCAATGTGGGCTTTGGCGCCTACAGCGACGATTATAGCTTCTTCATGGACGGCGGCAAGGAGAGCCGCGCCCGCAGCGCCGAGGCTGTTGATGAAAACATGCGCGGCGAGGCTTCGCTCGTCAAGGCTCTCTCGCCCGATTTTGCCCTCTTTCAGGAGGTCGACATCGACGGTACGCGCAGCTGGCACGTTCCCGAGGACGCCTATCTCCGCGACGCGATGGCGGGCCGCGAGTTCGACGAGGTCTATGCGCAGAATTACGACAGTCCCTATCTCTTCTACCCCTTCCTCTCCCCGCACGGGGCGAACAAAGCAGGCATCATCACCTATTCTACCTTGCCCATCTCGTCTGCCATTCGCCGCTCGCTCCCCATCGAGCAGGGCTTTATGAAGCTCGTCGACCTTGACCGCTGCTACTCTGTCAGCCGCATCCCGATGGCAAACGGGAAAGAGTTTGTGCTCTATAACCTCCACCTTTCCGCCTACACCTCCGACGGTACCATCGCGACCGAGCAGCTTGAGATGCTCTGCGCCGATATGCTGGCGGAATATGAAAACGGCAACTACTGCGTCGCGGGCGGCGACTTCAACAAGGACCTGCTCGGCAATTCTGCCGAGATCTTCGGTGTCGCGGGCGGTGAAAACGACACCTGGGCCCAGCCCATTCCCGAGGGGACGATCCCCGCAGGGCTCTCCCTCGTTGCGCCCTTCGATCCCGAGCACCCTGTCGCCACCTGCCGCACGGCCAACGAACCCTACAACGAGGAGACGACCTTCCGCGTGACAGTGGACGGCTTTCTCGTTTCGGACAATGTTGAGGTGCTCGGCGCGGACGTGGTCGACGCGGACTACCGCTATTCCGACCACAACCCCATCTACATGGACTTTATCCTCAAGTCCGAATAAGGAAATCAGTAAAAGGAAGCGAGCCCTTGGCTCGCTTCCTTTTTGTTTTTCTTTTTTACTTGAGCAGCGACATGACCGTGTCGTAGATGCGCTTTGTCGCATCGGGAATGCCAAGCGCCGCCATGCTTTTCGACATTTCTTCCATGCGCTGCGGATCGTTCAGAATGCCCGCCGCGGCGGCAAAGAGCTTCTTGCCGTCAAGGCCCTCTTCCGCAAGCACCAGCGCCGCACCGTGGTCGCCGAGCAGCGCCGCGTTTTTCTCCTGATGGTGGTTCGTCACGTTGGGCGAGGGCACCAGGATCGCCGGTACGCCGAGCGCCGTCAGCTCGCTGAGCGTGGACGCGCCCGCGCGGCAGATGACAAGATCGGCTGCCCGCATGACGCTCGCCATATCGTAGATGTACTCGCGCACATCGAGTGCAGGGTGCTCAGTGATCTCCAGCCCGTCATCATGCATCCACTGCTGCATCGACTTCCAGCAGATCTCACCCACGCCGTGAATGTGGTGGAACGGCTCCTTCGCGCTTTCCAGCGCGAGGAATTCTGCCATCGCGCGGTTCATCGCGCCCGAGCCGAGGCTCCCCCAGAAGGAAACGATCAAAGGCCGGCCGTCGTTCACGCCGAGCGCTTCCTTGGCCTGCTCCTTCGTCTTGATGAAGAAGTCGCCGCGCACGGGCGTGCCGGTCACGACCACTTTTTCCGGGTGCTTGTAGTGCGCGCGGCACTCTTCAAAACCGACCATGATGCGCTCGCAATGAGACTCCAGCTGCCGCGTCGTCAGCCCCGGCACGATGTTCGACTCGTGTACCGCCGTGGGAATGCCCGCCTTCGCGCCGTAGCGCACGAGCGGATAGCTTGCATAGCCGCCGGTACCGACGATGAGGTCGGGACGGAAATCCTTCAAAATGGCGTTTGCCTCACGCTCGGCGTGGGCAAGATTTTTGAGCGAGACAAGGTTGTGCCGGATCTCCGCAGGCCTGAACGAGCGGTGAAACGAAGAGATGTTCACCGTGCGGAAGGGGTAATCCGTGTGCGCGATCAAGTCGCGCTCCAGTCCGCGCTCCGCGCCGACGAATAAGATCTCCGTGCTTGCGTCCTTCTCGCGCAGATAGCCCGCGAGCGCGAGCGCGGGATTGACGTGCCCCGCCGTACCGCCGCAGGTAAAGATCACTTTCATGCCTTTTCTCCTTTCCACGCTAACGCATCTGGCGCGAAACGCTCAATACGATGCCGACCTCGGCAAGCTGCACGGCGAGCGCCGTGCCGCCGTAACTGAAAAACGGCAGGGAAATGCCCGTATTCGGGATCAGATTCGACACGACCGCGATGTTGAGAAACACCTGAAGCGCGATCTGCGTTGTCACGCCGACGGCAAGAAGGTTTCCGAAGCGGTCGCGTGCGTGCAGAGCGATCCAGTAGCCGCGGATGATGAGCAGCGCAAACATGACCATGATGATCGTCGCGCCGACCAAACCAAGCTCTTCGCAGATGATGGCGAAGATGAAATCGTTGTGCTCTTCGGGCAGAAAGAGGAACTTCTGCCGGCTCTTGCCAAGTCCTACGCCGAACAGGCCGCCCGAGCCGATGGAAAGCAGGCTCTGGCGGATCTGGTAGCCCTTGTCACGCATCCACTCTTCGTTGAACGGGTCGAGCCAGATGCTGATTCGGCTCGAGTTGTAGGTGATAAGTCCTGTTGCAAAGGCGTACGCTACAAAGGCAACGACCACAAAGCCTGCAAACACCCAGTAGTTGCGAATGCCGCCGACGTACATCATCACCGCGCCGATGCCAAGCAGCAGCACCATGCCGGAAAGGTGCGGCTCCAATCCCATGAGAACGGCAATCATGGCAAGGATCCCCGCATAGGGGAGGATCCCTTCGCGGAAGGTGGCCATTCGGTCTCTCTTTTTTGAAATGCTGTCGGCAAAGTAGAGGATCACGCCGACCTTGGCAAGCTCGGAAGGCTGAAACTGGAGGGGGCCCATACGGATCCAGCGCTGTGCGCCGTGCGTCAGTTTACCCGTACCGACGCCGGGGATCAAAACGATCACCAGCAAAATGATCGAACCGATCAGCGCGATGCGCGCCGCGCCGCGGAATCGTTCATAGTTGGTCTTACCGATGATGGCCATCGCCACAATACCGACCACCGCAAACAGGCCCTGACGAATCAGGTAGTAGGCCGGGTTGCCCTTTTCGTAGTAGGCGGATGGAAAGCTTGCGGAGAACAGCATGATGAGTCCCACGCCCACGAGCATGAGCACCAGAAGAAGATAGGGAAGATCCAGCGGCCCGCGGCCCGCTTCGCGCGCCGCTGCCTCGATGGCTTTCGCGCGCTCGCGCTGCTCCTGCCGCAGCAGGCGCTCCTCCTTGGTCATGTGCTCTCCCCCTTTCATTCGACTCAAAATTGTGCAGCGCGCAATTTTGAGCGCCATTTAAGTGTCACATGCTTTGCCGCCCGCAGGCGGAAAGCAAACCAAATCTGTCGCGGAGCACTGTTACCGTTGCGGCGTTGTGCCCCTGCCCCTTTGCCGCCCGCAGGCGGCAAATAAACTAAATCCGTCGCGGAGGACGACATGCGCGTCCGCAGCGACACTTTACAGTGTGCGGCACGGTGAGTGGCGCACACTGCAACCCTCTCAAAATCGTGCCCTGCACGATTTTGAATATCTTAAAAATGAAATCGGTTCATGACGCCGAATATCGCTGCGATGCAGCCCAGCAGACTCACGCTCGTAAAGATAGCGACGAGCTTCACCTCACTCCAGCCGCAAAGCTCAAAGTGGTGGTGCAGCGGCGCCATTTTGAACAGGCGCTTGCCGTGTGTCGCCTTGAAGTAGCCGACCTGCAAAATATCGGAAAGCGTCTCGCAGATGTAAACAAAGCCGACAGGGATCAGCACGAGAGGCATATCATAGGCAAAGGCCAGCGCCGCCACCGTACCGCCGAGAAACAGCGAGCCAGTATCGCCCATGAAAACCTTGGCCGGGTGGAAATTATAGATAAGGAAGCCGAGCAAACCGCCGACGAGTGCCGCGGAATAAATGCCGAGCTGGTCATAGCCTTTCCACCAGATGGAAAGCACCGCAAAGAAGAGTCCCACCGGCACCGTCACGCTGCCGGCCAGGCCGTCGATACCGTCGGTGATGTTGACGGCGTTGACCGTACCCACGATGACAAAGGCCGCAAACGCCATGTAGACCGGCCAGCTCATCACAAAGCTCTTGTTAAAAAACGGCACATAGAGGTTCGGCGTCAGCATGCCCTCAAAGCGCATCAGGCAGAGGAACGCGACCGCCGCGGCGAGCTGCAGCAGGAACTTCTGAATGGCGGTCAGGCCGAGGTTCTGCTTATGCTTCACCTTTTCAAAGTCGTCTAAAAAGCCGATGACGCCGAAGATGAGCGCAAAGGCAAAGATATAAAGGTGCTTGAGATCTCCCGCCATCATGCCCTTCCAGCCGCAGACAAGAATGGACACCAGAATGCCGAGAATGAACATCAGTCCGCCCATCGTCGGCGTGCCGGCCTTTCCGGCGTGCCAGGTGGGGCCGTCCTCGCGGATGCTCTGTCCCGCTTTCAGCTTGCGCAGCTCAGGAACCAGAAACTTTCCCGTGATCGCGGAGACCGCGAAGCTCAGTATGCAGGCAATGATGATCTTCATATTCGTTTTCCTTCGCCGCCGCAGCGGCTTCCTTCCTTTGTACTTGCGCGAACATCTCGCGCACAACCTCCCTCTCGTCGAGGTGGTATTTTGTCGTTCCGATCTCCTGATCGGTCTCGTGTCCCTTCCCGCAGAGGACGAGCACATCGCCCGCCTTCGCCTCGCACAGCGCAAAGCCGATGGCCTTGCGCCGGTCTTCCACGACGGCAAACGGCGTTTTGCTCTCCAAAAGCGCGGGCAGAATGTCGCGCAGGATCGCGTAGGGGTCTTCGGTGCGTGGATTATCGCTTGTGAGAACGACAAAGTCCGAAAGCGCCGCGGCAATGCGTCCCATGCGGGGACGCTTCGATTTGTCACGGTCTCCCCCGCAGCCAAAAAGCGCGATCACCCGCCCGTCGGCAAAGCCGCAGACGGTGGAAAGGATATTTTTCAGTCCGTCCGGCGTGTGGGCATAGTCGATGATAACGGTAAACGGTGCAGAAAGCGGCACGACCTCGCATCGGCCCTTCACGCCGATGCAGCCTTGCAGCGCTTCCGCGAGCGCATGCAGCGGCACGCCAAGCGCCTGCACGGCGCAGAGCGCCGCAAGCGCATTATAGAGCGAAAAACCGCCGGGAATGCCGATCCTTGTCTCCTCATGGTCAAGATCGGTGCAGGCGGTAAAGCGCACACCGTCGTTTTCGTAGCGGGCGCGCCAGCCGACAAGATCGTTCGTCATATCCTGCCCGAATGTCACACTTTCGCCCGCAAAGCGAGCGAGCAGCCGCTCCGTCCACTTGTCGTCGCCATTGACGCAGGCGATGTCGCACTGGTCGAAAAGGCGCGCTTTTGCCTCGCAATAGGCTTCCATCGTGCCGTGATAGTCGAGGTGATCCTGCGTCAGATTCGTAAAAACGCCGACGCGAAAGCGGATCCCCTCCACCCTTTTTTGCATCAGCGCATGGGAGGAGACCTCCATCACCGCGTAAGTACAGCCCGCATCGACCATCTGGGCGAGCAGGCGCTGCAAGGTCAGCGCGTCGGGCGTGGTGCGCTCTGCCGGAACGGCACTTTCTCCGATCAGGTTCTGATTCGTGCCGATGAGTCCGACCTTCGCGCCCTTCGTGCGCTCCAGCAGCTGCTTGATCAGACAGGTCGTGGTTGTTTTGCCGTTCGTGCCGGTCACACCGACCACGGTGAGTTTTCCCGCCGGAGTACCATACCATACCGCCGCGCAAAGCGCAAGCGCTTTGTGCGCATCGGGCACAAGAATGTAGGGGATCTCCGTTTCCGGCGGCTGCTCGCACACGGCGCAGACCGCGCCGCGCGCCTTTGCTTCGGCGATATAGTCGCCGCCGTCCTCTTTTTCCCCCGGCAGGGCGAAAAAGAGCGTTCCTTCCCCCGTTTCGCGGGAATCGAGCGCAAGGCCGCCGATCGTCAGATCCTGCGGCGCACGCACTTCCTTTTCTTCCAATACGGAAACAAGCTCAGATAACTGCGTTTTCAAAAATTCCTTTCGGAATTGGGTCTTGCTGTCTTTAGTCGCGCACCGAGCTGTCGCTGAACTGAACGCGCACGACCGTGCCCGCCTCGGCCTCTGTGCCCGCCGCGATGCTCTGCGAGATGGCGCGCACGGTGGAAGAGCTTGCGTTCGTTGCGCCGGAAACACCCATGATAAGCCCCGCGTTCACGATCTTCTGGTTCGCGGTCGCGGCGCTGTCGCCCACGACATTCGGCACGATGCATTTCTCGCCCGATTTCTCCGCGCCGAGGTAGAGAATGATCTCTGCGCTGTTGGGCACGATCGCGCCGCCCGCGGGCGTCTGGTCGGTGACGGTGTCGCCGCTGCCGACGGTGCGGAAGCTGAAGCCATTCGCGCTCAGGCGCTCGGCCGCCGCGTCCTTTGAAAGGCCGACAACGTTCGGCACGGTTTTATCCGCGCCGACAAGTTCTTCGGCGGTGTAGCTCGGCTCGATGCCGAGATACGGCAGGATCTCCGACATGACCTTGCTGGACGTCGGGGCGACCATGTTGCCGCCGGAAACATAGGTTCCGGTCCACTTGTTCGGTTCATCGAGCGTGAGAAGCATCATCACCTGCGGATCGTCCGCAGGGGCAAAGCACACGAAGGAAACGATAACGTTGCCGCCGACCTTATCGGCTGTGCCCGTCTTGCCGCCGATGCGGTAGCCCGCGACCTGGCCGTTTTTGCCCGTGCCGGTGGTCACTTCGTACTCCATAATATCGCGCACGAGCGCGGAGGTCTCCGCAGAGATGACCTGACGAATGGGCGTTGCGTCGTGCCGGGAGACAACATTGCCGTCCTGATCGGTGATCTCTTCCACAAGATACGGCGTGTAGAGATAGCCGCCGTTGACGCAGGCGCACTGCGCCGCAAGCAGCGCAACGGGCGTGACGTTGAAGTTCTGGCCGAAGGCATAGCACGCCAGGGCAAGCGTTGAATACTTGATCTCACTGTTGGCAAAGCCGCTGGCCTCGCCCGTGGTGTCGATGCCGGTCTTTTCCAGCAAGCCGAAATCCTGCATGTACTGGTAGAATTTCGCGTTGCCGACGCGAAGGCCGATGTTGATGAACGCGGGGTTGCAGGAGTTTGCAAACGCCTGCGTCAGATTCTGCTGGCCGTGGCCGACGCGCTTGGAACACCAGATCTTCTGCCCTTCGATGGTGGTGTTGCCGCCGCAGTAGAAGCCCGTGTTCAGATCGACGACGTTTTCCTCAAGTGCCATGGCGAGCGTGAGCGTTTTGAAGGTGGAACCCGGCTCATAGGTATCGTTGATGGCCTTGCTGCGCCACTGTTTGTTGAGAAGATCCTTCATGTTCTCCTCGATCTGCTCCTCCGTCATGCCGGAGGTCAGAAAATCGTTGTAGACCGTGCCGGGAGCGTTCAGATCGTAAGTCGGGAGCGACGCCATCGCCAGTACCGCGCCGGTGTTGACGTCCATGACGATGCCCGTTGCGCCCTTTCCCGTGCCGAAGCGTGCCTCCAGCTCCTGCACGCCCTTTTCAAGGTAATACTGAATGGTGGTGTCGAGCGTCGTGTGCAGGTCGCAGCCGTTTTCCGCGTCGAAATACTGGTCATACTGGTAGAGCACGGAGCGGCCGTCGCGGTCGCGTGCGGTGACGACCATGCCGTTTTCACCGGTCAGTTCGTCGTTATAGGTCGCCTCCAGTCCCATCGAGCCGCCGTTGTCGTTGGCAAAGCCGATGACCTGCGAGGCAAGCGTCCCCTTGGGATAGCTGCGCTTGCTCGTCGGGCGCAGGAAAACGCCCCTGAGTTCATTCTCGTTGATGAATTCCCGCACCTTGTCGGCAAGCTCATCGTCCGCTTTTTTCTTGAGGATCTCGTACTGAGAATTTGTTTTCTCCATCTTTTTGAGAATGTCAGCAGCGTCGAGGTTCAGGATCTCAGCAAGGCCGTTTGCGATCAGGTTCTGATCCTGATCGTTCTCGACGATCTCCTTGGGCGAGAGAAAAATATCCTCCGCCGAGGCGGACATCGCAAGGATCGTACCGTTTCTGTCGTAAATGGTGCCGCGGCTCGCCTCCACCGTGGTGCGCAGCGTCTGCTGCCGCACGGCGACGGACTGAAGCTCATCGTGCTCGGTGATCTGCCAGTGATAAAGCTTGGCAAAGAGCAGCACGAAGGTCAGCACGCCGAACACGCCGAGCAACAGCAGCGTTCTTGTCTGAATGATGCGGTTTGCCCGTCGCGCGGATTCGGGACGTCTTTTTTGGGGTTGTGCCACTGCTGTTCATCCTCCTTAAAGATGGAAAAGGAGTAAGGAAGCTCCTTACTCCTTATGTATAGCTTCGCTCATTTGAAATATTCCACCACCGCACATACGCCGTTGCCAAGCGATGTGAGCGCCCGAGCCAGCACGTTCTGGCTCTTCTGCTGATAGACGACCACGCTGTCAGCTTCCGACAGGTCGATATAGTAGACCTGTGAGGCGCTTGGCTTGGCCATACCGGCCGCGGCCGCCGCCTCTTTGATGGTGGTGAGATCAAAGGTTTTTTCATAACGCGTGAGCAGCGCGACATGCTCGTCCTCGAGCGCAGCGATCTCCTTCTGCACGGAAACGACCTGCGAAGAGATCTCGGTAAGCTGCGCACGGCACAGGATCATCAGCGCGACCATGGCAGCCAGTGCCGCAAAGCCGCACAGTGCGCCGAGCGAGACCTTCTCGCGTTGGCGGCGGACGGGTGCAGCTTTCTTCTGCACCTTCCGCTGCGGCGGGCGCATAAATTCTTCGCGCTGATGCTCGCGCTCATATTCCTGCTCGCGGCGCAGTCTGCGCTGGCGCTCTTCGTAGGCAGGATCGTAAGCGAGATTGCCATTGACTCGTCCGCTGTAGCGGCGGTATTTCATGTTCTGCTCTCTGCGGCTGGCCATGGCGATCTCCTTTCTTTTGCGTATTCTTTGCTGTTGTCAGCACTTTTCTGCGACGCGCAGCTTTGCGCTGCGGGCGCGGGGATTTTCGGCAAGCTCTTCCTCGTTCGACACGATGGGCTTTCGCGTAATGATCTTTACCTTCGGTTTTCTGCCGCACACGCACACCGGGAATTCCGGCGGACAGATGCAGCCCTGTGCAAGCTCCTGGAGCTTTTTCTTAACAATGCGGTCCTCAAGCGAGTGGAACGTAATGACCGCAAGCCGTCCGCCGCTTTTGAGGTTCTTCTCTGCCGCGTCGAGCATCGGCGGAAGCTCGCCCAGCTCGTCGTTCACGGCGATGCGGATGGCCTGAAAGCTGCGCTTGGCGGGGTGCTGCTTTTCGCGCAGTGCGCTCGCCGGCATCGCCGAGCGGATCAGGTCTGCAAGCTCAAGCGTTGTCTCGATGGTTCTCTGCTCGCGGTACGTGCAGATCTTCTTTGCAATGGCGGGCGCGTAGCGCTCCTCACCGTATTCAAAGAGAATGCGCCGCAGCTCTTCATAGGACCAGGTGTTCAACACCTCGTGCGCCGTCAGTGCGGCAGACTCGTCCATGCGCATGTCGAGCGGCGCGTCCTGCTTGTAGGAAAAACCGCGCTGCGCCTCGTCAAGCTGCGGAGAGGAAACGCCGAGGTCAAAGAGCATTCCGTCCACGCCGCGGACGCCCAGCTCGTACAACACAGAGTCGAGCGCGCTGAAGTTGCTGTGGACGAGCGTGACCTTATCGAGATAGTCGCCAAGGCGGCGGTTCGCCGCTTCGATGGCGGTCTCGTCGCGGTCGAGCGCGATGAGCCTGCCCGTTGTCAGGCGGCGCACGATCTCAAGCGAATGGCCGGCGCGGCCGAGCGTGCCGTCCACATAAATGCCGTCAGGCTTGATGGCGAGCGCATCAAGGCACTCGTGCAGCAGCACCGACTTATGACCGTAGTTCTCTTCCATATCAGAATCCCAACTCTTCCATCACGGCGGCCAGATTCTCGGGGTTGAGTTCCGCGGCCTCGATCTCTGCCCACTTCTCCGCGTTCCAGATCTCGGCGCGGTTCGACACACCGATCACGACCACATCTTTTTCAAGATGGGCGTAGGCTCTGAGCTTCTGCGGAAGCACGATGCGTCCCTGCGCATCCGGCTCGCACTTGGCGGCATTGGCAAAGAGCGGGCGCATGGCCTTGGTCTTTGTGTAGGGCAGACCTTCAAACTTTTCGGTAAAGCGCGCCCAGGAAGCGTCGGAATAGACGCTCAGGCAGGAATCCATGCCCATGGTAACATAAAACGTGTCGCCCAGTTCCTCGCGCAGCTTCGCAGGAATAAAGAGCCGCCCCTTGGCATCGATCGTATGCTGATACTGACCTGTCACGGCGGCTCCCTCCTTTTTTGGTATTTGGGGCATCGCGGGGGCGCGAAAGCGCGGCCTTTTCCCGTTTTCCGAAAAAGCCGTGCCGCGCTTGTCCTGATGCTTACGTGGGAAAGAGAACCATTTTCATGGTATGATGCCCCACTTTTCCCCACCTTTGCTTTGAGTATACGAGATTCACATAAAAAATGCAAGCAGAAATTTCCCTGCGTTTTCAAGGCTTTTGCCGCTTTTTCCCGCAAAAAAGCGTCCGCCGCGCGTCTCTTTTGAAACCTTTGTTCTACTTTTATTTTGAACAAAAAGGAGCCGCCACAATATCTTGTGGCGGCTCCTTTTTCTTGTGTCCAAATATAGATTATGTCTACCAATTTTGTCGGTTTTTGTCACTTTTGACAATTTTTTATTGTACTTACGCTTGTTTTTCAGCGGACTGTGCCAGTTCCTCGCGTTTTTTCTGCATCTGCGCCACAGATGCGGCACGGAAGTCAGAACGGGACTGCTGCACCTCGGCCAGCGCCATCTGAATGGCCTCCTCGGTGCGGCGCAGCGCATCTTCCGTGTATTCGTTGGCAACGCGGTACATCTCGCGGCTGCGATCTTCGGCGCGCTTGATGATCTCGCGGCTGCGGTCACGCGCAGCGGTAAGCACCTCGGTCTCGGAGACCTTGGCTTTCGCGTCCAGTTCAGCCTGCTGCATCATGCGCTCCACATCGCGCTTGGCAGCCTTGACATAATCCTCCTTCGCGCGGATCAGCTCCTGCGCGCGCGCGAGCTCCACCGGCAGCTGTGCGCGGATCTCATCAAGCAGATCAAGCGCCTCATCGCGGTTCAAAATGCACCTATCGCTCGACAGCGGCGCATTCTTCGCCCCGTCGATCATCTCATAAAGCATATCCAGAAGATGCTGCACATCATTGTTCGCCATGGTCTTCTCCCCATTCTTTCACAAGCGCCGCTGCGCGCAGCGGCATATATTTTTCAAGGTTTTGTCCGTATTTGATCATCTCGCGCACCATCGTGGAGCTGATGTGCTGATACTTCGGTTCTGCAATGAGCAGCACCGTTTCAAGCGCCCCCTCCGACACATCGCGGTAGATGAGCGAGAGCTGCTGCTCGGCGTCAAAATCCACGCTGTTGCGCACGCCGCGCACAAGGAACTGCGCGTTTTTTCGGAGCGCGTAGTCGGTCAAAAGTCCGCCGCCAAGCTCAGCTTCCACGTTGGGAAAGTCCTCAACGCTCGCGCGCATCAGCGCAAGCTTCTGTTCGTCTGAAAACATCGGGTGCGTCTTCGTTCCGTTCGGCACGATGGACACATACACGCGGTCGAAGAGCTTTGACGCACGCGCGATGATGTCCTGATGCCCGATCGTCACGGGATCGAACGAGCCGGGAAAGACTGCAATCTTCATGCCTCTTCCTCCCCCGCGCGGTGATAGATCGTCACTTTAATCTTGCCGTAGCGGTATTCGCGGTACAGGCTGTACGGCGCAGGAAGCGCCGGCAGCGCCTGATCCAGCGCGCTTTCCGCCACCATTATACCATGGGGCGATAAAATGTCAAACGAGGCAATCTTCTCCATCGCCTGCTCCAGAAGGCCGCTGCCGTAGGGCGGATCGAGAAAGATGATGTCGAATTTCTGCCGCTGCGCGCCGAGCGATGCAACGGAGTCGCCGCAGATGACCTGCGCGTTCTCCTCAAGACGGCACAGCGCAAGATTCTCGCGCACGAGCTTCACCGCGTCCGCGCGCTTATCGATGAAAAGTGCGCTTTTTGCTCCGCGCGAAAGTGCCTCGATGCCGAGCTGCCCTGTGCCCGCAAACAGATCGAGCACGCGCGCATTCTCCACGTCAAACTGGATACAATTAAAGATGCTCTCCTTGACCTTATCGGTCGTCGGCCGGGTCTCCATACCCTTGAGTTCGCCCAGCCGCCGTCCACGCGCCGAGCCTGTGATCACTCTCATCGTTATCCCTCCACAGCGCCGACGGTCACGGCGCAACATACTCTCTGGTTTCCATAATACGTGAATTTCCGTTCATTTTCAATAGACACTCTGACATTTTCCCGCATTTTCCGCAAAATATTTTCTCTTGTTATTCCCGCACGCTTCGTATATAATGGTATGGAGTAGTAATATGGTCACATTTTATCGACCAGGGAGAAAGGAGTATCTTCCATGATCAGGCTACACACCGAAAAGGGCGAGATCAGCATTTCCGATGCCGCCCTGTCGAATATCACCGGCGCTGCCGCCACAAGCTGCTTCGGCGTCAAGGGCATGGCCTTCCGCTCCATGACGGACGGGCTTGTCCACCTGCTGCGCCGCGAGGCGATGAGCAAGGGCGTGCGCATCATTCCCCACGAAGAAGGGGACATTTCCATTGAGCTGCACATTGTTGTGGAGCACGGCGTGAACATCGCCGCCGTGTGCCGCTCCATTATCAATCAGGTTCGCTATATGGTCAGCGAAAACACCGGCGCGAGCATCCGCAGTGTCGACGTTTGCGTTGACAGCATGAATCTGTAAAATCGAGGAGGACATCATCCCATGCACGATACCATCAATGGTGCCATGTTTAAGGAGATGCTGCTCTTCGGCACCGTCTCCATCGCACAGGCACAACAAGCCATCAACGACTTAAACGTATTTCCCGTTCCTGACGGCGACACCGGCACGAACATGAGCCTCACCATTCAGACCGCGGCGCAGGAGCTCAAGAAGATCGAGCCTGCCACGGTCGATCAGGCCGCCTCCGTCACCGCCTCCGCGCTGCTGCGCGGCGCACGCGGCAACTCCGGCGTCATTCTGTCGCTTCTCTTCCGCGGCATCTCCAAGGAGCTCAAGGGCTGCAAGGAAGCCGACGGCGCGGCCTTCGCCGCCGCAATGCAAGAGGGCGTCGCCGCGGCGTACAACGCCGTGATGAAGCCCGCCGAGGGCACGATCCTGACCGTTTCGCGTCTCGCCGCCGAGCGCGCCGCGAGCGCGGCAGAGGAGCAGAACAGCGTCGAGTACGTGCTCGAGCAGGCCATCGCCCAGGGCGAGATCACGCTCGCGCAGACGACCGACATGAACCCCGTTCTCAAAAAGGCGGGCGTGGTCGATGCCGGCGGCAAGGGCTTCCTGCTCATTCTCGGCGGCATGCTCAGTGCGCTTCGCGGCGAAGAGCGTCCCGAGCTCACAGCGGAAGACACGCAGGAAAAGGCGGATTTTGCCATGCTTTCCGAAGAAGACATCACCTTCACGTTCGACACCGTGTTCATCGTCCGCAAGAGCGGACGCAGCATCGAGCCGTTCCGCAGATTTTTGGACGGCATCGGCGATTCGCTCGTCATCGGCGAGGACGACGAGGCCTTCAAGGTTCACGTCCACACTGACATTCCGGGCGAAGCGCTGAGCGAAGCGCAGAAGTACGGCACGCTCGAGCTTGCAAAGATCGAGAACATGCGCACGCAGGCGCAGCAGCTTGCCGCCGGCGGCACGGCCCAGTCTACCGACGATCTCGATGCCATTGAGCAGGAGCTGGAGGCTGCCGGGCAGGAGGACAACAGCGAAGAGGCTGCACCCGAAAAGGACTACGGCTTCCTTGCCGTCTGCGCCGGCGACGGACTTGCCAGCGTCTTTACCGACCTTGGCGCGGACGGCGTCATCAGCGGCGGGCAGACCATGAATCCCTCGACCGAGAGCATTCTCAGGGAGATCCGGAAGGTTCCCGCGCGCACCGTTTTCGTCCTGCCGAACAACAAAAACATCATTATGGCCGCGCAGCAGTGCATCGGCCTGACGGAGAAAAACGTCGTTGTCATTCCCACCGCCTCCATTCCGCAGGGCGTGAGCGCGATGATGGCGGTCGATCCCGACATGAGCGACGCTGACGCCATCGCAAAGGCAATGACGGACGCGGCGCAGAACGTTTCCACCGCGCAGATCACCTACGCCGCGCGCAACTCCGATTTCGACGGTTTCGACATTCACGAGGGCGATTATCTTGCGCTGCTCGACGGGAAGCTTCACGGCACCGACCGCGATGTTTCCGCGCTGCTCGGCGGTCTTGCCGACGAGGCCGCGTCCCGCGGGGCAGAGTTCATCACCGTCTTTTACGGCGAAGATGTGGCGGAAGAGGACGCGCACAAGGCGCGCGACATCTTCACCCACAAGTGCCCGGACGCCGAGATCAACCTCATCTGCGGCGGCCAGCCGGTCTACTACTATATCATCTCCATCGAATGAGCAAACCGGGACAGAGAGCACTCTCTGTCCCGGTTCTTTTTTCAAATGTTCATTTTTCGCCCGAGAAGCTTCAGCAGCGTCTCCGCGTGGCGGTATTCGTCTGCACTCATCGCCGCAAAGAGCTTTCCCAGGCATAGATCGAGCGTTTCTTCCCCCGCGCGGGCGTAGTTGTAGCCCGCGCAGGCCTCACCGTGGTAAAGGGCGCGCAGCAGCGCGCAGAGATCGCCCATATCCGGTCTTTCAACGCATACGCGCGGGCAGTAGGGCTTTCCGGTGATCAGGTAGATCGCGGCGGCAAGGTCGCGCGCATGGCGCTTTTCCTCCTCGCTGAGCGCGCGGAAAAGGCGCGCTGTCTCGCGCCGCGGCAGGTTTGCGGCAAGATAGGCGTAGACCTGCGCGTCGCCCAGTTCCTCGCGCAGAAAGCCTTGCAGCACCTCGACGGAATCCGCCGCCTCCGTTCCCATGCAGCAGGGATCCCCCTCCGCCCCTGGGAGCGAAAGCTCTCCGCTCTGCGTGCCCACCTCTTCCGCCGCAGGATATGGATCCTCCGACGGCGAAACGCGCTGCCACAGCGCGCGGCAGGCGTCGTAGTCATAGACGGACGGATTTTTTTGCTCGATCATATTCTCCTTCCCCTTCCCGAACAATTCTCGCCCCATTCTATGCCGGCCGCGCCTCTGTGTGCCGGCTGCTTTTTTCTTCTTTTCCTCCCGGAAAAAGAAATCTCAAAAATCGCACCCCGCTCGTTGATTTTTTTCCATTTTTCTGGTAAACTACATTTGTTTTGTATTTTTGTTCATTTTGTTGCATTTGCAACTTTTCATTTTCTGCCGCAGGCGTTAAGCTAAGAATACTCCAACGGCAGTTTCTGTAAGGAGGTCTTCTTTTCATGCTGGAACTGAAGCACATCACCTATACCGTCTCTTCTCCCGAAGGGGAGCAGACGATCTTGAAGGACATTTCCATCGACATTCCCGACCGCAAGCTCATCGTCTTTACCGGCCCCAACGGCGGCGGCAAGACCACGCTTGCCAAGATCATCATGGGCCTTGTCACGCCGACGGGCGGCCAGATCCTCTTCAACGGCCAAGACATCACGCATCTCGGCATCACCGAGCGCGCGCGCCTCGGCATCAGCTACGGCTTTCAGCAGCCGCCGCGCTTCAAGGGCATCACGGTGCGAAACCTTCTGACCATTGCCTCGGGCGACGAAAACCTCAGCAAGGACAAGTGCTGCAAATACCTCACGCAGGTGGGCCTCTGCGCCAACGACTACCTCGACCGCGAGGTGGACGTTTCCCTCTCCGGCGGCGAGGTCAAGCGCATTGAGATCGCAACGCTGCTTGCCCGCGGCAGCGAGCTGATGATCTTCGACGAGCCGGAGGCCGGCATCGACCTCTGGAGCTTCGCGCGCCTGACCGAGACCTTCGAGCAGCTGCGCCGTCAGGAGACTGCCACAATGATCATCATCTCCCATCAGGAGCGTATCATTCAGCTGGCCGATGAGATCGTCGTCGTGGGCGGCGGCGAGCTGATGCATCGCGGCAGCACAAAGGAAATTTTCCCGCTCATCATGGCGGATACGCTGGGCTCCTGCCCGGTGCTGAACAAGTAAGGAGGTAGTACACAATATGATCACCGAAATCGACGCTTCCCTGCTTGAAAAGATCGCCGACCTGACGGGCAAACCCGTCGGCGCGTTCAACATCCGAAAGGACAGCGGATGCGAGGCGCGCCAGTCCACCGAGCACATCGCCATCGACCCGCAGCCCGAGGGCAAGAGCGGCATCATCATCCGCATCAAGGACGGCACAAAGGGCGAGCAGTGCCACATTCCCGTCATCATCAGCAAAAGCGGTGTGACCGAAATGGTCTACAATGACTTTTACGTCGGCGAAAACTGCGATGTGGACATCGTCGCAGGCTGCGGCATCCACAACTCCGGCTGTAACGAGAGCCGTCACGACGGTATCCACACCTTTTATATCTCCAAGAATTCCCACGTGCGCTATACGGAAAAGCATTACGGCGAGGGCGACGGCAGCGGTGCGCGTGTGATGAACCCCACTACGGTCGTCTACCTCGACGAGGGCGCAAGCATCCAGATGGAGACCGTTCAGATCCGCGGCATCGACTCCACCGTGCGCAAGACGAAGATCGTCTGCGGCAAGGGCGCCGAGGCCATCGTCACCGAAAGACTGCTGACGCATGGCAAGCAGCTTGCCGAAAGCGACATGGAGATCGAACTCAACGGCGAAGACTCCCGCGGCCGCGTCATTTCCCTCTCTGTTGCGCAGGACGAGTCCAAGCAGGTCTTCCACCCCGTGGTCGTGGGCAACAACAAGTGCTTCGGCCACGTGCAGTGCGATTCGATCATCATGGGCAAGGCAACGATCGAATCCGTCCCCGCCATCAGCGCCAATTCGACCGACGCGCAGCTCATCCACGAGGCTGCCATCGGCAAGATCGCGGGCGATCAGCTCTTGAAGCTCCAAACCCTGGGACTCACCGAGGAAGAGGCCGAGGATACGATCCTCAAGGGCTTTCTCGCCTGAGAGCACCTCAGAGAATAACGAAAATGCGAGATACCCGATCTCTCGGGTATCTCGCATTTTCTGTTGCTATCAATCGACAAAATCAGGATAACCTTCTTTGAGCGACTCATCATAGATCGCGCGCTCGCCGCCAATGAATTTGGGGCGCGTCCGCGCGGCCAGCACGATGGCCTGACCGATGCGATTCTGCTTCAAGCGCACGGGAACAGCCACTTTTTTCAGATGCATGCCGATCAGCGTGCCGCCGATGTCAAGTCCCGCGTCGGCGCGGATCTCCTCGAGCGCCACGGGGTGGCGGAACGCCTCATAGGCCGCCGTTGCAAAGGAACTGCCCGCCTTGGGCTGCGGCAGGACGTTGACGATCTCGCCGCCCGGCACCGCCTCGTGCTCCACAATGAGCGCGCGGTTGAGATGCTCGCAGCATTGGGCGGCAATATACACCCCCATGGGCGAAAACACACCGGACAGCCCGCGGAAGATCGCCTGTGCCACCTCCGGCGTTGACCAGCTGCCGACCTGGTGCCCGACGACCTCACTCGTGCTGCACCCGACAACAACGATCTGCCCGCGGCGCAGATGCGCCGCCTCCGCCAGCTGGCGCGCGCATTCCGCCGCCTCCTGCTCCGCCTGCTCCACCAGACGATGATTTTCTACCTCATGTACGATTCCCGCCATGATCTGACACCTCTTTAACATGTTGTTTTGCTTATGCCAGCTTCTCCGTCACCTTGGCGCGTTCCAGCACCGCGACCAGCAGCACGCCGACCACGAGACCGACCGTACCCTGAAAAATATTGCCGGGAATGCTCGCCGCAGCGGCAAGCCCCTTGCCCAGCAGGAGAGAAGCGTAGCCGAAATAGCCGAGCACCATGATGATCTCGCTCACAACGCCGCCGACGATGCGGGAGGTCGCAGTGCGGCCCATCTTTTCATACATCAGCGCAGCGACCAGCGCCATCACACCCTTGATGACCAGGGTGCCCGGAGCGTAGTGCGCATAGCCGAGGAAAATGTCTGCCACCATCGAGCCGATGCCGCCCGCCGCAAAGCCGTACCAGGGGCCGAGCAGCCAGCCCGAGAGCAGCACGAAGCAGTCGCCTAAATTCACATAGCCCTGCATCGGAGAAGGGATCTGGACGACCATCGTCGCCACGCAGACAAGCGCCGCAAGCAAAGCGGCAAGGACAAGCTTTCTGATCTTCTTATCATTCATGGTCAAATGCTCCTTTGTTTTGGTTGTTGCTCGTATTATACCGCCTACTGGTATTATTCATATAATCAAACAAAAACAAATTATGCAGACCAGACGCTACGTTCAAACAGGAAAGGCGGCGCAGCGAGTGCTGCGCCGCCTTTCGTTTCAGGATTTAGTTTTCCTTGGGTTCCTCGTCCGCAGCAGGTTCCTCCTGTGCAGGCGCTTCCTCGCAGGGAGCGCAGTCGTTTTCTTCCGCGACAGGCTCTGCCGCATCGGTTTTCTTCTCGATGGTCACCTCGATGACAGGCTCTTTTGCTTTTTTGGCAGCGGCAGCCTCAGCCTTGGCCGCGGCGGCCTCCGCCTTGGCAGCCTCATAGGCCGCGAGCTTATCCTGAGAGTTCTTGATCGCCGCAACGATATCAGCGACCGCCTCGGGCGCGTCGCCCTCGAGTGCGGAAACATACCACTCGCCGATGGCGCGGTAGTTCTTGTCCATGCTGCGGCGCTCAGCCGCCATCTCATATTCGGTCTTTGCCTTATCCGCAACGATGCTCGCCTTTTCGCTGGCAACAGCCGCGACCTGCTGTGCCTTCTCGGCAGCGATGAAAGCAACATCCTGAACCTTCTTACCGAAGTTGTCTAAGAATTCCATATTCTCTTCTCCTTTCAAACCTTTCACTTTGGCTTGGTACTGTAAGTATAAGCTACCGGGCCGTGCATTTCAATGGATAATTTTTAATAAAAGTATTAACTTTTTATGACGATGTGCTATTTTTTCTCCACCCAGCCCTGCGCGCAGCCCACGGCGCGCTTCCAGCCGCGATACAGCTCCTCGCACTCATACTGCGCGCGCTCGGGAGAGAAAACACGTTCGCTGCGGCGCAAAGCGCGCAGCTCGTCAAGATCCTTCCACACGCCCACGGCCAGTCCCGCAAGCGACGCCGCACCGAATGCCGTCGTTTCGACCATCGTGGGGCGGTCGACCGGAATGCGCAGAAGGTCTGCCTGAAACTGCATCATCAGATCGCTGACGCTTGCGCCGCCGTCCACACGCAGGCCCGAGATCTCGCAGCCCGCGTCCTGCCGCATGGCGGTCATCAGGTCAGTGACCTGATAGGCGATGGATTCGAGCACCGCGCGGGCAAAATGCGCCTTCGTCGTGCCCCGCGTGATGCCGACAACACAGCCGCGCGCATACATATCCCAGTACGGCGCGCCAAGGCCGGTGAAGGCGGGCACAAGGTAGATCCCGCCCGTATCGCTCACGCTCTCTGCCAGCGTATCGCACTCGTGCGAGGTCGAGATGATCTTCAGCTCGTCGCGCAGCCACTGAATGGCCGAGCCTGCGTTGAAAACGCTGCCCTCGATCGCGTAGGTCGTTTCGCCGCCGATGTTCCAGCCCACGGTCGTCACCAGTCCCGCGCGCGAGCGCACCGGCGTATCGCCGATATTCATCAGTGTGAAACAGCCCGTGCCGTAGGTGTTTTTGGCCTGTCCGCGCGTAAAGCAGCCCTGACCGAAGAGCGCCGCCTGCTGGTCGCCCGCTGCGCCGCAGATCGGCACGCCCGCGAGTGCCTCAAGACCTTCGATCCCCTCTGCCACCGTGCCGTAAACCTCGGAATTCGACACCGGACGCGGCAAAATATCCATCGGAATATCCAAAAGCGCGCAGAGCTCTTCGTCCCACGAAAGCGTGTGGATATTGAAGAGCATCGTGCGGCTTGCGTTGGAATAGTCCGTCACGTGCACCTTGCCGCCCGTCAGCTTCCAGATGAGCCACGTTTCCACCGTGCCGAACAGCAGCTCGCCGCGTGCAGCCCGCTCCTGCGCGCCGGGAACATGATCGAGCAGCCATCTGATCTTCGTCGCGGAGAAATAGGCGTCGATCTGAAGTCCCGTTTTCTCTGCCACCAACTCGCTCACGCCGCGCTTTTCGCGCAGCGCATCCGCAATGTCCGCCGTGCGGCGGCACTGCCAGACGATGGCGTTGTACACCGGTTCACCGGTGGCCTTATCCCAGAGGATCGTCGTCTCCCGTTGGTTGGTGACGCCGATCCCCGCCACGCTGCCCTCCGGCAGCCGGGCGATGACCTCCGCCGCGGCGCGGCGCTGGGTGTCCCATATCTCCAGGGGGTCGTGCTCCACCCACCCCGCCTGGGGATAGTGCTGGGGCAGGGACTGCTGGCTTAGGGCGGCGATATTCCCCGACCGGTCAAAGGCGATGGCGCGGGAGCTGGTGGTGCCCTGATCCAGCGCCAATATGTACTGCGACATGGCGAACCCTCTTTTCATTTCCGGATTTTTGTGGTACACTGTATGATGATAAGAATTATACCATGAAAGGAGCGGATACACCATGACAAATTTGAGTGAATTCACGTTTCTGTCCAGCGACGGCAAGACCCAGCTCCACGGGATGCTGTGGGAGCCGGAGGCGGTCCCTGTCCGGGCGGTACTGCAGATCTGTCACGGCGTGGCCGAGCATATCGCCCGGTACGACGGCTTTGCCCGGGCGCTGAACGAGCAGGGCATCGTTGTGGCCGGACACGACCACTTAGGCCACGGCAAGTCGCTGCCGGAGGACGGCACCCCCGTCTATTTCGGCGACGGCAACACCTGGAATACGGTGGTGGACGATATCTATATCCTGCACCAGCGGCTGAAGCAGCGCTATCCTGATGTGCCGCTGTGCATCATGGGCCACAGCATGGGCTCCTTCCTGACCCGGACATACCTGATCCGCTATCCCGGCACAGTGAAGGCGGCGGTCATCATGGGCACCGGCTGGCAGCCCCGGGCAGCCATCACCGGCGGGCTGGCGCTGGCCAATGCCATCGCCGCCGTCAGCGGCGAGAACGCCACCAGCGAGCTGGTGACGGAGCTGGCCTTCGGCAGCTACAACAAGCTGTTCGCCCCCAACCGCACGAAGGTGGACTGGCTCTCCGCCGACGAGAGCAACGTGGACGACTACATCGCCGACCCCCTCTGCGGCGCGGACGCCACGGTGGGCCTGTTCCGCCAGATGCTGCACGGCATACGCTTCAACCAGCGGCAGAGCCATCTGCGGCAGATGGACAGGGAAATGCCGGTGCTGTTCGTAGCCGGCGACAAGGACCCGGTGGGCAGTTGCGGCAAGGGCGTACGCCAAACCTATGACGCCTTCCGGGCTGCCGGTATGCGGGACTGCACGCTGAAGCTGTATCCGGGCCTGCGGCATGAGATACTCAACGAAAAGGCATACACTGCGGATATTACGAAGAACATTGAAGCGTGGCTGCTGTCCAGATTGGAAAAGTAAGCCCGTTCGCAGAGAGATAAAGGAGAAACGACTATGACCGAGTGGGAAGCCCTGCGGCAGGAATGTCTGCGCTGTCACGCCTGTACACTGGCGGAAACGCGCACCAACGTGGTCTTCGGCGTGGGCCGGGAGGATGCGGAGATCATGATCATCGGCGAAGCCCCCGGCGCTAACGAGGACAAGCAGGGCGAGCCCTTCGTGGGCAAGGCCGGGCAGTACCTCAACGAGCTCCTGGCCATCGCGGGCTTGGCGCGCGAGGACGTGTTCATCGCGAACGTGCTGAAGTGCCGGCCTCCCGGGAACCGCGACCCGCGCCCGGAGGAGATCGAGCTCTGCACCCCGTACCTGCGCGAGCAGACGCGCACCATCGACCCCGAGTTCATCGTCACCTTGGGCAACTTCTCCACGAAGTTCATCCTGAAGACGGAGATCGGCATCACGCGCCTGCACGGCACGCTGCAACGCGCGGGCAAGTTCAAGGTGTTCCCCATCTTCCACCCGGCGGCCGCGCTCTACGACAGCAAGAAGCGCGAGGCCCTGGAGAACGACTTCGCCACGCTCGGCCAGCTGCTGCGGGAAAGCGGCTCCGCAGCCTCCCAACCGTCTATCGGGCAATGCATGGTATCCGCTCCACGAGAAAAATCGTCCATCTCACTTATCCCCTTCCGTGTATTTGCTGCTTTTATGTATAACAAAAATGCATATATAACAGGATCCGCAGACCGTCTCTACCGTATGCCGGTACGGCGACGAGGCGTTTTTCGACGTTTTTGCATCCTTACAGTTATCCCACTGTACATGTTAAAAGATAGTATACCAAATTATCATCAAGAATTCAAGTATAATTTGTCATATTTTATGCATATTTTTCGTTTTTTGGCTCCGAGGGATAATTGTTTACCTCAGCCGTCTTGTATTACAGGCAAAAATGCGCTATAATACGAGAAAATACTGAAAATCGGAGGGCATACATGCAGATAATCGGCATAACCGGAGGCAGCGGCGCGGGAAAAAGCGAGGTCTGCCGCATACTCGGCGAGCGCGGCATCCCGATATTCGACGCAGATAAGGAATATGCCCGCATTGCCGCTCCGAATTCTCCCTGCGTTCGCGAGATAGCGCAGGCTTTCGGCGACGGAGTTATAGACCCGGACGGCTCGCTGCGCCGCCGCGAGCTGGGAGCGATAGTTTTCGCACCCGGTGCGGAGGATAAGCGTCGCCTGCTGAACAGAATAACCCATCGCTATGTCTGCTCGGCAGCCGAGGCATGGCTCCGCGAATGCAGCGCGCGCGGCGAGAGGTTCGCGGTCATAGACGCGCCTATGCTCTTCGAGAGCGGACTGAACGAACGCTGCGACACCGTTGTTTTCGTCACGGCGGACAGACAGACCCGCACAGACCGCATCATGCGCCGCGACGGGATAGACGAGGCTCGCGCCCGGGCGCGTATCGACGCGCAGCATGATGATGATTTCTTCCGCTCGCGCTGCGACACCGTAATAGAGAACGGAAGAGGTGCGGAGCTTGCTCCCGCCGTCGATGCACTCCTGCTCTCGCTCGACCGCCGCGCCGTTGCATCGCAGTCCGCCGAGAATTCGGGCAGAATCGATTCGT
>ERZ827520.952-NODE-952-length-39290-cov-5.036167_pt1 | contig 39290 bp, 30 predicted proteins | sample MGYA00519581_ERZ827520 | MGnify/ENA primary metagenome ERZ827520 (study PRJEB31778, sample SAMEA3449339) | human gut metagenome | biome: human gut; feature: human-associated habitat; material: faeces | place: United Kingdom | collected 2010/2012 ...
CTTTTGGGGGTCATCTTCCTCCGTTTTTTAGGGGTCACTTTAACCGTTTTTTCCAACTAATCACAGCCGCACTATCTCCGGCTATTATCTCCGAAATACTCGCTTTTTTCCGTCCGGCCTTATTCCCCGGTTTAATAAGTAGAGCCATAGCCACCAACGCGTCGGCGATTGTAAACATATAACCCGCATAGTGTCCCATTTTGAGCAAAAGTGACGCGTCGAATATGGCCGTATTTCTATATTTTGCCCGGCATTTTCCGAACATTTTTAGCAGCCCTGCCCGTCGGTCTGCAATGGATTGTGTTCCGTATGCGGCCATCCGGTCCAAAAACTGCCTGCCCTCCGCCTCCCCTTGTGCATAGCCGTCTAAATACATTTGCCGGAACGTTGCCCGGTGCTCTCTGAAAAATGGATCATCGCCCGCCCTATTTTCGAAAAACAGGACGGCAATACACGGATACCCCGCGAATGCGTCGGGGAGTCCGGTCCTTTGGAATGTCAAATTAGGGACTTTATTATACGCTTCATCATCGGGCAAATCAAACCACCGCGTAAGACTGTCTAAATTGTCGATGTCGTTATAAACACTAAACATCACGTTTCCCGGGGTATTGCCCGTGCATAGAGGTAACGATTCATAATACTGTTGCAGCTTATCCATATCCCTAAAATTTCGTTAATAATTCCGCATTCTTCTGCCGTTCCTCCCGTTCGAAGCTGGCCAGGTAATTTTCCGTTGTTTTGAGGTCCTGATGCCCCAGCGATTCCGAGATATAGGCGATATTCGCTCCTGCCCGCTTCAACACCGTAGCGAACGAATGCCGGGCCGTATAGGTCGAGATATTGCCGATCCCGAGCTGTTCGCCCACCTCCTTCATACGCTTATTGATCGCACGGGTGAAATACATCGTTTTACACTTCCGCCGCATTGCATCCTCCTGTCCGTCGAGAATCGGAAAAATGAAGCTGTCGGGCCGGGAGGGGTTGCCCCATCGGTTAATTATTGCCTGCATCCGCTCCGTGACAACGACCCGGATTTCCTTGCGGGTCTTGGTCGTCCGCTCGGTCTTTTGCCGGACAAAGCATATTTCACCGTTCACGATGTCCCGATACCTCAACTTTACGAAATCGGCAACGTTGATCCCGTTGCACAAGTAGAGGAACAGCCAATAATCGCGGTATTTGGCCGTTGCCTCGGTTCCGTCCTCATAGTTGGCAATCTGCCCTATTTGCTCCAGCGTGAGGGCCAATTTGCGCCCTTCTCCGGCTTGTATCTCATACCGCCCCCGACCGAATGGGTATTGCGCCTCTAAAATCTTTCCGCACCGCTTCATGTCGTTGAGTATTGCCCGTATATGTCGCATATGTATTCCGACGGTAGTACGGCTTTTACCCTCTTTAAGCAGGAACTTTTCGTAACGGCGAATCCAATCCACCGAAACACCCGACAAAGGAACACGAGGTCCGGCAAATCGTTCTATCCCCTTCATAACAACCCGATAGGCCATCATATTCCCGATGCGTTCCTGTGCTTTCATTTCGGCTATTTTACCCTCAAAAGCAATATTAAGCGTATCGCCACCAGCTCGTTTTAGTCGATTGTTAAGATTTTCCAATGAAAAGATACCGCGCATTAATAAGTCCTCAACAGCCGTCCGCACTATCTGGTAGCTGCTTTCGATGTCCTTGCGTATCTCCACAAGTGCACGGGCTTTTGTTGTTGGCAGGGCGTCCCACTCCGCCGGCATCAAATCTTTCCCGGTCGGATAATAGTGACGCACTCGATTGTAGGTAACACGGATTTTTACGGAGCACTTCCCGGACTTTTTCGGATGGGCTGAATCGAACATTGCGGCCACCGTCACACCGTCTTTCGAGTAGTTCATTTTGTGTATAAATTTTGATTTTAGACACACAATTTAGACACAAATATACGGATTTAATCGAAACCAACAAAAACCAAGTGGAATAAAATAGCTATATTTTCCATTGAAATACAAGCATTTACAAAATAATATAGAAATTACCAAAAACAGCTAAAAATCGACAAATTACGACTCATAATCCGAAGGTCGTGGGATCATGCCCCTCTGGGCCCACAGAAAAAGAGGTTACGAATTGCCGTAACCTCTTTTTTCACACTCTTCGGGAGCGGCGTTATTCCAGCTTCGCCGCGTCGGAGGCCAGCTTTTCGTAGATGGCGACCATTTCGCCGAACGATCCTTCGCCGCGTTTCAGTTCGTACATGAAGACGCCCTTGTAACCGGCCTTCATCAGCGCCCCGTACAGCGCGGGCCAGTCGATCCGACCCTTGCCCGGAAGCCAGTGACGCTCATCGACCATGTCGTAATCCGAGACATGGACGGTCGCAATCCGGTCGCCGCACACCTCGACGAAGTGCAGCAGGTCCTCCGAAAGCAGGTGGTTCGTGTCGAAACAGATTTTCACCTCGGGATAAGGGGCGATGATGCGCAGCAGCTCGGCCGAGTTCCGCCCGAGGCACGTGCGGGGCAGATCCTCGATGCACAGCTGCGCGCCGATCCGCGCCGCCTCCCTGCGCAATATGCCGATCGAAGCGATGCTGTTCCGGATACGCTGCTCGCGCTCCCCGTCCGCAATCGGTTCGGAACTGGGATGCAGCACCAGTTTCTCCGGTCCCACTTCGCCGCAGATCGCGATCATTTCGGTCAGGAATTCGAGGTTGGCCATGCGGGCGCTGTCGTTCAGCACCGAGATGTCCAGCTTGCGGGAAAACGGGAGGTGGCACGACCAGACCTTCAGACCGGCCTCGTCGGCCATGTGTTTGGCGTGCAGCGCCTTCTCGCGGATTTCAGCCACGGTCCCGCGGCCGCTGATGCCGATTTCGACATACTCCACGCCGGCCTTCGCGGCGGCGGCCATCTCCTCGGGGCTCATGCTGCTGGTCGAGCTTCCGACGCCGAGACACTGGGCCGTCAGGTTGGCGGCGCACACCAGCGCCGCTGCCGTAAACAGAATTCTTTTTTTCATCGCTTCCGGTTATTTGGTGTAGTTTTTCACGCAGCGGACGTTCAGATAAATATCCTTGGCCGCCTCCTGATTGGTCTTGGTCTGAAGGTTCAGACTCGTACCGCTGATGACCAGCGAACGGGCCGTCGAGGCGTTGGTCTGCCCGATGAACCACACGTAGCCCCATTTGCCCAACGCGCCGCTGTTGAAACTGCCGTCGGCCTTCTGATAACCCAGCGGATACCAGCCGAAACCGATGCTTTCGGCCCCGTCGACGAATTGCAGGAGGGCTTCCCCGGCGTCCGTGAGCGTCATATTCGCCTGATTCCAAATACCGCCGTCAACGATACGGCCGTTGCCGCCGCGCAGCCATGCGCCGACGTTGCCCGTATTCTTGACCGTGCAGCCCGACTTGTAGAATCCGGCCTTCGTAATGGCATTCTCGGGTTTCCCGTCGTGACCGCCGGAGAAGGTGTATCCGCCCTGCGCGAAATCGTCGGGAATGGCATACTCGCTTTTGATAGCCATCAGCATGTCCCACCAGTCGTTGGCGTTGGCCACGTGCCAGCCTTCGGGACAGCAGCCGCGTATCTGGACGCCGAACTCGCCCTCCTCCGTACCGTCGAGTTTGAAGGCGTTGCCCACGTCGTCCACCCCTTCGTAATTCTGCACATAGGGACACTGCTCCGCCGTACAGCCCGATATGCCGGTCATCGCCTCATACCAGGTGTAGTAACGGCCCTTTGCGTCGTTCAACCGCTGCAAATGCGACGCCTCCAACCCCGCAACCGAGAAAGCCGTCAGGTCGGGCGCAACGCCCAGGTTGCCGTCCTCGCCCGCTTCGTGGCAGTTCTCGGTCATCCACCAGCGTTTGCCGTACTTCTTGATCGTATAGCCCGGCAGCTCGATGGGGACCGACACGGTGATCGCCGCGAAATACTCGCGCACCTTGCTCGCACCCAGTTCGTTTTTGGCCACCACCGACACCGACTGGGCGGGAATCACCACGTCGTCGTTGACCACCCTGACGGTGATGACGTTGGTTCCCTGACCGTCGATGATCGAGATTTTCGACTTCTCCTGCTCGGCGATCGTCCATTCGTAGGTCTCGGCCCACTGAACCTTCGAAACCGAGAAGGTGAACTCTTCGCCGCCGTTGCAGGTGAGCGTTGCCGGCACCTTCGTGATCGGCCCGGGTTTCTTGGGAACGGTCATCTCCTGGATTTCCTCCTCGGTGTCGCGTTTCACGGCCTCGGTGCAGGCGACCAGCGCCGCAGCGGCGGTCATGCATGCCGCGGCCATCATGTATTTTCGGATGTTTTTCATCGTTTTTGCATTTTAAGTTTTACAAAGTGTGAACCTCGGGATACCCGAACGGATTCTCCACATACCAGCGGGCCTTGTAAATCTGGTAGCCCGCGCGGTTGAACAGCCGGTTGCCCTTCATGTCGCACACCTCGGCCGACCACCAGTTGCTCCCGCCCGACGTGGGGCGCATGACGATCGTGGAATACCCCTCCGGCCCCGTCGAAATGCTCTTGATGGTGTTCTGCTGGAAGATCTCCACGTCGAGGAACTTCTCCGCCGCGCAGTCGAACTTGTAGACATGCTGATTCGTCGATACATACATCGCATCCTCCCCGCAGACGGGCGCCAGGTCGTGGGCATCGGTATTCCCCGCCGCCATATCGTAAGAGCGCACCTGCGTCAGTTCCGGAGCCGTACGCTTCCCGTTGTAGGCGAGCTTGAGCAGCTGGGCGCCCGTCGCCGTCCAGAGGCAGCCGCGCTTCCGGTCCCAGACCACGTTGTGGGCCGAATGGACCGGCATGGTGAAGGCGGGTCTGGAAACGTAGCTGTCGGCGCCATTGTACACGTAGACGCTCAACAGGTTGCCCGTGCTCGACGCCACGACGACATTCCCGTCGGGCAGCACCTCGGCCGAGTGGGGGTTTCCGCCCGGCTTGGCGTAGAACATCGCCTTCTTGTCCGCAATGCGGATCAGCGCCACGCCGCCGCCCGAAGCCGTGACGAGCACGCACGTACGGTTGTAGACCGGTTTGGCCTCGTCGGGCAGATCGAACCACGCCTGTTCCGCAGCCGAAAGCCCGCTGTCGGCGGCCGTCCACTCCCAGGCGACCTTTCCCGTCGGCTGGTCGATCATCACGATCCGGTTCTTGGCCTGCTCGGTCAGAATCATCACCTTCGTGGCCTTGTCCAGGTCGATCGTCTCCTCCTTGTCGTCGCCCGGCCGCCAGGGAACGTAAGGTCCCTCCTCCTCGTCTTTGCTGCAAGCCTGAAGGAGGAATGCGGCGGCCAGTATCCACAGATATTTTTTCATAATTGCCAGTTAGCGGTTGTCGGATTAATAATTGGGATTCTGTTCGAGTTTCTTGTTCAGCAGGATCTGGTCCGCCGGAACGGGCCACCAGTAGTCGCGGTCGGGGTCGAACGCCCGGACGGCGATGTCCGTGCCCGCATAGTCCTGAATCACGGCGTTCATCACCAGCTCGGCGGTCATCCAGCGGCGGATGTCGTTGTAATAAAGCCCCTCGCCGGCGAATTCGACGCGGCGCTCGTGGCGGATGATCTCGCGCATCTCGGACTGGCTCTTCGAACCGTAGGCATAGGTGGGCATGCCGACGCGGCCGCGCACGCGGTTCACGGCGTCGTAAACGGCATCGGAGGGCGTGGCGTCGACCTCGTTCTGCGCCTCGGCGAACATCAGCAGCACGTCGGCGTAGCGGATGAACATGTAGTTGGTCTCGCCGTTGCTGTCGTCCGAATCGCGCTTCTGCGCGTCGTAGATCGTGAGTTTCCTGTGTGCGAAGCCCGTGAACTGGCACACCTCCCCGGCCGGGCAGTTGGCCTTGCCGAGGAACGTGCTCCCGGGATAGAAATTCGTCGCCGCGAAACGCGGGTCGAGGTTGTCGTACTTGCCCATCGTGGCCGCACCGTCGGTCGTCGTCCGGTAGTCCATCACCAGATCGAGCAACGGTGCGTTGTTGCGGTACTGGACGCTGTAAACGTTGAACGAATTGACGGCCGTGTTCTTGGTCTTCGAAAATTCGATGTTGAAGACGCACTCGCAGCTGTGCTCGTTCGCCGGCAGGAAGAGTTTCCGGTAGTCGCCGAACAGGTCGTAGCCCGCCTGGGCCTCCTTTTCGATCACGGCTTTGGCCGCATCGGCCGCAGCCTGCCATTTCGCGGCGTCGTTCGAGGGGTTGACCAGCTTGCTGGCCTCGAAAAGCAGCAGACGGGCCTTGAGGGCCATCGCCGCGCCGCGCGTGGCGCGCCCCTGGTCGGCGGCTTTGGTCCACTGCCAGTCGAGCAGTTCGCGGTCGATGATGTCGTTCAGATCGTCGAGAATCGCCCGCACCACCTCCTCGCGCGAGGCGCGGGGCAGCGAACCGTGCGCATAGACAGGCTCTTCGAGGATCAGCGGCACGCCGTTGTAATAGGTCACCAGCATGTAGTAATAGAGCGCGCGGAGGAACTTGGCCTCGCCCTCCATCTGCACCCTGCGGTCGTCGGCCACGGCGGCGGCAAGCAGGCGGTTGAGATGGGTGTTGCAGCGTCCGATGCCCTCGTAGCACTTTTTCCAGCGGTTGGCGATGATGCCCGAGCTGTTGGCCGTGTGGGTCCCCTGGGCGATGACGTTGTATCCGCCCGCGTTGTTGTAATTATAGGCGTTGGGCGTGCAGGTCTCTTCGAGCAGCGGCGCCGAGTCTCCGAACAGCGCACTGTTGGTCAGTATGTTGTAACAGCCGGTCATGGCGGCCTCGGTTCCTTCTTCGGTTTCCCAGAACGTCTCGACCGTATATTTGTCGGTGGGAATGGTGTCGAGGTTGCAGGAGGCCAGCGCCGCCGCACCGCAAAGCATCAATCCGATTACTGTTTTTTTCATGTTTTTCCGTATTTGAAGCGATTAGAAAGTAATGTTGAAGCCGAAGTTGATCGTCCGCAGCGAAGGATACTGCATCAGGTTGGTCGACGAAAGGTCGATCTCGGGGTCGAACATCTTCAGCGGGGAGATCGTGAAGAGGTTCTCGCCGTTGACGAAGATCTGGCACTGGCTCATTCCGAGCTTCGAAATCCACCTCTTGGGGAGGGTGTACGAGAGTTGCAGCTGCTTGCAGCGCAGGTACGACGCATCGTAGAGCCACTGCGTGTTCTTGTAGTCGTGCATCTCGGGCGCGCCCGTGGCGGTGTGGAGGATCGGCAGGCGGGAGTTGTGGTTCTCGGGGGTCCACGCGTCGGTCGCCCACTCCTTCAGCACGCCCGCTCCGTTCCAGAACGGGGCTGCGAGGTTGCCCGAAAGATAGGTCTTCACGTCGGCGACGCCCTGGAACTGCGCCGAAAGTTCGAGTCCCTTCCATCCCAGCGAGAAGTTGAAGGCGTAGGTGATGCTCGGCGTGAGGTTGCCGCAGACGGCGCGGTCGTCGTCGTCGATCTTGTCGTCGTTGTTGAGATTCTTGTAGCGGATGTACCCGGGCTTCACGCCGCTGCCGACGGTCACCGAATTGGCGATCTCCTCATAACTGTTGTAGAAGCCGTCGGCCTGGTAGAGATACCACGCGTCGATGGGTTCGCCCTCGCGGATGATGTTGAAGGTCTTGATGTACTCCTGCCCGTCGAGGTCGACGACGATGTTCTTGTTGTAGCAGAAGTTGCCGCCGAGGCTGTAATGGAAATTCTTGACCGCGCTCCGCCACTGGAGGTTCAGCTCGACGCCGTCGTTGGCCACCACGCCGATGTTCTGCTTCGGGCCGTTCAGGTTGCCGATCTGCGCCGGAATCTTCACGTCGCGCAGGATGCCTTCGGTGCGTTTCTTATAGAGGTCGACGCTGAACAGCAGGCGGTGGTCGAAGGCCTCGAAATCCAGTCCGAGGTTGTAGGTGCGGGTGGTCTCCCACGAGATGTTCTCGTCGACGAAATCCTTGATCGCCGCGCCGCCCGACAGCACGTCGCCGAAGCTGTAATTGTAGCTCTTGTTCGCCAGCACGGCCATCAGGTACTCGTAGTTGCCGATGGCCTGGTTGCCCATCTCGCCGACCGAGCCGCGGAGCTTGAGCACGTCGACCGCCCGGACGTTCTGCATGAAATTCTCCTTGTCGATGCGCCACCCGACCGACACGGCGGGGAAGAAGGCCCATCGGTTGCCCTTGGCGAATTTCGACGAACCGTCGTAACGCGCCGTCACGTCGATCAGGTATTTCTCCTTGTAGTCGTAGGTGATTCGCCCGAAGTAGGAGAAGAGCAGTTCGAGCGACGATCCGCCCGAAATATCCTCCATCGTGGCGCCGACTGACAGGGCGGTGAGCTGGTTGTTGAAGTAGTCGCGTTTCTTGGCCTGGAAGTTCTTGCCGTCGTAACGCTTGTACTCCGTGCCGACCATCACGTTGAAGTTGTGGTTGCCGCCGAAGCTCTTGCCCCACGAAAGGGTGTTGTAGAAAGTGTAGTTGATCGCGTTGTTGTCCCAGTCCTTGGCCGAGACGTAGGCGCTGAAGTTCTTCCGCTCGAGGGTTTTGGGATTGTAGGTGTACATCGCGTGCTTGAAGTCCTTCGAATAGTGGTCGACCTTCACGTAGCCCAGGTTGGCGTTGTACTTGATGCCCCACGGCAGGTCGTAGCCGATGTTGATGCGCCCCAGAATGCGGTGAAACTGACGTTTGGTGTTGCCCTCGTGCAGCTCCATGAGCGGATTCTCGGGGTTGTTGCGCCCGGGAGTCGAGAGCCACGTCGAGAGCCACTTGCCGTCGGGCAGCTGCGTGCCGAAGATCGGCAGGGCGCGGTTGATGACGTTGACCGTCGTCGATACGCCGTAGATCGGGTCGGTGTTGTAGCGCAGGTTGCCCAGCAGGCTGACGCCCACCTTCAGGCGCTTGGTCACCTGCGCGTTGATCTTCATGTCCCACGAGAAGCGTTCCGCGTCGTCGTTGGCGACCATGATGCCGCGCTGGTTCATGTAACCGCCGCCCAGCGAGTAGGAGATCTTGTCCGTGCCGCCCGAAACGCGGGCGTTGTACTGCTGGAGAAAACCGTTCTGGTAGCAGAGGTCGTACCAGTCGGAGGCGGGATAGATGTACTTGTCGTGCTTCATGCCCTCCTCGTATTCGAGGATGTCGTCGCGGTTGTAGGTCACCGTCAGCTTGCCTTCGTTCAGTTCGGCCTGGTTGCGCATGTTCATATACTGAATCGGGTCGGTCACCACGTCGGGCACGTAGGTCGCCGACTGAATGCCGAAGTTGGCGCTCAGCTTCACCACCGGTGCGCCCTTCTTGGCCTGCTTCGTGGTGATGAGGATGACGCCGTTGGCGGCCTTGGAACCGTAGATCGAGGCCGAAGCGTCCTTCAGCACCGAGATCGTCTCGATGTCGCCGGGATTCAGCTCGTTGAGCGAATACTCCATGCCGTCGACCAGCACCATGGGGCTGGAACTGCTCATCGTGCCGACGCCGCGTATGCGGATCGTCGCGCCGTCGCTGCCGGGCTTCGACGAAGCCTGGTTGATGTAGACGCCGGGCATCGAATAGAGCGCCTGCGAGGCGTGCGTCATGGGCTGGTTCTCGATCTCCGACATCTGGCGCACGGCGACCGAGCCGGTCAGGTTGACCTTCTTCTGCACGCCGTATCCGATCACCACCACGTCGTCGAGGAGCTGGTTATTCTCCTTCAGCACCACGGTCAGATGCGTCCGGTTGCCCACTTCGACCTGCGCCGCGTCGTAGCCGATGAACGACACGCTGAGCCGCGCGCCCGCAGTCACGTTCAGGGCGAATTCGCCCTTCGAATTGGTCACCATGCCGTTCGTCGTGCCCTCGACCAGCACGTTCGCCCCCACGATCGGATCGCCGGCCTCGGTCTCGACGCGGCCCTTCAGCTGGTATTCCCGGCCCCGGCCTGCCGGGTCGGATTTGTAAAGCACGATGTGGCGGCCTTCGAGTTTGGCCAGAATTCCCTGGTCGGCGAGCACGCCGTCGAGCAGTTTCAGGACGTTCTGATCGTGCGCCTCGACCGAAACGCGCTTCCGGAGGTCGATCTCGCTCTCCCGATACCAGAACGAGTAGCCGCTCTGCGTCTTGACCGCTTCGATCACCTCGCGCACGGTGGCGTTCTTCAGCGTCAACGAAATCACGGGATTCTGCGCGTAAAGAGCCTGGGCCGCCACCGTGAACCAACACAGGGTCAGCAATCCGCTCAGTCTGCACAGCATCCGCTGGCCGAAAAGGTCCCGGAAGGACCTTCTGCTGGTAGAATTGTTACTCATAAGGATTGAAATTTAGGTTGTAGTGAAAAAAATCGTGAATCTCTATCGGTTTCTGTAAAGCTCGAAATGGTTCTTGCGGCTGCGGCAGAGGATGCGGCTGTCGGCCGAGATGATCCGCATGATTTCGTGGATGTTCTCGCCGTCGACGAACTCACCCGTGAAACAGATCCTGCGCAGCCGTTCGTCGGGGATCGTGATGTCGACGTTGAACTGCCTTTCGAGGCTCCGGGCGATCGACGCCAGGGGTTCGGCCCGGAAGTAGAGCCTGTCCTCCTGCCACGAGAGCACCTGCTCGACGTTCACCCTGCGCAGCGACAGCAGCCCGGAGGTCCTCTCGAAGAATCCCTGCTCGCCGGGCCGCAGCCGTACGCTCCGCGATTCGCGTCCACCGTCCACCAGCAGGCTGCCCGTCGCCAGCGTGATCTGGTAATTCTCGTCCTCGGAATAGGCGTGCACGTTGAAAGTCGTTCCGAGCACCGTCGAGACGACCTGTCCCGTGACGACGACGAAGGGCCTGCGGGCGTCGTGCTCGACCTCGAAATAGGCCTCGCCGTCGACCTCCACGCGGCGTTCGTCGCCGAACAGCGCGGGATAGACGATGCGCGTGCCGCCGTTGAGCCGCACCCGCGAACCGTCGGGCAGCACCACGTCGGACTTCACGCCCAGAGGCGTCGAGACGCTCACCGGCTGCGCCGCGGCGACCAGACGGCTTTCGGTCCGGCGTCCGCCCATGAACCAGCTGCCGCAGACGACGCCCGCCATCACGGCCGCAGCCGCGGCGTAGCGGACGATCCGCATCCGGATTCCCCGGCGGCGGATGCGCGAGCGCACGTCGGCCCACACCGCCTCCCGCATTCCGTCGGCCATGGCGTCGACTCCGGGTCCCACCCGGATGCCGTCCAGCAGCTCCGCCAGCCTGCGGCGGTCGCGCTCCGAACCTTCGATCAGTTCCGCCATCTCCGGCTCCCTCTTCGTATGCTGATATTGCATGATTTCTCCTTTTTGGTCGTATACACATATAGAGTGCGAAAGCCGCGGTTCCGTTTAAGGGAACCGCGGCTTTTTTTCGTTTTTTTCATTCCGGCAGGCGTCAGAAACGCGCCGTGAAGAGGAACAGCAGCAGGGAAACCAGCTTCAGGTCGGGATAATGCGTGCGTATGCCGGCCACGATCCTGTCGACGGCGATCTTGATCTGGACCCGCACCGTGCTCTCGGAGAGCGACAGCGCCTCGGCGATCTCGCGCGACGACAGCCCCTCCTGCCGGTTGAGCAGAAACACCGTGCGGCAGCGTTCGGGCAAATCGTTTATGAGACGGCGCACCAGCTCCTCGACTTCGGCCTCTATCAACCGGCTATCGGGAGCGTCTTCGCTGTGGGGGGGGGAAAATTTCGGTCGATCAGCGAGATGGGAATCTCCTCGAACGAGAGGCAGCGGCGGCGCGTACGGGACTCCTTCAGATACCGGTTCGCCTCGTTGCGCGCGACGACGTAGAGGTAGGCGTCGATGTTTTCGATCCTCCGCAGCGCGACGCGGGACTTCCAGACGGCGACGAAGACGTTGCTCACGACCTCACCGCACACCTTCCTGTTGCGCAGAAAATAGTAGGCGAACCGGAAAACGCTCCGGTAATAGAGATCATAGAAAACCCGGAAAGCGTAATCGTCGTTCTCGCTTACGGAAACAAGCAAATTCTCAAGTTCTTTTTTCTTCTCCACGTCCGGGCATGTTCAGGCTTTCACAAGACAAAATTAGGAAACTTTTTCAGAACCGCAATATACGGTTCCGTTAAAATCCCGCGACGGCCCCGAAGCGGCAGCCGCAAAGAGAGAGAGGGACCGCGCCCTCCGCACGGTCCCTCTCCCCGCCGGCCTGCGGCCGGATTATTTCCCTTCGTCGCCGCTGCGGATCTCCTTGCGGCGAATCTTGCCGCTGATGGTCTTGGGCAGCGACTCCACGAACTCGATCACGCGCGGGTATTTATAAGGAGCCGTGATGCGCTTCACATGGTCCTGCAACTCCCTGACGAGCGCCTCCCCGGCCTGCCCGCGGTAGGCCTCGGCGAGCACGATCGTCGCCTTGACGACCTGGCCGCGGATCTCGTCGGGAACGCCCGTAATGGCGCACTCCACCACCGCCGGGTGGGTCATCAGGGCGCTCTCCACCTCGAACGGACCGATGCGGTAGCCCGAACTCTTGATCACGTCGTCGGCACGCCCCACGAACCAGTAGTAGCCGTCCTCGTCGCGCCACGCCACGTCGCCCGTATAATACACCCCGTCGTGCCACGCCTCGCGGGTCAGCTCATCGTTCAGGTAGTAACCCTTGAACAGCCCGAGGGGCTTGCCCCCGTCGGTGCGGATCACGATCTGCCCCTGCTCGCCGTCCTCGGCCGAACGGCCGTCGGGGGTCACCAGGTCGATCCGGTACTGGGGATTGGGCACGCCCATGCTCCCGGGTTTGGACTTCATCCACGGGAACGTGGCCAGCGTCAGCGTCGTCTCGGTCTGCCCGAAGCCCTCCATCAGGCGGATGCCCGTCAGACGCAGGAAGGTGTCGTACACGGCTCCGTTCAGCGCCTCGCCCGCCGTGGTGCAGTACTCCAGCGACGAGAGGTCGTATTTGGTGAGATCCTCGCGAATCAGGAAGCGGTAGACCGTCGGAGGCGCGCACAGCGACGTGATGCGGTACTGCTCGATCTTGCGCAGCATGTCCGCGGGCGTGAACTTCTCATGGTCGTAGACGAACAGGCAGGCCCCGGCCAGCCACTGCCCGTAGAGTTTGCCCCACGCGGCCTTGGCCCACCCCGTGTCGGCGATCGTCAGGTGCAGGCTGCCTTCGTGGAGGTTGTGCCACAGCAGCCCCGTGGTGATATGCCCCAGCGGATAGGTGAAGTCGTGGGCCACCATCTTCGGCTCGCCGGTCGTCCCCGAGGTGAAATACATCATCATCACGTCGTCGTTGGCGTTCACCCGCTCCGGGCGCACGAAAGGAGCCGCCTTTTCGATGCCGGCGTGGAAATCGAGAAACCCTTCGGGGACCTCGGGACCCACGCTGACGAGCAGTTCGGTGGTGGGGCTTTCGGGCATGGCCGCCGCGATGTGATCGGTGATCACCCGCTCGCCCGCCGCGACGATGGCCTTGATCCCGGCCGTATTGCAGCGGTAGACTACATCCTTTTTGGTCAGCAGGTGGGTTGCCGGGATCACCACCGCGCCCAGCTTGTGCAGCGCCAGAATCGAGAACCAGAACTCGTAGCGGCGCTTGAGGATCAGCATCACCACATCGCCCTTTCCGATGCCGAGGCTCTGGAAATACGAGGCCGTGCGGTCGCTTTCGCGCTTGATGTCGGCAAAGGTGAACCGGATTTCGGCGCCCTGATCGTCGGTCCACAGCAGCGCCTCCTTGCCGGGCTGCTCGGCGGCGTATGCATCCACCACGTCGTAGCCGAAATTGAAATTCTCCGGAACCCGTATGTGCAGGTTCTTCCGGTAATCCTCCTGCGAGACGAAGGAGGTCTGGGATAAAAATCGCTCTACCATGCTGCCGTTACATTATTATGGCCAGAAACCGCACCGTTTTGCCGTCGAGGGCTTTCATCCCGTGCGGCAGGCCCGAATCGAAATAGAGACTGTCGCCCGTGTTCAGCACGATCTCCTTGCCGTTCAGCCCGATCAGCAGGCGGCCCTCCAGCACGTAGTTCATCTCCTGCCCGGGGTGGCAGTTCAGGTGCATCGGGGCGTCGTCCGCAGCCGGCTCGACCGTCACGATGAAGGGGTCGATCTTCCGGTCGCGGAATCCCGCCGCCAACGCCTCGTACTTGTAGGCCTTCTGCCGTTCGACCGACACGCCCTTTCCGGCGCGGGTGATGAAATAGGCGTTCATCTTCGGCTCCTCGCCGAACATCAGCACATCGAGGCTGATCCCGTAATGGCGGGATATGGTTTGCAGCACGTTCACCGAAAAATCGGCCGTGCCGCTCTCCATCTCCCTGTACTGTCCGACCGGAAGGTTGCAGCTCGCAGCCACCTCCTCCTGGGTCAGTTCAAGCGCTTCGCGCAGCCCGCGCAAACGGGTCGCAATCGACTGAATAGGGTCACACATTGTCTTTTCGTTTTAAATGAAAGGTCCGCGCTGCGGGTCCCGGACGAACAGGTTACAATCCGGAAGACCGCCCGTACGGCCCCTGCGCACCGCACGGGCCGTTTTCACTGGATGCAGGCCGTAAATATACTAAAAACTCTTAAAAACCGCAACTTCGCGCTCCGTTTCCCTTCCGCGCGCCTGCGGCGACTATAATCAATCCGGCGGCGGAGCGTTTCGCCAAACGAGAGCGGCGGCCATCCTCCCCGACCGCCGTTTTTCCGCCGGATGCAAAAAAATCCGGGCCGGATTTTGTTTTTTCCCGCAGAAGCCCTATATTTGCCTCCAACAACCGGACGAATGACGATTTTCAACCATATCCATCATCACCATCACCACTTTACCGAGGGGTAGGTCGATTATGTATATGTAAGAGGTTATTATAGAATACATGAAGCTCACCCCCTGCGGGTGGGCTTTTTTGCGTGCCGAACCGCAGGTGGGTGTCCGAAAGAAGCAAACAATCAAACACACACCGAATATGTTACGAATAGCCATCCAGGCCAAGGGCCGACTGAACGAACAGAGCATCGACCTGCTTTCCGAAGCAGGCATCCGCGTTGCCGAGAGCAAGCGCAAACTCATCTCCCGCGCGGAAGGGTTTCCGCTGGAAGTCCTCTACCTGCGCGACGACGACATCCCGCAGGCCGTCTCGATGGGGGTCGCCGACCTGGGCATCGTGGGGCTGAACGAGGTCGCCGAGAAGGGTTTCCCCGTCGAGCAGATCATGGACCTCGGGTTCGGAGGCTGCCGCCTCTCGCTGGCCGTACCCAAAACGACCTCCTACGAAGGCCTCGCGTTCTTCCGCGGCCGGCGCGTCGCCACCTCCTACCCCAACATCCTCGCCCGCTACTTCGCCGAGAAGGGGATCGAGGCCGAGATCCACACCCTCGAAGGCTCCGTGGAGATCGCCCCGGCGGTAGGCATGGCCGACGGCATCTTCGACATCGTCTCCTCGGGCGGCACGCTCATCTCCAACGGGCTGGTCGAGGTCGAGAAGGTCCTCTTTTCCGAGGCGGTGCTCATCGCCTGCCCGGGGCTTGACAGCGACAAGCGCCGCGAAACGGAGCAGCTGACCTTCCGCCTCAACTCGATCCTCGACAGCCGCGGCATGAAATACGTGCTGATGAACCTCCCCAAGGAGCGGCTCGGCGACGCCATCCGGATACTCCCCGGCATGCGCAGCCCGACGGTGCTGCCGCTGGCGCAGGAGGGGTGGTGCTCGATCCACGCCGTCATCTCCCAGGACCAGTTGTGGGAGCGCATCGAACGGCTCAAGGAGATCGGGGCCGAAGGCATCCTGATCCTGGCACTCGAAAACATGATCCGCTAAAAATCCGGAACCGTCATGGAAATTCTGAAAATCCACAACAATCCCGAACGCGCCGAGTGGGCCGCCCTCACCGAGCGCTTCACCCGGGAAGAGGAGGAGATCACGCGACAGGTGACCGAAATCCTCGCCGACGTAAAATCCGGCGGCGACCGCTCGCTGCGCGAAGTCACCCGCCGCGTCGAGGGGCGCGATCCCCGGACGTTCGAAATTCCGGCCGACGTGCGCGCCGCAGCCGCCGCGCTCATCCCCGCCGCGCTGAAAGAGGCCCTCGCCGCCGCGAAAGCGAACATCGAGACCTTCCACCGCGCCCAGCTGCCGCCCGAGGTCGACATCGAGACGATGCCGGGCGTCCGGTGCGTGCAGCGCGCCGTGCCGATCCGCCGCGTGGGCCTTTACATCCCGGGCGGCAAGGCGCCGCTCTTCTCCACGGTGCTGATGCTGGCCGTCCCGGCCCGCGTCGCCGGCTGCGGGGAGGTCATCCTCTGCACCCCCGCGCGCCCCGACGGCACGATAGCCCCCGAAATCCTCTATGCCGCCGATCTGTGCGGCGTCGACCGTATCTTCTCCGTCGGCGGGGCGCAGGCCGTGGCGGCCATGGCCTACGGCACGGAGAGCATCCCGCGCGTCGACAAGATTTTCGGTCCCGGCAACCGCTACGTCACCAAGGCCAAGCAACTGGTCGGCGCCAACGACGTGGCCGTCGACCTGCCCGCCGGACCCTCGGAGGTGCTGGTGCTGGCCGACGACGAAGCGTCGCCCGCCTTCGCCGCCGCCGACCTGCTGTCGCAGGCCGAACACGGAGGCGACAGCCAGGCGGTGCTGGTCTGCCCGTCGGTGGAGTTCGCCCGCGACACCCAGCGGGCCGTCGGCGAACAGCTGCTCCAGCTGCGCCGCGGCGAGACCATCCGCGAGGCGCTGCGCCAGAGCCGCATCGTGGTCCTCGACAGCCGCGAAAAGATGATCGGCTTCGCCAACGCCTACGCCCCCGAGCACCTGATCATCTCGATGCGCGACGCCTGGGACGTCGCGGCGCAGATCACCGCCGCCGGGAGCGTCTTCATCGGCCCCTGGTCGCCCGAAAGCGCCGGGGATTACGCCTCGGGAACCAACCACACGCTGCCCACGGGCGGCTGGGCGCGGGCTTACAGCGGCGTGAACACCGACTCGTTCCTGCGCAAGATCACCTATCAGGAACTCTCGCGCAAGGGGCTTGCGACCCTCTCCCCGACCGTCATCGCCATGGCCGAGGCCGAGGGTCTCGGGGCGCACGCCGCCGCCGTGCGCGTCCGCATGAAAGGAGGTGTGCTGTGAGACCGCTCGAAGAACTGGTGCGCCCCAACATCCGGGCGTTGAAACCCTACTCCACGGCCCGCGACGAGTTTTCCGGCGGAGAGATCACGACGTGGCTCGACGCCAACGAAAACCCCTACGACAACGGTGTCAACCGCTACCCCGACCCGCATCAGAAGCTTCTCAAACAGAAGATCGCCGCGCTGAAAGGCGTGCGCGAAGAGCAGGTCTTCATCGGCAACGGCAGCGACGAGGCCATCGACCTCTGCTACCGCATCTTCTGCCGTCCGGGCGTCGACAACGCCGTTTCGATCGCCCCGACCTACGGCATGTACCGCGTCGCCGCCGACATCAACGACGTCGAGATGCGCGAGGTCCCGCTCGGCGCGGACTTCTCGCTTCCGGCCGACGCCCTGCTGGCGGCCGCCGACGAACGCACCCGCCTGCTGTGGCTCTGCTCCCCGAACAACCCCACGGGCAACGCCTTCCCGGCGGCCGGCATCGAACGGCTGCTCCGCGAATTCGACGGCATGGTCGTCCTCGACGAAGCCTACATCGACTTCGCCGCCGGGCCGGGATTCCTCGCGCGCCTCGGCGAATTCGGGAACCTCATCGTCCTGCAAACCCTCTCGAAGGCGTGGGGCATGGCAGGGCTTCGCCTCGGGCTGGCATTCGCGTCGGAAGCCGTCGCCGGACTTTTCGCACGCGTGAAATATCCCTACAACATCAACAGCCTCGCACAGCAGGCCGTCGCCGAACGGCTCACCGAAGACATCGCCCCGCAGGTGGCCGAAATCCGCGCCGAGCGCGACCGGCTCGTGGGGATGGTCGCGCCGCAGCTCGCGGCCTGCCCCGCCATCGAGCGGGTCTACCCTTCGGATGCCAATTTCATCCTGGTCCGCACCCCCGATCCCGACCGCATGTACGACGCGCTGATCTCGGCCGGGGTCATCGTCCGCAACCGCTCGCGCATCCCGGGCTGCGAAGGATGCCTGCGCATCACCGTCGGAACCCCCGCGGAGAACGCCCGGATGATAGAAACCGTCAAAAACTTCCGTTTATGAAAAAAGCCCTCTTCATCGACCGCGACGGCACGATCATCGCCGAACCCGCCGACGAACAGATCGACAGCCTCGAAAAACTCGCGTTCGTGCCCGGAGCCATCTCCGCCCTGAAGGCGCTCACGGGCCTCGGGTTCGACCTCGTGCTGGCCACCAACCAGGACGGGCTCGGCACCCCGTCCTTCCCCGAGGATACCTTTTGGCCGGCGCATAACAAAATGCTCGCGACGCTCGGCGGCGAGGGCGTCGCGTTCGACGACCAGCTGATCGACCGCACGTTCGAGGCCGACGCCGCCCCCACGCGCAAACCCCGGACAGGGATGTTCGGCCGCTACACGGGCGGCGAATACGACCTCGCGGCGAGCTACGTCATCGGCGACCGCGCGACCGACATCCTGCTGGCCCGCAACCTCGGGGCGCGGGGCATCCTGCTCGCTCCCCCCGCCGAAGGGCTGCGGACGCTGGAGGAAGCCGGCGCCGCCGACGCCTGTGCGCTGGTCACCGACTCGTGGAGCGAAATCGCCGAATTCATCCGCCGCGGCGAACGCCGGGCCGAAATCCGGCGCGAGACCCGCGAGACGCAGATCACCGTCCGCCTCGACCTCGACGGCCGCGGGGATTTCAACGGCCAAATCTCCACGGGCCTGCGCTTTCTGGACCACATGCTCGCGCAGATCGCCCACCACGGCGGCGTCGCGCTGGCCGTCGACGCGCGGGGCGATCTGGACATCGACGAACACCACACGATGGAGGACGTGGCCATCACGCTGGGCGAGGCCGTCGACCGCGCGCTGGGCGCGAAGGCCGGGATAGCCCGCTACGGCTTCGCCCTGCCGATGGACGACTGCCGGGCGCTGGCGCTGCTCGACTTCGGGGGCCGCATCGACTTCGAGTGGGACGCCTCGTTCCGCCGCGAGCGGGTCGGCGACGTTCCGACCGAAATGTTCCGCCACTTCTTCCACTCGTTCGCATGCGCCGCGCGGTGCAACCTCCAAATCTCGGCCCACGGCGACAACGACCACCACAAGGCCGAAGCCGTCTTCAAGGCCTTCGCCCGCGCCCTGCGCATGGCCGTGGCGCACATCCCGTTCGATTACACCGTCCCCAGCAGCAAAGGAGTCCTATGATAGCCGTCGTCGATTACGCCACGGGCAACCTGCGGTCGGTTGCCGACGCCCTCCGCCGCGCAGGGGCCGAATTCACGCTCACGGCCGATCCCGCCCTGCTGCGCGGGGCCGACAAAGTGATCCTCCCGGGAGTCGGCGAGGCCTCGTCGGCCATGTCGCAGCTCCGCGAGCGGGGACTCGACACGGTGATCCCCTCGCTCACGCAGCCCGTCCTGGGCATCTGCATCGGCATGCAGCTGATGTGCCTTTCGAGCGAGGAGGGCGACGCCCGCTGCATGGGCATCTTCCCGACGCAGGTCCTGCGGCTTCCGGCCACGGCGGCCGACGGCGCGCGGCTCAAAGTCCCCCACGTGGGCTGGGACACGATCACCTCGCTCCGCTCGCCGCTGTTCGACGAAACGGCCGGGGAAACCTATGTATATTACGTCCACTCCTTCGCCGCCGAACCCTGCGCCGCAACCATCGCCACGACCGACTACGGTCGCCCGTTCAGCGCGGCGCTCGGGAGCGGCAACTTCTTCGGCACGCAGTTCCACCCCGAAAAAAGCGGTGCGGCGGGCGCGCGGATTTTACTCAATTTTCTAAACCTCTGACACCATGATCGAAATCATACCCGCAACGGACATCATCGGCGGCCAGTGCGTGCGCCTCACGCAGGGCGACTACGCCAGCCGGAAGACCTACTACCGCGACCCGCTCGAAGCGGCGCTCCGCTTCGAGGAGGCGGGCATCCGCCGCCTGCACATGGTCGACCTCGACGGCGCGAAGGCCTCGGAGCCGCGCAACCTCGCCGTGCTGGAACGCATCGCCGCGCGAACCTCGCTCGAAGTGCAGTACGGCGGGGGCATCAAGAGCCGCGAGGCCCTGCACAGCGTCTTCGACGCCGGAGCGCGCCGCGCCATCTGCGGCAGCGTCGCCGTCCGCCGGCCCGACCTTTTCGCCGCATGGCTCGCGGAGTTCGACCCCGGGCGGCTGATCCTCGGGGCCGACGTCCGCAACGGCGCGGTGGCCATCGAGGGCTGGCTGGAAAGTTCGACGCTCTCGGCCCCCGAGCTGATCGGGCGATTCATTCCGCAGGGGCTTACGCAGGTTATCTGCACCGACATCTCCCGCGACGGCATGCTCTGCGGCCCCTCGGCAGCCTTCTACGCCGACCTGCAAGGCCGCTTCCCGACGGTGGAGATCACCGTCAGCGGCGGCATCTCTTCGATGTCGGACATCGAAGAGTTAGACCGGCAGGGCCTGCGGAGCGTCATCGTCGGCAAAGCCCTCTACGAAGGGCGCATCACCCTCAAAGACCTCGCGCGATGCTTGCCAAACGCATAATCCCCTGCCTCGACATCCGCGACGGACAGACCGTCAAGGGCATCAACTTCGTGGGACTGCGCCAGGTCGGCGATCCCGTGGAGCTGGGTGCGAAATACGCCGCCGAAGGGGCCGACGAACTGGTCTACCTCGACATCAGCGCCTCGGAGGAGGGACGCCGCACCTTCACGGAGCTGGTCGCGCGCATCGCCGCGCGCATCGACATCCCGTTCACCGTCGGAGGCGGCATCTCGTCGGTCGACGACGCCTCCAGGCTGCTCGACGCCGGAGCCGACAAGATCACCCTCAACAGCGCCGCCGTGGCCAACCCCGCGCTGATCGACGCCATCGCCGCCAGATACGGCTCGCAGTTCGTCGTCGCGGCCATCGACGCCCGGACCGTCGACGGCCGCTGGGTCGTCACGACCCACGGAGGCCGACGCCCCACCCAGCACGAACTCTTCGCCTGGGCCGCCGAGGCCGCCGACCGCGGCGCGGGCGAAATCCTCTTCACCTCGATGGACCACGACGGCACGAAGAACGGCTACCCGTGCGACACCTTCGCGCGGCTGGCGGAACTGCCCGTCCCGATCATCGCCTCGGGCGGCGCGGGCACGGCGGACCACATCGCCGACGTGCTGACCCTCGGCCGTGCCGACGCGGCGCTGGCCGCCAGCATCTTCCATTACAACGAGATTCCGATCCCCGTATTGAAGCGGGAGTTGAAGAAACGCAACATAAACGTCAGATTATAAAACCACTATGAAAATCGAAGGAAAACCGTTTTCGGCGTTCGACGCCGCAAAACTCCCCGGCGGACTCGTCCCCGCCGTCATTCAGGACGACCGCACCCTCCAGGTCCTCATGCTGGGCTACATGAACCGCGAAGCCTATGAAAAAAGCCTCGCCGAAGGCCGCGTCACGTTTTACAGCCGCTCGCGCCTGCGTCTCTGGACCAAGGGCGAGACCAGCGGCAACTGGCTCGACATCGTGTCGGTGGCCGCCGACTGCGACTGCGACACGCTGCTCATCCGCGTCATCCCCCACGGCCCGACCTGCCACACGGGGTCGAAAACCTGCTTCGGAGAGGCCGTGCCCGAAACCGAAGGTTTCATCCGCTACCTGCAAAGCGTCATCCGGGGACGTCACGCCGAGATGCCCGAAGGCTCCTACACCTCGAAGCTCTTCAACCGCGGCGTGAACAAGATCGCGCAGAAGGTCGGCGAGGAGGCTGTGGAGACCGTCATCGAGGCCGTGGCCCAGAACCGCGAGGCGATGATCTACGAGGCTTCGGACCTCGTCTACCACCTGCTCGTGCTGCTCGAAGCCACCGGATGCTCGATCGCCGACCTCGAAAAAGAGTTGGCGCGCAGGCACTCCTGACCCCTCCCGGAAGCGTTCCGACACCCGGAAAAGCCGCTTCGGGCGAAAGAATGTAACGAATTGTTTGCTTTTTTCGCCCGAAGCGCTTATTTTTGCAATCGAACACCGTCAGCATCAGCGTCAAAGACTGCATGAAAACCGTAATCACATCCGAATACGAAGCCCTGTTCCGCCAACATTTCCGGCTGGCGACGCTCTATGCCGAACGCATCGTCGGTTCGGCCCACGAAGCCGAGGACATCGTGCAGGAGGTCTTCATCGCGCTGCTCGACGTCGATTTCAGCCAGATCCGCCAGAAGGAGAGCTATCTCTACCGCTGCGTGCGCAACGCGGCGCTCGACCACCTGCACGCCCGGATGAAGAACCGCTTCTACGACATCAACTCGAAGGAGACGGTGCGCCTGGCCGCCGAAGAGAACGCCCCCGGCAACGAACAGGCTATAATCGAGCAGATTGCGGCCATCTACCGCCGGATCGAGGCGCTGCCTGAACAGGGACGCCGCATCTTCAAGATGATCTGCATCGAGCACAAAAGCTACGTCGAGACGGCCCGTCTGCTTTCGCTCTCGCTCCACACCGTGAAGACCCACATGTCGCGCTCGTTCAAAGCCCTGCGCAAAATGTCGATGTTCTTCCTCACGCTTTTTTAGGTCCCGGACAGCCGGAGTCCGCCCCCCCGAATCCGATTTTAATCCGACCCGATTTCGCCCCGCCGCACAGAAAGGACGAAATCCCGATTCCGCTTTTGTGTTACAATCCGTAACCCACCTGCAAATTTTTCACAAAAAAACGCCGGCATTGTATGTCCGGCGTTCGTTTTTTCGGTCTATTCCATAGGAAACGTTGTTTCCGGCCACACCGACCAACCTGAAAACACGGAAAACGACATGAGTTTCGAAAACCAGATCAAAGAAATACTCAAAGCCCGCCTCGAGGGAACCGCCACCGAAGAGGAACTGGCGATCCTCCGGGAGTGGCTCGACCGCTCGCCGCAGAACCGGGAGCTGGCGGAACTGCTGGAGGAGTCGGCGGAGAACCTTCCGCTGCTGGGCCGGATATACGGCTACGACGAACAGCGCGTATGGGGCAACATCCGCAAGGCGGCCCGACGCCGCCGGATGCGCATGCTGGCTGCCACGGCCCGGAAATACGCGGCGGTCGCCGCCGTGGCGGCGCTGCTGGCCGGCGGCGGCTGGTGGACGCTCGGCCGCCGGGCCGAACGGCTCGCACGGCAGGCTTACATCGAGCAGCTGACGCCCGGGGTGCGGGGCGCCGTGCTGACCCTTTCGTCGGGCGAGAACGTCGCGCTCGAAGCGGGCGGGCGGCGGATGCTCGTCGAACAGGACGGCACGCGCCTCGAGATCGCCGGCGAGGAGCTGGCCTACCACAAGGTGGAGGCCGAGCAGGAGATTCCGATGACGAACACCGTCACCGTACCGCGCGGCAAGGAGTTCTCGCTCCGCCTCTCGGACGGCACGCAGGTATGGCTCAACTCCGAGTCGAGCCTCGTCTTCCCGGTCCGCTTCGGCGACGGGCCGCGCGAGGTGACCGTGACGGGCGAAGCCTACTTCGACGTGGCGCACGACGCCTCGCGGCGGTTCGTGGTCCACGCCGACACGGTTTCCGTAAGCGTCTACGGCACGGCGTTCAACATCTCGTCCTACGCCGACGAGGGCGCGATCGAGACCACGCTCGTGAGGGGCAGCGTCGAGGTGCGGAGCGGACACCGCCGCGCAATGCTCCAGCCGGGCCAGCAGGCCCGCGTGGGGCGCGAAGGGGCTATCTTCGACGTGCGGCAGGTCGCCGCCGAAGATTACGCCGCCTGGACCCGGGGACTGTTCACCTTCAACGACGAGACGATCGCCTCGATATGCCGCAAACTCTCGCGCTGGTACGGCGTGGAGATCGTCCCGCGGGGCGTCGACGCCGACAAGGTGCGCTACACGGGCGTCGTGAAACGCTACGAAACCTTTGCCGAAATGGCCCGTCTGCTGGCGCGCACCGATCAGATACGCGCCGATGTCGAGGAGGGGAAGATCGTGCTCTGCATCGACCGTGACGACGATTGATGCCGGTTAGTTGGGAAGCCGCCCGACGGGGCGGCATTCGTGTCACTTAAAACACAGCTATTATGAGGAAACTTTACCTATCAGTATCGCACCGAAGGCCATGGCTTGCCGTGTGCATGTGGCTGCTGGCGATTTCCGTCTGGGGCGCGCCGCGGCAGGCGACGGCGAGCGAAGCCTACCAGCAGCGCAGGGAACGCATCTCCGTATCGTTCCGCAACGCGTCGCTGGCCGAAGTTCTCCAACGGATCAAACAGCAGACGGGATATTACATCCTCTATAATAGCGACGCCGTGCGGGGAATCGGCGGCATCTCCTTCAGCAAGGCCGACGCCCCGGTGCGCGAAGTGCTCGACGAAGCGCTGCGCGGCACGCGGCTCGAATACTCGATCGACGACGACACGATCGTGATCCGTGGCCGAAGCGGGGGGGGGAACGCCTCCGCCCCGCAGAAAGCCCCGGACAAGGTCGTCAGCGGACGTGTGACGGACACGGCCGGCGCGCCGCTCGTGGGCGTGAACATCCTGATCCAGGGGACCGCCACGGGAGTCGTGTCGGGGTCCGACGGCGGATTCTCGATCCGCATGCCCGAGGGCCGCGACAACCTGATCTTCTCCTACATCGGCTACGTCTCGCAAACGCTTCCCTCGGCACAGACCAGACTAGTCAGGCTGGTGCAGGACGAACAGGAGATCGAAAACGTCGTGGTGACCGGCATCTTCACCCGCAAGAAGGAGAGCTACACGGGTTCGGCCACGACCATCACGTCGGGCCAGCTGGCCCGCGTGAGTAACCGCAACGTCTTCGAGAGCCTGAAAAACATCGAGCCATCGCTCTACATCATGGACAACACGCTGATGGGCTCCGACCCCAACACGCTGCCGGACATGCAGCTGCGCGGTATCACCACCTTCCCCTCGGAATCCACGGGCGTCAATATCAAGGGCAACTACCAGAACCGCCCCAACCAGCCGCTGTTCATCCTCGACGGGTTCGAAACCACGGCCGAGAAGGTGATGGACATGGACATGACCCGTATCGAGAGCATCACCATCCTCAAGGACGCCGCGGCCAAGGCGCTCTACGGCTCGAAGGCCGCCAACGGCGTCATCGTCATCGAGACCAAACGCCTGGCCGGCAATCAGGAGCTGGTGACCTACACCGGAAGCATCGAGGTGTCGATGCCCGACCTGACGAGCTACAACCTCTGCAACGCCTGGGAGAAGCTCGAGGCCGAGCGCATCGAGGGCGTCTACACCTCGGCGAATCCCCAGACGCAGGTGGATCTCACCAAACGCTACAACGCACTCAAAGCGCAGGTGCTCGGCGGACTGGACACCTACTGGCTCGCAAAACCCCTGCGCACGGGCGTCGGCCACAAACACACCCTCTCGGTCGAACTGGGCGACAGCCGCAAACTGCGGGCGATGATCGACTTCTCGTACAACAACGTGGCGGGCGTGATGAAGGGTTCGGAGCGCACGGTGCTCTCGGGCGACGTGAACGTTTCGTACCGCAAGAAAAGCTTCCTGTTCCGCAACATATTGAGCGTCAGCAACACCAGGAGCGACAACTCACCGTGGGGCGATTTCGGGGACTACGCCCGGATGAATCCCTACTGGAGCGCCGTCGATCCCCAGACGGGCCAGATCGCCCGCTGGGCCTACGACGAAGTGGCCAACCCGATGTACGACGCCACGCTCGGAACGCTCGACCGCGAGACCTACACCAGCGTGACGAACAACTTCTACGCCGAATGGCAGGCCACCGAGGCGCTGAAACTCACCGCCCGCCTCGGCATCGCCGTAAAGCGCAGCGACGCCGACGAATTCTATCCGGCCAAGCATTCGAAATTCGCCACCTCGGCCTACGAAAGCACGAGCATGCAGCTGCGCAAAGGCTCCTACCAGCTCGACAACGGCAAGAGCAGCGACATTTCGGGCGAAATCTACGCCAACTACGCCAAAAACTGGGGCAGGCACTACCTCTACGTCAACGCCGGCGGCCGGATCGCCGAAAACACGTACAGCACCTACCAGCACTACGCCGAGGGATTCCCCAACAGCCAGACGGCCGACATCACCTTCGCCCGGCAGTACGCCCAGGACAAAAAGCCCGTCGGCATCTCGTCGATCACGCGCGAAATCAGTTTCCTGGGAACCGCGTCGTACAGCTACGACGACCGCTACAACGTCGACCTCACGTTCCGCGAAAGCGCCTCGTCGCTCTACGGCGCCGACAACCGCTGGTCGTCGGCATGGAGCGCCGGCGTGGCGTGGAACCTCCACAACGAACCCTTCCTGCGCGATCAGGACGTTTTGAAACAATTCAAGATCCGCGCCTCGGCCGGACTGACGGGCAACCAGAACTACGACACCAACGAAGTGCTGGCCACCTATCTCTACTACACCGGGGCCACCTACCACGGACAGACGGGCGCCTACCTCTCGAAGATGCCCAACCCCGCCCTCAAATGGGAACAGCGCATGGACTACAACGTGGGCGCCGACATTACGGTCCACCGCGCAACGATCGCCTTCGACTACTACAACTCGGTGACCGAGAACATGCTCACCGACGTGGCGATCCCCACCTCCACGGGTTTCGACACCGTGAAGGACAACCTGGGCAAGGTCCGCAACCGCGGCATCGAGGCCAAATTGAGCTATACGCTCTGGCAGGGCAAACAGGGCTTTTTCAACCTCTTCGGCTCAATCGCCTATAACAAGAACATCATCATCAACCTCTCCGAAAGCCTCAAGGCCTACAACGAAAAGATGATGGCCCAGGCGCAGGACAAGAGCAACTCGACGCCCGTGGTGATCTATCAGGACGGAATGCCGATGAACGCCATCTGGGCCGTGCCGTCGCTGGGCATCGACCCCACGACGGGTCAGGAAATCTACGTCAGGAAGGACGGCACGCTGACCTACGAGTACGACGCGCAGGATCAGGTCGTGGCCGGCATCAGCGACCCCAAGTACCGCGGCAACTTCGGCTTCGCGGCCGAATACAAGGGCTTCGGGTTAAGCGCCACCTGCACCTTCCTCGGCGGCGGGCAGCGGTACAACACCACGCTGGTCAACAAGGTCGAGAACGTCGACATCCACTACAACGTCGACCGCCGCGTGCTCTACGGCCGCTGGCAGACTCCGGGCCAGAACGCCATGTTCAAGAAACTCGGCTCCTACACCGACGAAAACGGCAAGCAGCACGACGAAAAGACCCGGGCCACGACGCGCTTCGTGCAGGACAACAACGAGCTGACGTTCTCGTCGCTGAGCCTCTATTACGAGTTCAACCCGCGGCTGATCAGCAAAATCCGCCTCAAGCGGCTCAAGCTGGCCTTTTACATGAACAACATCGCCACGCTCTCGTCGATCCGCATCGAGCGCGGCACGACCTATCCCTTCGCACGGAGCATGTCGTTCCAGCTGACCGGAACCTTCTAACACAAACCACCGAAGCCATGAAAAACAGCATCAAATACCTCCTTCTGTCCGCCGCAGCCCTCGCAGCCGTCTCGTGCGAGAGCTGGCTCGACGTGACGCCCCCGTCGGAAATCCGCGCCGAGGCCCACTACTCCTCGGCCGAAGGCTTCCAGCAGACGCTCATCGGCTGCTACCTCGCCATGGGCGAAACCGACCTCTACGGCGAAAACCTGACGTGGCACATGGTCGAAATACTGGGCCGCCAGTACGACGCCCGCAAGAACACCGCCGCGGACGACTACGACCTCGACCGCTACAACTACAAAACCACGAAATCCACCGAAGTGATCGAAAAGGTCTGGGAGAAATCCTACTCGGTGATCGCCAACGTCAACGACGCCCTCGACCACATCGACCGCCGGAAGGACGAACTCGACTCGGTCAACTACCGCATCATCAAGGGCGAACTGCTCGCCGTGAGGGCCTACATCCACTTCGACCTGATACGCCTGTTCGGGTGCAGCGACCTGGCCGGACGCACCGACCTGGAGAGCCGTCACACGGTCCCCTACCTGACGAGCGTCGACAAGGACGCGGCGCCGCAGCTGACCTACGCCGAGACGCTCCGCCGCATGATCGCCGACCTCACGGAGGCCGCCCGCCTGCTGGAGATCGACCCCATCCGGGCCAGGTATCCCGAAAGCATCTATACCGAAGCCAACGTCGACAAATTCTACGATTACCGCTACATGCACCTGAACTACTTCGCCGTCAAGGCCCTGCTGGCGCGCGTCTGCATGTGGGAAGGCAGCGACGAAAACAAACACACCGCGTTGCTGGCCGCCCTCGAAGTGATCGACGACCCGGCATCGGTCGGAATCGCCGGCGGGCTGACGCTGCGCACGTTCACCGACTCCGCCAAGGCCCCCACGACCGAGATGTGCTTCCCGAGCGAACATATCTTCGCGCTCGGCGTCACGGACATGGCCAAGAAGATCGCAAGCAACCTCAACCGCGAATATTCGGCACAGGACCGCCAGTACCGCACGCTGTGCATCAAGAACTCGGTCGCCGACGATCTTTTCGAAATCAAGGGCGCCGGCATCTCCGACTGCCGCTACAAACAGCTCTACCACAACACCGACTACTGGCCCGAGGGGACCAAGACCCCTTCGAAGCTCTATCAGCAGACCTCGACGGGCGCCGACTACCGCCACAAGGACCTGATGCCGCTGATCCGCCTGCCGGAGATGTACTACATCGCCGCCGAGTGCCGCATCTCCGGTCCGGACAAGGACCTCGGCGAAGCCCGCAGCCTGTTGCAGGAGGTGCGCAAGGCCCGCGCGGTCTACGAAGAACTGGATGCCGACCTCGACGAGGCGGGCCTGATGGCCCAGCTCGAAAAGGAGTACCGCAAGGAGTTCATCTGCGAAGGCGTGGTCTTCTATTTCTACAAGCGGCTGGGCTACGAGAAACTGCCCCGCCAGAGCGATGTGATGAGCGGCAGCAAGGTCATCGACGACGCCGTCTACATGCTGCCCTACCCCGATTTCGAAATACAGTCGGGACGCGTACAGTAAGTCGAACGATTAATTGTTGAGAAGCATGAAAAAACTGATCTGCATACTGCTGGCCGCGGCGACGACGGCCGGCTGCGAAAAGGACGACCCGACACGCTACGACATGTCGCAGGGAAGGGTCTGCTTCCCGGGGGCTGCGCCCAACGAAACGGCCGAATATCCCGGATACTCGAATTCCGACAGCACGTTCTACGCTTCGATGACCTTCAAGCAGCAGCCCGAAGGGGTCGCCGAGGCGGTGATCGAGGTCCCGGTGAAACTCATCGGCGGGGCCTCCGGCTCCGACCGTAAAATCGGCGTCCGCGTTCTCGAAGAGGGAACCACGGCGCAGCCCGGGCAGTACGAAATCCTCGGCGCGGAGGTTCCGGCCGGGAAGACCTACGGCGCCATCCGCATCGAGGTCGCCAAATCGGCCGAACTCGACACGCAGCAGCGCGAACTGACGCTCTGCCTGACCGATTCGCCCGACCTCCGGGTGGGACCGGACCTCTACTTGAAAGCCAACATCTCGTGGCACAACATGCTGCCGCGGCCCGCGACGACCAAGCAGTGGTCCACCTACAACGCCTTCATCGAATCGGAGGCCTCTTCGGGCAGCTCGTCGACGGAGGCTTACAGCCAGGCCGGCCACCAGCTGCTGCTGGACATCTTCGGCTGGGAGGTGTTCCCCGACTGGGGACCCGATTACAGCTACTACATCGACGCCTGGCGCGCCAGGGCACAGGCCTGGTACGACGAATGGAAGGCCGCCAACCCCGGGCAAAAACGCATCCACGAATCAGGCTCCATGAAGGGCCGGGAGGTAACGATCCGCACCAAGTAAACGACGAACGACCATGAGAAAACACACCCTATATCTGTTGCTGGCAGGCTGGGGCCTGCTCGCCGCGTCGTGCTACGACGACAAAAGCACGTTGCAGACCACCCATATCCCGCCCGTGGAGATCGAAGTGCCGGAAGCCATCGCCTCGCAGCTGACGGTGGTGCACAACGCACGGCTCGACATCACGGGCATCCGCATCACCAAAGACGGCCGGGAGAATCCCGAGGAGCTTACCTACGAATGGACGGTGAGTCAGACCGACAACGACTCGGAGGCGATTTCGCTCGCCACGACGCGCGAGTTCCACGAAGTGATCGACCTGCCGATCTCCTCGAAGGGCTACCTGTTCCTGCTGACGGTCACCGACACCGCCCACGACCTGAAGTACCAGTACAAGTGGACGCTCATCGTGACGGCCCAATTCAACGAAGGGCTTGTGGTGGCCTACACCCGGGACGGAACCACCTCGGACCTGGGACTGATCATGCACCCGCAGCTGACCGAGACCTACTCGGGCGCGGAGCAGGGAACCGTCGAAAAGGAGCTGATCAGCCGGCGCAACGGCAGTCCGTTCCCCTCGGCGGTCACCCACATGCTCTACACCTACGACAAAACCGACAAGAAAAACATCCTCTGGGTGTCGACCGACGACGACCTGATGCGCGTGGAGACCGATTATTACGAAATCCTGGGCCATAAGGAGGATGCGTTCGTCTACCTGCCCGGAAAGCTCGACATCCGGAGCCTGCTCAACACCTACCAGTGCACGATGATCCTCAACGACGGCGACATTTACGAAACGCTGCTCAGCCGCGGCCGGATCTCGACGCCCGTCAGCGGAACCGAAACCATGACCGTCGACAACGGCGTCGTTTCGGCCCACTCCGCTCCGGGCAGAACCCGCAAACCCAGCACGATCTTCTACGACCGGGAACAGGGCAAGTTCTGCTACGGCTACAACCAGACGTTCTACGCCTGCGGCAGCGTGGGTTCGTCGCCCTTCGACCCGGGGAACGCCCCCGGCCTGCGGTGCATCGCGGGCGGCATCAGCATCGACAACGCCACCCACACCCTGCTGATGCGGAAAGCCGACGGCAACCATGCGCTCTACACCTTCGGCAACTACTCCGCTTCGGCCGGCGCACCCGCCGCCAAGCTGATCTACGAAATCCCGGCGGAGGCCAACGCCCTCATCGCCGAAGCCGTGAGCTTCGTCTTCTCGCGATTCGACCCAATCCTCTACATCGCCACCCGCAGCGCCATCTACAAGGTGATCTTCACGACGGGCAGCGTCAATTTCGACCCGGCGCCCGTCTTCACGGCCCCTGCGGGCGAGCACATCACCCTGGCCCGCCTCTACCTGCAAGGCTACTACGCCATGGAGAACTACGACGGCTCGTCGACCCTTCCGAGCAACGCCTCGCTGGCATGGAGCAGCCGCGCGGTGACGGTGGTCACCTCGAAGGACGACGGGAACGACAAGATACACGTCGTGCCGCAGATCAACTTCGGCAGCGGACAGCTCGACCAGCCGAACGCGCTGGTGTTCGACGGCTTCGGCAAGATACTCGACTTCACCGTCGCCGGGCTTTACAAGTAGCCCGCACCGGCGTCGAAACACGCCCCATGCCGCAGATGTTTTCAGAGCGTCTGCGGCATTTTTTTACTTTTTTGATTATATTTGCCTCGGTTTCACCCCCGAAAAGCGGCGGAAACCGCCCAAAACAAAAAAAGCATCAGGACGGACCCGACAAATGCACAGCGAATCCAAACGGTATGATTTCGAACGGCTCTACATCGACTGCCAACCCCGGTTGACGGCCTATGCGCTGCGTTTCGTCAACAACCCCATCGAGGCGCAGGACCTGGTTCACGACTGCTTCATGGCGCTGTGGGACCGGCAAGCCCCCCTCGACCCCGAAGAGGCCCGCATGCTGCTGTTCGCCATGACCCGCAACCGATGCCTCAATTACCTGAAGCACAAAAGCATCGTCGACAAATACACGATCAGCTGCCTGGCCCGGGCGAAAATCGGGGAGGAGCGTCTTTACAACTACGATTTCTCCTTCGCCGAAAACGGGCATCCCTACCTGTACCAGGAGTTGGAACAGCAGATACAGCGCATCATGGACTCGCTGCCCGCACGCTGCCGCGAAGTGTTTTTGCTCAGCCGGTTCCAGGGGTTGAAGAACCGGGAAATAGCCGAACGGCTCCACATCTCCCTGCATACGGTCGAGCGGCACATCCAGCGCGCCCTGCGCATCTTCGCCGAAGCCCTCGAACGCGAACAATCCATTTACCTGCAAATACTGATCCTCGCCTGGCTGATGAACCAGCCGTCCTGAAGCCTTCCAGAGGCGAATTTCAAAAAATATGCGATTTTTTCCGGAACCGGGGGGGGTAAAATCCGCCCCGATTGTTGTATGTATGTATGCGTACAACAACCGACCCCATGAACGAAAGCCTGAAAGAACTCGCCGTCCGCTATTTCGAAGGACCCATCGCCCCCGAAGAAGAGTGCGAACTCTTCGGATTCCTCGCCGCCTCGCCGGAAAACGCCGCCCTGATGCGCGAATGGGAACGCGAATGGAAGCAACGGCACGTGCCGTCGGCCGACGTCCTCCGTTCGCTCGCCCGGCTCAACGGAAAAATAGAACGGCGCGAGAACCGAATCCGCGCCCGCCGGCGCTGGCTGCGGTTCTCGGCGGCAGCAGCCGTGCTCATCCTGATCTCGGCCTTCACCACCCGGCACCTCATACACACCGAAGACCCCGTGCAAATGTTCTCCGTACAGGCTCCCCAGGGAACCAACAGCCGCATATCGCTGCCCGACGGCAGCCAGGTGTGGCTCAACGCCGGATCGACCCTGAACTACCGGTCGGATTTCAACCGCTCGTCGCGCGACATCGGCCTTTCGGGCGAAGCCTACTTCGAGGTGGCCCGCAACGCCGACCTCCCCTTCCGGGTGCAGGCCCGGGGCTGCACGTTCACCGTGCTGGGCACCCGGTTCAACATCTCGGCCTACGACGAAGACCCCGACGTATTGGCCGCGCTGATGGAAGGCTCGCTGCAATTCGAATCGTCCCGCAGCACGGAAACGATGGTTCCGGGCGACCTGATCACCTACGACTGCCGGACGATGGAGGCGTCGCGCAGGCAGGTCGACACCGACCAGTTCCGCAGCTGGATCGACGGCATCATCCGCTACGACGCGATCTCCCTCCCGGCCCTGCTCCGGCGGCTCGCCCGCGAATACGACGTGAAGATCGAACTCTGCACCGACGCGTTCGACGACAAGACCTTCCGCATATCGCTCACCGAGGCGCAGGACATCGAATCAATCATGGGCGGGTTGTGCGACATCCTGCCGATCAGCGTCAGGCGCGACACCTGCGGTTACCGCGTCGACAGCCGCCCCCGAAAAACCGAACCCTGAAAAAACTTCTTTCCAAACAAACCTAAATCTTAAAACTTATGCATGTAAATCTCCTATTCAAGAAGATTGCAGCGTTGATCCCGTGCCTGCTGCTGACAGTCGCCCTCAACGCGCAAACCGTCACCAAAGCCTTCCGGAGCGTTCCGCTGAAAACGGTGCTGGAAGAGGTGGAGCGGCAAACCGGCTACTCGATCCTCTTCGAAAACGAGGACGTCGACGTCAGCAGGCCGGTCACGGCAACGTTCAAGGACGCAACGCTTCAGACCGTGCTCGACACGGTGCTCGACAAATCGCTGCGCTATACCGTCAAAGGGGGGGGGAAACTGGTCACCATCTCCCGCCGCTCGCCGGTCTCCGCCCCGACGGCCCCGACGGCCCCGAACGGGGAGATGACCGTCGCCGGAACGGTCATCTCCTCGGCCGACAACCAGCCCATCGTCGGAGCCAACATCTATGTTGAGGGCACGAACGTCGGCACGACCACCGACGCCGGCGGCAACTACAAACTGACCGTGCCCGCTTCGGCCAAGACGGTCACCGTTTCGTTCCTGGGCTACGACACCAAGAAAATTTCCGTCCGGGACATCCACCTCTTCAAACTCATCACGCTGGCCGACGCTTCGAACAAACTCGAAGACGTGGTGGTGGTCGGCTTCGGCGTGCAGAAGAAAGAGTCGCTCGTGGGCGCCGTGCAGTCGGTCAAGCCGAGCGACCTGCAAACCTCGTCGAGCAACCTCTCGACCTCGTTCAGCGGCAAGATCGCCGGCGTGATCGCCGTGCAGAAATCGGGCGAGCCGGGCGCCGACGGCGCCAATTTCTGGATCCGCGGAATCTCGACCTTCGGATCGGGACAGTCGCCGCTGCTGATCCTCGACGGCGTGGAAATCACCAACCAGATGCTCAACAACATCCCGCCCGAGACCATCGAGTCGTTCTCGGTGCTCAAGGACGCCACGGCCACGGCCCTCTACGGTTCGCGCGGAGCCAACGGCGTGATGATCATCACCACGAAAAACGGCCGCGACTCGGAGAAAATGACCATCAACCTGCGCGCCGAGTTCGGCGCCTCGGCCCCGACCCGCGTTCCGAAGGTCGCCGACGGCATCACCTACATGGAGACCTTCAACGAGGCCCGCACCACGCGCGGCGAAAAGCCCTATTACAGCAACGAGAAGATCATGGGAACCAAACTGGGACTCGACCCCTACGTCTACCCCAACGTCGACTGGTACGACATGCTGTTCAAGGACTGCACCTTCAACCAGAACTTCAACTTCAACATGACGGGCGGAGCCAAGAAGATCGACTACTTCCTCAACGCCTCGGTCTACAACGAGAACGGCATCATGCGCAAGCCCGAAGCCTCGAAATTCGACACCAACATCAACGCCCAGAAATACCTGTTCCAGGCCAATGTCTCGGCCGACGCCACCAAGACCACCCGCGTATCGCTGAAGATGAACACCCAGCTGCACTACCGCCACGCCCCGATCCAGAGCGTCTCGGACCTCTTCGCCTACGCCATGACCGGCATGCCCTGCGAATTCCCCGCGACGCTGCCCGGCGAGGAATCGGACACGTTCGTGCGCTTCGGAACCAACAACGCCTGGAACAGCGGCTTCTTCACCAACCCCTACGCCCAGCTGTGCCGCGGCTACGGCGACCAGTTCCGCGGCCACTTCACCTCGGCGCTGACCGTCAACCAGAACCTCGACTTCATCACCAAGGGCTTGAGCGCAACGGGCATGGCGACCTTCTACAACCGCGTCTACTCGGCCGTCTACCGTTCGTTCACGCCGTTCATGTACCAGCTGACCGACTACAATATCGACGAGGCGGGCAATTACAGCTACACCAGCAACTCGACCAACACCGGAACCACCTACCTGGGCACGACGCGCGGCAAGGACGGTTACCGCGAGCTGGCGTTCCAGGCCAAGATCGACTACGCCCGCACGTTCGGCAAACACGATGTCGGAGCGACGATCGTCTACATGCAGAAGGAGCGCAACATGAACATCTCGGACGAGCAGGAGTACGCCGCGCTGCCCTACCGCCAGCAGGGACTCGCCGGGCGCGTCACCTACGGCTTCGACAAACGCTACCTGTTCGAAGCCAACTTCGGCTACAACGGCTCGGAGAACTTCGCCGCGGGCAAACGTTTCGGATTCTTCCCGTCGGTGGCCGTGGGCTGGGTGATTTCGAACGAGCCGTTCTGGAAGGGGATCAAGGAACAGGTCAACCTGTTCAAACTCCGCGCTTCGTACGGGCTGGTCGGCAACGACGTGATCTCGAAAGATTATGCGGACCGCTTCCCCTACCTCACGACCGTCGACATGGGACAGGGCTACGACGTCTATATCGGCAACAACTTCGAGCGTAAGTACGGTCCCATCCTCTCCGTCTACGGCAACCCCAACGCCACGTGGGAGGAGAGCCGCAAACTCGACATCGGCGTGGAGATCGGCCTGTTCGACAGCCTGAACATCATCTTCGACTGGTTCAAGGAGAAACGCTCGGGCATCTTCATGCAGCGCACGTCGCTGCCCTCGACCTTCGGCATGTCGGGCATCACGCCGTGGGCCAACATCGGCAAGGTCGACAACAGCGGCGTCGACATCTCGGTCGACTACAACAAGGCCTTCTCGAAGGACCTGATCCTCTCGCTGCGCGGCACGTTCACCTACGCCCACAACGAGATCGTCGAAATGGACGAACCCAAATACAAATGGGCCTACCAGTACAAGGCCGGACATCCGATCAACTCGATCCAATGCCTGATCGCCGAAGGGCTTTTCAGGGACGAGGAAGAGATCGCCTCCTCGCCCTCGCAGGACATCTACGCCACGACCTACCCCATCCGCCCGGGCGACGTGAAATACCGCGACCTGAACGATGACAAGATCATCGACGACAACGACATGTGCTGGACGGGCAACCCGACCGTCCCGGAGATCATCTACGGATTCGGCTTTTCGCTCAAATACAAGGGATTCGACTGCTCGGCCTTCTTCCAGGGACAGGGCAAGGTGTCGATCCTCATGTACAACTACCACCCCTTCGCGACAGCCGCGACGCCCGGTTCGGGACTGATGCAGTGGATCGCCGACGAACACTGGAGCGAGGACGACCCCAATCCCAAGGCTCTCTACCCGCGCCTGTCGCCGCTGTGGAACAACAACAACACCAAGGCCAGCACGCTCTACGTGCGCAACGGCAAGATGCTGCGCCTGAAGACCGCCGAGATCGGCTACACCTACAAGAAAATGCGCGTCTACGTCTCGGGAACCAACCTGCTGACCTTCGCCCCGTTCAAGTACTGGGACCCCGAAAAGGGTTCGGGCAACGGCCTGGGATACCCGCTCCAGCGGACGTACAACCTCGGATTCCAGTTCAATTTCTAACCCAAACACAGCAAAAGACCATGAAAAAGATAATCTTCGCACTTTCACTGCTGCTGCTATGCTCCTGCTCCTACCTCGACGTGGTGCCCGAAGGCAAAGCCACCGAAGAGGATATCTGGAAAACGGAGGAGCAGGCCGAGAACTACCGCTACTACATGCAGACCTACATGCCCAACCTGATCGGGTACGACTGGTCGCCCGACCAGTTCGCCGGCGACGACTTCATCACCGGAGCGCGCGGCACGACCTACTATTTTTCGAGCAAGAGCCTGCTCTACGGCGAGGAGAACGCCAACCTGACCTATTTCGGCCGCTGGGCCCCGAACTGCACCAGCGGCGGCACGAACTACGACATCTACCGCGGCATACGCTACTGTTTCTACCTGCTGGACAACATCTACAAAGTTCCCGCAGTCTCGCAGGAAAACGCCGACCGCTACGCGGGCGAGGCGTGGTTCCTCGTGGGATATTACCACCAGTGCCTGCTCGAATACTACGGACCGATCGTACTGGTCAAGAAGTTCATCCCCATCGACGCGCCCGAATCGGAGATCCTCACTCCGCGGACTCCTTACGACGAGTGCGTGAAGTACATCGCCGAGTGTTACGACCGGGCCGCCGGGCTGCTGCCCGACGTGGTCGGCGAGTCCGAACTGGGACTTCCCACGAAAATGGCCGCGCTCAGCTACAAGGCTCGCCTGCTGCTCTACGCCGCCTCGCCGCTGGTCAACGGCAATCCCGACTACATAGGGTTCAACAACCCCGACGGCACGCCCCTGATGAGCACGACCTACGATCCGGAAAAGTGGAAACGGGCGCTGGACGCGGCAGCGGCGGCGATCGCCCTCGCAGACGAGATCAATCCCGACACGAAAAAACCGAAATACGACCTCTACACCTCGGCCGATTCGAGCCTGCCCGACGACGAACGCGGCCGCAAGAACTACCACGACACCTTCGTCGAAGAGCCTTGGAACGGAGCCGAATTCATCCTGGCCAAAGGCGCGCAGAGCGGCATTCAGGCTTTGCAGCGCTACGGCGGACCGCGTTCGATCAAGGGCAACATGTCGAAAGGCTGGAAAACGACTCTCGTGCCGACGATGGAGGCCGTCGAGATGTACTACACCAAGAACGGGCTGCCGCTCGACGTCGACCCGCTGACCAAGGACGAGGACCTGTACAGCGTCGCCCCGGGCGACAACACCGCCCGCCTGCACCGCAACCGCGAACCCCGCTTCTACGCCTCGATCGGTTTCGACCGCGGCACGTTCGAGATCGACGACAAAATCCTCACGCTCCAGCTCCGCGGCGGCGAACTGCACGGCTCGACGCTCAAGGAGACCGACGAATACCAGAGCTGCACGGGTTACCTCTGCCAGAAATGGATTCACAAATCAAGCACCTACAACCAGTCGAAGAACTCCTACAACTACCGCAAATACGCCTATCCCTACCTGCGGCTTCCGGAACTGTTCTACAACTACGCCGAAGCGGACTTCGAATACAACGGGTCGTTGAGCGCCTTGAGCCTCGAATACCTCAACCGGGTGCGCAAACGCTGCGGGCTGCCCCGCTTCCAGGATTCGTGGGCCTTGGTGGGCGGCATTCCCTCGGGCAGCGAACTGCGCAAGGTGCTGCACCAGGAGCGTTCGATCGAATTCCTGTTCGAAGGACGCCGTTTCCACGACCTGCGCCGCTGGAAGGAGGCTCCCGAGGTGATGAACAAGGAACCCCGCTCGTGGAACCGGGACGGCAAGACCCAGGAGGATTTCTACCAGGTGATCCCGGCCAATCAGGGAGGCCGCGTCCGCGTCTTCGAAGCGCCGAAGAGCTACTGGCTGGCCATTCCCATGAGCCAGATCAACAAGAATCCCAACCTGGTGCAGAACCCCGGCTATTAACCCATTGTCACACGCCAAACAACAAGATAAAGAGATGAAAAAACTGCTCTGTTCAATACTCGTCGGCCTGGCCGCACTGTCCGTAACGGGATGCGACGACGACGAAGTGAAAACCCCCGACTTCGCCGTATCGACGGCCCAATGGACCTTCTCCCAACAGGAAGGCATGCAGCGCATGATCGTATCGGCCCCCGGCGCATGGACGCTGACCGGCATTCCCGACTGGATGACCGTGACGCCCGCGGAGGCGGCCGGTCCCTGCGAGATCACGATGACCTACACGACCAACGAAACGGGCGCACCCCGCAAAGCCACGCTGACCGTCACCTGCGGGGACGAAACACGCACCATCGGCGTGGAGCAGGAAACTGTCGTTCCGGAATCTGCGGCCGGCAAAGGCCGCAGGTAACCGCCCGCCACGACCCGTAACCAGAAAAAATGTCACAAATTCATACTGCTGTGACATTTTTTTATGCCTTCCGCGTTCGTTTGCTCCGTTAAAATAATTACTTTTGTAAAAATTCACGAAAGCATTCGCAATCTCTTTCCTTTGTAAAACGAAACTTCCCGTTTTACAAAGGGGACGAACCGGGTGATTTTCGGACACGACAACCGCCAATCAAGAAACCTCTAATATTGAACTTATGAAATCGAACCCAAGCCGCACCCTGTTCCGCACGCTCTTCGCGACAGGCCTCCTCGCAGCCAGCCTCTGCTCCTGCTGCCCCAAACACAACACCCTCACCCAGGCCGA